>Ga0137379_10000805_pt1 | contig 28156 bp, 44 predicted proteins | sample SagtaG_18_FD_104812 | JGI IMG/M metagenome (GOLD analysis project Ga0137379, IMG submission 104812) | Vadose zone soil microbial communities from Sagehorn Ranch, Mendocino, California, USA - Sage2_L_80_16 metaG | ecosystem: Environmental > Terrestrial > Soil > Vadose zone | place: USA...
CGTCCAGGACCGCCTGCGTGCCCGGGTCGTACAGGATCGGGGTGTCGGCGATGATCCCGGCGATGTGCCGGATGTCCAGCCCGGTCATCCCCGGCTTGAGCGTCTCGGGCATGAACTTGACGTCCATCCGGTCGCGGGGGCGGCCGTCGATGCCGTTGATGTAGGCGGCGGCGACCGCGTCGGGGGGGAGCAGGCGGGGGTCGCCGGTGACGCCGGCCATGGTGGAGGACACCTTGTCGGTGCGGTGCGCGATGCTGTTGATGTACGAGATCAGCTCGCGGATCTCCTTGATGCCGAGGAACTCGATGTCCAGCGACCCGGTGCCGAAGACCGGTTCGATCCCGCGCTTGCGCCAGGTGAAGATGCCGTTCGCGATGACCCGCAGGCCGGCCAGGACCAGGTCCTTATCCGGGTGCTGGACCAGCCACGGCCACTCGTCGAAGACCGCGAAGATCAGCGGGTACCCGACCGCGGGATCGAACCAGCCCTTGCCCAGGTTGTGCCGCGGCGCCCCGGTGACCGGGTCGGTGTCCCACCATTCCTCGGAGCTGGCCTGCTCGCCGCGGACCCGGCTGACCTCTTCCAGGCACTCGGCCATCTCGACGGCGCCTTCGGGGCCCCAGCCCGTCACGTCGGCCCGGCCCCGCCACAGCCCCAGCCCCTGGGCCTGCATGTCGGCCATCCACACGGCCATGATGCGCTGCGGGTCGCACTGGCCGCAGTCGCCGCGCGGCCCGCATATCGAGCACAGCTTCGCCTGGCCCGCCTCGGCGCCCAGGATGTGCAAGGTGGTGGTTTTCCCAGAGCCGGGGATGCCGGTGACCAGGCCCATCTTCGCACCTGACCGGTGTTCGTGGACGTGGTAGTGCCCGACGCTCTGGTCGCCGAACAGGCCCAGGTCGAAGGTGCCCCGCCGCGGGTCATAGGTGGATTTCCCGTCCCACCGGTTCCAGGTGGGGTTCTGCTTCTCGGCGGCGGTGATCACTGCGGGGGTCTGGATGAGGACCTGGCAGCGCAGCTCGGACCGGTTGCCCGGCACGTAGCCGACCTCGACGTCATCGGCGGTGACGCCGATGCCCAGGCCGGCGGAGTACATCTTGGCGATCAGGACCCGCATGCTCTCGACGTCGGACATGGAATGGCGGGAGTCCGGCAGGAACACGACCTCGAACATGAACCCGCGTGGGAGGTCCTGGAAGTTCTCCGCGATCGCCCCGTCCAGCAGCCCGCCGGGCTGGCAGAACCGGTCGGTGAACATGACCTGCCGCGGGTCGACCGGGGCGGGGGCGTCGATCGCGCGGGGTTCCGGCGGCGGGGGCAGCTGGACGGCCAGCTGCTTCCTGGGCTTGCGGGCCTTGGTCACCTCGTGGACGTAGATGCCGGCCAGCGTGCTCCCCCCGGCCAGCGCCGCCCACTGCACCAGGTCGAGCCAGCCGCTCGGGGTCACGGCCGAGGCGAGCATCGACCAGGCGGTCGCCGCGGTGATCTGCCGGCGGATGACCGTCTTCCACCGGCCGGACCGCCCGGCCTTGTGGTTCCTGACCTCGGTGACGACTTCTGCGGTGATGCCGCCGCCCGCGACGGCCAGGACGGCGGTCAGCGGGTCGGCGCCGAAGACGTGGCCGGCGGCGATCTGGTGCATCACCCAGGACGCGCCGTCCACGCCGGGTACCCAGAACGCGAATGGCTTGACCCGGTACCCGTTGCGGTCCCACGCCCCGCGGAACCAGATCCTGAACCGCCCCGGCTCCTTCGGCTGCTCCGGGTCCCTGCCGCCCTCAGGGCCGCCTGAGCCGGGCTCCCCGGGCCCGGCATCTGCCGGGCCCGGGTCCGGGGCATCCGGCCAAGGCGGGGTGTCCTGGCCGGCCGAGGTGGCCGGGTAAGGCCAGGAAGGGTCGTTGCCGCGGTCGTGATGGCCGTGGTCGTGCATGTGTCCGCCGTGGCCGTGCAGCCCGCCGCAGCTCACCGGTACCCGCCTCCCCAGGCCGGCCGGGCCCCGTCACGCAGGTACTGCTTGCTGCGCGGCGCGATACCGGGCCCGGCCATGCGCAGGGCCTCGCCGATGGCGGCGGCGGCCGGCTGTTCCGCGGCGACGACCAGCTTCCCGGTGCCGTGCGCATCCCGGGCGGCGATCTCCCACATCCGCAGGGCCCTCGCCCGCTGCCGGGCTGCCCCGGCGGCCGCCTGGTGATCCCGGGCCGCGGCGGCCGCGGCGGCCGCCTCGCCCTGGGCGGTCTCGGCTTCCGCCCGGAAGAACTCCGCGTCTTCCGGCCGGGTGCACGCCGCCGCGGCCGCCGCCGCGACGGCGGCCCGCTCCCGGGCCGCGGCCGCCGCCGCGGCGGCGGCCGCGGCCAGCTGGGCCTGCGCGTCGGCTTCGGCGTCGGCCTGGGCGGCACGGCGGCTCGCCTCTCCGGCCTGCCCGGACAGCGCCTGCAAGATCAGCTCGCAGGACATCTGCCAGGGCCGGAAGACGTCGCTGGCCGCATACTGGACATCCAGGGAAGCGCCGTCAGCGCCGTGCTGCCGGGCCAGCATGTCCGCCTGGCGGGTGCAGTCCTGCCAGGCGATCAGCCCGGTGACCTGACGGCGGGATGCATTGACGCAGGTGACGTCATCGAGCATCGCCCGGAACACGGTCATCATGTCCACGTGCGGCTTGCCTCCCTTCCTTGGCCATGCCCCTGCCTGGACCGCCGCGGTCAGTTCTGGTGGTATTCCTTGTCGCGGGCCGCCGCGTCGCCGGCGGCTGCGACGCCGCCGCCCATCACGACTGCCTTGGGCTGCCAGTCACCGAGGATGCGGGCACCCCGGGCGGCCAGCTCCGCGATCAGGGTCTGGCACCTGTTGCTGAACTCCACCTGGTCCGGGCCGGCGCCGACGGACACCAGGTCCCCGTGCATGTGCCTCAGGGCTCCGCCGAGCATCGTGCCCATCCCGGTGTGGATGAGGTCCCACATCGACTCGCGCCATTCCCGGTTGCTGTAGCTGCTGATGCCGTTGCCTGCCATGTGCTGGTCCTTATCTCCTGGTGCTGCGAGGGCGGGTAGGGGCGGCCGTCAGATGTCGCGGTAGAAGCGCGGGTCGGCTCCTTGATCGACGCCGCCGATCTGCAGGTATGCCTCGATGAGGCGCCGGATCTTCTTGTCGAGGCCGCCGAATCCGGTGACGATGAAGAGCATCGCGGCGGTGACTTCTGCCGACCAGGCATTGATGTCGCGGATCTGGTCAGCCGAGGCGTTGACGGATTTCAGGTCTCCCGTCATCGCGTCCAGCATCAGCCGCATATAGGCGAGCGCCCGGGCGACGGCCTCGACGTTGCGGGCGTAGCCGCCGTGGGTGGTGCTGTCCTTTACCGCGACGTCCGCGCCGCCGCGCGTCGCCGGGGCCGCGCTGGTCCCCGCGGTGATGCCCACCCGGGGTCGTGCGTTGATCTGGCCTGGTACTGCCATGGGGGATGCTCCTCCTGGGGATGCGAGTGCCGGGGTCGCCCCGGCGGGGACAAGCTCGGGTATCCGCTCGTGCTGCTCGACGGCGGGTTCCGCTGGTTCGGGATCCTCGGCGGGCCTGGCGGCGCGGCCGGTCAGTTCTGGCGTTTCCGGGGGGCTCACCGCCGTACCGGAAGCGGGCACGGCGGGCGCGGCCGGCACGGGGGCGGCGGACCCGGGTTCCGGGCGGCGGGGAGCGAGGATCTCGCGGCAGGTGTAGCAGAGCAGCCAGAGCTCCTCCACGCCGTCGGGCCCGAGGACAGGAGATGGCTGAAGGGCCGGCGTGATCTTGCCGCACGAGTCGCACGACCCGACCCGGCCGGCCGGCCGTGTCCGCGCCGTCCGCTCCCGCGCCGCCGGCCGGGGCAAGAGTTCCCGGGCGGGAACATGCCTTGTGCCCCGGGCGCGGTTCCGGAGCCGGGCAGGCATTCCCAGGCCCCCGCGAATGCCCGGGACTCCGCGGGCCGCAGCCCTGCCGACGCGCCCGGCCTGCCGGGCACCGGCCACCGCTCCCCTGCCTGCGGCCGCCAGGATCCGGCGGCCGGGCCCGCTGCGAGCAGGAACCGCCGATCCCGGCGCCGAACCGGGCCGGGGCCCGCGCATCCCGGCCCGCACCGAGCCGATCCCGGCGCCGGCAGCCCTGGCTGCCCGCCGGGTGCCCGCCACGCCCCGGGCTCCGGTGGCCCGGACCTCACGTGCCCGCCTGCGCGCCGTCCGCATCGCTGATGCGGCGCGGCGGCGTTCCGCGGCGGCCTGGGCACGGCCGTGCTCCAGGCCGCCACGGGTGCCGGCGGAGATCTCGCTCCCCCACATCGTCACGATGACGAAGGCGAGGAAGAAGACCACCGAGACGATCAGGTGGGCGCCGTGCACGGGTCAGCCCTTCGGCTTGACGTTCGAGGCGGTCTGGGTCGTCGGCTTCACGTCGTGAGTGGCACCCACGACGGTGTCGACCACCGAGTGGCCGACCGCCGTGAACAGCACGAAGGCGGTGAGGATCCCCAGCGCGGGAGTGCGGATGTGGTGATCCTTGTTGCCCATGAACTGCAGGACGAAGATCAGGCCCAGGATGCCCACGACCGGGATCCACAGCGGGATGGGCCCGAGCCCGTAGGACGCCAGCGTCGCGATCTTCTGAGAGAGCGCGCCGACACCGAGGCCGACACCGACCGCGCCCACGGCGGCGCAGAACGTCACCCACTTCGAATGCCGCTTGTCGTCGCGGAACATGTGCCACCAGATGATGATCGCGGCGACGATGAAGAGAAGACCGATCACCAGGAATCCGATAGCTGCTGTTTTGCTCATATCCTTTCCTCGTTTCCTTTACGGGGTTTAGTGACGCAACGTATATATGGCAAAAGCCACGAGTGCGACAGCCAGAACCAGCCAGAAACGCGACTGGCGCGCGCCGATCCGGCTGAGGCTGTTGCCGAGTTCTACAAGCGGGCCGCCGATCAGCAATGCGTACACGCGGTACTCCCATATGGCCACGGCCCGCAGCCACCCGGTCATGTATTCCTTCACCCAGGCATTCGACAGGACGTACTTCACGAACGGGACGAACGCGTCGGGCTGCGTGTTAAACCAGGCGTTCCACACCCAGTGACCGAAACTCCGGTGCCGTTTATGGTTTTGCGCCGAGCGCCTAGCCCACGCCAGCACGGCCAGCCACGCGGACTCCGCGGCGCTGATCCGCTCCGGCGCCCCGGCCGACGGGCCGGCCGCCTGGTTCTGGGGGCCGGTTCCGGAACCACGCCGGCGGTTCCAGCGCCGCCGCCCGGAACCGCCAGAACCGGTTCCGGCCTCAGCGCCGCTGGTTCCGGGCTCTGGTTCTGGCTTCAGGCCGGGAACCACGTCATCCGGGCCGGGCCCGGGCTCCGGTTCCGTGACGTCCTCGCCGGCGAGGTCCGGGTCCATGCCGGGCAGCGTGAATCCCGGCGTTGCCTTGAGGCTCACTGCCGCTCTCCTTCCGCCGTGTCTTTCGCCCAGGGGTTCAGCAAGCAGGCCACCTCGTCGGCTGTCAGCCCGGATCGCTTCTCGATGAGTGCCCGGCTCATCCGGGACGCGTAGAGCCCGACATTCAGGGCCATCTCCCAGCACGCGGAATCAGCTCTGCCGGGCCGCAGCTCCCTGGTGCTCTGCTGCTCCGACAGCAGCCAGTCCCAGGCCCTGCTCAAGGCGTCCCTGCCGGTGGGGGCATCACGGATCTGCGCCGCCCAGTGCTCGGCACGGTTCTTGGACCGAGGAGGAAAATGACGCCGCACTTGACAAGTACCTCCGATCGGGGTATCACGCGCGCACTCGCGCGCACTCGTACACGTACGCGCGTAGGGTCCCCGTCCCCGGCCCGGCACCGGGCGGATCCACCGGCGGGGGAGCGCCTCCCGGCAAGGCCGCCAGGGCCGTCCCGAGACTTTTACGGGGGCGGCGTGCGCCGCTGGCAGGCCGGTCATGCGGCTTCCCTGCCCGCGACGGCCTGGCGGACCGAGCAGGCATCGGACTTGCTGATCCCGAGCGCCTTGCCGAGCTCGGCATTGTTCATCCGCTTGCCGGTCCTGAGCGCGAACTCCGCCAGGATGGCCAGGGCTCGCTGCTGCTGCGCCCCGGTGTCTTCCAGTGGCCGCGGCCGGGCTGCGATCTCGGCGACGACAGCGGCCCGGTCCTCCCCTGCGCTCCCCCGCTCCCCCGCATCCGCTGCCATCGCGGCAGCGGTCTTCGCGACCGCGGTCCCTGCGGCAGCAGTCCTGGAGGAAGCAGCCGGGCTGACCGGAGCCGCCGCAGCGTCCTTGGCGCCGGCTCCGGCGGCCGGTTCCGAGATAGCTGTCCTGGTTCCAGGTTCCCGGGCCGGTTCCGGGCAGCTGGTTCCGGCCGCTGGTTCCAGAACCGGTTCGCGGCGCTCCGGGACGGGCTGGTTCTGGGCCTGGTCCCCGGTTCCGGCTCCCTGCGCGCGGAGCCACCGGCTGTGCTCGGCCCGGACGGCGTAAATCGCAATCAGGCCCCACAGGCACAGCATCGACGCGGAGTCCGTGACAAACGAGAAACCGAGACCGCCGAAAAAGGTGTAGCCAGGTTCGAGAGTCTTAGTAGTCCCGATCGCCGAGACTGCCATCGCACCGCCGCATACGACAAACACGGCTATTTTCAGTACCAGGTCTTTAAACGCGCTCGCGACATGAGCCAGGACCGCCGCCAGGGCCGGCGGAGTAAACCCCGCTATGCCGGCCAGAGCATTAGTCAGCCAGCTGGTGTCGTGATGGATATTGAAAGTTACTGACGTTCCCGCGGCGAGGACGATCCCGATCCAGCAGAAGACCAGGACCGAGGTCTCCGGCACCTTCGGGGCAGGACCCGGCCCCGCCGGCGCGGTGCCGGGCTTTGTTGCCATGATCGTGTCACTCCTTAATGTCTGCGGTGGGGAAGGTCAGCAGCCGGGCGTAGCCCAGTGCGACCAGTCGGTGCCGTCATTTGTTGCTTTCACGGTTATCTGGGCGTTCGTCAGCGGGTTGTCCAGCTGGGCGGCCGAGTAGCCCGCGCCTACACCCAGGGTGTCGAGCTGCCAGAGGCCGTAGTTGGTGCCGCCGTCGGGGTTCGGGCTGCTGTTGTCTGGGATGCCGCTGGACTCCTGCATGCCGTGGCAGGCGGCATTCCGCGCGGTGGAGGGGGAACCGCCGGCCTGCTCCCACAGGGCCTCGAGCGAGGCCTGGTCATAGGCGCCTGCATGGTGGCCGGCAGCAGGCGTCCCGGCCGCGGGTGCGCCGGGCGCGGCGACAGCGGGCGCAGGCGCGCCGGCCGAGGCCACCGACGCGGCGAGCAGCAGCACGCTGAGCGTGTTCTTGCTCACGCGCATCAGGCTGCCCTCGCGGCCGCGGGTCCGTGCATGGCTGGTTCTCCTTGGTCAGGGCCTGGCGAAACCAAATGCGCCGGGACGCATTTCGGTGATGCGGATCGGGTAGCCGGTGGCGTAGGCCTCGAGGATCTGGCCGTCGCCGATGTACATGGCCACGTGGCCCGGCGGCGCCTCCCCCGATTCGAGAGCGCCCACGTAGAAGACCAGGTCGCCGGGCTGCAGATCGCTCTCGCCTTCATGAGGGAGATCCGCCCACTGCTGCTGCGAGGTCCGGCCGATGTTGACCCCGGCCTGCTGCCAGGCCATGAACGTCAGCCCGGAGCAGTCGTAAGCACCAGGGCCAGTACCGCCCCACAGGTAGGGCTTCCCGAGCTGCTTCCGCGCATAGGCGATGGCCACAGAGGCGGCCGGGGACGCGCTGGCGTTGACGTGGTGTCCTGTGGCGGGCGCAGCGGCTACCGCAGGTGCGCTGGCCACAGCGGGCACAGCCGACGCGCCGGCCGCGATCGAGGCACCGAGCAGGATGACTGCGAGCGTGTTCTTGCCGATTCTCATGTCCGCCCGCCTCCGCGATTGCCTTGAGGGCAGACGAACCATGTACAACGGCCGGACCGAACCCCTGCCGGATGATCAGCGTCTCCGCAGCCGCACTCGGCAACCGAGCACGTCCCCCATGCGACCGACACCGCTCGGACGATCTGCAGCCCACGGCCGCTCTCCGCGTCATGGCTGGCATCGCGGGGGCGGGGCACCGCTCCGGCCGCCGCGCCCTGATCGTGAACATGAACCCTCACGCCATCCGCTCCGCAGGCGACGATCACCGTGACCGTGCCGCCTCCCTGGCCAGAGCGCGAATGGAGCACCGCGTTGGCGAAAAGCTCAGACACGCCCAGCTCAGCCAGGTCCGCCGCGTCCGGCCCGGCCATCCCGGCAGCGGCCGCCCGTACCCAGCGGCGCGCTCCGGCCGTCTGCACGGCAGTACCAGGGAACGTATGCGCCGATGTCAGCGGCGCGACCACCGCAGGCGCCTGCCGGGTCACCATGCTGGCTGCCCCCTTAGCTGCAGCCGGGCACCCGCAGTCAGCCGGGTCGGCATGAACTGATGATCATCTGTGCACGGCCGGCACCAGTACGCCCGGCCGTCAGGGTTCCCCGGGACGGCCTCGAAGTCCGCCAGGTCGTGCACCTGGCCGCACCGGGTGCAGGGCTTGCTGTGCGCGCCGTCCCGCGCCACGGTCTGCGCGATGCGGATCGCGCGGTAGGCCGACAGGCCGTCGACGTTGAGCCGGCGCCGGATGATCGCGTCGTGGACGTTGTCGGCCTGGGTGCCGGCCAGGAAGCAGTCCGGCGTGCAGCACGGCGGGGTGTCACACTGGTGGCGGATCACCAGCTGGCCGGGGTCCTTGCCGGTGGCCAGCTTGAACGAGACGCGGTGCGCGAGCAGGCGGATGCGCTTCCCGCCCCGCCAGATGGGGAACCGGCCGTACCCGTCGTTGTTGGTCTCCCCGCCCCACAGCATCCCGTGCCCGGCGGCGAGCATGCAGTCGTAGAACCGGGTCACCTCAGCCGGCGTCAGGTCGGGGATCGGCTGGTACCGGCCGGGGATCACGCGGCGGGCCGGCTTCACGACGCCGCCCGGCCCGGCAGCCGTGCCGCCCGCCCGGCCACCCGGCCGGGGGTGCGGGAGGGGCCGCCCAGCAGTCCGGCCAGGCTGTAACCGGTCCACCCGTCGTACTCGTCGCCCGCCGCGTCCGTCATGCCGTGCGCGCGGGCGACGGATACCACGAAGCGCAGCGGCAGCGTCGTGATGTCAGCAGCCCAGTGGACGCCGTGCCCGTACCCGAGCGCCCGCAGGGCATCGCGTACATGGCGCGCACGGCGCGCGGTCGCTTCCTGTGCCGCCGTCCGGCCGACCCCCGCCTCCAGGACCGCCGGCGGCACCGTGTCCTCCAGCGGCAGCGCGAGCAGGCTAGCCTTGTCGTGCACGAGGGACTCCTCTCGGTGCAGGGCCCGGTGGCGTCTTGGTTGGTAGCCCGGTGCCACCGGGGCTGTCTTGGTTGTCCTTTGTCAGGTCACAGGGGGCAGCAGCACGATCAGGTACACCCGCCCCGGCTCGCTGCGGGCAAGAAACCCCGGCCGTCGGCGGCGGGCACGGACGGTGACGCCGATGTGCCCTTCCGCTGCGGGCCATCAAGTGGGACGCTCGGGCTAGCGGACGGGAAACGGAACGGAGGCCGCCATTGGCGCTCGAGATGTACCGGTGCGTGCTGCTGCGAGCACCGAGAGCCGGGGACAAGTTCCGCAGGGTCGACCAGTTCACGGCCCAACTCGACCTCGACCCGGGCATGGGTCACACGATCCGCGCCGCCCTCCTCGACCAGGCCCGGCAGCACGGCGGGCAGGACGCGGACATCAGCCAGTACCGGCTGAACGTCTTCGACTCGAAGAACCGGCCCGCCCTGGAGGATTTCGCCGCACCCCCGGAAACCGCCGCAGGCAGCCCCGCGGGTCCGCTCGCGGACTGCACCGACGACCAGCTCATCAGCGAGCTGGCGCGGCGGCTGAGACGGCGCTGACATCGTGATCACCAGGGCTGGCCGTCTCTGGCTATGCGGGAAACGGCCAGGTCACCGCGGCCGGCGTTGCGGTGCTCACCCGTGAACGAATCCGCCCAGGACCCGTCGGTGAAGATCAGCCGGCCTGGCCGGCCGGGCTCGTGGCCCGCGTTGGTGGCGTCGTAGTCCAGGGATTTCCCGGTCCAGAACACCGAGAACAACTGGCCGTAGCATGAGTTCGGCACATGCACCTCGTCGTACTCCCTGCCATCAGCAGGGTTCCGCTGCTTAAACTTGGGGGTTTTCCGCGGGAAGACGCGCATCGTGATCACCCGCTCATCGGGGTGAGGACCGGCGCGGCGCCGCAGGGGCATCCCCAGAGGCCGGGGACGCGGTTGCCGAGGTCGATCTGCTGCTTGCAGGGGTCGCATACTGCCGGGCGGCCGCTGCCTACGTGGTCGCATCCGGGCAGGAACCACCACTGGACGGGCTCCTCGTCATCCGCGGGGACGTCCAGGATGTGACACCGGAGACACCCCAGCACCTGCTCGGCTGGCTGCCGCCTGAAAAACCGCATGATCTCTCCTCGTATCCGGGTGGTTACAGCTGCGTGCAGCCGTGGGTGCCCAGGCGGCCCGCGCCCGGGCCGGTGACGGGCATCTCAGGCATCCGCCCCGTGAGCCCGCCGTCATTGCCCAGCCGGACCAGGCCGCGGCCGTGCACGCGGACCGGCACCGCCTCCGGGTCAGCCCCGGCAGGCAGCAGCAGGCCCGCATCACGCGCCCACGCGGGGCGGGCATGGATCCGCCGGTGGCACCCGGCGCAGACGCAGACAAGGTTCGCGGACGCGTGAACCGCGGGATTCCGGCTCCCGCCCGCGTGCACGGGCCTGCGGTGGTGCAGGTGCACCAGGCCGCCGCGGCCGCACACCACGCACCGGCCCCCGTCCCGCCCCCGCACCGCCTCGCGGGTCAGCCGGTGCGGACGGCCCGGCTCGCTGACCGGGCGCGACCGCAGCGGCGTCCGGCGGGACAGCGGCGTGTACCGGGGGATCACCGGGCACCACCGGTGAGCATCGCGGCGTAACGGGCGAAGGCCCCGCCTGGGTCCCGCTCGTTCAGCATGAGCCGCCCTCCAGCAGGTGAAACAGGCAGCACGAGCCGGACAGGTACTCCGGGCGGGAGACTGTCATCATCCCAGCCGCCCGAGACCTCCCGCACCGCGACGACCTCCGGCTCCTCAAGCGGGCCAGCATCACCCGCGCAGAACCGACGGCGGAAACCGGCGAGGAGATGTTCCGCCTTCACTTCAGGCCACCGCCCCGGCAGGCTCGGCGCTCTCGGCAGGGTGGGTGACGGTCTTGAGGTACTCGGCGACGGCATCCTCTAGCTCGGTGAGCAGGGCCCGGACGTCCGACTCGAGGTAGCGGCGGTGGCCGCCCACCGTCCTCTTGGCGCGGATAAGCCCCAGCGAGTGCCAGCGACGCAAGCTTCGGGTGGAGACGCCGAACCGTGCTGCGGCCTCCTTTGGTGGGATGAGCCGGTCGCTCTCGTCGCGCTCAGGAGTACTGAGTGTGTCCACGGTCTCCGTCCGGTTAGCCGGGATTGGTGCACTGGCCGTTTTGACCATACGCAGTCAAGCATGAGTTACGTAGCTAGGTCAAGCCATATGCTTGACCTAGGGTTCACTAGTTGACTCGGAACCTCTACGCTGTGCGTATGGCGCGTGAGGAACCACCGAAGTACCAGCAGATAGCCGATGACTTGCGTGCCAGCATCGAGAGGGGCGACTGCACGCCGGGATCACGTCTGCCGTCAAAGGCCGAACTGATGAAGCAGTACGGTGTCGCGCTCAACACCGTGGACAACGCCATCGGCGTCCTGCGGAAACTGGGCCTGGCCGAGACCAGGCAGGGCCTCGGGACGTTTGTCTGCGATCCGCTGCCCGCGGAGCGGCCACCGTCGGAGTTCGAAGCGGTGATGAGCCGTATCGACGCGCTGGCCGAAGATGTCAGGCTGCTGCGAGAGGAAGTGGCATCGCTGAAGCGGGCGAAGACGGCGGAGTAAGCATGGCGACCTGCTGCGCGAGGTCGCGGATCTCGGCCGCCAGCTCGTCAAGCCGGGCGTTGACCTGCGCTCGCTGTTCGGCCGTCATGGGTTCCATCGCCGCTCCTGCCGGGCTGGTGCGGATCCTCGCATCGCTCACGCTACGCATAGCAAACATCGCGGGGCGGTCGGCGATAGGCAGGGCATAACGAGCCGTTATATGGTCACCGCATGGATGTCAGGAGTCTGGGTGATGCTTTCAAGGTGGTGATGGACCACAACGGATGGTCCGGTGCCCGCCTGGCCCGTGAACTGGGTGCCTCTCAGCCGTGGGTGAGCATGGTGCTCAACGGGCGGCGTGATCCGGGCATGCGCCGGTCCGCCGAACTACTGGCGCGGACCGGGTGGGAGTTCCAGCTAGTGCCCTCGGGAGGTGATCCGGTGAGACGGCGAGCGTTCCTCCTAGCCGCCGCCAGCGTCGCGTTCGTCCCGTCGCCAGCGGCAACTCCATACTCCGACCCCGCCTATCTCGACGGGCTCACTGCCCGGCTCATCCACAACGAAGCGCAGATGGGCGGTGCGCCGCTCGCCCGCGAGGCCCTGCGCCACATCGCGCGCACTGTTCCTGCCGCGCAGGCCGGCGGCGTGCCCCTGCGCGCCGCCGCTTCCCGGTTGTGCCAGCAGGCCGCCCTGGTCCTGCATGACGTGCGCCGCCTCGGCCAGGCCGAAGAGGTCGCAGCGACAGCGCTCGCCTTCGCGCGTGCCGCGGGCGACGTGACCGCCCAGGCAACGGCCTACGACACGCTCAGCCTCATTACCGCCCACCTCCCCGACGGGAGGGGAGCCGAGTACGCCCGGCGCGGCCTCGCGCTGCCGGGCGCCAGCGACAGCGACCGGGCAGCACTCGCCGCGCGCCTCGGCCGGTCGCTCGCCCTCCTACCCGGGCATGCACGCGAGGCCCGCACCAGCCTGGAGCACGCGCTGCAGCTAGCAGATCAATCCGGGCCGTCGGCCGAGATCGCCGGGAACACCGGGATCGGCTTCACCGACCTGGGCATGCCCGGCAGGGCGGAGCATTATCTCACTACCGCCGTCAGCCTCACAGCATCCTCCCCGTTCCTGCACTCCCTGTACGTAGCCAGGCAGGCGAAAGCCGCCATACGGGCACGCCGGCCCGAGCAGGCCGCGGAGAAAATGACGGCGCTGGCCGCCGTCGCGCCCCTGGTGGAATCGCCACGACTCGCCATTCACCTCCGCCACATATACGACGGAACCCGGAAGTGGGCCGCCATCGAAGATGTCCGCGACGCAAGAGACGCGCTAAGAGAGACAATGACATGAACGTGCCCAGCTTCGAAGAAGTAGCGTCAGGCGGCGGCCACAAGGACGCGACCATGCACATCGGCGGCCACGGTGAACCCTGGGCCGACATCAAGGTCCTGGCGATCACCGCTGGCGGCCGGACCTACGTATGCGTCCGCCGCGGCGGGACAGAGACCGTGACACCTGCGAGCAGCGTCAGGGAAGGCCTGGAGATATTCGCCTCCGAGCTCCAGGCCGCGATCAAGGAACTGCCAGCCTGAGCTAGCCGACGCGCCATCCGCCCGGAATGTCATAGGCGGTGCGCAGAGACATCACGCTGAAGCGGCCCGCGGCCAGCCTCCGCGAGGGGGGCCCTGACTAGGGATTGTCCCGGTTGAGAGGGGAATGGGATGGCCAGGGACTGGGCCGCAGTCGCGCAGGCGATGAAGTCGCGGCTCGCCGAACTCGGCATGACCCGTGAGCTGCTATTCAACGCGGCTCAGCGCCGCCGCAGCGACCAGACCCTCGCAGCAGCCTCCGCAGCACTCGGCTGGCCGCCAGGTTATCTACGTGCCGTTTCTGAGGGACGCGATCCCGGTGCCGCTGACGCAGGTAATCCCGTACTGACCGAGCTGGCCGCCCTGAAGGAGAGGCTGGGCTCGATCGAGCAAGGCTTGCGGCTCTCGATGAGAGGACCGACCGCATCGAGCGGCGCATGGCAGAACTCGACGAGGTGCAGGAGACAGTCGGCCTCTTGCAGGCCCAGTTGATCGACCTCTACCACAGAACTGGGCACATGTATCCCTTAGGTCAGGCGCGAGGTCGTTGACGCGCAGGCCGAGAATGTCAGGCCGCCGCGAGCGGGAGTGGCATCGCTGAGGCGGGCGAAGACGGCGGAGTAAGCACGGCGACCTGCTGCGCGAGGTCGCGGATCTCGGCCGCCAGCTCATCAAGCCGGGCGCTGACCTGCGCTCGCTGTTCGGCCGTCATGGGTTCCATCGCCGCTCCTGCCGGGCTGGTGCGGATCCTCGCATCGCTCACGCTACGCACAGCAGCAGGACCGCTCGAGCGCATCGCACTGCGCCCGCACTGCACTCCAGGACCTGCCCCGCTGTTCGGCGTTGCGGCGCTCATGATAACCACGGTGCATCATGCGGAGCGCGATCTGATGTGACGGTTTGTCACGCGCAGATTCAGTAAACCGGGCTGCCCAGCGCCTGCCAGGCGTCACCGATGATGGTCTCCAGCCCTGATCGTGTGGGCCGCCAGCCCAGATCGTTCTTGATGCGCGAACTGTCGGCCCTGAGTTCTCGCGGTTCGCGGGCTGGCGGGCCCCAGCTGACGGCAACCGGCTGGCCGGTGACCCGTTCGGTGGCTTGGATCACCTCGCGTACGCTCGTGCCGGTTCCGCTGCCGACGTTGTAGATGCGGTGCTCGCCGGGGCGGGCCGCGTCGAGCGCTGCCGCATAGGCATGTGCGAGGTCGCAGACGTGGGTGAACTCCCGGATCGCCGAGCCGTCTCCGTTGACGTCCAGGCGGCCGGCTTGCCCGGCGGCGACCAGGAGTGCCCGGGGGATGATTCGTGAGGTGTCGGGATCTCCGTGCCCGCCTGAGGCACCAGCGACGTTGAAGGTTCGCAACGTCACCGCGCCGATGGCCCCGAGCGCGGCTTGATAGCCGATCGCGGTCTCGGCGGCGAGTTTGGAGGCGCCGTAGGGATTGCCCGGCACTGTTATCTGCGCTTCGGTAATAGGTTGTCTTTCCGGTGTTCCGTAGACCGCGCAGGTGGACGCGAATACCAGCCGCAGCTTGCGGCTGCTCCTACAAGCTTCCCTGTCCAGAGCATCCAGCAGGTTGAGCGTACCGGTGACATTGACCCTGAAATACCGGGCAGGCTGTTCGAACGACTCGCGCACTAGGGTCAGCGCCGCTAGGTGACACACCGCGTCGACACCTTCCACTGCGTGCTCGAGGGAGGCGAGGTCCAGGATGTCGCCGGTTAGCAGCGGGCAGGAGCCGGGCTGGGACCTGCGCGCGAAGCCGACCACGGAATGTCCTGCCGCCTGGAGTTCCTGGACGACGGCCCGTCCGACGAACCCGGTCGCGCCAGTGACGAGAACCCGCACGTCTTTCTCGCCTTCGCTTAGCCGCGCGACCCGAGAAGCAGGTCCTGGTGCTTCCACGCCAGTTCCAGGCATGCGAGGGCTGCCGGGGCCAGCGGCTCGGCTGCCAGTAGCCGGTAGACGGTGTCGCGCCGCCATGGCACCCCGACTGAGCCGTCACCGCTGAAGACGACGTCGCCTTCGCTATTCCATGCAACGACATTGGCGAAGATCTGGTCGAAAACGGCGGCGTCGATGACAAGGACGGTCAGTATCTCACCCGCGAGCGTCAGCGGGTCGAGCCCGGTGCCCAGGTACCACACGCGGAGATTGCCGGCGGACCGCGCCGCGTTGAGGCTGGCGAACGGCTCCATGCTGTCATAGTCGACCGGTTCGCCGCTGCTGCCGTCGTGCTCAGGGTTCCCGAGGAACTCCTCTGACAATTCACGGAGGATGTTATGCCAGATGTCGAAGTCTGCGCTGATGTTCCATGGGGCGATCCCCGAAGGCTGGAATACCCCGGCAGGCATGATGTGCGTCATCCCGCCGGCGATAGCCACATTGTCGGGATTGCGCCGGTGCAGCAACAGCGATGAGGTGCCGGCATGGGCATCGTGCCGTATCGTCAGCGTGTCGACGCTCGGAAGTACAACCCGCCGCGTTAGGTCGAAGGGGTTGCCGATCAGGGTGCGGAAAGGCAGCTCCGACCGCCTGATCCGGGCGGCGTCACCATCGTGACGCAACCACGCAGCCGCGACCTCGTGCGCTACAGCCTCGCACACGTCAACCATGTCGAAGTAGGTCGTGTAACCGTATGTCTGGTGGCTGCCGTCACAGCCGAAGTCGAGCAAGCGATACGAAGCCCGGTTCTCAAACAAGGACGGCGGATCGAGATCCCGGATCGCGTGACAATATCTCGGGTAACGCCCGCCATGAGGCATCAACGGACGACAAGGCTCAGTCTCAGTTTCCTGGCCGGTGAGGAAAGGGAGAGGCTGATTATCCGTCCACGCCAACCTAAGCGCTCCCAGGTCAACCGGCTGGACAGGGATCCATTCAGGCGACGTGATCAGCGGCGTACCAGCAATTCGCTCCACTCTGGAGTACAGCGAGGAGGCCACCCTAGTGAGCTCGGGCCGCCGGTGATTGAGGACCTTGCGCACGTCACGCCAGGCCTCCGCATCATCCCGGACCTCGCGCGAAACGATGTGACCGGGACTCGTTACATCCGCAGTTTCCCCCGGGTCGGGAAACAGGCCGAATCGTTCAGGAGGAACCCCGATGGCATGCGCAACTTGGCGGAGCCGACCCACATCACGGATTTGCCGCCTCCCCGACAAGACCTTCGAGACGTATGTGCGGTCGACTCCCAAACGGTCGGCGAGTTGTGCCTGCGTCAGCCCGTGCTGCTGCAGGAACGCCGCCAGTACGGCGGCCACATCCGAGCCATCCCGAGGCCTGGGCGGCTGTGCCGGCCCAGGGGGACGGCTTCGCCTGCCATCGCCAGAGAGCACGGAACCGGCCAACCCTTCCTCCTCAACACACCCGCTTTCACGGTACTCAGTGCAAGCACTCTAAACCACCGTGCGTGGCCGCCATCGCCGACCTGAAACGCGCCGGGCGCGAGCGCCTGGACAGGCTGGACAGTTAGGCGGCTGCAAGAGGAAGTGGCTTCGCTGAGGCCGACGAAGATGGCGGAGTGAGCAACGCGATCTGCCGTGCGAGCTCGCGGATCTCGGCCGCCAGCTCGTCAAGACGGGCGCTGACCTGCGCCCGCTGGTCAGCGGTCATGGGTTCCAACCTTCCGACTGCGGCGGCATGGTCAGGAAACGCCTGCGAACCAGATCGCGCATCACAGCAGCACGCTCCTGTGGCAGGGTGGGTGCGGTTTTGCGCTGGTCTCCTTCTACCCGCACCTGATGACCGCTGCTATCTCAGTGCCGTTTCTCATCAGCGTCACCATGTCCGCCGTGTCGCCGGACAGCCTGTACTCCCCGGCGGTCCTGGCAATGCGAGTGCTTCCCACGGGATCAGCCGTCCTTCCGGATGCGGCGGTGGCACCCGGTGCAGCGGGCTCCGGCCCGGAGGTACTGGGCATCTCGGGCTCCTGGAAGTTGCGGGACATCACGCCGCCACCTCGGCTGGAACGTCGGCGGGCGACCTCGGCACCCACGGGGGCACGTACAGCAGGACGCGGGTCACGCTGCGAGGCGGGGACCAGTAGCGGCGGTTCAGGACCGTCTTCAGGGTGCGGAGCATCTCAGGTCACCCGCCTCAAGCAGCAGGGCGCGTACCTTCGTGTCAGCCGCAGCGAGGACCCCGGCGTACACGGCGGCGAGGTCGGCGCCGGGCACGGGCGCATACAGGCGGCCGGGCATCGCGACCGCCGCCCCGTTCCCGCACAGCACGCCGAGCGCGGAGCGGATCCAGGTCTCGCCGGCGCCAGATGCCTTGGCGAGGCTGGCCGGGGTGATGCCGCCGGGAGGTGCTGACCGCAGGGCGGCGAAGAAGGCTGCCCGGCTGCCGGTCATCGGGTCCTGGCGTGGCCCGCCGCCGCTCCACGGCGCCGCGCCGCTCACGCTGACATCCGTCGCCCTCGGAGCCATCACGCCACCGCCTCATCTAGCTCGGCGGTACGGGCACGCTTCCACGCCACGGCGAACTCGTCGACGTCCACGGAGCGGCCTGCGCAGATCGCAGCATGCAGGGCGGCAACAAACGGCCGGTGAAGGTCGATCTTCCGGCCGACCCTGCGGCCGGGGAACACCTCTGCGTGATAACGCCGGTACACCGTGACTGGGCTGACCTTCAGCAGCGCCGCCGTCTCCTTGACCGAGATGAGCGGCGACTCCTGGTCGCTCTCGTGTTTCCCAGTGCTGCTCTGCACGCTCCGAAGTTAACCATGAATCTTGAGAACAATCAAGAACGTTCTTAATCATCTACACTGGTCTTGCCAGGTTCCGCGTGCCCCGCCGCAGGCTGGACGCGGCGGGGCACCTTGGAGAACAATTGAGAACGGAACCTGGCACACGAAAGGAGTCCAGCCAAGTGGAAGAGTTCATCGAGTTTCTGTGGAAGGACGATGTCTCGAACGTCGGTGACTGCCCATCTCTCAGCAGGGGTCGGCTCGACGGCCGCGACGGTTACTTCGTCGTTGGCAAGAAGACCAGCCAGGATCTGCGCGCGCAGATCCCCCAGGTCGGCGATGACGAGATCGCCGTATTCGTCCCGGCCAACGTCATCGACAGGACTAGGGACCTGTAACCGTGGGCAAGCCCATCAGCCAGGACGAGTTCAACGACCTGCTGCGTACGTTCAGCCGGTCGGCGTTCCGCCTGGAGACCCGCGATGCCTATGCTCTCGGCTACGAGCGGGACGACTTCCAGCGATTCCTTGACGGCCGACCAACGCCGCCGTCGCTGGTCGGCTGGTGGCAGCCGTGGCTGGAGCAGATCGCATGCTTCACCCGCGAGGGCAAGACCATTGCCCGAGTCCGCGTGCTGGCCGAGCCTCCCACCGACTATCAGCGATGGGAGATCTGGGCCGCGCTGTGGCATGCGCAGGCGGGCGAGGACATCCGGTACATGCCGCGCAGCACGGCTAAGCGGATAGGCCTGCCGCTCGATCACGACTGGTGGCTGCTCGACGATGAGCGGCTGATCGTCATGCGGTATACCGACGCCAACGAGATCGCCGACAAGGAACTCATCACCGATCCGGGCACCGTCGCCCCTTATCGCACATGGCGGGACCTGGCAGTCCGTAACGCCACCCTGGCGGGAGAAATCGCCGCCGCCTGACTGAAGGACCGCCTTGCAGCCGACGAGAGAATGGCTCAACCGGCCCGGCGGCCTGGCCGAGCGCTTGCAGCGCATACGGAAGGCCGCCGGGCTTACTGGTGACCAGCTAGCCGCCCGCCTCGGATGGACGCGGGCCAAGGTACCGAAGATCGAGAACGGGCGCCAGATGCCCACCGAGGCAGACATCAGGGCGTGGGCGGAAAGGTGCGGCCAGCCAGAAGCGATTCCCGACTTGCTCGGGATGCTCGCCGACGCGGAGACCGTCTATCGTCAGTGGCGGCTCGGCGCAGGCGGGCACGAGGCGTTGCAGGGGCAGTTCGACGCGCTCGTCCGCAACGCATCGACGATCCGCAACTTCCAGATCATGCTTATCCCCGGCCTGCTCCAGACGCCGGGATACGCCCGATACCGCGCACTGGAGGCAGTGCGGCTGCACGGCGCGGACCCGGACGGCGTAGAGGCGGTCGTGGCGGCCAGGATGCGGCGGCAGGAAGTGCTCTACGACACTGCTAAGAAGTTCACGTTCATCATCACCGAAGCCGCGCTCCGATACTTGCTCTGCCCGCGGCCGGTGATGCTCACTCAGCTCGACAGGCTCGCGACAGCGTCGGATTTCGGAAACGTATGGCTGGGTATCATCCCGCCCGGCGTGGAGTTGGCCGTCGCGCCGATGGTCGGCTACCTGATGGCCGACGACACCACTATCGTCGAGACCTTCACGTCGGCGATCACGGTGTCGGCTACGGAGGCGCCGAAGTATGCCCAGATCACCGAAGCGCTGATGACCGAGGCAGTCACCGGTGATGAGGTGCGGCGGCTCATCGGAGCAGCAGCCGCAGACCTGCGGGAAGAGGACCGCTGATGCGGCACGGCGCCAGCCGGTCGAGTCCGACGCTGAAACTCGTTCCGCTTAGCGTCATGACCATGAAGCTCGCCAGCCACGCCGCAGCCATCGTTGCTGTAGCCGGGATCACTAGCGCCACCTATCAGGCCATCGCAGAGGGACGCGACCGCCGCCGCCTTCCGCCGGCCGGGCGCCTGGTGGACATCGGCGGCCGAAGCCTGCACCTGATGACGGCCGGGGAGGGATCGCCGACTGTCATCATCATCCCGGCGCTCGCGGACAACGTGCTCCAGTGGCTCCCGGTCCTCGAAGGCGTGGCCGCGGAGACGCAGGCGGCCGTGTACGACCGGGCCGGGGTCGGCTTCAGCGACCCGCCGCCGCACTGGAGGCGCACGCCGGGCCTGATGGCCGCGGATCTGCACGCGCTGCTGCACGCGGCCGAGGTCCCGCCGCCCTACGTCCTGGCCGGCCACTCCATCGGCGGGATCGTAGCCCGCCAGTTTTACGTCCAGCACCCGGACGAGGTTGCCGGGATCTTGCTTATCGATTCGAGTCACGAAGGCCAGGCGAGGCGGTTCGACGCAGCGGACTGGCGGAAAGGGACCGCCGGCTACATCAGGGTGATAGCCAGGCGGCAGGCCCGCATCCTCGGCGCGCGCCGGCTGGCTGACTCCCTCGGCCTGATGCCCGGCATAGAAGACGACGTGGCGCGCGAGGCCCCTCCAGAGCATGCGGATGCTGCCCGCGCGATCATCCTGTCGACGCGGCAGAGGCGCACCATGGTCCGCGAGATGCTCATGATGGTGCGGCTGCGGGGGGCGCCGCCTGGCCTCGGCTCCGTCCCGCTCACCGTGCTCACCAGGGCAAGCACGCCGGGAGCGGACTGGCTCGCATGGGCGCAGATGCAGGATGAGCTGGCCGCGCTATCTTCGGACAGCGTGCACATCAAGGCAGAACAGGGCGGCCATTACCTCCAGCGGGACGATCCGGAGCTCGCCATCAAGGCGATCCGGGATCTTGTCAGGCGCTGCCGGAACGCAGAGCGGAGACCTGTCGGCGGAGGCTTACCCGGAGGTGACACTTCGGTCGTCCTATCCGGTTCGCCGCGAATCCCAGACATGTAGTTCGGAAAGGTCACAAGCACGGGAGGGGCGTCACCAACCTGAAAACCTGTGCGACGCGCCTATTGACCGGCATCAGGAACCGAATCTAGCGTCGAAGAGACGGAAGGGAACATACCAATGAAAATCCAGGCCAGCCAGTTGCTCACCAAGACCGAAGGGTTCCCGCCCGAGGACGACAGCGAGATAGCGCCCCTGATCGAGGCCGTCAGGCGGATGCCGCAGTGGCGGCAGGAGAACGTCATCATCACGGTCCTGCGCGCCGCTCTCGGATACGAGCGCACCGGGAACGAGGAGATGCTCCGCAAGCTAGCCTCCGGCGCTCTTGTCACCTTCCGGTCACGGAGGGACGCTGAGGATCAGAAGGCACTCGACGCGCCGCCTAAGCCCGCCGGTCCCATCGAGGAAGCATCGGACCTGGAGGACGTCTTCGCGCGGCTCGGCCTCCGCTGACAGAAGGGCCGGTGATGAGGCGGCGACTCGACCGCGACGGGGAGGTGGTCCTGGCCACCTGGCTTGATCACTACCAGCCGGACAAGGAGACACGCCACCTCATCGCCGAGGCGCTTGACGCTTACGGCGCCAGCGAGGACCAGATCCGGTTCTACGCCGAACCAGACTTCTCTAACCCGGGAGAGGTCATCATCACGCCGGAGGAGGGTCTCGGCGTCCACGTCCGCCCGCTGGACGGGCAGCAGTTCACCCTCGCCCGCATCATCGACGAGAGGGCCCGGCCGGGGGGCTGAAGGACCCGGACCGCCCCCGGGGGGTTGCTCGCGGTGCGGCAGTGTCACGAGACCGAATCGTTTCCGCCCGCACGTGCGCCGCCGCCGCCAGGACCACGTCAACTCTCCAGGAGCACGCGGCACCGTGCTAGAAGCTGAGGGCCTGGTCTGGTCGGTCCCGCGCCGGGTCACGATCGTGCGGCACGGCATGACGCGCTCGACCGCGACGGCGAGATGGTCCTGGCCCGGATGGCTCGACCGCTACCAGCCGGACAAGGAGACCCGCCACCTCATCACCGAGGCGCTCGACGAGTACGGCAGCAACGAGAGCCAGCTCCGCTTCCACGCTGATACGGACTTCTCCAACCCCGGCGTCACTGCGTGTTACCGTCACGGTCATGAAGCCCGCCAGCCGTGCCGCCGCCGTCGTTACTGCGGCCGGGATCGCAAGCGCCGCCTACCAGAAGATCTCCGAGGCCCGCGACCGCCGCCGCTTCCCCGCGCCCGGCCGCCTGGTCGACATCGGCGGCCGGAGGCTTCACCTGGTGACCGCAGGGGAGGGATCGTCGACGGTGATCATCATCCCGGCGCTCGCGGACAACGTCCTCCAGTGGCTGCCCATCGTCGAAGGCGTCGCCGCAGAAACGCAGGCCTTCGTGTACGACCGGGCCGGAGTCGGGTGGAGCGATCCGCCGCCGCGCCCGGAACGGACCCTGGGCCTGATGGCGGCCGACCTGGCCGTCCTGCTGCGCGCGGCCGGGGTGCCGCCGCCCTACATCCTGGCCGGCCACTCAATCGGCGGGATCGTCGCCCGCCGCTTCTACATGCAGGATCCCGGTGCAGTGGCGGGAATCTTGCTGATCGACTCAAGCCACGAGAACCAGGCGCGGCGGTTCGACGCGGCAAGCTGGCGGAAGGGGACCGGCGCCTACCTCGGGGTAACGGCGAGACGGCAGGCCCGCATCCTTGGCGCTCGCCGTCTCGCCGTCGCGCTCGGCTTGATGCCGGGACTGAAGGCCAGCCTCGCCAGCGACGTATCGGCGGAGCATTCGGACGCGGCCCGCGCGCTGCTGCTGTCAACACGGTTCCGGCGCACCGTGGTCCGCGAGATGCTGATGATGATCCGGCTGCGGGGCGAGCCGCCCCGGCTCGGCTCGGTTCCGCTGACCGTCCTGACCGCGCTCAGCAGGCTTGACGCCAGCCGCATGCCGGCCTGGCGGGAGATGCAGGACGAACTGGCCGCGCTATCCGCGGACAGCGTGCACGTCACGACGCGGGACGCAGGGCATTATGTGCACCTTGACGACCCGGACCTGGTTATCCGGGCGATTCTCGACCTCGTGAAGCGCGTGAACGCAGGGGAGACTGAAGCATGAACGAAGGCCCGACCCTGATCGCCGGCGCATGGCGAAGCGAGTACACCTACCCGTCCACCGGACGCGGCGGCACGTTCACCAGCCAGCACGACGTCGACCTCCGCTGGGAAGGGAGCCGGCTGGCCGTCCGGTCCCTGCCCTCGTCGCCGTCTCTGCTCACGATGGAGCTCGCCATCGAGGGCCAGGTAGTCACTGGCACTTGGCGCGAGGCGACCGACCCGGACGGCTATTACCGAGGGCGGGAATTTCACGGGGCCGTCCAGTTCCTGCTCGATCCGGGCGGGCGACAGATGGCGGGCAAGTGGGTGGGCTACGGCACCGATGAGGTCAATACCGGCGACTGGTCGCTGACGCTGACCGGGAATGCAGAAACGCCCTGACCTCTTCCATAGCCCTAGCCGTCATCACCAGCTCATCGGGCGTCCTGCATCGGCCGTCGCGCGGACGGGAACCCACCCTGGACGTTCCCAGGCGGCAAGATCCGCCCCGGCGAGACACCGGAGGCCGCAGCCGTCCGCGAAGCCCTGGAAGAGACCGCGGTCGTGGTCGTGGAGGACCTGGACGTGTCCGGGCGCTGAGGATCAGCCCGGCAGGAACGTACGGGCCAAAGCCGGCCTGAACCGGGAAATCCTGGTCCGCAACTGGTATCAGCTCAGGCAGCTCGGCGAGGAGTTTTCTTGACCTCGCCGGGGTTTTCCTGGGCGGCGTCGCTGATGGTTCGGCGTGGCCAGCTCTGGCGCGACCCTGCAGCGGATAGGCGAGCCGAGTGTTCGGCATGTTCGTCAGCGCGGACGGGCTCTGCGCGAAGGGGATGACGCGGGGGGCCGCCGCGGCCGCGTCAGTTCTACCGCCGAGCGCATGCCGGAGCCCCGAAGTGGCCTGGTGATACTCTCAAGCCATGTCCCAACCCATCGAAGATGACTGGGTCCTTGACGAGGCCGAGGCCCTGCTGGACATGGATGGGCGGCGGGAGCGCCTGGAGCGGGTGGTTGCCGACCTGCAGAGCGGCAGGGTACAGCCTGTCGACCACGTGACCGCGCGCGAGCGGATCGAGAGGCACATCCGAGACCGCCGCACCCGGTGACGTGGGCCGCCAGCCTCGCGGGCTCTTGTGGGAGCCAAGAGCGCTGGACGCGCTCGGGCAACTTGCTGAATACATGCCCGCCGCGGCACGCGACGCCCTCGAGGCGATGGAGCGGATGGCGTCGACAGGGTTCAACTACGGCCGGCTTACTCGCAAAGGGGTCCTGTGGTACCTCCCCACCCCGAAGCTCGGCCTGTTCTACACCGACGATGGCCGCATGCTGATCGTCGTCGACGTCGTCGACGCCCGCCGGCTTCGCCAGTTGCCCTAATGGGGGCCGCCCGTGCGGGCGAAGATGGACGGTCGGTAAGTGGGTCGGCTTCGGCCTCAGCACCGGGGCCCGTGGACCTGGAACTCGTATCGAGCGACGTCGGCAAGGACGCTCAGGAGCGGTACAGCATGCACCCGGAACCGGCTGACGCGTGATCGAGGTCGGCGACGCTTCTACGCCGATACCGGGATGAGCTTGCTCAGGGAAACCGGATAGTTGTCTGCCACGTCTAGAACGAGGGCCAGGGCGCTGACGTCGTAATATTCGCGCCCGCGAACTGGCTGGGTACCGGCGAGCCGTAGTGCTGCCTTCACAGCCTGCTCAATATCAGGTGCGGTCGTGCCAGGCAGTCCAGTCAGTACCCGGATAACTTCCCGATAGCCCTGGCCGCGATGGACAGCTAGCCGCGGCCGGACGTCGCCCGAGGTGATACCGAATTTGATGTGCCCGGCGCCCCGGTCGGCCACCACATAGAAGGCGTCCCAGGTCTTCCCGGCGCAGACGCGGCAGATGCCCTGACCGGAGTGCACGTTACTAGGGATCGGCGTGCACTCGTGACCCTCGGCGCAGTGCACCCGGTGCGGCTTCCCATCACCAAGCCACGAAGGCTCGACGACGGTGCCGCCCAGCTGTGCTATCCGCTCGCAGAACCGCAGCTCAGCTGCTAGCGGGTCTTGTCCGGCACAAGTACGGCACAGTCCGCCACGCTGAACGGTAGCCGGATAGGGCGTGCATTCGTGCCCTGCAGAGCAGATGACCCGGTGCGGCTTCCCGTAACCAAGCCACTCCGGCTCGACCACGATGCCGCCGAGCTCGGCGATGCGTGCCCGGAACTGGGCCCAAGCCTGGCTCGAATCCCGCCCCACGCAGGCGAGGCAAAACCCGCCGCCAGTCAGAACGGTAGCTGGCGTTGCCGTGCACTCATGGCCGTGCAGGCAGATGACGTGATGCGGAGAGTAATAACCGACATACGAAGACTCGATGATGGTGCCGCCAAGCTCTGCGATGCGGCTTTGGAACCGCAGCCACGTCCGCTCAGTCTTCTTATCGACAGTTTTCGCACGTCCGCACGTAACGCAAAGGCCCAGCCGTTGATCTAGAACACAATCAGGCCGAGGCGTGCACTCGTGACCCAGAGAACAGATTGCCCGATGCGGGACCTTGTAGCCGAGGTATGCAGGTTCGATGAGCGTGCCCCCGAGCTCGGTGACACGCTCGCAAAACGCGATCCATGTCCGCTGGCGCCTTTGACTGGCGAGGGCATCACGTGCACACGCGCGGCATGGGTTGCGCCCCCTACGGACATCGGGCGGCCGCGGAAAGCACTCGTGTCCAGCCTCGCACCGTACGTGGTGTGGATGACGAGTGTTCTTGTACGGCTCCAGAAGCGTTGCCCCTAGCTCGGCCAGGCGAGTGCGGAACGCGGCCTCACCTGCCCGCATCCGGGCTGCGTTGGCTGCCGACAACTTGCCAGTCACGAGCTGATCGTAACTCTGCTTAAACCACGCGACCCGCGGTACTGATCGGCGTCTTGCCTGCGCGATTTGTGCGACCCTGGCGGCATGAAACTCAATGCCACCGCCCTGAGCGGCGCATTGCCGGGCACCGTCCGGCAGACGGATTCTTATGTAGTAGCGATCATGAATCAGAAAGGGGGCGTCGCGAAGACGATGGTCGCGCTCGGGCTAGCGGCCCATTGCGCGGCGGCTAACGGCCGGGTTCTCGTCGTCGACGTCGACCCGCAGGCCAACGCGCACGACCTCACGCAGCTGATGGACGACCCCGGTTACGACGTCGTCCACGAGCTGGATCCGGCCGAGCTCACCCGGATCCGCCAGCTGCGGGACTACGACACGATTTTGGTTGACTGCCCGGGCTCGCTAGAGGGCCGTGACGTCCTTGACCAGGTACTCGCGCGCAGCACCTACGTAGTGATCCCCTATCCGCATGAGCCTGAGGCCGTGCTGCCGACGCTCCGCACCGCGGAGAAGGTGCAGGCCGCGGGAATCCCCTACGGAGCCGTGGTGACGAAGGCGGACCCGCGGCTCGGCGCTGACTTCATCCTCGACGCGTGGGCGACTCTGGACACCGCGGGCATCCGGCATTTCCGCAGCGTCATCCGCGAGTACCGGGCGTGGCCCAACAGCCTCCGGGCGGGCGTCCCTATCACCCGGTGGAACGAGCGGTACGCGCCGAAGGTTCGCGAGGACATCGCTAGCCTCCAAACCGAGCTCCTTCTCGACATCGGCCGCCGGATCCCGGCAGGGAGCGCGTGATGCCCGCCGCGCGACGCCGCAGCATGGCGGAACTTCTCGCCCAGCAGCGCGAGCTCGAGGAACCACCCGTCGAACCCAGTGCCCCCGATCCGGTCCCGGCCGCCGTGCCCGTGGTGATCGTCGCGAGTTCCATCCCGGAGCCGCACTCTGCCGCCGGGGACGGCCAGCTCAGCCCGGCGGAGGAAGCCGACCTCGCCACGTGCGAGGCGGCACTCGACAACCTGCGCGTCGCGTTCTGGGCCGCTGGCAAAGCCTTGCAGGCAGTCAGGGATGGGCGGCTCTACCGGGGCACGCACGACACGTTCGAGGCCTACTGCGAGGAGCGCTGGGAGATATCCCGCGCGCAGGCCTACAGGCTGATATCGGCGTGGCCGCTCGCCGAGCGTTTGTCTCCAATTGGAGACAAGATCACCGAGAGCCAGGTCCGCGAGCTGCTGCCCGTGGCCGGCAACCACGGCCCGGACGCCGCTGCGGTCGTCTACCAGACGGTGGCAGACTCCGACCGGGTCACGGCCGTGCTCCTGCATGAGGTCGTCGGCATCCTGCCTGCGGACCACTTCGATCCCGCCGAGGCGGTGCGGCAGATCAAGGCCTACCTCAGCGGCGACCGGACGGCGCCGCTCCCCCCTGCGGCCGACCCTGTGAGGCTGTTCTCCGTCCAGGCTGACAAGACAATCAGCAAACTGGAACAGGTCGCGGCCGCCGACGTGCTTGAGGCGGCGCGCGCCGCAGACCCCGAACTTGTCAGCCGCATGGCTGCCCGCATGAGGGCGGTGGCCGACCAGCTCGAGCGCGGCCCGTCTGCCTGACCAGGCCGTTGCGCGTGACCAACCGGAAGACCCGCACCATCCATCCCGGGTGCGGGTCTTCTGCTTTGCGGGCCTTCCTGGTCAGCGGCCTTCAGGGCCATCGGCCGCCGCCCGTCTCATCTTCAAGGGCTCTCTCAGTGTCATCGAGCATGTCTCGGACATCTCGAACTAGGCGCTGTACGTCAGGCGCCGACGAGTCCGCGATCCCGGCATGGATCGAGGAAGAAGGCGGCGGGCAGCTGCAGCCAGGATGCCGCCGTTCTCAGGCGGGCTGCGATAGGCGCGAAGCGGCCATCAGATGTCTTGCGGCTGTATCGGTAACACGGCGCTGTACCTTGGTCATCAGGAACGTCTCACATACGCGGAGGTATCCGTGGTCACGAGCAAGAAGGACGCGAGCAAGGCCTCGAAGCAGCTCGCCAGCCCGAAGTCGACGCCCGCTGAAAAGAGCGTGGCTGGTAGCGATCTCGCTCAGGCGAAGGGCAAAAGCACGGGCGGCACTAGCGGCAAG
>Ga0137379_10000809_pt1 | contig 28063 bp, 16 predicted proteins | sample SagtaG_18_FD_104812 | JGI IMG/M metagenome (GOLD analysis project Ga0137379, IMG submission 104812) | Vadose zone soil microbial communities from Sagehorn Ranch, Mendocino, California, USA - Sage2_L_80_16 metaG | ecosystem: Environmental > Terrestrial > Soil > Vadose zone | place: USA...
CAGGACGCGACTGTGGTCCGCGCGCTCATCCGGCTACTGGGCAAGATCGCCGCCGGTGAACGTGACGGCCGGATCATCTTACGCATGATCGACAGCCCCCTACTCGACATCGACACGCGTGTACAGGCGTGCTGGGCGCTGGCCAACGCTGCTCCACGACTGCCCCACCACATCGTCCAAGCCGCGTTGCACGCCTGCCGGCACCGGCCGTTCGGCCAGCAGGCCGTGACGGTGCTGCGCGCCGCGATCGCCTCCTGCGGCCGAAAGGGTCTGATCGGCCCGCTACGTGAGTTGATCGACGATCACATGGTGCCCACCGAGGCCCGCCATGAGTGCGCCTGGTGGCTCTCCCTGCCTCACGGTGTCCTCGCGTCCGTACGTGCGGACCTGGCTCAGTAGGGCTGAACCGAAAGAACGGACGCAGAGCTGTCATCGAGCATCGCCGCCTGTGCTCGGTCGCAGCCGAGGAGGGGTCTCACCCATTGATGAGACACCAATAGAAATGGGTCAGGCGACCATGGTTGCCGATGTCTCTCTGCCCGGTGGACCAGCAAATATCATGGCAGACTTACAGAACAGCGCAGAATAGACCAATTTTGCTGGTCTGATGCAGCCTGCGAGTCTCGCGGTAGGACCGTTACTCGATCGTGTGGTCCCAGCTCGAACGGGCGATCTTGTGATGCTATGATGCTCTCCGGCATCAGTCGCGTACCGCTCTACAGGGTGACTCCCGCGTGCACGCATGGGGGACCCGGATCATGTAGACATACGGGCTGTGGCTAGGATTGCCAGGTGATTCACTTGCTGGCGGCGATGACGATGTACGCGGGGGACGCCCACCCGCTGTGGTGGTCGTGGGTTCCGTTCCCACGGATCCCGTGGAGCATCATCGCTGCGTGACGGGAGCAGCAGGCTCCATACCTGACGAAGCGTTCCATTACGTAACGTGATCAGCTACTGGACGCCTCCCCTTGCCTGAACAGGGGAGGCGTCCCTTGTCGACTCACGTGGTCTAATGGTATTACTGCAGGGGTTGATCGCTCATCACTGTCCGGCAGTGCCCCATGTCGCGGCGTCGGCATCGACGCGTCAGCTATGTCGAGGCCGCTGATGAGGTCTTCGATGGCGTCGGAGTGTGGATCGCCGATGTCTCGGAGGATGATCCATGCTTCGTGCCAGCGTGCGTGTGCCTCGTCGTATGAATCGGTCATGGCATAAGCGTGTCCCACTGTCTCCAATGACCGTGCTTGGGCTCGTAGGTCGCCGATAGTCTGGTATTGCTGGACCGCCTTGAGTCCGTACTCAATGGCTTCGGACCAGCGCCGGAGTGCCCCGTAGGCAGATGCCAATACAGATAGTGCACGGGCCATCTGGCGTTCGTCAAAAATCCTTCTGTAGAAGATGATGGCGTCCTCGCAATAGCCAATTGCAGTTGCTGGACTATTGTTGACGACATGCAGTTCGCCGAGTGCAGTCAGCGTGTCGGCTTGTCCGCCGAGTTCGCCCAACTCTTCATAGATACGCAACGCTGCCTGGTAATGATTCGAAGCTTTATTCGTTCGCCCCATTCTTTGGTAGGCGTCAGCCAAATAACCAAGAACATTGGCCTGCCCAAAGCGATACCCAGCATTCTCGAAGACGCGGAGGCAATGCGTACATAATTCAACGGCCTGCGACAGATGGTCGAGCTGTATGTAGATATAAGCCAGGCTACTCAGGGCGGTAGCTTCATACTCGATCGCGCCGATCTGTTGGAAGATGGCCAACGAGCGTTGGTAATAGGTTTTCGCGGCGTCGTACTCCTGAAGTTGCCCATGGATTACGCCGAGGACTGTCAGAACCCCGGCCTCCCCCTCCGGGGATTCGGTCGCACGCGCGCAATCGAGCGCGGTCTGGTAGACCTGTATCTGTTCGTGCAGGTCACCACTACGTCGGCGGAGGAATTCGTAGAATTGGCCGGCGAGCCTCCAGGCGTGGTCGTTGAAGGCGTTGGCGGCTGCACAGCGAATAATTTCGATGACATTGGCACGCTCAGCCGCGCACCAGGTCAATGCCTCATCCACGCTCGCAAATGATTGCGGGAGGACGTCGCTGCTGGACGGTAGTGCGGGAACTTCGGGTCGGTTCGGTACGATCATCCGAACGGCATTTCGTAAGGTGCCAAGATAGTAGTCGAACATTCGCCGTAACGCTGCCGTGCGTTCTGTCGATGGTTCGACGTCCTGCGCCAACCGCTCTGCGAAGAGGTGGAGTAGTTCGTGCATGCGGAATTTCTCGGCGCCTTGTTGATCCACCAGATGTGTGGTCACCAGGTCGTCCAGTATTTGCTCTGCGTCTGTCACGGGCAGACCGGTGATAGCGGCTGCGGCTGACGGGGCAAAGGTTGCGCCAGGATACCAGCCGAGTCGTCGGTACAGCAGACGGGCCGAGGTAGGCAGGGCATCGTAAGACCAAGAGAACACGTGGCGTAATTTGGTGCGTTCATCGCCGTACCCTCCAGCGTCGAGGAGCTTTTGGCGTTGTGCGCGGAGTTCGGCGACGAGTTCTGCGAGCGGTGCGTCTGAACGGGCTACGATGTGCTCGCTGGCTACCACCAGGGCCAGAGGCCAATCCGAGCACAGGTTTGCGAGTTCGCGTACGGCTTCCTCGTCTTGGTCCGTCCGGCCGCTCCCGATCTTGCGGGCAAGCAAGGTAATGCTTTCGCTGCTACGAAGTGTCTTGATGGAGATACGGGAGGCACCGTCCCGCACAGCCAGCCCATACAGCTGGTTCCGGCTCGTTACGAGGACCGGACAAGCGTTGACCGCTGACAGCACCGGTCGGATATCTTGTGCTTCTCGAACATTGTCCAGCACGACGAGTACACGCTTGCCAGCGAGGGCCCGACGCAGCAATGTGACGCATTCCTCGACGGTGCGCGGTATTCCGTCGAGTGCATACCCCATCCCGCCAAGGAAGTCGTGCATTGTTGCGACCGCACTGTGCGGCCTGCCGGGCCCGTAACCGTTCAAGTCAGCAAAGAGCTGGCCGTCAGGGAAATGATCGCGTCTCGTAGCCGCCCACTGGGTGACGAGTGTGGTTTTCCCGATGCCTGGCGCTCCATCAATAACGACGATCGGCGGGGACACATGTTGGGCTAGCACCAACGCGTCGAGCTGCCGCAGGGCCGATGATCGTCCTGTGAAGTGCGCCGCGGTCCGCGGTAGCTGCTCAGGGAGCGTCGATAACGCACCGACCGCAGTTTGCCTTGTGCCTGAAGAAGTCGGACGCATCAGTTGTTCATAGAACGCAACAAGCTGATCGCTGGGCTGCTCATCCAATGTGGACCGCAATCGGTCAGCGAACATACGGTAGAAGTTCCGCACCTGATCCTTGCCGTTCACCATGGCGAGCGCCGCCATCCACTGTCTGGCAAAGGTTTCATCAGTGTCGTACTCGGACAGTAAGGGCCGAAGGCCACTGATCATCCGGCTGAATTCGCCCAGCGTCTGATACTCCTCGAAGAGTCGATAGTAGGCCGGCAGCAGATCGTTGACAACGAGATCATGACGTTGTTGGTCCGCCCACGGCGTACGTAGATCGGCGAGCGGCGGCCCATCCCACAACGCCGTGGCGGCTTGGAACAGGTCGACCGCACGACGGTGATCACCTTCCCGCGCGGCTTCACGTGCGGTCAGTACGAGCTGGCGGAATTGGTAATAATCGACATCTTCCTGATCAACGGTGAGTCGATAGGCGCCATGCTCGTAGCGTAGGGACACCAACACGCCTGCATCTTTCAGCGCGGCCCGAAGCTTGGTGACGTGGATCTGCACCGCCTTATACGGCCGTTTTGGCGGCTCGCGGCCTTTGACTGGTTGCCGCGTCCTCGCCGGATCGAACGGCTCTTCCCACAGTGCATTGACGATCTTGTCGACCGGCACCAACGCGCCAGGTGACAACAGCAGGACACCTAACAGACCGCGTGCTTTCGGCGGTCCAAGTTTGACGGGACGATCATCGATCCGCAGAGATATGTGTCCCAGTATGTGAAACCGCATGGGGTCGCCCCTCTCGTACCGCGATGGGGTACGCCATTGGCAGTGTCACCCGTCTCATGTCCTGTGATTCCGCTGATCACTCAGCGATGCGCAATCGTTACGCTCTGACGGCGCGGGTTGAAACCGGCTAGAAACCGCCACGCTCGGTCGCCCCTGGATCGTGGCAAGCGTCTGTTCAGGTAGCGAGTTCGGGGGGCGATCATGAGCGAGGCAGCGTGGCTATCGGTTCCGTTAGGTATCGATGCGTCAAGGTGGGTGACGCGCGCTGACTGCCGCACGGTGCTGGTGGTGGTGCACACGGTTGCGACGGGCCATCGACTGCTGGACGTGGTCGGCTTGATTGAGGAGGACCTCCGGGTCCAGGTGGTTTTTACGCAGGCCCCGGACGTGTTCGGCAACGGGGTAAGCGACTTTCTGCGCGCGGTCAACGGCGTGTGTATTCCCTGGCAGCAGGCCGTTCGGGAGCGCTTCGACCTGGCGATCGTGGCAGCGTATGGCGGCATTCACGAGTTGCACGCACCAGTCATGGTGTTGCCGCACGGTGCGGGCCGCGGCAAGCGAATGGTACTGGCGGACGGTGGCAAGAACTCGACGAGTTCCGTGTATGGCTTGGATGCGGCACGGTTGCTGCGTGACGGCCGACTCGTGCCAGCGTCCCTCGTGTTGTCGCATATGGAACAGCGGCGCGTACTGGCCCAGCAGTGCCCAGCCGCACTACCGGTCGCGGTCTTAGCTGGCGATCCGTCATACGACCGGCTCCGGGCGAGTGTCACTGCGCGAGACGCCTATCGGGCTGCGCTATGTGTCTGCGAGCAGCAGCGGTTGGTGGTCCTGGCCTCGACTTGGGGGACGCGCTCGTTATTCACACAATATGTCGAGCTATTGCCGGACTTGGTGACGCGGTTGGACCCGCAGCGGTATCGGGTCGCCGTGTTGGTTCACCCGGCGACATGGTTTGGCCACGGCCCCCGACAGATCCACGCCTGGCTGGCGGGAGCACGCGCCGCTGGATTGCTGGTGATCGGTCCGACTGTCGACTGGCGTGTTGCCATCTTGGCTGCGGATTATGTGATCGGCGACCACGGGTCTACGAGCGTGTATGCCGCGTCGATCGGCGTGCCTGTACTCCACGCCGACCCCTCAATCGCCGACATCGCGCCGGGTTCACCCCAGGAGTGGCTGAGCCGGCACGCGCCCAGGTTTAACCCCGCCGAAGTTGTCGAACCGCAGCTACAAGCCGCGGCCGCCAAGAGCCGTGCAGTGGCTGCGTCGGTTGCGCGGCGGTTGACATCCTGTCCGGACCAGGCACACCGCATCCTGCGGGACGAAATGTACCGGCTCCTCGGCCTGTCCGTGCCGGGTCGACATCGCGCTCCGGAGCCGATCCCGGTGCCAGACCAGATGGTGGGTCGACATGACTGACATGAGCCACTGCGGTATCTCGGCATCGTATGGCGACGGATTCGAGTCCGATGCTGTCGTCGTTGAGCTCGGGCGAAGCGGGCGGTGTTGGGTGCAGAGTGCGGATATCCTGGTCAGCGATCACCCTAGCCTCCGAGCAGCTCGGCAGTGGCTGAAGTCAGCGTTCCACAGCTATCCAGGATGCACGGTGGCGGTCACTCGACACACAAATCGACAGTGGTTCATCATGGCCGTCCGCCGCCACCCACCCTTGCTGGTGGTTGCCGGCAAGGGTGGCGCCGTGCCCGACCGGCTTGTCGAATCGGCCGCGCGTGCCCTGTACGCCTGGATGTTGCAAACCGGGCACTTAACAAGCGGTTACCAATGTCGGATCGGGTTGGGTATGCCGGGGCCGCGGTAGGTGGCTGGCTCACCCGTCCCGGGAGTTCGTCTCCGCCGAGAGATCACCCAGCAACTGGCCACTGATCGCGGTATGGCGGTCAGCCTCTGTTGCGTCGCCGGTTCGCCGCGCGAGCTGAGCCAATGCCTGATGTATCCGAGCCTGCTCGAAAGTCGAGCCGAGCTCGGTCATCATCGCCAGCGCGTGCTGTAGCGTCATAACTGCGGTTTGATCGTCACCTCCCCGCATCTGGACGTGTCCAAGGGCGATCTCGGCACGAGCAAGGTTGTAGGCATCAGGTGGCCGCAACGCGGACAATACGGATCGAGCCTCGCTCAACCGGGCCACAGCCTGGTCCAACTGACCCAATTCAGTCTGTACGTCCCCGAGTTCGATCAGCACAATACCGCGGGTTCGGTCGCGGTCGGGCTCGGACACCAATTCGTCGAAGATCGCCAGATTTTCGCTGAATGCGGCAGCCGCCGACTCGAACCGACTCTCGCGTGCGAACACGACGCCCTGCGCATAATGGGCGTCAGCCTCACCCCGTCGATCCTGCCGAGCGAGACTCAAGCGCAGCATGTCACGGACATGCCGTTCGGCGGCGTCCCACTCGCCGAGCCGGGTATAGGCGATCGGCAGCCGCTTCCGCATGTTGTTCTCCGCGTCAGTGTCTCCCCAGGCTGTGGCCGCTTGCAGAGCGATCTCGCCGACTTCAACCTCGCTTCGGTAGTGCTTATTCACGATGAACAGTGGCTGCATAGCGTTCGCGAGGCCACAAGCCAATGGAAACCAGCCGTTGTCAGCCGCCTGACGAATGGCTGCCGCCAAGGTGTGCCGTTCCCGTTCGAACCAGCCCAGCGCACCCGAGTAATCGGCGATGTCCCGTGGCGCGACGAACCCGGCGGTGTTCGACTGGAAGGTGTATGGCCGGGCTCGTCGTCCTGGAAGGACAATCTGGTCAGCCGCCTGTCCAACCCACAGATACCACTCCAGCATCCGGCGCAGGATCATGGTCTGGTCCTGCGTCTCAGCATGTCTGGCCCGGTAACGGGCATGCGCCCGGACAAGATCATGTACCTGGAAATAGTCCTCGGTGACTTCAGTCAACAGGCTGCCGTCCAGCAACTCATTCAACCGACGGCGGGCCCGGATTGCATCGGCATCTATTGCCGCAGCGACAACCTCGGTACCGAAGTTGCTGCCAGGGTGGATTCCCAGCGCCTCATATGTACCCCGGGCTGGGACCGACAAGCCCTCGTAGGAAACGTCAAATGTCGATTGCACAGACAGGTCGCTGTCCAAGGACAGCGCTTCCAACCGGCGTCGCTCGTCCCGCAACTCATCTACAGTGCGGGCCAACGATCGACTCGGGTGAACGGCAGTCAGGGCGGCAGCCACGACCAGCGCGAGCGGCAATCCGCCGCACAACTGGATCAGTGCTTCAGCCTGGCCTCTTTCAACGGCGATCCGCTCAGGCCCAACATGATGCTCCAGCAGCATCAGCGAACTCTGGGCGTTCAGCGGTGCGACCTCAAGTAGACGCGCTCCGGCTGCCACCAGGCCCAACAGGGGTCGCCGACTGGTCACCACGGCAGCGCTTCGCGCGGAAGTCGGTACGAGAACCTGGGCTTGTGCTGCGGAGACAGCATCGTCTAGCAGCACTGCCAGCGAGCGGTTGGCGGTAAGAGAGCGGTATAGTCCCGTACGCTCAGCTAGACTTGGCGGTACCCGCCGGGGATGCACGCCCAAGGTCCGCAGAAATTGTCCCAGGACATCCTCGGAAGCCACCGGCTCGCCGGTGGCCGAGCCGAGATTCGCGTACAGTTGGCCGTCTGGAAAGCGTTGGGCCTGCTGGGCTAACCAGCGCAAAGCGAGGGCTGTCTTCCCGACCCCGCCCGGCCCTCGGATGACTACCAAAGCAGGTGCGGACCCGCTGGCCGACTGTAACGCATTATCCAAAATCGACAGCTCAGCCTGCCGGCCGGTGAAGTGTGCGGGAGGCGGGAGCAATTGTCTGGGCACAATCGGTGGACCATGGGCTCGATGGACATGCACACCGCCATGCACCACACCAGCTTGCACAATCGTGCTCTCGACAGAAGCGGACACCACGTTGCGAGTAACAGGCGAATCAACGTTCGCGTGACCAGATTCATGCTCATCCACCGAACCACTCCCCGTAGCAGTACGGCACTTCACTGACCGACCATACGGTATGTCGCGCGTAGTAGGAACGTCGTTACGGTGGATAGACCGGATGGGATGTCCTTGTAGTCGTGGTTGGCAATGTGCGTGCGCCGAGGTTCAGCAGGCTGACAGCGTCCTGGTTGTGGACTTTGTGCACGTGGAGACGGTGCTACTCAAGGAGCGCCTGTCTGCGCTGATCGTCATCGAACACCGCACGCGCCGGACGTACCTGGCTGGCGTCACTGCGAACCCGACCGGCGCGTCGGCGGCTCCCGACCTCAACGGCAACGACATCGATGTCGGCCCGTTCATCCGGGACGCTGACGAGCGCACAGTGTATGTGGCGTGGCGCGCGTTGCCGCTGCCGGAGGACGCCGGCTTGCCGGGCGGTGACGAACTGTGCTCCGCGCCGGTGAACGACGTCCGCGAGCTGGTCGCACGCAGTTCGGCGGTGGTGTTCGATCAGCAGGACGGTCGATGGCGGCCCGCTCAGCAGGGCGACGTGCGGCCCACGGCGATGCTGGTGTTCGACGCCGCCCAGGGCGGCTACCGGTCGGACATCGGGTTCGATCCGTCGCCACGGTCGGCCGTCGAGCCCGTCGACGTGGTCGGCGAGCGCCCGGACTCGCTGGACACCGATCCGCAGTCCAGCGGGAACCCGGCCTGGCTGTCCCTCGCTGAGCACCTGGCCGACACCAAGAAGAAGGAAGCACGAGACCTGCTCGCGGAGCTGGCGCCGGAGCTGTCCCTCGCGCATCGAGAGGCCGTCGCGGCGGCCGCACGGTGGCATGACCTGGGGAAATCGACAACTACCTTCCAGAATTCCCTGGCCAGAGCCAACCCGCAGTCGCCGCCGCCGGACGGGGACACGGTGTGGGCGAAGTCGCCGGGGACGGCGCCACTTCGTCACGATCCCCCGCACTTCCGGCATGAGCTGGTCAGTGCGCTGCTGCTGTTGGACGAGGGCACGGGCCTCGTGGCTGACGTGGACGAGCCGGATCTGGTCTGCTACCTCGCGCTGGCCCACCACGGGAAGGTGCGGCTCGCCGTGCGGGCGGCCGAAGGGGAGCCGGCTGGCACCGTTCTGGGCGTTCGGGACGGCGAGACCACCTTGTCCGCCGAACTACCCGGCGGGCGAATGCTGCCTGCCCGTGCGCTGTCGTTGGCGGCGACCAGGATCGGGCCGGGTTCGTTGACCGGCCGTGCCCGGCGGTTGCGGGACAGGGCCGATCTCGGGCTGTTCAGGTTGGCGTTCTACGAGGCGGTGGTCCGGTGCGCGGACTGGAAGGCCAGCGACAGCCCGGGAACTCGGCGTGCCTGACCTGGAAATCGTGGGCTGCCACACGACACCGCTGGGTAGCTACCTGACCGCCGTGGGCCTGTTGAGAGCGGTGTCTCGCACCCTGGACGGGCAGGCAACGGGACGTTGGGAGGGGCGGCGGTTCGTCCTGACCGCCCAGCGCAAGTGTTTCTCTCCACCAGGATGAATGTCGTTTCGCAACCAACATCATCCCATCAGAGCGGTACCTATCGCCATCTCCCGGTGCGTGTCACCGACTACTCACGGATTCGGGTCTGAGGAGAATCATGAAATCAGCTTTCGGGTGTAGCTGACGGTCGATCCGAGATGTCCGGTTCACGTTGGTCGCAAACAGTATGGGCAGGCAACGTACGTCACGTGCGTGCGTGCGTTACACACGAACACGAGACTGACAGAAATGGCGAAGATTCGCCGGGATACCAGTATGATCAGTGTCGATCGAACGTGTTCCGATGTTCCGACACGACGGGGGTACCCCGGTGTTGGTTGATCAGTCGACACCAGAGATCATGGTCAGTCGTTGATCCGGGGTTGGTCGAGTGTTGTCCCGGTGCCCGTTGGTGTAGGAGCTGGGAAGGTACGGCGCGAGTGGTCACGTACGGGGTCAAGTTGCAACGTAGCGACGATCTGCGACTCGACAGCCATCCCGACGGTTGCGCCGAGGACACCTTCGCCCAGTGGTGTCGCGACAGGCTGGCTCAGGGTCACCGCCTGGCAGTTGATCTTTTCTCCGGCGCCGGTGGACTGAGCCTGGGAATTGAGGACGCCGGTTGGAAGGTTGCGGTCTCGGTCGACAATGACGACAAGGCGATACAAACCCACCGCCACAACTTCTCCGGGCTCGCCCTCGCCCGCGATCTCGGTGATCCTGCGCAGCGTGACCAGTTGGTCGAACTGCTGCGGGACAAACAGATCGACCTGTTGGCCGGAGGTCCACCGTGTCAACCCTTCAGCAGGGCTGGACTGAGCAAGATCCGTAGCCTTGTGGAGGCGGGGCACCGTGAGGAACACGACCACCGTCGTGAACTGTGGCAGGCGTTCCTACATGTGGCACTCGCGGTACGTCCACGTGCCGTGTTGATGGAGAACGTGCCAGACATGGGCCTCGGTGACGACTTCGCCGTGATTCGCTCGATGATGGGAGCCTTCGAACGCGAGGGGTATTACACCCAGCTTCGTCTGGTCAGTGCGTCAACTTACGGAGTTCCCCAGCATCGACGTCGCCTGATTCTACTTGCCAGACGCGATGTGGAGCATTTCGGATGGCCGAACACGCAGGAGCCCGAACCGATCCTGCGAGACGCCATCGGCGACCTTCCCTCACTGGACGGCACGATCGGTGCTCGCACGCTGCCCTACTCAGGTCGGCCCAACGACTCTCCCTTCGCTCTCGCGATGCGGGATGGTGTTCCGCAGGATGTCGTATGGGACCACATGACACGGCCGGTGAGGGACGACGACCGGCGGGTGTTCCAGAAGATGGATTCGACCACCGTCTACGGCAAGCTGCCGCCGGAGGACCGCCGGTACTCCGGTGAGACGTTCGACGACAAGTACAAGAAGTTGGACTGGGAGGCCCTCAGTCGATCGATCACCGCGCACATTGCGAAGGACGGTTACTGGTACATCCACCCGGACGAACTACGTACGCTGACCGTACGTGAGGCCGCCAGGATCCAGACCTTTCCTGACCGGTTTCGCTTTGTCGGAACACGCAGCGACGCGTTTCGCCAGATTGGCAACGCGGTGCCGCCGTCCCTCGGGCGGGCTGCGGCGTCTGTGTTGCGTCCTGTCGAGGACAGCGGAGTGATGTCAGGGGCAGCACCTGTCGACTCTCGATGGACCAGGGTCAGGCAGGCGCTGACGACATGGGCGAAGGACCGGCGGCGTCGATACTGGTACGCATTGCCTGCCAGGACGGTGTCGCCGGCGGTGGCGGCCGTCGCAGCGCTGTTGACGGCTCGTGTCGTCCAGATCCAGGGTGTGGCCAGGGCGATGGACACGGTGCGCAACAAGGATCGACTCACCCGACGGGACCTCGACAAGTTGGTCGACGAACTGCCTACCGAGGCAGGACGAACGGCCGTCGAGCGGTTCTGTCCGCTGACGGGCAAGAGGAAGATCTGGGCTGACGCCGACCAGTTGGCGGACGCGTTGGCTATGAAGCCGAACGAACGCAGGGTTTTCGAGATGCTGTGTGGCCGCGACGTCCTATTGGCGACACAGTCGACATTGCGGGTGGCCGCGCGGCTCGCTGGCAGCCGTTCTGACCAGGTTAACCGGATGAGCGACGGGCGGGTCGACCTTGCCACGGTCGTCGGCGACGGACGGGACGCACCGCTGAGGGCAGGCGCGCTCAGGTTGCTCGGTGCCACGATCTGTCGACCGACGGACCCCCTGTGTGGTGTCTGCCCGCTGCGTGGTCTCTGTCCCTATGACAGCGAGGCGGACAGCACTCCGACGTTGTTCTGACGTCCCCGCAGTAAGGGGCGTTAACGCGCGAACCGCTTCAACTCGGGTGACGGTGTCCAGTCAACTGTTCGTACGCGTTGCCAGCATGCCTCCTTCTTGCACCACTCGGTGACGTTCGCCGAACCGGGCGGGTCGACAAGCACGGCGCGGACATGGCGGGCGACATCCAGGACGACCGCGGACAGTGGATCAGGCAGGTGTTGGGCCCGCCAGACCAGGTCCAGGCTGAGCCCGCCCAGACGCTCGACCATCAGGGCGATGGCGTGTGCCGCCGTCTGACCCAGGTACCCACCGAAGTTCTCCTTCTGGATGATGCGACGTACCTCGACGAACAGGATCGCCTTCGCAACGAGGTCACGGAAGTAGCCCGACTCGGGCGCTGCACGCTCCGCGAGTTCACCTTCCAGGGTCCAACTCCGGAAGCACTTCTCGCCGCCCTGGCACACGACGTCGGGGCGCAGTCCGTAGGCCAGTTCGTACTTCGCTGCGTCGGTCTTCCCGAACCGTTGGCGACGGGGATTCTCCCGGTCGAACCTGCTGCGTTCGGCAGCCTTGGTGAACCTGCCCCGGTCCACGTCGTACTGTCCACGGACACGCTCGTAGTACCAACGCGTCTGGTGTAGCGCTCCGTCGGACTGCGGAGCCCAGACCGACCGGGACAGCCACTGAAGCCCGACGTGGAACGGGCTGTTTCCCTCGAAGTCCGCAGCGGTGACGGCGTTCTGCGAGTTCGCATAGCGGGAGATCGCCGGGACCATCTCGTCCAGTCGGTCGTCGGCGATGAGGGTGATCTTGGCCGGCACGTTCACGTCGCCGAGGTCGATGCCGCGTCCTGCCGCGTGATGCAGTGAGGCTGTGGTCTGTCCACCGTTGACGATCTGGAGGTCCGTAAGTCCGCTCAGGATAAGGACACCCCGCTCGTCGTACTCGAACTGTGCCTCGCGGGCGGTCGCGGACACACCGTTGTTGTAGGCCAGGAACCGGCCGGGCTGGGACCGGATGGTCTCGGCGATCCCCTTGTTGACCTTGCCTCGTGCCTGGAGGAAGGCGCGTACGTTGCGTTGCAGCAGTCGGCTGTGGAACTCGCCGTACAGTTCTGCCAGCAGCCTGCCCGGCAGGACGGCCAGCAGACACTCGTAGCCGTCGGCCTGCTGCGTCGACCGAAGACACGGCACGGCGTAGCCGCGGGCCGGCAGGTCGATGAGGATCTCCTCCTGGCGGCGACCCGAACTGGCCAGCCTCTGCAGGCGCACCGCGTCCCAGAGTTGGACTGTCGCCGGCAGGCCGGCGATGGTGGCGACCTCGGGCATCTTCCTGATGGCCGCAGTGCCGTCCGTCAGGAGGAACACACGAACCGAGTGTAGGTTGGGCCAGTTGGTGTGGATCCGCTCGGCCATGTCGTAGGTGGGGCTCGACCGCTCCAGGATCTCGTGTTGGCCGCTGCGACAGAAGTCGGCGAACGCCATGGCACGTCGGATCATCTGCTCGATCCGGTCACGTCGAACCGTTGCGCTGAGCTCGCCGAAGATCGTCACAACCAGGTGCAGGATCGATCCGTCACCGGCGATGTCGTATCCGGCGACCTCCACGGTCCTGTTCTGCCAAGGCACATGGAGATAACACACGTCGAGGTCGTCGAGTGTGCCGTCGTCAACGAGATAGTCGGCCACGACCCTGACGAATGCGTCCCGGGCCATGAGCTCGGGTTCGGCCTCCAGCCGTTCCTGTACCCGTCGGTGCAGGTGGGGGACGAACTCCTTGATCTCTTCGTCGGCCATGTCACTCCTTCGCAAGTGGCCCGGTGAGCGGCTGCCGGGCGAGCACCAGTTCGGACCGCGACCTTGCCAGTACTGCCAGGGCTGCCAGGCGGATGCGGAGAGGCTCGGGTGGGCTGCCGGCAGCTCCGTCGTCGCCCAGCCCCCACGCGCCGAGTTCGGTTGGTTCGATGTCCACGACGACTCGGGCCAGGGCCGTGCCTGGGGCACAGTCCAATCGGTCGAGGCCGAGCCAGTCGTGCCAGGACACGTACTCGCCCGCGCAGCGAACGTAGAAGCCCTGTTGCCTGACCCATTCGGCGGGATCTCCTACGGACTCGCGGTCCTCGACGCTGAGCGCAGTTGGATGAGGCAGGATCCTCGGGTTGACCTCCGCAGAGTGTCCGCCGGCCGAAATCCGCTCAACCCCCAGGTCCTGCGACCTCGGATTGCGCCGCAGGAATGGATCACGCCACGTGATGACCCGCTCGTTGAGCGTCAACCTGAGCTGCCCCGTGCGCAGCAACTCGCCGAACACCATCGCCAGTTCGTGGCCCGAGTCGTCCACCTCGGCCCGGAGTCCGGCAATGACGCGATCCTGACGGGACGAGCGAAGCACCGTGACGGAGTGCCAACTGGTCGTCAGATCCGTGGTGAACAGCCGGGGCGGGAGTCCCTTCGCCTCATACAGCCACCATGCCCCGGTGCGGCGCGAGTTGGCCAACACCAGACACTCCGGTCCCTCGTCGGCGGGCAACCGGCGCCAGGAGACGATCTCGTCGAACAGGCCAAGCGCTGTCCCGACGGCACGCCACGCGGTCCCTCGGGCGATGTCGAGCCGCGCAGCAGTGTCCGTGCAGCCAGCCAGCGTCGCTCGGATCACGTCCTGCAGAACGGAGTCGCCGTCATGCGCGACTGCCAGCCATGACACACCGTCGCGCCGGCCCGTTCGAATCGAGACGTGGTGCGCCTGCACGTGGACGCTGTGGCGTACCAATTGACGAACGAGCCCGGCCAGCCCGACCGGTGACCAGTCGACACCGAACGCGGCTCGTAGGTCCGATCCGGACACGATGTCGGTGCGTGAACGTGCGACATTCGTGGTTGGGCCCGGATCGCGGACTGTCACCGCACCTCCGCTGGTTGGTTCACTTCTGGGAGCCTCCGCACCGACCAGACCGAGACGGGCGAGTTCGGTCGCCAGGCGCTGCTTCGCCCTCACCTCTATCTGGCGGATCCGCTCCCTGGTGACTTCGAACTTCCTGCCGATCTCGTCGAGGGTGAGGCCTTCGTCTCCGTCCAGGCCGTACCTCAGTCGGAGCACCTCGGCGTCCCGGGGCGGCAGTTGTGCCAGTGCCTGCCTGACCAACTCGGCGCCTGCCCTCCGATCGAGAATCTGGTCGGGTTCCGTCGTCTCCGCCTGTGCGGCCGGCACGATGTCGGCCAACGAGAGGTCCGACTCGTTGGTGAGGGGCGCATCCAGGCTCAGCACTCCCGCAGAGAGGCGGAGACAGTCGACCACCTTGGCTGGTGCGATGCCGGTGAGCCTGGTGATGGCGCTGAGGGACGCTGTTCCGTGCAGGGAGACCAACTGCTGCCGCGCGGTCAGAACCTTCCTGATGATCTCGTGCACGTGTACGGGGATCCTGATGAGCGTGCCGGTATCGGCCACGCCGCGTCCGATGCTCTGTTTGATCCAGTTCGTGGCGTACGTGGAGAACTTGGTGCCCATGCTGGGCTTGAACATCTCGACGGCACGGATCAGACCTCCGACGCCGAACTGGTGCAGGTCGTCGTCCTCCACACCTGTGCCACGCATTCTGCCGACCAGCGACGCCACCAGGCGGTCGTTGTGCATGACCATGGCGTCGAAGGCTCTGGCGCGCTCGTCCTTCGCGGCGAGCGTGGTGCGGAATCGTTTCGGTAGTTCGGTGTCAGGGCCGAACTCGTCGCCCCGGATCAGCGAGACGAGTCCGACCTCCTCCTCGGCGGTCAACACACGGCGCCGTTGTCCCGGATCATGACGGTCCGCGGCGATGACCTCCCGAGCCCTGTCGGTCGCGGATCTCTCGACAGAGGTGGCCGGGTTGGGCGACTCCTCCACGTCCGAATCTGGAGTGACGACGACCGTCGGTCCAGCCGCGAGCGAAGGTTCTGGTTCTGGTGGGCAATCCACCGTCTGGACATCAAGTGCGTACTGCGGCAGTGTTGCCAGGAAGGTGGGTACACCGTCTCCCGAGTACGACAGCACAAGATCTCGCCTGGCTGCGGCTGCCAACATCTGTAGCATGGATGACAGTCCTGGCTGCCCGCCCATGAGCCCGTAGTGCAGGCCTGCCACGACGACGGTGTCGAACTCAAGGCCACCTGCGCTCTGCCACGTCAGGATCTTCACGCCCGCCCTGCGCACCTCCAGTCGCTCGCCCCGTTCTCCGGACACGTACGACCGCACCGACATCGCAGAGTCAGCAAGGCACTTCCGGAACTCGATCACCAGATCGGTCGTGGGTACCACCAACCCGATGCGCCGCTGCGGGTACTGGGCCGCGTAGCGCCGAACGAACTCGGCCTCGCTCGCTGTGGAGGTGTGATGGCACAACCTCGGACGTGGGCCCTCCCGCGCGGGGCGACGGCACGCGTGTCCGTCGGGGTTGTCGGAGAGGTCGTCGAGGAAGTCCTGCACCGTCGTTGTCGTCGCGGACTCCAGCAGCACAGTTGGCTCATCGACTCCCATGGTGTGCATGACTTCCCTGGCCGTGCTGCCGTTCTGCTGCACCTCGGCGTTCGCGTCCACGTAGACCGTGATGGAGATATTCAGTAGCCGGATCAGCTCATAGAACTCGACCGGAAGCTGCTGGCCGAGCAGCACGATCAGGTGTCCGTTCCACTGCACGGCAAGCCGTACCACCTGCCTGCGGAACTCCCAGAGATCGACCGTGAACTCGTCAAGCATCTCCGGGGGTCTGCGCAGTACCGACTGCCAGAGGTCGCTGGTGTAGCGAAAGTACGTGGTGCACTCGTTCCGCTGGCCACCGAACGGAAGTATGGAGGCGACGTAGTCCGACAGGACGCGGCCGCGACTGACGATCTTGGGCGTCAGACCCTGCCTCTGCATCTCGTTGGACTGCCGAACCGCAGCGTGTGCCTGGTCCGCGCCCGGTGGCACGACAACAACCCGGTTCTGCCTCGAAGTAGCCTGGCGAGCAGGCAGCGGTCTCAGCAAGCGTCCCCACCAGTCGACTGCCCGAGAACGTCGACAAGGTCCCTGAAGAATCCGTAGATCTCGTCGACCAGCAGACGGCGGTCCAGCAGACGGTTGCCACCCACACAACTCGTCTCGGGGACCAGGGAACACGCATGACAGGCCGCCAGCGACAGGGCACCCGGGCCCTGGCCCGGCGACTCGACGCAGACAGGATCGAACGAGCACCACCTGGCCGACGCGACCGAGGCCAGGAACAGGCGCGCGAACCGCCTGTACTCGCCCATCCGGACGAGTCCACCCAGGGTGCCCTCGCTGTCACCGGCGGCGGTGTAGACCAGAATCCCGGCCATCGGTGGGTCGTCGTTGTTCTGATTTACGTATAGGCGTTCACGTAGAGCCGACGTTGAGTAGCCGGCGTCGAAGGCCGTGTTGCGCAACAACAGGTGTGCGAACGTGTGCAGTAGGACGTGGCGAGGAGTGGGTGTCGGCAGCCAGGTTGCCCTGTTCTGACGTCGAGTCGCGAGCCTCGCGCAGCGCCGTCGGACGTCCGGTCGTTCCTCCCACGCGGCGAGAGCCGTCTCGTCGAACTGAAGGAAGAATCCCTCTCCGAACACCACGACTGCAGGCAGGTACTCACCGTGGCGTTCGAGGTTCGCGGAGATCTCGTCCTCCATGGTGTGCCGCTTGAAACCCCTGAGCACGCGTGCCTCGCGAAGCCGATCCACCAGCACCACGTGCGGCACCATCGAGTTCATCAGCGTCAGCGCGCGGACGTCGGGGCCATCGGGCTCCGGTCGTTCGGCCGACCTTGTGATGAAGTAGTTGCGCGGATCGTCGTTCTCCAGTGGACGGCACAGTGCCGTCCACTCGTCCCGGACGATGCTCTCCGCCGACTCGGCCTGCTGTAAGTTGGCAGCCTCGCCCTGTTCCACAGCAACGGCACGGTCGATCTCGCTCTTCGACAGGCCCGTGTCACCGGTGATCACCTCGGTGAGCGCGTCCCGAAGTGGGTGGTCGGGTCGCGCCACGATCGACCGGAAGTCGGAATGGCGGCGAAGGCGGTTCTGCGGATCGTTCACGAACGCCCAGGACGACTCCGGCGGGATGTCGATCGCACTGACTACCTCGGGGAAGTAGACGCTCGCCGCGCCACGCTGGAGCGCAACCAGGGGTTTGTCGCACGACCTAGCGTCGTCCTGTAGCTGCCACGGTTGCCGGCCAGGACATGTCTGTCCGATCTGGCGCAGGGCGAACACGCTGGTGAGGTTCTCCAGGGAGCGCTCCGCCCGACAGGTGCGACAGGTGACCTCCAGCGACCGCAGGCCACCACCGACGTTGGGGACGTTGCGGAACTGTAGGTCGGTTACCTGGCACTGTCCTCGCTCCCTGTTGTTGCGCGATGACGAGTGTGCCCAACGCTTCCAGTCGACGTCAGCCAGATGCCCGTTGCCACAGACAGCCACGAACCGCATCGGCACCAGTTTGCCGTGGTCATTGTTGTTGGGACATCTGGGAGCGACACCTTTCTTCTCCATGGTGGTCTGCCAGTGCACCATCCGTCGACACCGGGGGCAGAACAGCCAGCGGGGGAAACGCGTGTAGAACAGTTCGGCACCGGCCGCCGGAGTCTGGAGCGCTCCAACCCTCAGCAGGTTGGCGAGGCGGCGGAAGTCGACCTCCTCGGTTCGGCCACGCCAGCGACCGGCGTCCTCGGCCACGAACGACTCGCCGACCAGGTCGATGATCGCGCCTGGGCCGAACGGACTGATGATCTGTGACCGCCTCAGTCTTTTGTCGGTCATGGCTTCGCCCCCCTGACCCTCACCTGGACGTCGACGTCGACACTGCGCATGGAGTGCAGCGTTGGCCAGCCTTCGCCACGGTCCAGGAAGCCCTTGAGCAACCGTGGGTGGTTCCTGCCCGAACCCCGGTAGCGGAGGGCTCCCTCGTTCTCCACGTCCACTGTCACCACCCGGTGGGTCCACTCACTGACACGACGTTCGATGTCCGCGGCGACCCGGACCGACTCGTCGGGATCGGCACGCTGCGCGCGTTCCACGAGCTCGGCGACGATCTCCTTCAGCCCCGGATCGTCCGCGTCGAACCGTGCCGCGTCAGTGTTCTGGGCCAACCTGAGCGCGTGACGCACCAGGATGACCAGGTCCGCGTGTAGGGCCCGCTCACGGGCCGGCACCGAGAAGGGAGTCACCGAGGTCGGTTCGACGGAACTGTAGAGCGCCGAGTGGTATGGAACGAACGACTCGTAGTGCGAACGGTCGCGTGGCTTCGACGGAGAGTAGAGAGTCACCACGAGGCCCGGTTTGTTCTTCGAACGGCCAACCCGGCTGCTCGCCTGGATGTACTCGGCCGTCGTCTTGGGCTGGCCCACAACCGTCATCAGGCCGAGTCGGCTCACGTCGACTCCAACAGAGATCATGTTGGTACTGGCCAGGAAGGACACCGCCCTCGGATCACCCTTCGGCAGGCTGAGCCGGTCCAGAGTTCTCGGGATGTCAGCGGCACCCACGTTGCTTGTCATCTCGACGATCAGGTCGTCGTCCAGCGACCGGAGCTGGTCAAGCGTGCGGGCAATGATCTTGATGCGTTCCGGTATGTCGTCGTGGGCAAGTGTGACGGTCTTGCCAAGTTCTCGGAGGCTGTTGTGGTAGGCCAACAGAGTCCAGTAGCCGTCGGCAGGATCGGGTGCCAACTCCAGGTCGACAGATGCCTGCAGTTGTGCTGCGGCGACGTGAACGAGTCCGGTCGTCGGTGTGTGCCCCTGAGGCATCACGCCCACGTACGCTCGGCCGTGGCTGTCCTGGTCGGTGCGTACGAAGTACGAGTTGTCGGCGTCGACACCGGCCGGCGGGAACAGAGCGACCTCGCGCCCGAAGACGCCGAGGGCCTGCTCCTTCGCCCTCCTGATGGTCGCCGTCGCGGCCACGATCTTCGGGTTGGCCCTGTTGTGGGCCATCAGCACGTCGAACGCCGCCTCGTACAGGCCGACGACAGTGCCCAACGGGCCCGAGATGAGGTGGAACTCGTCCTGGATGATCAGCGACGGGCCGGGATCGTCACCAGAACCGAAGAAGGCTCCCGTCTTCTCGTCCCACGCCGCCATGGCGAACTTGTCGACAGTGCCGACGAGCATGGTCGGCGGGTGCTCGTACAGGTCCTCGTCCACCGAGGAGACGGGGATTCGGTCCCGGAACGGGCAGTGCGGGTTGAGACAGAACACCCGGAACGAGTTGTTGGTCGCCTCGACTCCCCACTGGTTGTGCCCGTCGTCAGGGGTGGGTACGACCCTGGTGCCGCACCACGGGCACATCTCTATCTGGAAACCCTGCTCCGAATCGTCGCCGATCCGTGCCTTCTCCAGTGCTCGCCGCGCCTCCGCGTAGGTGTTCGGACTGTTCTTCTGGCCAAGCCAGAGTCCAATCGAGACTGGGCGGCTGCCCAACTCGTCGGTTCGCCCCCTGCGGATGAGGTCACACGCGAGGATCATGGTCGCGGCACGTTGGAACTGTTGGGATGTCAACAGGCGCAACGTGTATCTGGTGATCACCGTTGTACCGGCACCGTCGTCGCCGGACGTCAGGCGACGATGGATGATCGTGAACGCCGCGAGGCCCAGGTATGCCTCGGTCTTGCCACCACCGGTCGGGAACCAGATCAGGTCCACGAGGTTCCGGTCCGGACAGTTGTCCACACAACCTTCCATGGCCAGCAGGAGGAAGCCGAGCTGGAAGGGACGCCATGACCCCGCCGAGTTCCGGTAGTCACGACTGACATTCTGCGGAGCCTCGGCCACCGGGTGCGGCGAGCCCGCCAGTTCCAGCCTCCGGTGTTCCATCTGCATCAACATGGCCAGGTTGGCCAAGCCGAACGCCTGCCTGATCCTGGGTCGTTCGGCGATGAGTCGGACCCCTCGTCGCATCCGCCCCTCGGCCGACGCCATACGGTCCAACAGCCGACCAGCCGCCTCCTGCAGCCGAGGCGACAGCTCACTCCTCGCGACGGTGTCCCTCACCCCGTTGGTCCAGGCACGGTAGTCGTCAACGAACTGGTCCAACTGTCGGACGACCGTGTCGGGAGTGTCGACCACCTTCGCCAGACGCCGTAGTTCGAGCACGGCGGTGTCCTTGTCCGGTATGTCGAACGCGACGTCCGGGACGACATGGACGGGAAAGAACGACGTCTCGACGTGGGTGGGTGGATCTGCTTCGGTGTCCCACTCCGCGGCTGCCCCGTGTCCGACTGCGAACACGGGCACCCTGCGGTACATGAGATCCAGTTCGTCGGTCTCTTTGTCACTGCGTAGGTGTCGGTTGGCCGGATAGCGACGAAGCACGCCGGCGGACGGCCGACCACGGAGTACCACCTGGTAGAGGCAGTCCTCGGCCTGCACCGCCGACCTCTCGTTCAACCTCCGCTGGTTCACGAGAACGACGGTCACGATCGCGCCGTCGCCGTGTGGTCGCCACCGGGCCTCCACGAACGCATCGCCGTCCAGGACCCCGACCCGCTCGCTGTGGGTCGTCGACCTGGTCGGGTGTAGGTGTATGGCTGCGGCACCGGTGAGGGCCACAGCCTCGCGCTGCCAGGTCTGGTCGGTGGCCCGCGAGTACCTGCCCAACTCAAGCTCAACGTCGACAGGTGACCACTCGCTGACGACGAAACTCATGCCCACCGAGCTCGGCCTCATCTGGCCAGCCAGGGTTACGGGATCCTCCTCGCCGTCGTCGTTGGAGGGATCTGGGCTGTCGTCGACGAGTTCGTCGTCCTCGGCCGGTTGGTCCTCGGTCACTGCGACTTCCGGTTCGTCGGGCGGCATCGGATACAGCACACCGGTGAGATAACGCTGGTATGGCCTGTCATCCGGATCCAACTGCTCGTCCTGCCCGCCGGCCGGCCCCATGAGTTGGTCCCGGAGGTAGTTGAGCAGCAGGTCGCGGTCGGCGAACCCGGTCTCGATGTTCATGATCACTCCGTTCGGTCGGCCGCATCGGTCACGGTGGCAACCCACAGGGCTGTCCGTGCTCTCGTCATGCCGACGTACAGCAGCGCCCGGAGTGTGTCCGGATCCTCGCCGGACGCCTCCAGCATCACGAACGGACTCTCCAGTCCCTTGAAGTCTGCGACGCGCGCGTATCCGAGCCTGCCCGCAGTCGGGCGGCGCAGTTGCAGCACGTCGAGCACATCAACACGACGACGCCAGCGGTCCGGCATGATGGCGAAAACCGAGTCGGCCAAACTGTGCCGTGACAGCAGAACGACCTGCTCCAGTGGGACATGTTGGACCTCCAGTTGGTCGAGAGCCGCTGCGAACAGGTCGGCCACGCTCGCCCGGGAACCCTCGAACGACACCACGTCGACACCCGTTCCCGCCGGTGCGACACCCGCGTCGGCACCGGTGCGTTCCTGTGTGGCTGTCACGATCTGTCTGGTGTTGCGACAGTTGTCGATCAAGACCACCTCGGTAGGCCGGGTGGCTCGCAGTCGCGTCATGGCGGCGTCCTCGAAGCTACCTACGAGGCCCCGCTGGTTGTTGGTGTCGAGGAGCAGAACCCAACGGCCATCTGACAGGCCACCCACCAGCAGACGGTTCAACTCGGCCAGGTCGTTGGTGTTGACCAGGTCCTGACCTTCGTCCACCACAACAAGATCGAAGACCCCGTCGGCCAAGTCCGCCACCCTGTGGAACGGAAGTACGGAGACCGCGTCGAGTCCTGGCTGGGATCGCAGGAAACCCGCCAGAACGGTGCTTCGACACGTCAACAGGACCCGGTCGCCAGCCCCCACGGCCCGACGACAGAGTTCTGCCGCGAGCATGGTCTTGCCCGTGCCGGCGCCACCCTCGAACAGGAGCCTCGGGTTCCGGCCGTACATGTCGAGCGCACGGTACTGGCGTGCCGTCAGCGAGACCAGTTCCTCCTCCACCGCCCGACTCAGTTGGCGGAGCGTGGCCACGAGGTCGAAGTCCGGCCGAAGGTGGTCGAGGTACTGGTCGACCTCGTCGGCGGAGAGCAGACTGCGCCGGCCGGGCTTGTTCTCCCAGAACGTACCCATACGGTCCAGCGCGGCCGCCCACCCGTCGGTGTCGAGACTCTGTCGGTCGATCACCATTGCGGGATCCCCCTCAACGGTCGTGGCGTCGAAGTCGATGTCGGGGAAGACGGCGCCGTAACCGAACACGGTGCGGTTCGGCAACTCAGGCCCGACCATCTGCCGCAGCTTGCCGGCCAGCGCGAACATCGCACTGCCCGCCTGCTCAAGTGGGCTCTCCTTCAGTCGGTGGCGGGTTCCCCGGAGATCCTGCGAGTACCAGACACCAGAGGTTCGCCGAACGCTGCCACCCTTGACCTCAAGAACGAGGAAACCGCGCTCGCCGAGCAACAGGAAATCGATCTCGCACACCCGTTTGCGTTCGTGCTCGGAGAGGTTGATGCTGTGGAAGCCATAACTCCAGCCTGGCACGTCAACAGCGCTGAGCTGCTCGAATATCAGACGTTCCGCCCTGCTTGCGCCCGGTGCGTCGTGTGCCGGGATCATTCTCATGGTGCCGTGCTCCACATCTGTTGCCTGTGCTGTCCGGCGCGTGGCGGGGTGGACAGGTGTGGTGGTGAACCGGGTCGTCGAGCGACAAGTACTTCGCGTGCGTCGTCCAGCCAGTTGTCTCCACGGCGAAGGGCCTCTTCACCATGGACGTGCGGTGCCCCACGCGGTGCCGACTCGTCAAGCGGCATCCACCCGGTCGGATGAACTTTCACCATTTTGCGTGATTTGGTGAGTGCCGACTGTCCCATGTGGCAGCCAATTGAATGCCCTTCTTCCAACCCCAGTAACTTGGGCCATCGTACGCGCCCAATCAGGACACGCAGGTTGGGTGGGCGGGAGTGTGATTCGGGGACGAAGTGATCGAGGCGTTCCGTAACGACGCCCGCTGATGCAGGTCAGTGGGGTGGGTGGGCATCTCTACCCGATGGGCGACGTCATCGCTAGGACAATTACAGGACATTTCGCCTGACCTTCTGCCGTCCGGCGGAAACGTCATTCGAACGGCGGCAGGCGGCGGGCGTGGATGGTGCCGGTGGCTCTGTGGTCGCCGGCGCTGCTACCGTGTCGTTCATCTGGAAGGGTGACCGTTGACACTGCCAGACCTCCGGGGTCAACTACGTTGGGTAACCAGTGGATATCCACCGACGCAGGCGTGCACCTGCGGGGCCGTCGTACTCGTGACACAGCACCCGAACTGGCACTGCGTCGAGCTGTCCACGCGTTGGGGCTGCGCTTCCGCCTCCATCAGTCGGTGGCACAGCGGTGTACGCCGGACTTCGTGCTGCCCCGGTGGCGGCTTGCCGTGTTCGTCGACGGTTGTTTCTGGCACGGATGTACGCAACACGGGCCGAAGCGGTTCCGTGGCCCCAACGCCGAGTTGTGGCGGGCGAAGATCGCGACGAACCAGGCGCGTGACGAGCGGTCAACCCTGGCGGCACGGGAGGCCGGTTGGACGGTCCTGCGGGTGTGGGAGTGCGACGTCCGCCGGGACGTGCGTGCTGTGGCGAAACAGGTTGCGGACGTGGCCCGGCAGCCAACCACCAACGGCTGACGGACAGCAGGTTCGTGGTGCGTCGCCCCCCCGCACGTGGGGTGGTCCCTGGTCATAGACCGCGTTCTGGGAGTTCGGGTTGTCGTCTCCGCAGAGGCGGGGTGGCCCGGCTCCGAAGGTGCCATGGAGGTCCCGAAGGCGTCGTGGCCCGCGTGCGGGGTGGTGGTCCCGATCGAACCGGAGGTGGATGTCGTGGACGGCGGTCGTCCGCCGCGCGTGCCAGGCCGTCCTGATCGGAGCCATGCTCTGGGTGGGCAAGCTGCCCGCGCGCGGTGGTGCCTTGTTCATGTTTGGAGAAGGACCGGTTGGTGGAGTCTGTTGTCTCTCAGGATGTCAGCGAGGGGCCTCGGCGCGATCGGGATCGGTTTCCGTCACCGCCATGGCGACCCGGTTGAGCACGTTGGCCTGAAAGTCCGGGTTGGAAACGCTGCGGGCGAGAGCTTCGGCGCGATCGGGTTGTCCAAGGCGGACCCGGAGGGCCAACAACGATGAGGGATAAAACGTTGCGGTCATGGATTTGGTCACGGTGGCGGGCGAGACGGGCTGTGGTGAGCAGGTCCGGGTCGGTCTGGTCGTAGATGCGCTGCTGCACGGTGCGGATCTCGGTGAGCGCGGTCCAGTCGCCCCCGGTACGCGCGCACATCAGGTCATGGCGGGCAGTGTCGAGCGCCAATGCAGCCATCCGCGGCAGGTCGTGATGTCGGTCCAGGACAGGGAAGTAGCGTCGCAGCAGAAAGTCCGGGGTGACGACGGGCCAGCCCCGCTCGTGGTAGCGGTGGGCCCAGTCGTGCAACCGTTCCAGGCTCGCCTGCACCTGGTGGGGCGCCGAGGCGTTGTTCGGCGGTGCGCTGCGGCCCCGCGTAGCAGAGCGTCGATCTCGAACGGTGCCATGTCGGTGAGTTCGGAGCCGGTCAAGCCGTTCGCTGCGGTGATCAGCGCGAGAAGCGCGCGATGCTGAGCGGAGCCGCGAAGCTGAGCGTCGAGCTCGGCGACAGCGCGGTCACGCACGCCGACAGCGAACGGTGAGAAGGTCAGCAGGTCAGCGGCACTCCTCATTTCGTTGGCCTGTTCTCGGGCACGCCACTCGGTGAAAGCGAGGTTCGTTGCACCCGGCCATTGTCAGAACGTTCGACTTGCCTGCCGCACACCAGCTCTGGTTGGTGCGCAGCGTGCGCGCCGGCACGATGGCCGTCGGGTTGAATCCGCCATCTACTGGCAGAGGCGCAGTATTCCCTGCCTGCGCTATCCCCCCGCCGTGTCGGGGTGCTGATCGACGTTGTGGTGGAGGTCGGCGAGGTAGCCGGTGATGATGGCGGCTTCGGGGCTGCCGAGCCGTTGGTAGATGGTCAGCGCTTGGGTGAACGCTGTGGTGGCGGTGGGGACATCGTGTGCGCGGTGGGCGCAGCGTCCCAAACCGGCCAGCGCGTGTGCCTCTCGCGGCGCAGCGCCGACGGTGCGGGCGAGGGTGTGGGCTTGGGTGAACAGGGCGTGTGGGTCACCGGCCGGCGGGTGGTCCAGCGCGAGAGCACCCAGGCTGTTGAGCGTTTCGGCTTGGCTCTCCGGGTCGCCGACATCGGTAAACGCAGCGTGTGCCTGGGTAAGGAGAGCCAGCGCCTGGTCATAGTCGCCCTTCTGGTGGTGCACGCGGCCCAGGTTGAGGAGGATGTGGGCGGGCCCGCGCCGGGAACCGACGTCGGTGTAGAGGTCGTGGGCTTGGTCAAGCAGCCGCTGCGCGCGCTCTAGGTCTCCCCTCAGGCAACACGTGCGGCCGAGATAGAGGAGGGCGTTGGCTTGCCCGAGCCGGTTGCCGAGGTGGGTATACCGCTGATGGGCGTGGTCAAGCACCTGCTGCGCCCGCTCAAGGTCTCCCCTCAGGTAACAGACGTCGCCGAGATAGAGGAGGGCGGTGGCTTGCCCGAGCCGGTCACGGAGGTCGGTGTACAGGTCGTGGGCTTGGTCAAGCATCTGCTGCGCCCGCCCAAAGTCCCCTGGCAGCCGGTACACGATGCCGAGATAGAGGAGGGTGTTGGCTTGCCCGAGCCGGTCACCGAGTTCGGTGTACAGGTGGAGGGCTTGGTGGAGCACCTGCTGCGCCCGCCCAACGTGCCCTGGCAGGTAATACACCTCGCCGAGGTTGCGAAGGGTCGTGGCTTGCCCCAGCCGGTCGTCGGTGTGTTCGGCGGCGGCCAGGGCGGTGTGGTGGATGCGGTAAGCCTGGTCCCAGGCGCCGCTGAGCCGCAGATGGTTCTGCAGGGTGGCGGCCAGCGCGATGACCAGATCGGGCTGGGTGGGGGCGTGATCCAGACACGTGGCCAGGGTGGTCAGTTCGGTGTCCAGCCAGACCCGTGCCCGCGCCGGTGTGTCCAGCCGTGGGTGGTGAGCGGGCGTGTGGGGGGTGATCGTGAGGGTCGGTGTGACGCGGTTGGGGCTGTGGGTGGCGGCGGTGGCGGCGGTGTAGAGGTAGTAGTCCAGGACCCGGCGCATCGCCTGCTCGGTGTCGGCCTGGTCGGCGGTGGCGGCCAGGGAGCCGGCATAGACCCGGAGTAGATCATGCAGTTGGTAGCGGCCTGGCGCGGTCTCCTGGATGAGGCAGTCGGTGTGCAGCGCCTCCAGGTGCTGGTGGGCCTGGGTGAGGGAGCAGTCGGCCAGCGCGGCCAGGGCGTAGGCGTCGATGCTGGGGCCGGGATGAGTCCCCAGCAGGGCGAAAATCCACTGCCGTTGCGGCGCGAGGTGCTGGTAGGACACGGTGAACGCGGCCCGGATCGAACGGTCCCCGCCGGCCAGATGCTCCAGCCGGTCGGGGGCTTGGTCCAGTAGGTCGGCCAGGTAGGTGATGCTCCAGGTGGGGTGGCTGCGTAGCCGTCCGGCGGCCAGCGCGATCGCCAACGGTAGATACCCACACAACTGCACCACGCGCGTCACTGCTCCCATCTCCGCGTCCGGTGCCTGGGTTGCGGTGGCGGGATCGGCATGAGTGGAGATGGCGGCGCGGGCGGCCAGCCTCAGCAGCAGGCGTGCGGCCTGATCGGAGGGCATGACGTCCAGGGGCAGGGCGTGGACACCGTCCAGGGCAGGCAATCGGTGCCGGCTGGTGATCACGACGAAACAGTCGGGTGTGCCCGGCAACAGGGGGCGTAGTTGGTCGTGGCTGGCCGCGTCGTCCAGCACCAGCAGCACTTTCTTGCTGGCGATCCGGTCGCGCCACAATCGTGCCCGATCATCCAGCTCGTGTGGCAGGGCGGACTGCTGCATGCCGGTGGCGACCAGCAGCGAGGCCAGGGCGTCGGCCGGGTCACGGGGGGCTTGCGTGGGTGAGTGACCGTGCAGTTCCAGGAAGATCTGCCCGTCGGGGAACCGGTCGGCCAGATGGTGGGCGGCGTGGATGCTGAACACTGTTTTGCCGACCCCGGGCATGCCATCGACCGCGTGCACCGCGATCCCCCGCACCGGCTGGCTGGCGGCGGCGACCACGGTGTCGAGCAGTGCGCGGAGTTCGTCGTGGCGACCGACGAACTCGGGCAGGTCGCCGCGCATGCTGAACATCGCCGCCGGCACCGACCCTGCGCGCGTCAGTCGGTCGCGGCTACGGGCGGCTGCGGCCAGGACCGGTTCCACGCTGATCAGGTCGGTGACCAGACGGGCCAGGTCCGCTGTGGGCTCGCGGTAGCGCA
>Ga0137379_10000812_pt1 | contig 27945 bp, 22 predicted proteins | sample SagtaG_18_FD_104812 | JGI IMG/M metagenome (GOLD analysis project Ga0137379, IMG submission 104812) | Vadose zone soil microbial communities from Sagehorn Ranch, Mendocino, California, USA - Sage2_L_80_16 metaG | ecosystem: Environmental > Terrestrial > Soil > Vadose zone | place: USA...
CTAACCCCCAGGCCATCGCCGGGGTGTTGTGCGCCAATCCAAATCGACCGTCAGGACCGAGCAAGATAATTCCGCCGTGGCCGCCGAGGCGGTTATAGAGGTACGACATCGCTTCGCGCGCAGCGATCTCAGGCGCGGTGCCGGCCGCGACGCGGTCGGTGGCCCATTTGCCTAAAACCAGTTTCATAATCGGCTCGCCCCAGCCTGTCAGCGAAACTGCGGCAGATAGATTATCGGCGTAACAGCCGCAACCAATCAGCGATGAGTCGCCGACCCGGCCGGGAGTCTTGTTAAGCGTGCCGCCGGTTGAGGTGGCCGCCGCAAGGTCGCCGTGAGCATCGAGCGCGACCGCGCCGACGGTGTCATGAGATTCCAACGCGCGCGCCAGTGCAGTCTCCGGGCCCTTGTCGTCTTCGAGGCCTGAAAAAGTAGCGTCCGCAAGGCCAGCAGCCTCACGCGCCTTTGCCTGGGCCAGCCGTTCTCGTTCGCGGTCGAGCACCAATTCCGAATTTTCAATCAGCGCCATGCCGTGCGCCAGCGCAAACTGTTCGGCACCCGCTCCGACGAAGTAAACATGCGGGCTCTCTTCAAGCACCAACCGCGCCGCTTGAATTGGATTGCGAAGCCGCTCAACGCATGCGACTCCGCCCGCCTTCATGCGTCCGCCATCCATAAGCAACGCGTCGAGTTGCACGCGCCCATCGGAGGTGAGGAAGCTTCCGCGGCCCGCGTCAAATGTGGGGTCGTCTTCGAGAACGGTAACTGCAGCTTCAACTGCGTCGAGCGCGGAGCCGCCACGCGAAAGAATGGCATGGCCTGTTTCCAGCGCGTTTCGCACTCCGTTTTCGTGAGCTGCCGCGGCGTCTTGCGGAATCGCCCAAGCTCCGCCGTGAACCAGGAGTGCCGGTACGTGGTTTGCTGACCTAATCACCCGGATATGGTAGTGCATTGGACCCATATCGGGTTCGATCGGCGGCGGCGGCGAAATTGGCGGAGGCAAAATGTTCCACGTGGAACATTTTGCAAAACAGTATTACCTTGGATTGGTTTGTCTCGCGCGGATTTGCAGAAGATTAGGGAACAGTGTGAAACGTTCTGCGAGCGAAATATTCCGAATTCGTTGGAGATCGACTGCGGAGCCGAAAAACCATGAAGCGATTTTATGCGCGGATATTTGCGAAGAATTGTGGAGTGATTGGTTAATCTAGAAACATTCAAACGCAATCATGCACTGGGAGAGCGTGAGTGCTCTCCTGTTTTTTCGGACTCCTTCCGCGGGCTCGATTCCGCAGAGAAGATTCTGAAAGCAAAAATTCCGAATGCAATTCCGTAAACGAACGCGCTGGCAAGCCAGCGGCGGCCGAGATATTACGTTCGAACCAATGCAGATAGGGCGATCCTCAGCGAGGATTGTTCCTTTCTTTCTCTGAGGGATGGAGCGCACGAATAGAAGAGGGCTGTCCGGGGATCGGTGGACAGATGACACAATCAGCAGCAAAGCGTGGAAGTAAAGGCGGCCTGGCAGGCGCACGGGCGGGAAAAGGCGCACCTGAAGGTGTTTTAAGGCTGCAAGAAGCTGCGAGCAAAGCCTTGGCGGGCGACATCGAGCCAATCGCCAGGGCATTGGTGGAAAGCTGCAAGAAAGGGCACATACAGAGCATCAAATTTGTGTATGAGCTCGCGGCGTTGGCAGAGGAACTGGGCCAAGGGGACGGAGCGGTGAAGTTTCGCAACCTAGCAAAGGAGTTGGCAGACCAACCACCGTGGTCAGGCAGGCGGTCTGAAGAAGGCGCGGAGACGACAGATGGCGTCCTGGAAGTCGAGAATTAGCCAGGACTCGAAGCATCGGTAGTCAAACAGCAGAACTGGTTGCATAAATAACGTTCAGGAAGTCGCAAAGCAGCCAGCATGGACGGGACAGGCTTCGGAAAAGGGAGCACAAAGAAGCGCCCGTCGGCGAATCCCCCACCCAAGACGCGATGAAACTGCGTCTTGAATGGGGCACCCAGCGATGGTCATTAAATGAGAGTGTAGTTTCCCACCCATGACACGATAAGGCTGTGTCATGGATGGGGCACCCATTCGGTCTTGAATGAGCGCTGGTGTGTGACGCAGCCTGACACAAGGCCGATTTATGCAACCAGTTCCAGGACGTCTAAGACATAACAGGGAAACGGGTCATGGCTTCGAGCTTGCGCGTTGGTGTTGCGCGGGGAGAGCCATGGCCCTTATTGCATCCAAGAAGAAGGAAGAGACACGCATGAAGCTCATGAAAGACAAGTGGTTTCGCGCCGCAAAGTGGATGGTAGCCGGCCTGATTGGCACAGCGATGGCGTGGATGGCTCTTGCGCAACCGATCATTACAACGACGGTTCAGGGCACGGTGTACCTTGCGGACGGAACGCCGGGTTCCGGGTCGGTGCAATTGAGCTGGCCCGCGTTTTCCACGGCTAATAACCAGGCGGTTCTGGCTGGGCGGACGACGGTCACGGTCGGTGGGGATGGCTTTTTGAGCGTAAATCTTGCGCCCAACATGGGATCTTCGCCGGCAGGTCTCTACTACACCGTTACCTACCACATGAATGACGGCACGACGAACACCGAGTACTGGGTTGTACCCGCCGCGGCACAGGCGAGCATTGCCCAAGTGCGATCACAGGTGATGCCCGCTGCTCAAGCCGTGCAGGCCGTGAGCAAGGCATACGTAGACCATGCGGTGCAATCGATCAATCAAAGCTCCCTGACGTCGTCGGGCGGATCCTTGACGGGACCGCTCTATCTCAATGGAGATCCGTCGCAGGCATTGCAGGCTGCGGACAAGCACTACGTCGATTCCACGTTTGCGCAGGCTGTTCCCATGTCGGGCGGGAACATGACCGGCCCGTTGGCGCTGCAAAATCATGCTGATGCGGAGATTGACTACGGGCTTCAACCGGGACTCACCAGCAGCCAGAATGGAGGATTCACTTACAAGGATTGGGACGGCAGCAGCCAATGGAACATGGTGAAAGACGCGAACAATGACTGGGCTCTGAACTCCGGTACAGGAGGACTCGACAGCCTCAAGGCCTATCAGAGCACTAACAGCGGGGACACTTACATCAACGCTTCCAAAGCATCGGGGGTAGTGCGCGTGAATTATGAGAGTGGGGCCGGGTCCGCGTTCAATATCTATGGCGGGAACAGCGGCACCCTATATGCAAGTCTTTCCGGGCCTACCTCCATCAAATTTCCTGGCCTCTCCGCATCCAGCGGGAATAGCTGCCTGCAGATCGATGCGGCAGGCCTGATGACCAACACGGGGACGGCCTGCGGCACGGGAAGCGGCACCGTAAATAGCGGCATTTCTGGGCAGGTAGCGTATTACGCGGGATCAGGAACGGCCATCGGGGGTTTGAATGCGGTTCCTATTTCCGCCGGAGGCACCGGGGCAGGCACAGCGGCCGGAGCTCTGCTGGCGCTGGCCGGAGCTTCCCTGGCGACGACGGATGCGCAAGACTTTCAGGGCGGCGTTGAAGCGCCAACGGTGGACGCAAGCTTGAACGGCGCGCTCTACGTGAAGGCCAGGCCGTACCTTGCCGCCTGCGATGGAGTGAAGGACGATCAAACCGCGATTCAGGCGGCTTTCAACGATGCACTGACGCAGAACAAGCCGATTCAATTCCCGGTGGGAACTTGTTTAACCAGCACGATTGTTTGGAAGGGGCAGAGCTTCTTTGGCGCGGGCCCGGCACTCTCGTTTATCAAAGGCCAGCCTGGGCAAGATGTGTTTCAGGGACCGGATACGGCGTTCAGCTACCCCACCGGCGGCAGCGTACGCGATCTGACGATCCTCATCAACACCTCCGTGGATGCTTCTTCTACAGCGGCAGGCGGAAACGGTACGTTCCCATATCGCATCAGCGGGATGAATGGAGGGACGGGAGCACTGACCAATCCTCCAACTGTGCAGGCGCAGGTAAATCCTCCAGCTCCGGGTCCGGTTTTGTACGGCTCATCGATTTCGGGTTCGTGTGCGGGATCGATCACGGCAGGTTCTTCGACCTTCACTCTGCCGTGCGCTGTTTTCACGTATGCGCCAACCTTTCTCGTAATTGGGAAGCAAATCACGATCAACGGAGCGGGCGCGAGCGGCGGCGCCCTTACAACAACGATTTCATCGGTCATCAGCAACACGCAGGTGAGTATCGCCACTCCGGCTTCAACGACCACGACCACGGCCTCGGGCTCCTGGGGAGGCTCGAATACAGCGCCGTGGTACTTTGGCAACTGCGGTTTTGTAGTCCCTAACTCGGACGGCGCAAACACCGTGAGCGGCTTCTCCAGTTACAGGTTTTCGAACCTGGTGTTTGGCTATTGGGGCAATACAAGCCAACAGGCAGGTTCCAATCATGCTTGTGGAATGTTTTTACAGGCACAGCCTTACGACATTCACTTCGACAAGGTCGATTTCGACTACTTGTGGGGCGGGTACGTTGAAGCTCTCCCTGTCGCACATGCCGGTTCCTTGTTTGCGTGGACACCCGACACGTCAATTTTCAACCACATGAACTTCAAGTTCGTGAATATCCCGATGGTCTGGTACAACGGCACGCATCGATTTGCCGACGCGCTCAATTTCTACGGAACGCAATCGAACTACCATCTCGGCCTGTTTCAGTTTGATACTCCCGGCTTGTATATGGGCGGGTTCCCCAGCGCAACGATTGAGCGCTTCTACAGCGAGTGCTCGGTAGGAGACTCGGGCGAGGCCGATAGATTCAGTGGACGCAACAACGTCATCGCCGGCGGTGAAGTGAATGAGTGTGTCAACAGTTGGGTCGGATGGTGGGCAAGCAGCAGCGTGTCTCACGCGGAGTATGCAGGGCTTCATATCGGTAGCGCGGCAACAGGCAACACTTTTCTGAACACGCAGATCGGACCGCAGAATTTAATTGACAACGGCACAGACAACTTGATTGGAACAAACACCGGCGCAGGCGCGGTGGGCGGCAGAAATTTCTACGCGAACAGGCCGCGTGACCCAGTAAACAAATTAGACGCCGGATTCTTGCTTAGTCCTAATCCTACGGTGCCGTTCACCAGCGGCAACGATCTACTGATCACATGCACAGAGTTCAATTTTGCATATACAAACAGCGGCGGCGCAGCAGGTTGCACATCCGATCCAACGGGAACAGAGGTTACACACAACTACGTTCACTTAACTAAAGCCGCTTATCCTGGTACCTCTGTGCTTGGCGGGCCAACGGCTCAGGGCGATGGGCCGCTTGGCAAAGTCTTGATTGTTGGAGACAGGCTACCTCAGAGCAAACTTCTGTTTGTTGTGCAAGGCAGATGCGATGTCTCATGCACTCAGAACTTCAGCATCAATGACACTACAACCTCGACGGCACTCGCTGCGCCTAACTTGACATTCGGAACCACATGGACCATACAAACGATCTCGGTGGATCTGAGTGCCATCGCTCTTGGCGACAAGATCAGCGTGTGGTTATCAACTGCATTCGGCGGCTCGGCTACCACAGAAGACATTTCATTCATGGCATTTTCGCCGGTCACCGCGAGCGTCACAAGCGCCTTTGCTTCACCCCCTGCGCTGGGTTCAACAACACCGGCGGCAGTCAACGGCACAACCGGGACATTCAGCGGGATCGTTCAAGGCAGCGCAGGCTTGTACTCAGTGGGCGCAGGACAGGTGCGTGCCTGGTTCAACTCGGGGCTTGCGGGCACGCCGCTGATCATTGGGCAGACGGACTCGACGGGCGACGCTCAGATTCACAATCAAGCCAATGGCTACATCAATTTCGATACGAACAACACAACACGCATGACGATTGCGGCTGGCGGGACAACAACCTTCGCTTCCCCGGTGATTGTGAATGGCGCTCTCACGGCGGCCAATAACCCGATACTTACCTATTTCGCGGGTAACTCGGGCAGTCCGTTCTACTTTAATCAGATCGACTCCACCGGCAATGCGCAGATCAACAATCTCGCCAACGGGTACATCAATTTCGGTACGAACAATACGACGCGCATGACGATTGCGGCGAATGGCACGACGACGTTCTCATACCCGGTGAATTTTTCGACGCTTACATCGTTAGGGACGATCTTCACTTACTACAACGCCGGGCTCTCCGCTACTCCGCTGGCGATTGGGCAATACGATTCAACCGGGAACGCGATTATCAACAACCAAGCCAACGGTGGACTTCAATTCAGCACGAACAACACAAACCGCTTTTCGATTTCGGCGTCGGGGTTGGGGACTTTTACGCAAACGCCGCAGGTGGGCACAACGCCAGTTGCACTCGTGCTGAGTGGGACAACCGGCAGCATTGGGGGGAGTTCACTGTCCCTGGGGGTCTGTGCAAGCGGCACCGTAAGTATTACGGGCGCGACGAGCAGCGTGGGCGTCATCGCATCTCCGACGACGTATCCGGGTGATGGGATGGTGTGGAAAGCCTACGTCTCATCGGCAGGCGTGGTCACGGTGAAGGTGTGCGCCGCGGTTGCCGGCACGCCGGCGGCAAGCACCTATAACGTTCGGGTTATCCAATAAAGGCGGGGGCTCGTGATGGAGGAGGAAGAGTGGGGGTTTTCGCCACTGGAGCTGAACCTGGAGGAGTTGAAGGACCTCGGGATGATGCTGGATCTGCGTCCGGCGGGATTGCGCGGGGACACGGTGGCGATGGCGATTGCCGCAAGACTGTTGAAAGTGCGGACGCGGACGGGCGAGCTAGAGCTGCTCAAAGCGAATGCGGCACAGCGACGATTTGAGGAGCGGCGGGGCGAGCACAACATTGTTTTGAAGGCGCGGCAGATGGGGTTGACTACGTGGGCTGCCGCGCGATTTTTTCTGAAGACGATCACACAGCCGGGAACGTTGACGCTTGAGGTGGCGCACACGCAGGAGTCCGCCGAGGAGATATTCAGGATCGTGCACCGGTTTCAAGAGAATCTGCCGGAGCATTTGCTGCGTGGAGGGCTTAGAACTTCGCGAGCGAATGTGCGGCAGATTGTGTTTCCGGAGTTGGATTCGCAGTACCGGGTGGTTTCTGCGGGGGAGAAGAGCGCGGGCCGGGGATTGACGGTGCAGAATCTGCACTGCTCTGAGTTGGCGCGCTGGCCGGGAAATCCAAAGGAGACGCTGGCGGGGTTACGTGCGGCGTTGGCGCCGGGGGGAGAGGTGATTCTGGAATCGACTCCGGATGGGATGGGCGGCTGCTTTCACGAAGAGTGGCAGAAGGCGGAAGAGACGGGGATGGTGCGGCATTTCTTTCCATGGTGGATGGAGAAGCGTTACCGGGGAAATGCCGTGGATGCCGCGACGCTGATTGACGAGGAGCGGGAGCTGATGAAGCGGCATCGGCTCGACTTGCGGCAGATCGGCTTCCGGCGCCAGGTTCGTGTGAATTTTCGCGGGCTGGCGCGGCAGGAATATGGCGAAGACGAGGAGAGCTGCTTCAGAGCGAGCGGGGATTCGGTCTTTGAGCTTTCAGCGATTGAATCGCGACTGGCAACGACGCCGACTGGGGAGATGCGCCGGAACGGGGAGTTGGAAGTGTGGCTGCCTCCGCTGAAGGACAAACAATATGTTGTGGCGGTGGATCCGGCAGGAGGAGGGAGCGAGGGCGACTATTCGGCTGCCCAGGTGCTGGAGCTTGAGACTGGTCTGCAGTGCGCGGAATTTGCGGCTCACGTGGGGGGACTTGAACTGGCGAGGGTGGTAACGGCGCTGGCGGCTGAGTACAACAATGCGTGGCTGGTCATCGAGAGGAACAATCATGGAAGCGGGGTGTTGGCGCTTGCGGAGGAGGTATGCCGCTATCCGCGGATCTACAAGCAGGGCGGACAGCCGGGGTGGTTGACGACTTCATCAAGCCGGCCGGCGATGATGGGGCTGCTGGATGTGGGGCTGGTGGAGCAACCGGAACGATTCATGAGCCGGCGGTTTCTGGGCGAGTGCAGAAGCTTCGTGCGGTTTCGGGATGGAAGCACGGGCGCGCGCGGCGGGACGCATGACGACCGCGTAATCGCGATGGCCATTGGCCTGGCAACACGTGCGGAATTGCTGGAGGGCGGACGGAGGCTCGCGAGCTGAGATCTGCTTTTCGGTGAGTTTCGGTGCGGGCGCTTAGAATTCAAGTAGAAACCAGGAACAGCGGGGATTGGGCTTGGCGGTTCTGGCAGTGCAGCATATTCGGCGGATGCGGGGCGGTGCACAAGGCCAGTTGATGCTGGGCGCGGACGGCCATGCGTACGTGGTGAAGTTCCAGAACAATCCTCAGCACATGCGGGTGCTTGCGAACGAGTTTCTGGCTTCGAGACTGGCGGTTGCGGCGGGATTGACGGCGCCGGAGACGGAGCTGGTGGAGGTTTCGAGCTGGCTGATCGAGAATACGCCGGAACTGGAGATCGATCTGGGACGGACGCGGGTGCGATGCAACGCCGGCCTGCAGTTTGGTTCGCGGTTTGTGGGCGGTCTGATGCCGGGGCACGTGGTGGATTACCTGCCCGAAGAAGAACTTGTTGAGGTGAAGAACCTGGCGGAGTTTGCCGGGATTCTGGCGCTGGACAAGTGGACCGGCAACGCCAATGGCCGGCAGGCGGTGTTCACACGCAGGGGGCGGGAGCGACGTTATCGCGCGGTCTTTATCGACTATGGATATTGCTTCCATGCCGGCGATTGGCGATTTGAAGATGCGCCGTTGCGGGGTGTCTATTACCGGAACGATGTGTATCGGGAGATTGCCGGCTGGGAATCGTTTGAGCCCTGGCTCTCGCGTCTCGAGGCGATGCCGGCGGAGACGGGGTGGGCTGCAGCCAACCGCGTTCCCCCGGAGTGGTACGGCGGCGACCTGAGCGAGATGGAAGCGCTGGTGGAGAAGCTGCTGTCGCGGAGAAGCCGGATTCGGGAACTGATCGAGGGGTTTGGGAAGTCGGATCGGGGGCCATTTCCGAAATGGGGCGGTGGGGGTACGGAAATGGGGGAAGGTGCTTGGAAGATGGAGCGGTGGGGAGCTAGGATCGGCGAAAGGATCATGTAGGAGGAAGGCAGCGCCGGATATGAAGAGCGAACTCGGGCGGCGTGCATGCGAGTTTCAACTGCTGCGGTATGTGCCGGATGTGATGCGGAACGAGTATGTCCACATCGGCGTGATTCTGCGTGAGCAAGGCAGCGCGGAGCCAGCCGAGGTTCGATTTACGCACGACTGGCGGCGCGTACGATGCCTCGATCCGGATGTCGACACGGCACTGCTGGAGAGCATGGAAGGCGAACTGCGCAGACAATTTCAGCAGGAGCCGAACGGCAAGCTGATGAAGCTGCTCGACGAATCCCTCTCGCTGAATGTGCAGATGACCGCTCCCAAAGCCTACCTGGCGGAGAGTCTGCCCGCTGGACTGGAAGAGCTGATGCGGGTTTATGTCGATCCTCCGCCTCGGGAGCGCGCGCCGCGCTTGAGTGGGCGGGCGACGATTCAGGCAAAGATGCGGACGGAGTTTGAGCAGGCCGGGGTGTGGGATCTGTTGCGCAAGCGCATTGCGGCCTCGGAATATACGCGTCCGGGAGATCCGCTTCGAATTGACGTGGGTTACAGGCCGAATGGGGTAATCCGCATGTTTCACGCGGTGAGCCTGGAGCCGGGTGTGGAGATGGCCAAGGTGTTGGCATTTTCGGCAGCGGGATTGCGGGCCGGCGTAGAACGCGTGGAAAAGGCCAGCCTGGAGTTGACGGCGGTGATTGAACCGGCAGCCAAGCTCGGCGCAACCGACCAAGACCCGGAGCGGCTGCAGGTTTATCGATTCGGCGTGGAGACGATGGAGGAACACCAGATCCGCGTGCTGACGACTTCGGATATGAATCGGGTGGCTGAGACGGCGAGGCGCGAATTGCGGGTGTGAGGAAGGCCGGGAACAGGGGTCAGGGAACAGGGAACAGGGATCAGGGTCAGGGATCAGGGGTCAGGGGTCAGATAGTCATTTTCGGGGTGGCGCGGGGTAGTTGATTCAACTTGCGGATGACTTATTCATAGGTTAATTATTTTGCGAAGTCGAAATGACCGTTTGCATATAATTTTCCCCGGACACGGTAGGATTGATTTTGTTGAGAGATAGACGAGTGATCTTCTCTGGGAAACGTCGAACTTAGAATTTTGAACCAGTACTTATAGTTTGGAACAAGGAAGTTGTAACTTTGGACTTGGAACTTAGAACAAACCACTGACACCGGTCGCTGACCACGGATCTGTGGAAACAAGAAGCATGACCCCTCACCGGGTCATGCTTTTTTGTTGCAACCGAATAAGGAAGGTGCGCGTGAAGGTACGAGATCAATTGCGGGATATCAGGCGGCAGGCAACTGGGAGCAAGGCTGGCCGGGGTGCGGATGTTGAGGCGAGTGCCGACAGTGCGGAAGCCGAACGTAAAACACTCGCGCTGCCGGCCCTTTTGAGCCCGATGCAGTTTCCGGGGCGCCTGATGCCCAAGCCGACGCCGATGAACCTGCGCCGGTTTGCGGAGACACCCGTGGTGCGCCGCGCAATCAACGTCATCAAAGACCGCATTGCGGCCATGGACTGGCAGGTGCGCGTGCGGCGAGGTGTCGAGCTGAGCGACCTCGGCGACGCGCAGAAGCAATTGCGAGCCCTGCGGCGGACGCTGGAAGAGCCGAACGCGGTGGACAGTTTCCGCACGCTGATTGAACAGGTAATCGAAGATGCCTTGACGGGCGGATATGGCGCCATTGAGATGGAGCGGACCGGCGAGGCAGATCGGCCGGCGATGCTATGGCCGGTGGATGGCGCATCGATTCGCATCAACCCTCGTTGGGACGGGCAGGTCGATTCGCCACGTTATGCGCAGGTAGCGCCGGGGCAAATGGAATCGAGCGCGGTCGAGCTTTGCGATCACCAACTGATGTATGTGCGCATGAATCCGCGCAGCTTTACTCCATTTGGGCTTGGCCCCCTGGAAGTCGCGTTTGAGACGATGAACCAGTTTCTGGCGGCGCATCGGTTTGCGGGCAAGCTGGCGGCTAACTCGGTGGCTCAATACGCGCTGTGGCTGAATGAGGCCACGCCTGCGCAACATGACCGGCTGATCCGCTGGTGGCAGGACGAGATTGAGGGAACCGGCCGGGCGCCGCTGCTTTCTTCAGAACAAAAACCTGAGGTATTGCGGTTTGCGCAGGGCACGGATGCGGACCTGCGGCTGGCCTGGCAGGAGTTTCTGATTCGCATGGTAGCCAATGCATTTGGCCTGCCTCCGATGCTGCTGGGGCTGGAGGGCGACGTGAATCGCTCGACGGCAGCGGAGTTAGGGGACGAAGCGTTTCGAGGAGCGATCTTGCCGCTGGCACAGCTGCTGGCCGGCCATCTGACTCGGGATCTCTTTGCCAAGTGCATAGGGTGGCGGGAGTTTGAGTTTGTCTTCAACGATCTGAACGCGAGAGACGAGGAGACAGAGCTGGCGGTGCAGGTGCAACTGCTGCAGGCCGGAGTGTTGACGGTAGATGAAGTGCGGGCGATGCGTGGATTGGGGCCGCTTGCAAGGTCAGAAGCCGAACAACTAGCGGCACAATCGGCCAGCGAAACCAATTGAGTTCGCTGAGTTCGGCCGGGGGATGCGACCGGGCGGCGGCGCAGATACATGAGGCAACCAGTCATGTTCAGATCGGGCGGAGAGCACATGCGACTAGAAGCAATGGCAGTAAAGATTCCTCACGTGGAAGGACATCCCAACCGGGTGCCCTTTGAAGGAGTCTTGACGGTTGTAAATACGGCGAGTGACAAGGCGCCGGCTGGGGCACGAGGACATCGAGTGATGCTGACACGCGAGGCGGCGGAGAAGGCATTGCCCTCGTTGCTGGGAATGGCGGTGGATTATCGACCCGGCTGGGACGGTCACGATGCAAGGCGCAAGATCGGGCTGCTCACCGAGGCCACCCTGGTTGGGAATCGATTAGTGGTGCGGGGATACTTATACGCAAGGGACTTTCCAGAGGTAGCCGGAGCTATAGCCGCACAAGGGTCCGAATCCATGGGCATGAGCTACGAGCTTGCCGATGCGCGCGTGGAAGACATGCGGGCCGATTTGTGGAAGCTGACGCGCGTAACGTTCACCGGGGCCGCAATTCTATTGCGGGAGAAGGCAGCCTACAGGGCAACGAGCTTCCGCATGGCAAGTTAGAGCCTGTTATTCACTTTCCTTTGGGCGAAAGTTAATAACAGGCTCTAAATACATTCCATTTCGCGACTTATTCGACGAGCTTCGCAACTTAGACCGGTGCAACTGGTATCCGGGGAAGTGCGGAGCTCACTTTGTTATTGAGTTAGGGCTGTTTCGAGAATAACGGAACAGCGATCAGGAGAGGTGGGCATGGAAAACGACGCAAGAGAAATCATGGATCGGCTGGAGGCCGCAACGGCTCTATTGGAGCGGACTCTGAGCTTGATCGAGGAGCGGAATGCCGCTGGGGAAGTCGAAAAGATTTCCGCGACGATAGAGCAGGGGCAGAGAGAGGCGGAGTTAGGCGAGAAGCTCGCCGCCGCAGAGCGGGAACTGGCCGAACTTAAGGCTGCGGGCACTCAGCCAGCTCTCAATCCCTTGCGCAAAACGGTGCCGGCGTCAACCACTGAGATGTTAGCCAAGCATGGTATCGGCGAGGGACCGGTCGATGTGCGGGCATTGGATGCGGCGCTAACGGGCTTGAGCCTGGAGCAGCGCATCGCGGTAAAGAGCCAACTGCTTCGCGCCGGAGCGATCGCCTAAGAGCAGCCTCTAGCTTTTAGCTTCTAGCTTCTAGCTGGATTTGCGCCTGGAGAACTGGGACATCCTTATCCAGGCACTTCGGGACTCACGTTTCTCGCGGAAGGACTGAACCCTGCGAGCTGGCATCCACAAGCTAGAAGCTAAAAGCTAGCGGCTAGCAGCCATTACGCCCCATGGAGGGGGCAAAGAAGCCTATGAATGCAACCTTTGCAGATATTCACGCAGCAGCCGACTTTATCGGGCCAGGCGCAATCGAAGTTCCTCTGTATCAAACTGAGATCTTCGATATCTGCCGTCGTTCGAGCCCATTTGGGCAGCGCATCAAGCAGGTTCCGGCAACCGGCCACCCGTCGCGGTTTTTTGAAGAGACGGCGATTCCGAATCCGGGCACGGCGGGTTTTGTGAATCCGCGCAGCATCGTGGCACCGGTGGTGAACCCCACGCGTGTTGAGCGCAGCGTGCCGCTGAAGGCCATCGTTTCGCAGATCAACTACAACCTGTTCGATATCGAACTCGGCCAGCAGCAACAGCAATTCGCGTATCTGCAGGCCAAGGACCTGGTGGACACTGTTAGCGGCGTAATGGTCGCGCACGATGTGGCACTTTGGAACGGCAACGACACGAGTCTCAGCACACCCACGACGACCCAATACATGGGAGCGATCGGTCAGATTGTGAGCGGCGGGCTGACAACCACCATCGGTACTTCAGCCTCCATCGTGGACGGATTGAAGTCGGCAGTTGCACAGATGGTGGCGAGCAACGGCTACCATGTGCGTCCGACGGCGATCTATGCCAATCCGGTTCTATTGGATTTGATCGACCGCGAGATGAAGACCGAGTTCAACGTGGTGCTCAATTCCGACCAGATCACGGGCGGGTTCCGAGTGAAGATGCTGTCGACGCAGGCGGGCGATCTGCCCTTGATCCCGGACTGGAGTCTGAGTTATACGGGCACTCCGGGCTCGGGTTCGGCTGTGCTGCCGGCTTACATCGTGACAGAGGACCTGATTGAGTACCACTGGCTTGGCGACCCGACGCCACGCATCTTCCAGCTTGGTCTTCCCGGCTCGCTGGCGCAACAGTATGTCGCGGTGAAGTTCGGCGCCATCGTGGTGAAGGGCGCCAACTATGCGCACTACCAGGTGCTTGTGGACCGGTAAGTAGCGGCTTAGTCAATTGGCAATCGGCGAAGAGGTCTCGCAAGAGGCCTCTTCCATTTGAAACGTCGTTTATGAGGAAGTATGCGGAAGGTTTAGGCATGGCATATCTGCAGCCAGCGGATTACGCGAATTATGGATTGCCGGACGGGACGACAGCGGATTGGATCAACGCCGTCACGGCGTTGATCAACAGTTACTGCAGGCGGCCGGACTTGAACGTTATGCAGTACACGGAACGCCGGCGGTTGACCACCGGCTCACATGCAGTGCGGCTGACCTATCTTCCGTTGGCGCCCTTGGGATCGGCAACGTCTCCAATCGTCAGCATCGAAGGACGCTATGCAACGCCGCGCCGAGGTGAGATTGTCGATGACTCACTCTTTGGAATCGCCCTGGCCTTTTCCTTGCCCGGCCAATGGACATCGATCGATCCAGGCACAGTGGACTTCGACCCCAGTAGCGGAGAACTTACTCTTCCCTGGAATGTGCTGGGATTGGCTTACAACGAGGTGGCAGTCACATACACAGCCGGGTTGGCTGTTATTGGAAACGACGTGAAGGCGGCGTGCGCCCAGCTTGTGCGCAATGCGCAGGCGACGCCCGCGCTCAATGCCAGCAAGACCAAGGTCGACACGATGCAGATGCAGTACTTTTCAAGTTCGCTGGTGGACGAAACGGTGCAGATATGGCTGCGCCCTTACATCGCGAACAGGCTGGGGTGAACGATGAGTGATACTTCGCCGCGAAACCCGGTGGGAGCTCCACAGATGCTCGCGGATGCACTGTTGCGAAGCGTGGCCGGCAGCAGTGCACTTCTTCGGGTTACCGGGACTTGCACGACCACGAATCAATCCGAGCTGGGATTAGTTGCGACCACATTCTGCGAGATCGTCGTAAGCCCGGTGGTGATGCGGAAGCTTCGGCCGGCCTTGCAAGAGAGCACCGGGACAAAATGGGAGCTTCTGGTTTCGGCAACCAGCGTTGCGAAGCAGATTAGCGCCTTCGATCTGCCTTCCGCGAAGTCTCTTTTCGCGATGACGCTGGCGGTTACAGTGGCAGGTCAGGACTATCTGATTGAAACTGTCGCTTCCAATGAGGCGTTCGGCCAGGTGTACCTATACAGACTGTTACTACGCGAAGCAGGCGAACAGTCTTTGTAACTTAGCTGGATCAAAGGCGTGCGCAGGGGGATTCAACATAATGCAAAATGCGAAAGACTCATTCTATATGGCTCTCCGAACACGGTTGGCAGCGATGAACCCGGAGCGCATCTGCCTGCTGCGAGGAACTGTTCGGCCAGGAATTCTCGTGGAGGAAGCCGAGGCTCCGTTCAGCCAATCGCCGGCAGACGTGTTTGTGCTGCGGTGGCTGGGTCTCGGTGTTGGCCTGGTTCTTGAAACAAAGTTAACGGCGGAGGAATGCGAGATCACATATCAGAGCTGCGGCACGCAAAGCTTTGGCGGACTCGATCGCGGCAGATGCTTGAGTGCGATGGATAAGGAACTGATCGCGATGCTTCAACCCTTCCACGCGCCGAAGGTCAATTACACTTTGGAGCCCGCCGCAACGATGCTGACGCAGGTGTTCTGGGACGAAGCTGCGTTTGCGCCGATTAATGTGCAGCGTGATCGCGTAAGCAGGTCTGCCAAGGTCATGGTCTACAGCTACGAAGAGCAGGGGGAATAATGCCGGCTAATTGGTTTTCGGCTCCCGCGCCGGTGGCGGGAAGAGTGCGCGCCTACTGTGCGCCAGTGAATCGCGCCGCACAGGCGCCAGTGCTCTTCGATGCGTCGCAGCAGGGCGGCTTTGGTTTGGATTCCCCACCCGCACCGTGGATAGACCTTGGATGGATTCAAGGATTCACGCGCAAAGCAAGCAGTAAGACAGCGCCAGTTCTGACTGGGATTCCCGCTGCAGCGCTGCAGCAAGCTCGCGAATCGCTCGATGCAGAAGTGAGTTTCGAATTCCTGCGCTGGACGAAGCTGACGATGGCGCTGGCGACAGGCTCGCAGCATATGAATTTGCTCGCCCCAGCAAGCGGCGCGACTTCAGGGGCAGATGGTGCAAAGGCTGCTCCGGCGGTCCGTGTCCTGGCCGGTTCCACGGCTTCTGTTATTGCTTTGTCCGCGAACGACGCAGCACAATTCGCGGGGGGAGCAATGATTGCAGTCGATGCAGACTACGACGGACAAACTGGCTTTGTCGGAACACCAGTGGCTGGCGCATATGTACGACATCCGCTCAGCGACGTGGATTACGTCCGGCGGATCACTTTCAATGTCGGCCTGGTTTCTCTGGCGAGTCCGACTTCGCTCACATTAGCGCAACCCTTGTCTGGCGGCGCTCCGGCGTCGAACGCCAAGCTGCAGGCGGTCACGGGCTTTGTCGACCGCGAAGGCGGAAGCTTCTACCAGGAATGGTCAGCATTGTTTGTCATCGAGGGTTTGCAGGGAGAGCGCATCTTCTTTCACTATCCACGGCTGCAGAGCATGGCCGGCGCGGCGGAAGCGGCAGTTCCTATCGACGGCAAGCATAAGGGCGGTCTCGAGCGGGTGCTTCTCAAAGGCAGATTCCTTGCGTTGCCCGTAAATGACCCATTGGATGGCGAGAGGGTACTTTGTTATCGCAGCTTCTTGCCGGCGCAGAATGCGCTGATCTAAGTCAACAAACTTCTCCGAAAGATCGGAAATTATCGCATTCCGCTCGCTCTGGGTGGGCGACAAAGCTGTCGCTCGTGTTCATACCAACATTGCGTTCAGAGAGCCAAGATGAAAATAGCAATCAACGGGCAAGATTACACATCGGCACTAGATCTGGCGCAACCGCTGACGATCGAGCGTTCGTTAAACGAGCCGTCCACCTGCCAGCTTTGGCTAAGCCTTCCGGCGAATGGCGGAATGCCCACGCCATCTTGCAACCAACCACTGTCCTTAAGTGGAGATGACGGAACCTATTACTTCACGGGCTACATTGCCACAAATCCTTTGCCCGAGTATGCCGGACTCGGGATAGCGGGACCTTGTTACCGAATTGCGATTCATGCTGTAAGCGACGAACTATTGCTGGATCAGCTCTATCTGGCTCCAGGCAAGGGAGCAACAGGGGTCACAGCTGGTCCATTGCTTGCATCCCTGGTCGCGAAGACTGGATCGTCAACCCTCTCAGCGCGGGCCCTCACGCTCAACGCGCCGATCAGCAACTTTGCTCCTGATGAAGGCGCATCGTGGAGCTCGAGCGCAGGGCAAGTGGCAAACCAGGCGCGCGCGGCGTATCGGGCGATGAATGAGGCACTCACGCTGTCTGCAATTCCAAATGTTGTACATCCTCTGAACGAGACCGACGGCAGCCTGACTTTGGCCAACCTATCGCTCACGTCGGGGGCCAAACGAACACTTGCAAACGATGTGACAGTTTGCGGAGAGCATGAGCCTGTAGCTTATGTTACCGAGTATCTCTTGGGAGATGGAGTAACGATGCAGTTCAACCTGGCTGCGGACCCTTACCGCTCTCCGTCGCTAAGGCGCGTCATTTTTCGCGAGCTCTTCAACGAGAGTCAGATCGACTTACGACTTTGGGGCAGTCCGGGCGGATGTGGATATCTCTCGCTTGGCGCCGGCGGCTTAGTAATGCAGGGCGGAAGCGGAACTGACGGAGACACTTTGCTCACCTGGCTCGATCCGGTTGAGATGGGCGGCACGCTCTTGTTGGAAGCAACTGGCGTTGCGCTCTCACCGGGAAGCACTGGGGTTCTGGCTGGGTTTTTCGTCGGCATGGAAACACAATCGGCATGTACTGCGGGATTTCAAGTCACAGCGCAACAAGGCACAGGCGCCGTCAAACTCCAGCCGATTGTTCAGGGCACGCCGACCGGCGCCATGTACTCCATCAGTCCGGCCAACCAATACGCGCTTCGGATTCGTATCCATTGTCGCGAATGCGAGCGGGCCTTATCGGTATATCGATCGTGTGGAGATAACGGTGCAATCACGTATGGGGGGCAATGGAATATTGCGCCCGGCAAGCTCCAGTTTGAGATACAGGAATATGTCAATGGTGTCGCCGGGATGCCAGTTACGCTCTATGAAGGTTCTGTCAGCAACCTACCCGGCGCATGCATGGTGGTTGCAGCCAGCAGCATCAATCTGCTTGGGCAGATGCGAGGGCTGAACCTCACTAATCTTGGCTCGGGATGGATAGTCGGCACGCCCGTGAATGGGACACCCCGCACACGTCGTGCAGGTATGACCGCTCAGGGCGCAGAGTGCCAGATCGACAACACAGGCAAGCTTGTTTTCTATAACGGATTTGCGCCCGCTGCAGGCGAGCAGATCGCCGTAAGTTATCGTACAGTGGGCAGAGCCCTGGGGCGGGCGATTAATTCAAACAGCCAGCAGGCTTTGGCCAAGGCGGGATTGCCCAGTGTGGTCACATGGATCGGCTCAGTCACACATCCACCCGCTCGGAGCTCTCAAGATTGCCGCAATGCGGCAATGGCATTGGAACAGGCGGCCGCCGGCGTTAGTGCGGCGTGGAGCGGCACTTACCGGGGTACCCGTGCAGAGTTTGCTGCGGATGTGTGGCCTGGCGACGCTTTGCAACTGAATGCGCCATCGACCAATCTGGATGCGCAGGTAGTTGTGCGCACTGTGAAGTTGACTTATCAAGCAAGTTATCCAGACTTAGTCGAGTACACAATCACTTTCGCGAATGACTGGGCGGATGACCTGGCTATCAAGACCAGGGAAACAGTGCCCTCCGATGCATGGCTGCCGTCGTTGGCCGGTCCGACGTACTTGACTAATCTCAATGCATTGGCGGTGACATCGGTGAGTGGCAGCAACGTGACAATTGACGCCGGAGCAACGGCGCCGCAAGGCGGCGGATTCGAGATTCGACGGCGCGACTTTGCTTTCATGCCAGGGAACGATTCGGATCTGGTAATGCGAAGCACGGAGCCCAATATGACCTTTTCGCGGGTCTCGGCCAGCGACCGGTTCTATATAAGGATGTACGATGGCGCCGCTCCGCCGAATTACTCGGAGTTTTCGGCTGCATTGTTTTTTAGTCTGCCGCTCGGATTGTAGTGGCAAGCTTGGAGCCCGGATAGATGCGGATGATGAATGAATTCGAAGCGCAGGTGTTAAGCGACTTGAGCGTGCTCAAGACTCAAATGTCCGGCCTGATGGGCGGCGGCAGCGGTGGGCGCCTTGCCGAACTTGAGCGCCGCATGGAGCGCCACGAGCAGAACTGGCAACGGGCAAAGGGATTTCTCGCGGCGTTCAGCGTGGTATTGGCGGTGATTGAAGTTGCCGTGGAGGCATGGCGGCACCACTGAGGGTCGAAGCCCGCTGAGATTGCAATGCGGTTGAGCGGGACCCGGTTTCGACCCGAAGGGCGCACTCGTATAATCAGCCCCATGAGCGATCAGCCGTTGGTTGGCGTGGTGATGGGCAGCAAGAGCGACTACGAAGTGATGTCGGCTGCCGTGGAGATTTTGCGGATACTTGAAATTCCACATGAGGCAAGGGTATTGAGCGCGCATCGCACGCCCGACCAACTCTTCGAATACGTGGAGACGGCGACGGCGCAAGGGATGCGGGTGATGATCGCCGGCGCGGGCGGTGCGGCGCACCTGGCCGGCGTCATCGCAGCCAAGACGCTGATTCCGGTGCTTGCTGTTCCGATCGCTGCAACTCCGCTCAACGGCCTGGATTCGTTACTTGCGATGGTACAGATGCCTAAGGGTGTGCCCGTGGGCACCCTGGCGATTGGAAAACCCGGAGCCGCCAATGCCGCGCTGCTTGCCGCCGAGATTCTGGCCCTAAACGATCCAGTGCTTCACGAGCGCCTGGTTGCCTGGCGTACGGCTCGAGCCCAGGAAGTGCTGGAACAGAAGTTGCCCGAGTAAGCAGAGTCCGCGACATGCGTCTGCATTTTTATGAAAAGCATACCCCGCGCGCAGGCCGCAAGGTGGGCATCTATCCGCAACGGGAGTCACGGCAGATAGGCGCCGGATTTCGCGCTGGAAGCGAAGCGGCTTTTGCAGGAATTCGAGGAGGATGCTCGCAGCTTCCGCTCAGCCGACCGGTTGGCCTTTCTCCCAGCGCTTCGGGCGGCGGTTCTGCTGCAGAATCTTCTTACGGATGCGGAGAGACTTGGGAGTCACCTCAACCATCTCGTCTTCGGCGATAAACTCAATGGCTTGCTCCAGGTTCAAGGCCTTGTAAGGCACAAGGCGGATGGCCTCATCCGCGCTCGAGGCGCGCATGTTGGTCATCTTCTTCTCGCGAACCACGTTCACATCGAGATCGTTATCGCGCGAGTGCTCGCCGACGATCATGCCCTCGTAGACTTCAACGCCCGCTCCCACAAACAGAATGCCGCGCTCCTGCAATCCATTCAGCGAGTAAGTCGTCGTCTGCCCCTGCCGATCGGCAATGAGCGCACCCGTTGGACGCTGCGGAATCTCTCCCTGGTACGGAATGTAACCGTCGAAGAGCGCATTCATGACGATCGTTCCGCGCGTCTCCGTCAGCATTTCGCTGCGCAGTCCGATCAGCCCGCGGCTGGGCACTCGAAACTCCATGCGCACGCGGCCTGAACCGTGATTGTGCATCTTGGTCATCTCGCCTTTGCGCGGCCCCAGCTTCTCGATGACTACGCCCGTGTGCTGCTCGGGCACATCGATCGTCAAGTGTTCCACCGGCTCCATGCGCGTGCCATCGACCATCTTGGTCACAATCTCGGGACGTCCCGCCATCAGCTCAAAGCTCTCGCGGCGCATCATCTCAATCAGGATGGCAAGCTGCAACTCACCGCGTCCCAGCACCTTGAAACTGTCCGGCGAGCCGGTGTCTTCCACGCGAATCGAAACGTTGGTCAGCAATTCTTTCTCGAGGCGCTCGCGAAGATTGCGACTGGTTACGTATTGCCCTTCGCGGCCCGCAAACGGCGAATTGTTCACGCTGAATTGAATGGCGATGGTGGGCTCGTCGATCACGATCAACGGCAACGGGGATGGGTTGTCTATCGAGGTGATGGTCTCTCCGATTGTGATGCCTTCAACTCCGGCCACCGCCACGATGTCGCCCATTGTGGTTTCGGTGGTCTCAATGCGCTTTAACCCCGAGAATGTGAACAGCTTGGTAATACGGGTCTTCATCAGCGAGCCGTCGCGTTTGGAAATGTTGACATCGTCGCCTGCGTGCAGCGTTCCCTGAAATACGCGGCAAATTGCGATGCGCCCAAAATAATCGGAGTAGTCGAGATTCGTAACCAGAATCTGCAGCGTGGCCTCCGCATCGCCTGTGGCCGCGGGAATGGTTGATACGATCGTCTCGAATAACGGCTGTAAATTTTCGCCCGGCTTCGCCAGATCCAAAGTTGCAGTGCCCGCTTTTGCCACCGCATACAGCACCGGAAAATCAAGCTGCGACTCTTCCGCATCGAGGTCAATAAACAGATCGTAGATTTCGTTCAGCACTTCCTGGGGGCGCGCGTCGGGCCGGTCTATTTTGTTAATGACCACAATGGGCAACAGCTTCGCTTCCAAAGCCTTGGCCAGCACGTAACGTGTCTGCGGCAACGGCCCCTCGGCGGCATCCACCAGCAGCATCACGCCATCTACCATCTTGAGCGCGCGTTCCACTTCGCCGCCAAAATCGGCGTGACCCGGTGTGTCGACAATGTTGATCTTGCCGCCTTCGAAGTTGATCGCAGTGTTCTTGGCTAGGATGGTGATGCCGCGCTCCCGCTCCAGTTCGTTCGAGTCCATCACGCGGTCAGCCACCTGTTCGTTGGCGCGAAACGTGCCGGACTGGCGCAGCATGGCGTCAACAAGAGTTGTCTTGCCGTGGTCAACATGGGCGATGATGGCGATATTGCGTATCGTCTGAGTCACAGGCGGGGTGTTCCTTCTATTGGGTTTGGCCTTGGGGGCCTTCAGGTTGGGGGCACAATTGCGGTAAATCACCGCACAATGCGGCACTTCCCATTCTATCAGCAAGTCAGACAACGCGGCTTGGCACCCCGCGTCGCGCCAATCACGCCCATGAAAAGCGCAGTCGTTGAACGGCCACGTCTACAACGATGGCGTAACATTCAAGCATGCGTGCCGCTGCGATCTTCGCACTGTCTTCGGTGTTCTTGATCGGCTTCGCCACCTCCGCACGTGGCAAGACACCGAGACCTCAACAGGAATCCGCACTTCGCTTACCCGATTCAGACCATGATGGATTGAGCGACGAACTGGAACAGGCTCTCCTGAAGCAGTTTGCACCCGCATTTATGGTCAGTCCAAACGATTGCTCCAATGCACCGGCAAGCTTTACCGCCAACAAGCCGGAGCCGATCGTTCAAGCGGAAGACAGCACGATCTACGGGCAGGTCTCTCCCGTGAAAGCCGATAGCGCCACTCAGTCGACAGTCGAAATTCACTACTACCACCTCTGGAAGAGAGATTGCGGGCGCATTGGACACCCGCTCGATGCAGAACACGTCTCAGTGCTGGTTCACGCCACCAACATTACTTCGGCCTCATCCAACTGGACGGCAACCTACTGGTATGCCGCCGCGCATCAGGACACGGTGTGCGAAGCCAGTCAGATTTCGCGGGCTTCTACTCTGCATGCCGAGGACCGCGGCCCCGTTGTCTGGATCTCCTCTGGCAAGCACGCATCTTTTTTAAATCAGCGACTCTGCAGCCGCGGTTGTGGCGGCGACAGATGCGAAGCACTTGTTCCGTTGACAACAAATTCAATCGTGAACCTGGGCGAAGACTCCGCACCCATGAACGGCGCCACATGGACCGCCTCACCGCAATGGAGTCTGAGCGCAAAGATGGTGCATTCAGATTTTCAATCTGCGGCAGTGGCCCGGCTCGAGCTTCTTCCAACATCCGACATCGCATGGGCCAATCACCCCAAAGGCGCGACGCAGGGGACCATCGCGGTCAGCAACACCACGATGAACGCCCTCGCCAACAGCAATCAGAAGACGGATTCGGCCATCTCTCTCGCGCAAGACTCTACTGGAAACGCTCTCGGCAAGAGCTATCGAAATGTTAAGCACGCTCTTGGGCTCTTGACCCATGGCCCCGGCAAGTCCACCGCGAGAGACCCTGCGTCCGAGCCGAAGCAGTAAATCGCCCCATCCCTCCCAACCGCCTCCTTCGATGGTTCCCCGGGGCAGCCCCTTTCGGTTACACAGTTCCGTAAATGCGAAACGCCGCTCCCCCCACGTTTCAGCTTCCCACTCGCCGTTGGCACGCGCCCTTCCGCTTTCCTGATTCTTGTGACGCCCCTCGCGCTATTTCTTATCCCAGCACAAGCTCAGGCCGCTCACAAAGGGCGGAGCAGGTTGTGGCCCGCTTCGCCCCTGCTAGTAGCGTTTTCGATCGCTTCTGGTTATTTGCAGGCGACTCCGTTAATCGCGAAGGACGTCGGTACCGCGTTCGCCGAGTTGTTCCAGGTGCCAGTAAAGCCCACACCGTTGTAGCTGCCCCCTGCGGGGATGCTCCCGTCGTAACTCAGGTTCTTCACCATCACCGTTGAGCCGCTCTGGGTCTCAGAGCCGTTCCAGAGATTGCTGATCGTCTGCCCGTTGGCGAATGTCCAGGTCAAGGTCCAGCTCGAAAGCGGAGTCGACCCCGTGTTTTCGATCGTTAGCGCCGCCTGGAATCCCCCCGACCACTGGTTGGAAATGCTGTAGTTCACATGACAGCCGGAAGCGCTCCCACTTGGTGCAGCGGAGGTAGTGGCGCCGCTTTGCGACGAGGCCGCCGACGTGCCGGCCGCATCCACCGCCGTCACCGCGTAATAGTAGGTGGTCGCCGGTGAAAGCCCGCTGCTTGAGAAACTGGTCGCGGTAACACCACCCGCAATCTTGTTGCTGGAGGAGGGAGTGAACCCGCTCGTGGTGCTCCGATACACGTTATAGGAACTGATTGTGCAGTTGGCCGGAGCAGTATCGGCTGTCCAGCTAACGTTGATGACACTGGAACTTGCGGTTGTTGCCCGCACTCCGCTGGGCGCGGACGGGATTGTGCTGCAGGTTGAGCCGCTGCTCGTCTTGGCCGCGGCACTCACCGAGAATCCCGACATGCCAAGCCCCTTGCCCCCGGTCCAGATCTCAAATCCATACTCGACGTCGATCAGCCACCACGACGGCTGCAGACTCCCACGCGACACTGCGTCCGAGAAAAACGGAAGCAGGTTCAGATTCGTCGCCGACGTGACCGGCTGAGTCGCCACATACGAGACGATCTTCCAAGAGCTCTGGTTCCCGGTCCATACCTCATACTGCGCACCGTTGATTGTTGTAGTGGCTACCTGGCTGCCAAACGGCTGCACCGAACCGTCATGGTTCAACCAGATCATGAGCTCCGTGCCGTTCGGCTGGCCAGATGTAGTGGAGGACTGATTGAACCAGATATCGTATGCAGCGTCGTTGTTGTAGCCGGAAGGCTGCGTGATGCTTACGCTGGACGTCGCCGAAGCGATATTGCTCTCCTGAATCGGAAACGGATTCGAACTCGTACATCTGCCCCAGTGACATCCGCGATAAATGGACGTGTAGTTTGCCGGCGCTCCGTTCGTTGCGCTGTCGAAATTCGCTGTCGTGATGTTGAATCCGACCCCATTGATCGAAACGCACTCCTGGAGTGATGAGTTCCACTCGTTCATCTGGAAGTTATAAAGACCTCCGTCAAGGGCCGTCACGTTCATAGGCGAGCACGTTGACTGAGCGGCGACCTTCCCGGGCATCGCCAGCAAAATGAGACATGCGACACAAGCTGCCGCCAAGCCAACGAGCTTCGTTTTGATGATCATCCATTCACTCCTGAGTGCGGCGCGGGGCTGATCCGGCCCGCCCGCGGGTTCGCGGCACTGGCGCAAGGCGAGTGCAGTCCGCAGTTCTCCCTCCGGCATCTACGCCGTGGAAATTGTTCCGTGATAGGCAACGGTAATAAAGGGAAGGCTGGCTGATCCCCTAATCGGACAATCTTGCAAACCCGGCTTTGAATCGGGCGAGAAGCAACCATGTCGAACGCCGTAACTTTGCACCTTTGGGATGCCCCAAAGACGCTGGTTGTCCTCAGATCGTTTTGTTTCCCGCCAGTATAGCACTGGCCTGTTTCTCGCGGTTACTCCCTTTCAGCGCCACCCTGCTTCACCTTGTCGCCAGGATGTTTTCAGTGCTGCGGTCGGTCGAGTACACTTTTTCGCAAATGAAATCCGCCGACCAGATCCGTCGCCAAACCTTCCTGCGCAGCCGCTGGACAGTAACAGCTCTGCTTGCCTCACTTGCGTACTTCATAACCGTGCCACTCCAAGTCCGCGCCCAGTCCACGCCCGGCCACCTGCTCATCTACGCCATTGACGTGGAGGGTGGACAGGCTACTTTATTCGTTTCGCCGTCGGGCGGTTCCCTGCTCGTCGACACCGGCTGGCCCGGAAACAACGGGCGCGACGCCGAGCGCATCAAGGCGGCGATGAAAGACGCCGGCATCACCAAGATCGACAAAGTGCTCGTCACGCACTTTCATACCGATCACGTCGGCGGGGTGCCTGAGCTGGTCAAGCGCGTCCAGGTTGGCGAATTCCTCGACCACGGCGTCAACCGCGAAGACTCCGACATCACGAGGCAGGACACTGCCGCATACCTCAAGGCCATCGAGGGCAAGCCGCGCCGCGTCGTGCATCCCGGCGACCTGATCAATATCCCCGGCCTCAACACCACCGTACTCACCGCAGATGGCGAACACGTCGGCTCGATCGCAGGCATCAAGCCCGTGTCCAATCCCTATTGTGCCAGCGAGCCAAAGTGGGAACTCGACGAAACGGAGAACCCGCGCTCCGTTGGCATTTTGATTCGTTTCGGCGCGTTTAGCATCCTCGATCTCGGCGATCTGACCAAGCCCAAGGAAATCGCGCTCGTGTGTCCCAACAACCCCATTGGAACCGTCGATATCTATCTCGTCACGCATCACGGCTTCAACCAGTCCAGCGCGCGAGCCATCGTCCACGCGATCCACCCCCGCGTCGCCATTATGGACAATGGTGCGCATAAAGCCGGCAGCCCTGAAGCATGGCAGACGGTGCACGACAGCCCCGGCCTTGAAGATCTCTGGATGCTGCACACGGCCGAGGATTCCGACGCCGCGCACAACAGCCCGACCGCACTTATTGCCAACCCCAAGGGCGATGGCGACGGCGCATACTTCAAAGTAGTCGCCCGAGGCGATGGCAGCTTCTCGGTAATCAACTCGCGCACCGGGCAAACCAAGGAATACCTGCACAAGTAGCAGGCGTCAGCCTTCGTTCAGCCCTTTGGACGGGTTGCGTGTCAGGGCACGACTTCGCAGCAAACGGAAAACTCTTTCAGGAAGGCACGAAGTGTCAGGGCACGACTTCAGTCGTGCCGTCAGCAAGTGATTGTGGTCGGGCTTTAGCCCCTGCTTTCTTCAATTTCTTCAAGTATGCAGAGCCGTAGGGGTATTCGTCTGAGGCACTTGCTAGGCCCGTTCTGACAGGATTGCGATCTATATAGTCCCTGTGTTTGCGAAAACTCTCTTCGTCAGTAATGCGGACATCGGAAAATCCACGCTGCCACACTTCACCGGAAAAGCTCAATTCTCTCCGAACCCTATAAGAAAAGCCTCCTTTGATCAATTGCATAGCTTTTTCAATACTCAGATTCCCGGGAAGAGTCATAAGCAAATGCACGTGATTAGGCATGACGACGAAGTCATGCACTGTGAACTTGCCTGCCCGCACGTACGTGCGAAGAGTATCAATGAAGAGATTTGCCATCGCCTCGGTCTGAAGAACTGCCCTTCCGCCCGCAGTGGTTGTTGTTGCGAAGAAGGTTCGTGAACGACCCGTCGTGCTGTTCGGATCCGATGGCCGGGAAGGCTTTGACATCGCAGGGGCTAAAGCCCTCCTCATTTCACGCACGCGTTCGGCACGACTGAAGTCGTGCCCTGACACGCGCCAGCAGAATACAATCGACCCGTAAGAATTGAAGTGATAGCGAACACCTGCGAATGTGTGCCAATCCGTGACCAAGGAGCTATGCATGTCCATTTCACGACGCAATTTTCTTTCGGGAGCAGCGGCGGCAACTTCATTCGCTGCCTTTGCACGCGTAGCCCAGGCCGACTGCCCGTTTCGAGTGGCAGTCATTAACGACGAAATCTCTCAGGACTTCGACCACGTCTGCCACGTCGTTGCCAATGACTTTGGCCTGCAGTGGATCGAGCTGCGCGGCATGTGGAATAAGAACATCACGGAGCTCGACGCGGCCCAGATCGCCGATGCGCGCAAGATACTCGCGAAATACAATTTGAGCGTCACCGACATCGCCAGCCCTCTCTTCAAAACGGACTGGCCCGGCGCGCCGCTCTCGAAGCAGAGCGAACACCGTGATCAATTCAAAGCGGACTTCGGCTTCAAGCAGCAGGACGATCTGCTCGAGCACTGTATCGGCCTTGCCAAGACCTTCGGCACAGATCGCATTCGCTGTTTCGATTTCTGGCGGCTCGATGACGTGGCTCCCTATCGCACAGCCATCAACAATAAACTGCGTGAGGCCGCTCGCCGTTGCGCCCGGAGCAATTTGATTCTGCTGCTTGAGAACGAGATGTCGTGCAACACGGCCACCGCTGAAGAAGCAGCCGACACCCTGCGATCGGTGCCCGACACCAACTTCATGCTCAATTGGGATCCCGGCAATGCTGCAACATTTCCAAACAGCGAGCCCTATCCCAAGGGGTATGCCCTGCTGCCCAAGAAACGCATCGGCCACTGCCACGCGAAGAATGTGGTCCGCAAGCCAGAAGGAAAATGGGAATGGGCTCCGGTGGGCACAGGTGTGGTGGATTGGGCTGCACAGTTGCGCGCGCTCCAGCACGACGGGTATCGCTACGCCGTCAGCCTCGAGACGCACTGGAAGGGCGGAGGCACTCCCGAGGCTTCAACGCGCGAGAGCTGGAAGGGGCTGA
>Ga0137379_10000817_pt1 | contig 27921 bp, 29 predicted proteins | sample SagtaG_18_FD_104812 | JGI IMG/M metagenome (GOLD analysis project Ga0137379, IMG submission 104812) | Vadose zone soil microbial communities from Sagehorn Ranch, Mendocino, California, USA - Sage2_L_80_16 metaG | ecosystem: Environmental > Terrestrial > Soil > Vadose zone | place: USA...
AGGATAAATAACGACCGATAACAATTCTGCATTGAGGAAGTGAATCTCGTGACTGCTGGAATTGGGGCAGATGAGGGGTCTGACTGGAAGAGGTTCATGAGAAAACATTGGGGCATCGTCGCCGTCTTCGCGGTGGCCGCAGTTCTCGCGTTCATAGGCGCGGTCTACGTGTTTCTCTGGTTCGTCGGAAACGCGCAATCGACAGGCCTGGTTCCTTCAAGCCTGGGCCTCTGGACACTCGGGAATCTCGTCTCGTTCATTGTGAACGCGATCTTCTGGGAGCTCCTCCTCATCGGAATACCCGTGGTGATAGCTGGAGTCATCGGTTGGCAATGGTGGAGAAGAATTCCTGATGAGAAATGGGGAGGGTACCACTTCAGTGGACGACGCAGGACGAGCGGTGGCGGTGGAGTGTCTCTGTTCTTCTTCCTAGCTTTCTGCATCAAAGTCTACCTAGATGGAAACTGGAATGTTCCCATTGCAAGCTGGACTCTGAACTACGTGGTGGACTCCATGATTCTAATCCTGATATGGACCGCAATCGTCATCGGAATCCCCGCAGCAATCGTCTCGGTCTGGTGGGTACGCCGCGAGATGAAGAAACCCTAGGATCAATTCACGCCTCGAAGCAGTTTGCGAATGTCTAGATTGGATCAATCCAGCATTAGCGTCCGCAAAGCGACGAGAGAGAGGATATTCTAGGAATAGTACGGGTTTCCAACACATCAATTCTTCCAAACGAGGATGAAGGTTTCGGCGAAGGCACAAGCTCTCCTTTCCACGAAGTCTCAAGACCAGAGGCCGTTTGGAATAAACCGAACATTGTCCATGGAGAGGAAGTCTTAGTTGGTGAGATGGGTGGGCGCATTGTCGGCTGCGTAACGATCCAGGACAGGGGAGCCGAAATCGAACTCGTCAACATTGACGTCCCACTCGAACTGCAAGGCAGAGGAATAGGCACGCTGCTAGTCCGGTCAGTCGAAGAGAGGGCAAGAAACGAAGGCAAACGAGCTGTCACATTAGGCACAAGCAGGAACGCGGAAGGTATAGCCTGGAAGTCACTACCGTGGTGGCAACACGTCGGCTGCAAGATCACCCATGAAGAGGAAAATGAGTGGACCCGTTCAATTGGACCCGGAGCCCGGGAAATACGAATGCGAAAAGACCTTGAGTGAAGTCACAGAAAAGTATGATTTGCGAGAAAATGAGCAAGCTCAGTCGAGGGCTATCGACTTGATCTTGCGCAGGGGAAAGTCGCGACCCACCTACTGAACGCTGCATGCGACAAGTTTTCCCGAGAAGGATTAGAATTCGCTGGGGCCTACCCGGTCAAAAAGCCAACCTCTGTAGCTTACAACTTTCCAGGACCACTGTCAATGTATCTCAAAGCAGGTTTCACCGAACACCGTGACGCAGACTGGTATTTGGTAGTACGGAAAAAGCTCGAAATGAAAGGCTAGGCTAACACTATGGTACAAACTAGCATTCTACGACTTGGCAGCTTTCTCTGCTTCTTTCAGAGCTAGTTCTTGGCGATGGTCGATCAGTTTCTGGCTTCTCTCCTGGTATAGGTTACACCAGTCACGTCCGGACACGAGGAGCTCAAACTGTTTCAGCTTGGGATGCAAACACCTGGCCCGGTCCAGCAAATCAGCGTTTAGAGGATCCTTCGACTCGAACCAAACACATGATAGACAATTTCCATGTTGCCAGGAAATGCTCTTCAGGCTTTTCTGCAGTTCAGACTCGTTGCCTTCCATGATGGGTTCCTAGAAGGGACTCGAATCGAACCATTATTAGCATTGTGAGTGCGGACGGAAATCACTCGGACGATTCAAGCACCGACGTTAACAGAACCAGCTTGTGATACGCGCGAAAGTCTGCCTTCCCCTGTTCTGTCTCATAATACGGCCAATACGGTTTCTGGAATTTTTCAAACAGACCCTTGGACTGGAAGAGGATAATCAGGTAACCGCTGCGTATACTTGAGGAACGATCCCTCAAGCCTCTTCGGTCAAATCGAAAAGGACTCCTTCTGATTGTTTCTGCTTGAGGTCCAAGCCCATTTGCTTCTTCAAATTTGTAAGCATCTTTGATGGGAAAATCCCGTTGACTATACTTCTTCGAGAGAGCTGATCCCTCAGAAACCTAGGACCATACGCTCACTAATATTTCCATTTGCGAACGGTCGCTCGGCGAAATCTGTTCCATGCATCGTTAAGAGATTCTACCCGAGCCCACGAGAAGCCTAAGAGCATTCAACGTTATCATCTCGTTGACGCTTGCCCGCGAGACGCTGCTTTGTGACCGCTAGACGTCTTGCATTTTCTAGAGAGGTCGTTATTGTCGCTTTGCTGGCTTTACCCAAGCTGCCAGGATCACTTGCTGGTCAGGGCGACCATGTCCTTGGCCAGCTCGTCCGGCTTCGTTACCATAGGATAATGACCTGACTCAATGACCTTGTAGGGACCCTCCAGCTTGCCCCACTTCCCAGCAAGTATCTCATCAACCGGGTCACCGCTGTCAGTGCAGAATATGTATTCACTCTTCAATGAGTCAAATTTCTCCGATAGAACGATTGGATCGGAAGCGAGTTTCTTCGGCCACGGCGTTCCCTTCGACAGCATCCACTTCCGGTCTGAACCCTTGACATCCTTACCAATCAAGTCAAGAACGACCTCGCCGAAGGGGATTGCCCAGCTGTCCGGCGGCGAAGGAAACTCATTCGGGGCAAAAGCACCCTGTGGAGTCCTCACCCTCTCCGGCCGGAAAGCGTCAAGATAGAGAACACTCCTCACCTTCTCATGCACGCGGTCGGCTACTGCTGCGGCTACCTTACCCGCAAAACTATGCCCGACCAATACGAAACCGTCAAGATCATTATACCTGATAACATTCAGAACGTCTTGGATAGCAGTCTCAATCCCAACATCTTTCGAGGCCAGGTGCACCCTCTCCCCCATACCCGTCAGAGTCACCGGATACACTATATGGCCACTTTTCTCAAGCAACGGATTGATTTTCTTCCAAGCCCATCCTCCCAGCCAAGCACCCGGCACAAGAACAAAAGTCGTCAAGTTGGAATCCTCAAGAACGAAGCTTGGACGTCGTCAAAAGTATTTTAACGCTTTCTAGGAACCAGGACCACTGATATTGGCACTGGTCAACCTCATGCAATAACTGTCTTCACGCTTAGAGATTCTAGGAATCTGCCAAGGTCCGACGTTTCCTCCTTCAACTGTGAAGAGACTCGGGGTGAAAGTCTTGAGAAGGGCATGACACGGACCTCGAGTTTATCCTTGTTTTGAACATGGGACCATACACCCTGGGCCCGGCCATCTACGAGCAGCACGGGCGAGACCCATCCCTGTGCTCGATAGATCTTTTTCTGATTCTTCTCATCAACAATGTTCCGATGAGACTTGTGTCCCAGGAGGAACGAGTCGAAGAAGGGAAGGAGGCGAACAACCGGCTCGTCAACCTCGGCCCTTTCTAGGTCAGCGAGATCCGATTGGAGGATGCCTTCCATCCTTCAACGTCAACTTGAGCTATGTTCTCAGCCTCGCGTGACCAGATCTGCTTTGCGTCACGGACGTACATGCCGGCCCACAGGGCAAAGTCTTGAAGTGTACTTGGCCCGAAAGCTTTGAGGTACTTGACGAGCAGCTCCCTCTCAGCCTGTGCAACTGGCATGTCTCTCCAGTCAGGGATCCACCGGTCCGCGCGCACCTGTGTTGACTCGTTCCCTACGTTTGGTCCAGAGCATAAGACGTGTCGTGCACTGATTATGTGGAAAAGCTGGCCGACGGGTAGTGACGCGCTTTCCACCTCGACCCATGGTACTGCCGTTTTGTTTCCCCAGCCGCCACCGGCCTTCGACTTCAGCCTATACCCGTAGGACATGTTCAGATGCTGAGCAAGCTCAGCCCGCGTGCGAGGCAGTTTCAAGATCTCCATCACAGCATCCAACAGTTTGTCAAGCGCCTGGCTGGGGCCAATACGGCGAATTGCCGAGTGAAGGTGATACACGGCCCTCCGTGTAGTTCCTCTCGCGAAGATAGCCAGCTCATCGGACGGCAGGAGAAACATCGTCCTCCGCATTGCCCAGGCCTTCACCAGGCTGTGATCCTTCCAGATTGCAGAGTCCAGGTCCCGAATTCTAGTCCCTTTGATCCTTGCCCAGAATGACATCTGAGCCGCCGAGAGTACCTGAGCCTGGGCCCCTGCAATGTCAGCAGCTACCGAAGATAATGCGGCTGCAGGCGCTCGTCTGGAGAGATGGTGCCGTGAGAGTCTGAATGCATCCACTTTTCTCCAAGAAATTTGAACTGGCTTTTGCTCTGACATATCACAAACGCTTACTCGAACTGTCGGATTGGAGTAGTATCTCTAATTTGACTTCTCATCCAGTCCTCTACAACGATGATCTCATTCACGACGCGCATCCTGACGCTCTGCACCCCATCGATCGGTCTCAGTCTCTCGGTGACCTTGTCAGCCGCGGCGAAGTTTTCGCATGATATTCCGAACGTGGAAATATCATAAAAATCCCGTTGACTATACTTCTTCGAGAAAGCCGATCCCTCAAAAACCTAGGACCATACCCTCACTAATATTTCCATTTTGCGAACCGTGTTCTTCTACGAAATGCTGTAAGGACGTTCTGCCAAGTCGGAAGGATTCCTCTTCTCGAGGGTATCCAATCCGCTCGGGCAATTACTAAAAAGCGAGTGACGTGCCTATGCCTCGGACATGACAGTTGTCCTGAAAGATCCTCTCACGCCCCGTCGCTTCAAGTGGTTAATCGCCATCGTTCTTCTTGTGACCGTGGTTGGTATCCCGGCAACGCTGTATTGGGCACTTCAGAGGAGCGACATGCATCTTCGATGGGATCTCGAAGCTAGATACGCGCAAGAATTCTATTTCCAATCTGACTATGCTGCGGGTCTGCTCAAGGGCGACGTCACTCCTCCGACCAACATCACCATTGGGACTGCATCGAACGAGCTGGCAGGAGCCACTGACGAACTCTACAATATCGAATATCTCGACACTTCTCATATCAACACGATCGACAGGATTACTACTGCTCTGGAAACACTGAATACCCAGGCGGCCCCGTATAGCTCACTAGATTACCTTCAGAGTCTGAATTCTACGCAGAGGAGTTTTCTGGCAACTCAGCTGCGATTACTCGGTCACAATATCGTCAACGCATACTGGAATTATGCGAACTTCACGGATACTAGCCCTGGGGTCGGTCCTCCCTTCTGGTACTCTGGACCATCCCCTCCAGATTCGCAGTTGCTTCAAGATGCAGTAAATGTAGCGCGTGGCATCCAGAGGAAATGACCAGATTCTCGAACGGCATTGAGAAAGCTCGCTCCGAGTACTATAGAAAACTGGCGGATCATTTTCTCGCCGAAGTCAATGTAAAACCCGTCTACCGGATTCTTGAAGCGGGATGCGGCAAGGGCCAACTAACCATTACACTACTCGAGAGACTGCCCACGACGACTAGTCTTGTGGCGTTGGATTCGTCAAGAGGTGACTACGAGGGCTCTCTCGACGCGTTGAGGTCAAGGCTTGGTACTCGTCCTAAACGCAAAGGTAGCATCGTTCAGTCCGACGTGCTGAATATCCAAGGGATAGGCGATAGGAGTGTTGATGTTGTCATTTCCAATGAGCTTCTCTGCGATCTGAAAAGTGAGAGGGAAGTCCTTTGTGAGATACAGTTCGCATAGTCTCAGCCTCAGCCCAGTACGAACAATACTTCCCCAGCCCGTGCGTCTATGATGTTGTCGATTGTCATCTTGTATTTGCGAACCGTTTGTTACACGGTCCTTCGTGGGCTGTGATTAATTCGCGTTACCCGAATCCATTGTCAATAGGGTTCTTTCGATTTGTTTTGTACATTAGAAATCTTCGAATGTTTCAGTCGTGAAAAGGATGGGACGAGTATTATTGCTGGACCTTGTGGCGGCAGCGCAATTCTTAACTCGATGAGGCTCATAGAGATTAGATCATGCAATCCGTTTCCAGCAAGTTGGAAGTCCGAGATGTGGCGTCTGGCCTATGGTTATGGCGTGTCGAGCATCCTCGCTGGAAGCCGGATGCCGATTGGGAGCCGGTAGTGACGTCAACATTCGTTGAGTCGGGCGGCGAGAGACTGGTTCTAGATCCGCTTGCCCCACCGGCAGATGCCACTGAAGTGTGGAAGCGGCTTGACGAGCGTCCACCGACGGCGGCAGTCGTTCTTCTCCCGGACCATGTTCGGGACATCGATAAGTTTGTGCGTAGGTACGGTGCACGTGCTTTCGGTCCAAGATTCTTCTTTCGTGATGATATCCCCGAGACCGAGCTGGAGCCAATCAGGCCTGACAGCATCCTTCCGGGAGGGCTCGTCGCCCTTTACGACGGACGGGGACGTGACGAGACACCTCTCTGGTTGCCCGAGCAGCGCGTGCTCGTTTTTGGCGACGCACTGACGGAACGGGGCGGTCAGCTTCGTGTCTGGGGGTCGCCGTCACACGAAAAACGAGTGCTGCCTGCACTCCGAGCAATACTCGATCTTCCCTTCGAGCAAGTGATCATTTCACACGGGAAGCCTGTACATTCCCGCGCCGCTTTTGAGCGCGCGCTAGCGCTTCCGCCTTGGGAGGGCTAGCGTTCACTTGATGATTAATTCGCACTACTCGTCATTCGCCCTGAGAATATGACAGAATCCACATTCCCATGAATTTCCAATCTGCATGTCGTCTGGGACATCAAGGCAATCGGTAAATTCCCAACAACCTCAGTGGCCTCCCACGGGGAACATTTTCGCCAGATCGGAGACTGTTCCGGCCAGCCCAAAAGACGAGACTTGCAAAACAAGTCCAAACCACGATGAAAACATGCCAAAAAGCCTGGAAAATCCGTGGTCTCCTAATGGAATCTGAAGCAGGACCCCGGAAGGGGCACCCCGGCCAAGCCAGCCAATCCAAGCACAAACAAGCCCCGGAACAAGGCAAACAGCCCAGAATACTTTCACCCCTCACAGTTGGGCCCTGCTGCATGAGCCTGACATCTTTGGGACGGAGGACTCACCACAGATCCTCTGAACGGGTAAATTGCCTCGAAGCCATATCGTATCTTTATAGCTACTGAAGGTCGGAGTCGCCGCGCATGGTCTCAAGCGCAAGAGAACCCCAGAGCCATATTCTGAGCTGGCTGGCCAGGAAAGGCCGTGTGATTCTGTTCATTTTCGCCGGATTTCTCGTTGTACTCCCGTTCGTGCGTAATGCCCTCGCCACTTACCAGCCCTCCTCCAACACCTACCCTCCCCCAGCAGTGCCATCTTGGCTTGACACCGGAAGCAACGCCTGGATGCTGACGGCCGCTACCCTTGTGGGTTTGATGAGCCTGCCTGGGCTGGCAATCTTCTATGGTGGTCTTGCAAAGAAAAGGTTCATCCTGAATACCCTGTTTATGATATTCTACGCCTATGCTTCTGTTCTGGTGGTGTGGTTGCTCTTTGGATACAATTTTGGTTTCGGACCAGCGGGACTGAAGGCGGGTAACTATGGGATACTTGGAGTGCCTACTCCTTCTTTGGATGGTGGTTTCTTAGGTTCTCAGGCCACGATAGGTCCCAGCGGGGTGCTCGTAAATGTGCCCACTTCAACCATAGTCTTCTTTCAGTTTGTCTTTGCAGCCATTACACCCGGGCTGTTTGCTGGAGCCGTCATTGAGCGGGTCAGCTTCAAGGCCTGGATGATATTCGTACCAGTGTGGTCGCTATTGGTCTATAGCCCTCTTGCCTATTGGCTGTTCGCCGGGGGATGGCTGAACCAGCTTGGAGCGGTGGACTTCTCGGGAGGTTATGTGATCCATCTGTCCGCAGGAATAACCGCCCTAGCGGCTGCCCTGGCGGTGGGCCCAAGACTACCCTCGGATAGACGATCAAAGCCTCACAACATTACCTTCGTGTTCATTGGGGCGAGCATCCTTTGGCTTGGCTGGAACGGTTTCAACGGTGGTGACCCGTACGGGGCTACCGTTGACGCTGCTATAGCGGTTCTTAACACGGAGCTGGCTGCGGCGGCGAGCGTAATCGCGTGGATGATACTGGACATGCGGTTCAAGCACAAACCAACGCTTGTGGGTGCCACAACAGCCGCTGTTACTGGAATGGTGGCGATTACCCCGGCAGCGGGTTACGTCAATGGCTGGGGGGCTCTAGCAATCGGAATTGCCGCCGGAGTACTCCCCTGGATGGCGCTGAACAACCTGATGCCTAGGTTCAAGCTCGATGACGCCCTAGGTGTTTTCGGGGCTCACGGGGTGGCTGGGCTGACCGGTGGGCTGATGACGGGTATTCTTGCGGACCCTGCTGTTACCCAGTTCATTGCCCCAGGCCTTACGGGCGCCCTTTACGGAAACCCCGGCCTGTTGGGCATGCAGGCTTTCGCCGCGGGCGTGGTAATCGCGTATGTGTTCGGAGTGTCCTACGCCCTCCTCAAGGTGATAGGCAGATTCACGCCGTTACAGGAGAGCGAAGAGAAGTTGAAAGTGGGCGATGCTGCGATTCACGGCGAGATTGGGCTGGACTTGGAGGACTGAAGCCCAGCATACCCATTTCGTAAGTTGGTGACCTTAGGTCTCAGGACTAGACTATTGCCCCTGTCGCGTGGTTAGAGGCTTTGAATAGCCCTTCTTAGGGCTACGTCTAGGGCGCCGGATTGAAGAGCCCCACCGGGCCAAGAAAAGAATTCTTGAGAATCTCTTTCCGGAGTTTTTTCATGGCTTTTGCTGTTCGCCTTGTGTTTCAATGACTGCGGAAAGATGGCCATTGTGTAAGCTGATCTGATCGACCCCCTTCCGGCATTGGTTGCCGCGGCAATATGGGCTGTTAGCTCGGTTTACTACAGGGTCTTTCAGTCAAAGCTGAGTTTTCTTCAGCTCAACTTATTGAGGACAGCTTTTGCCTCGGTCGTTCTCCTCCCTCAATACTCTTTGGAGGTTTCCAAGGTTTCGGGTTTGCGATCCTCAGTGGGGTCATCAGCCTCGCGGTCGGGGACAGTTTGTTTCTCATTGCGATCAGGAAGATCGGTGCCTCAATTGCAGCGCCCGTAGTGTACACCTACGTGCTCTTTGTTCAGTTCTCCGCTCAGGTTGCTGGTGAGATTGTTCCGTTTGCGAACTTTCTGAGCGCAGCCTAGTCGTGTTGGGCGTATTGATTTTGTCGACGGGGAACGAGGGATTGCCGAAGAGCGGCGGGTCAAAACAACGTGGTAGGGACCTTACTCAAGAGACTTGCTTCGTTCCAACGAATTTCGTGATGTATTCGACGATCTGACCCTTGGACCAGTCTGGATGCTCCTCTTGGGCTTTGAAGGTCATCTGGACCAGCTTCTCCACGAACCCCTCCGGAAGATGCGTTAACTTTTCGTAGGGCGAGCTTTGGTCCAAGCCGGCCCTACCTGTGCCTAGCCTCGCTGAGCCCTTCTCTAGCGTGCGGCATCTGTGGCGTTTCGCCTCGTTCCAAGACCATGTGGAAAACCCACACTCCAAGCAGTCATAAGGTGGCGGTTTTTCGTCAATCTTTGGATCTCTTACGTCTGTGAAGGGAAATCTTCCCTCGGGAAAATAGCTCATCATCTGAGTTCTATGATACCTCTGTTTTACCGTTGAGGACAGAGTTAGGTTACGGAGAGCGACTAGGTTCTAAGTGAAAGAAAGTCAGAGTTTAGATTGCGGCGGGAAGAGGGTTCAAGTCCTAAGCAACTGACCCGTCGCTTGCCCGGTAACCTGTTTGGCCCAGCCTGCAATCATGTTCGCGACTTCGATAAGGGTCTGGTGGTATGCTTCTTTTCCCCGGTGGGGGTTCAAGACATGGTTTCCTTCTTTTACTAGGTGTAGCTTGGCCTTCAAGCCGAGTCTGGAAACCGTCTCTTCCAGAAGGTCCCGGCGGGCGAAAGGGTCCCATTCCCCGGGAACGAAGAGCATGGGCTTTGTGATATTGTACAGATGACTCTGCCTAGTCTCTTTAGGCCGGCCGGGATTGTGGAGGGGGTAGCCGAGGAATAGGAGACCTTGAGTGTCGAGCTCTGGCTCTTGGGCTGCGAGGATCGAAGCTGCATAGGCGCCAAGCGACAAGCCACCGATTATCAGACTGGCGGGTTTGAATCTCTCGGTGGATTCTTCTATTATTGTTCGATAGCCTAGCAATGTGGCCTCTTTTGGAATGGGAATTCTGAGTAGGGACCATAAGCCTCCTGTGTATGGAAAATTGAACTTGACAGTGAAGAAACCCCTCCCAGCCAGTTCCATGTGGAGACGGTTAATGAGGGGAATGTTCATTCCTCCTCCACTGCCTGGAGCCAGAATGATGCAGGACCGGTGGGTTTCCTCTGCTTTGGGGATACCGTACACCAGTCTTAACTTTCCCCGGCTTTTCCATTGAATTGTCTGTTCCTCCAGCCCCGCCGGGTCTTTCAAGACTAAGCCTGTGAGCCTGGATCATCATCAACAAAATATCCTTATCCCATTCAACGGTCAAGCCTCAGAGAATTGCAGACAGTTAAGGGTCAGCCGGCCGGTCTGCTTCTATGAGAACTAGGCCACCAAGCATTTGCTCTCTCAATACTGTGGGTCCAAAAATTTGCCCTATTTGACGCATGAGACTCTGATTGGTCGCCAAACGGTTGAATGTGGGGACTATCATTCGAAAGGGGTTCCCCCGAATCCTGTTGCGGATGAGAAGCCTTGCCAAAATTGGCATCCCAAACCGGACGTACAGCCCAACTAGCGTTCTTCTGGAAACCCCATCAGGCTTTCCGATGTCCACGATGCTGAGGCGGCCTGCGCCTTTCACGACCCTTGAGAACTCGCGTAGTGTGGGGCCTAGTTCTTTGACATCTCTCAGCGCAAAACACGTAAGGGTGCCGATGAAGGCGTCGTCCTTGAAGGGCAGGCTTTCCGCAACCCCTACTACCGGGTTAAATTCTGGTCCGAGATTTGATTTTGCAAACTGCAAGAGTTTGCCCGAAGGGTCTAGGCCGGCGACTTTCGCGAAGCCTTGTGAGATGAGGAGTCTGCTGGAGACGCCGGGTCCTGCGCCCGAGTCTAACACCCACTCTTCATGATCGGGGCTGAGGTTACTTATTGCTCTCCGGCGAAGCGGGCCTGCCAAGTTGAAGGATATTCTCTCGCTAATCGACTCGTACAGGGGAATGGATTCTTCAATCGCATTGACAACCTTCCTCCACTCGTCGCTAGCGTGGCCCATTCCACCTCCCCTCCCCTGAGCGGGTTCTTGAAAATCCAGTCCTTAAATAGCCGATTTCCCTAGTTTCTAGTGAATACGCTGGCCACCGGGCCGGCAGGGATTATGGAAAAATGGAAATGTCTGAAAACCTCGATAAGAGCTTCAACTTCTCCGAAGTCTTTCAGCTCGTCAAGAAATCTGTCAAGACCAGTCTGGGACGGCGAAGAGCTGGTCTTTTGCTGGGTCTCGCAGACCTTCCCGAGTACATAGGAGCCTTTCACCAGATGGGGTCCAACTTCATTGTGATGAACAGAGTCTTGCTGGAGCAAATCACGCATTTGGCGAAGGATAGGCGGCATCTAAACGCCTACGTCTACTACACTTTACTCCACGAGTACCTACACACACTCGGCTATGTGGACGAGGGGGAGGTTCGCAGGCTAACACGGCAGATTTGCGGACAGATCATGGGCCAGGATCATCCTGCGACACGGCTGGCGGTTGATGGTCCCGCTGTCATGTTTCCAGAGATAACTTTCCAGCAACATGGAGAGATGCGGACCAGAAGGCTTCCCAAGTTCGAGATCGTGCGTGAGTTTGAGAAGGAATACAAGAGCTACGTGGCCTAGAATTCCCGATCGTTCCCCTTCTTCTCTCCGAGAAACTTCAGGAATCCGTCCATTTTCCAGTAGGCATCTAGAAACTCTAGCCCTCTATGGGTTATCGAGTAAGACGTTTCCTCACCCGTCTGGATATTTGTTAGGCCCGCTGCGGCCAGGTCGGAGAGCGACTTCTTAACCCTGTCCACGGGAATGCCCACCGCGTAAGAGACCCTCGTTATCCTAGTAGGTCCTTTACGCTTCAACGCTTCCAATATTTCCGCGTAGATGTCGACCCGGGACCTCTTCGACACGTGGCCCATCTCAGATGGGTGGCCTGGGAAGTTCTGCCGTTTTCACGGGAGGCTGGGAGAATTCGGCATCAGGGTCCGCCTCAATCGTCTCCAAGTAGAGGACCTCACCTGTAATCCTGCATCCGGATTCAATACGGGCCGCTCGGATGTATAGGTTTCCGGCTCTGACTCCCTCCTCCAAAGTTGCAACGTCAGCGTAGACATCCTCCACTCGGGCCTTGTCCCGTATCCTGACTCGAGTCCCTACCAAAACCCCTCGAGCCTCGGACCTGCTTCCCAGTTCTATCGTGCCTGCCTTTGTCCCCTTAGCAGTGGTCAGCCGGCCGCCCACCTCAACTTTGTCCCGAGCCTCGATGAGGCCAGCCTCTACAACTCCACCGACTTCAAGGGACTGGAGCCTCAAGCTACCTCCCACTCTTGCCTTTCCGCCAATCTCAAGGTCCCGTTTCAGAGTGAGGTCTCCCGACACTTCCAAGCTTCCACCCACATCTACAGCCTCACCCTCACCATTTCCCGTGATTTCCACAGTTCCCCCAACGTCAATGGTTTCAAAGCTCAGGTTTCCCCGGCTCTCGAACCTTCCTCCAACTTCTATCCCCCCACCCTCTCCTCCCCGATCCAAAGTGACTGTTCCCCCAACATCAATGTCGCCAAACTTCAGCGGCCCGGCTGAGACGAAGGATCCCCCGACATCGACCTGTTTGGAAATCTCGCCCCCTCCCACTCGCGCGCTTCCGCCTACGTCCAGCGTTGCAATTTTGACCTGGCCTTCTACCGCCACCGCTCCTCCAACATCCACGTCTTCAACCTCTGCTGAGCCTTGGACCCTGAAAGCTCCACCGACATCTACTGTTCGAGCGGTTACGGAGCCGCCGATTTCCAACATCCCGCCCACGTCAAACTCTTCCGCTTTGGCAGATTTTCCAACGGAGAGGCGTGAGTCGACTTCCACGGACCGAGCCTCCAGGGAGCCGGCGACACGTAATTCTGAAGACTTTTCCACATCGACTTCAGTTTCGCAGGTCAGGTCTCCTAAGACTTCTATTCTTCCATTTTCACCGTTGAGTCTGCCGCAGCGCAGGCTTCCATGGAACTCCGCGTCGCCTTCACACATCACTTCCCCAGAAACGATGATTGGATCAGAACCCTCTTGCTCGACGCGTCCTTGTTTTCCAACCCTAAGGTTCCCCTCGACTCTTCCCAGCTTGAGGGTTGAACCTCTTGGAACAGTAACGTCGGCCGTGGCTAATCCCCTACTATCGGATGGCGAGCCTCAAGGGATTCGCGCTAAGCCATGTTCTTGATTCCAGGTTTTCTGGGTTCGAACTCTTGTGACAGTTCATTCATTTTCACCTTGGAAACGCAGTAGGTCAATGTTCCTTTTAACCGTCGTCCACGTCACGTGCTCACGTTACGTGACCACTAGAAATTCTCGATCTTGGCGAAAATCGTCGTCGGCCCCCAGAACCCTCGGTACTCCCTCGAAGAGGGAGGGTCTATCCTTTCTAAACTAGGCTCGGTCAGCCTTTGGCTTTCAGCGCTGCCAGGATTTCGCCGGGATGCTCTGCGGCCTTCACAGGGTCGAAAATCTTCTCGATGTTTCCCCTCTCATCAATTAGAAAGCTCACCCGACGTGCCATGGGAGCCTTGTCACTCAGCACTCCGTAGCTCTGGGTAATCTGTTTGTCCACATCGGCCACCAGCGGGAATGGGAGGTTGAACTTCTCGGTGAACTTCTTATGGGATTCGACATCGTCTACACTGACGCCGAGAATCTCCGCACCGCTATCCTTAATCTTCTGGTAGATATCTCTGAAACCGCAGCTCTCCACGGTGCACCCAGGAGTATCATCTTTGGGATAGAAGTATAGCACAACCTTCCTTCCACGAAAATCGCTCAGACGAATAGTCTCGCCAGAGGTTATCGCAGCTTTGAAGTCAGGAGCTGGCTTACCTACTTCTGGACGTGAAACTGTTTGCATGGCTTCTTCCCTAATAGGCTCCTCGATTTATGGCCATCGCAAGGGCCGTCACCCTCGGGAGTAGCTCCACAGATCTCTCCCTATCCTCTATCTCTGAAGGCGGAGGCGAAGAGTTCCTGAGTTGGATCTATCCGCAGCCACTGGTGTTGCCGCAGTTGAGGCACTTGTAGCAAGACCCGGCTCTTACCATTATCATACCGCAGTTGTCGCAGGGTGGGGCGTCGGATTGTGGGTCGAAGGTGACCATGTCGGGATCGAGGCGGGCCGGGTTCCCTGTCTGTGTGCTCGGTTCGGAGTGTTTTCGGACAACCGGCTCCGCGAGTCTTGTCTGCGTTTCCCGGTTCGCCTCGTTTGTCCTGGTCAAGCCGATGGCATCCTGGTCCTCGCTGGATAGGAATCGAAGCCCTAGCCACCTGAATAGATAGTCTACAACGGAGGTGGCGATGCGGATTTCCGGGTTGTTGGTGAAGCCTGAAGGCTCGAACCTGGTGTGGTTGAACTTGTTGACCAGGACCTTCAATGGGACTCCGTACTGAAGGGCCAGGGATATGGATATGGAGAAGGAGTCCATCAGCCCGGCGATAGTGCTGCCCTCTTTGGACATCTTCACGAAAATCTCACCGGGGGTTCCGTCGCTGTAGAGGCCGACTGTGATGTATCCTTCACTTCCGTTTATGGTGAACTTGTGGGTAACCGCTTGTCTCTCGTCCGGAAGCTTCTTTCGCAGAGGCTTGTAGACCACCTCGGCGGGCTTCAACTCCTTCTCTTTCTCCTTGCTCGTCGTGAGTGGTTGTGTTCTCTTCGACCCGTCCCGGTAGATGGCGATGGCTTTCAGCCCCGCCTTCCAGGCCGTGATGTACGTCTCAACAATCTCTTCGACTGAGACGTCGTTGGGCATGTTTACGGTCTTGGAGATGGCTCCGGAGACAAAGGGCTGGACAGCGGCCATCATTTTCACGTGTCCCATGTAGTGAATGCTCCGTGAGCCTTTTGCTGGTTTGAAGGCGCAGTCGAACACGGGCAAATGGTCAGGTTTGAGGTGTGGAGCACCCTCTATCGTGTCATGGCCCTCCAAGTATTCCAGAATCTCATCGGCTTTGCTCTTGGAATAGCCGAGCCTGATGAGAGCCTCGGGAACGGTGTTGTTGATGATCTTGATCATTCCTCCGCCGACCAGCCACTTGTACTTGACAAGGGCTATGTCGGGTTCAATGCCGGTGGTGTCGCAGTCCATCATGAAGGCGATGGTGCCTGTTGGGGCTATGACGGATATTTGGCCGTTCTTGAAGCCGAAACGCTCGCCTAGGGAGAGTGCATCATCCCAGGACTTGGCGGCCGCGTCCCAGAGTTCCTTTGTCACGCCTGATTGCGGAATCTTGTAAGCGTGGGTGCGGTGCATGTCGACTACGTTGAGGAAGGGTTTTTCGTTGGCACTGTATCCTCTGAAGGGTCCAAGCCTCTTAGCAATCAGGCTGGATAGGGCGTAGGCGTGGCCGGACATGAGGGCTGATATGGCCGCGGCGTAGTTCCGTCCCTCATCACTATCGTAGGGTAGTCCTCTGGCCATCAACAAGGCACCGAGGTTGGCGTAGCCGATACCCAGGGGCCTGTAATCGTGACTGTTCTTCTCAATGGCCGGTGTTGGATAGCTGGCATTGTCGACGAGGATTTCCTGGGCGGTGATGATTATTCCCACGGCGTGCTCGAAGGACCTGACGTCGAACTCTCCGTTTGGGGTCCTGAACTTCATCAGGTTAAGGCTGGCCAGGTTACAGGCGGAATCGTCTAGAAACATATACTCGGAGCAGGGGTTGGATGCGTTGATCCGGCCGCTCACAGGGCACGGATGCCACTTGTTGACCGTAGTGTCGAACTGTATTCCTGGGTCCCCGCAAACATAGGCAGCCTCACCCATCTGCCGCATAAGGTCCCGGGCCTTGTAAGTGTCAGCCACCTGGTGGTTTGTGATGTACCGGGTCTTCCATTCCTTATCCTCGACGACCGCGTGCATGAACTCGTCAGTCACCCTTACACTGTGGTTGGCGTTCTGGAAGAACACTGAACCGTACGCTTCTCCATCCACAGCGGCATCGTAGCCCGCGTCGATTAGGGCCCAGGCCTTCTTCTCCTCGTTAGCCTTGGACCATATGAACTCGACAATGTCGGGATGGTCAGCGTTTAGAATAACCATCTTCGCGGCCCGGCGGGTTCTACCACCGGATTTTATGACACCGGCGAAAGCGTCGAATCCTTTCATGAAGGATACGGGCCCACTGGCCTTGCCGCCCGTGGACAGGTGTTCTTTGGACGAGCGGAGGTTGGACAGGTTGGAGCCTGTTCCTGACCCGTACTTGAACAGCATGCCCTCGGTCACGGCCAGCTGCATTATGGACCTCATGTCGTCCTTGACAGAGTTGATGAAACAGGCTGAGCACTGGGGTCTATCCTCGACCCCTACGTTAAACCAGACGGGGCTGTTGAAGGCTGCCAGTTGGTATAGGAGGGTGTGGAGTAGCTCTGCCTCGAATACGGCGGCCTCATCCTCATCCAAGAAGTATTTTCCTTGGCGCCCCCACTTGGCAACGGTCCCTGCCACCCGGCCTATCAATTGTTTGACGCTGGTTTCTCGTTCAGGTGTTCCAAGTCGTCCCCTGAAATATTTCGAGGCGACAATGTTGGTGGCTGTCTGGGACCAGAACGATGGGACCTCTACACTCCGCTGCTGGAAGATCACCTGGCCCTTATGGTCGGTGATGGTCGCGTCTCTCTTCTCCCATTTCACAGTATCATAGGGGTCGACTTCAGACCTGGTGTAGTGCCGCTTGTAGCGGAATTCCCCCGGGGGAACCTTCGGTATTTGTTGGATTTCCATTTCTTCTAACCTTTCTCCCTCATCTCATTTTAGGGATGAGAACCGGGAAGTGTCTAAACACCATCGCCGGTGCATTAAGGAGTTTTGTACTGTTTCGTATAAAAACGTGTAGTGCGCCCTGGGAGGCCACTCATAGCCCATGCCGTGTCGAAATCAATGGTTTTAGAAAGCTCTACTCTTTCAGACTGACGAGGACCCCGTCCCTGAGGGGAAGGATTACCGTCGACATTCCTGGAAAACCTGAGACTTCCTTGTTGAACCTAATCATTGCCCGAGTTGCAGCTGACGTCCCACCCTTAGCCACGTCTCCACCCCAGAGGGCGTTATCAGCGACGAACAAGCCCCCCTTCCTGAGCAATCTCTGACACTCCTTGAAGGCAGCCGGGTAGATCTCCTTGTCAGAGTCAAGAAAAACCAAGTCGTATTCATCCTTTAGAGATGGTAGAACCTTGAGGGCGTCTCCCCTGACGACTTTTATCACATTTTTGAGCCCGGCTTCGGCAATATTCTTCTCAGCTTCGTCGGCCCGTGCAGGGTCCATCTCAATAGTAGTCACGCTTCCTCTTCGAGATGACACGGCTCTTCCCAGCCATATTCCCGAATAGCCGATTGCGGTCCCAACCTCCAGGACACTCTTGCTCTGGCTTGCCCGAGCTAAGTTGTAGAGGAAACGGCCTACCAGGGGCCCGATGATTGGAACATCCCGAGACTCTGCTGATTCTTCCATCCTCTCAAGAAGACGGTCTCGGGGAGGGGCTAGCCGGTAGAGGTAATCATCGATGTGATCGTAGGTTATTCCCATGCCTGTTTCGAAACTAGGTCCGAGAGCTAAATAATCCTTGGGATCTCTCTTCACAGAATGTTCTGAGTTATGTTGAATGACCTTGTCTGCGAATGGTCGACCGTGTAGCCGAAGAACAGCAAGTTGTACACGTCGTAGCTGACTGTGAAGCGGATCTCATGGTCGGCCGGAGTGATAAAGGTGAAAAGGCTGGTGACTTGAACCGCATCGTTCAGACTGCTGGCCGCGTCGAAGCCAGTGAATTTTCCATTGTAGTTATCCTCAATTGTTAAGCCGGTTACTTTGACGCTGAAGCTTTTGACGAAGGAACTGTTGATGGTCTCGTTCAGCTTACTGATTACTATCGAATAGGTTGTGGGGGGGCTAACCTCCCTGGCATACGTGAGGTTGGCGATAGAGAATCCGAGGAACAGCGACCCTGAGCCAGCTTTCTCGAACTCTACCCAGAACCCGCGGTTTGAGAATTGTCCCGGCTGGACATACTTTGTCCCGATCACGGGCATCGCCGGGGGGCTTGTAAGCTGCCAGACTGCCAAAGTCACGATGACAATCAAGACAGCGGAGATTGCGATTTTGGCTTTCGGTCCCAAGCCTCGATAACCTACTGAATTATGGCCCTCTGGTTTTTAGGTATGTTACTCAATGATTTTTCACTTAGTTACATCAAAATGGTATATGCTCCAAGGGATGATTATCAGGGGCTTTTGAACAATGGGCCGCGGAGCACGACCAATGCTTCTTTGGTACGTATGGACACGCCTGGTAGATGGGGCTTGGCACAAACTGGAGGACATATCTAAACAGCTCCGAATCCCGAAGAACGCCGTGTCCTGGGCAGCCCACTATCTCTCTGAGCATGACCTTGCTGAGCTAGGGGAAGAGGGGCTAATTCGGCTCCACCACTCCCATCCCCGTTTTGAGGAAGTCATCAAGACGCTTCCCCTAATAGAAGCGAAAAACAGCGGAAGCAGCTGAGTCCCAGCCTCACATTTGGCTAGCATCGTTAGACTATTCGAGACCCGGCTTAGGGTCGCAGCCTCTTATGGGACAATCCTTCGCCGGCCTACGGGAATCCTCAGGCTGAGTTAAGGCCAACGCTGCACTCTGGGCTGGAGGCGATCTCAGAAAAAGAAGGAGCCTGCTCAACTGAGGGGAAATCGGCTAGTACGCATCTCTAGAGCACTGGAACTTCCGAGGTCTTCCCTGGCGGTAGGCCGATCTGACTCATTACACTGCCCAGGTCGTAGAACAGCCTCTCCTCAAGAATCTCCCCGTTCTTCCAGTGGGCTACGGTGCAGAACTCGACTTCGAACTTCTTGTTGGTGGCGGGGATTGTTCTACCCTCAGGGCTTTTCATAGGTCCCTTCATGGTGCCTGCGAATCTGGCCACGGAACAAGTGTAGTCTCCCTCGCCGAAGAAGATCTTGTAGGGACGGTTCTCGACCCGGTTATCAGGGAATGTCTTGAAAAACTCGACAGCTTCACTATGGTGAGAATGTCTTCCTCTCGTAGGTTCAAGCTGGCCAGGCCAGTAGACGGCTACGTTTTCCGCGTGACGTTTCTTGAACGTCTCCCACTCCTGCTTATTCCAAGCATCGTCTAAGGTCTGCATCAACCGCATGTTTTCTTCAACACCCATTTACCGATTCACCTCCTTGAAAGTCTTTGAGACCAGACTGCCTCGCTGGACATGTCCATCCAACTGGCCACGTTCAGAACATAGTGTTGCTGTTCGCAGATTTTTCCGGTATCGGTTGTGCAACATCCCAGTGTTCGACGATCTTTCCATTGTCAAGCCGGAACACGTCCATGACGGCCGAGCCTCGGTCGTCCGGAGTGAGCTTTAGGTGACTGTGGACGGCGACAAGATTTGCCTCGGCGATCAGCCTCTTGAAGTCGAAGTGTAGCTTGGGGTTTACTTTCACCCATCCCTCGACAGCTGCGACGAAGGCTTGTGGCCCGTCACCAAAACCCGGGTTGTGTTGCCGGTAGACTCTGCCCAAGTACTTGGACGCTGCTTCGGCGGGTTTCTTCTGGTTGAAGGCTAAGTCGTAGAACTCCTTCACGGACTTCTTGTTTGTTGTTAAGTCAGTCATTTCCGTCTCCATTCTACCATTACCGGATGTTTCTGCGAAGGTTTGGGGTCTTATGAGTTTCGGAAATACTGAACGGCCAAGCATGATGCACGCATTTGGAGGCGACGGAGCGGCCCTAGGGTCTTAAGAGCAAGTCCAACCGTGACTAGCGAAGATTGGACAAGCTGATTTCTGGCATCCACCACGTTACCGCGATTGCTGGAGACCCGCAGGCAAACATAGACTTCTACGCTGGAATTCTGGGCTTGCGCATGGTGAAGCTGACTGTAAACTATGATGACCCGACCACGTACCACCTCTACTACGGAGATGAGGTTGGACATCCCGGAACAATCCTGACATTCTTCCCCTGGCCAAACGCGCCTCGAGGAAGGCTTGGCACGGGCCAGTTGACATCAACCTCGTTCTCGATTCCAGAAAAGTCGTTGCCGTACTGGATGAGCCGATTCCGGGACAACAAGGTTGGTTTTGAAGGCCCCGTAAGTCGTTTTGACGAGGAAGTCCTTTCTTTCCAGGACCCGGACGGACTCCGGCTCGAACTTGTTCAACACGATTATCTCGAGAAGCGTACGGGATGGAAGGACGGCCCGGTTCCCTTGGACTATGAGATTCGAGGGTTTTACGGAGTGGGTCTCTCCGAGGAGGGGTACGAACAGACGGCCTCCTTGCTGACTGATACTCTACGCTTCCGTAAGATGGCAGAGGAGGATAACCGGTTCCGGTACGAAGTGGGGGACGGAGGCCCAGGAAGCTTCGTTGACGTCATCCGCAAACCTGACACAGCCCGTGGGCTCATCAGCGTGGGAACTGTTCACCATGTGGCCTGGCGGACTCCCGATGACCAGCAACACATGGCCTGGCGTCAAAGCCTTGCTAGCCTAGGCCTGAACGTGACCCCGATCGTCGACAGGAAATATTTCCACTCCATCTACTTCCGGGAACCAGGCGGTGTCTTGTTTGAAGTGGCCACCGACAACCCTGGGTTTACAGTAGACCAACCGGTTGGAGAGCTCGGCACACGTCTCATGTTGCCGCCTTGGCTGGAACCTGAGAGGACTGGGCTGGAGCAGGCCTTGCCCCGTGTACGCCTGCCGAAAATTGTCCCCGCACAGTGAATATGCAAGAAAAAAAGCTGGGCTTCGTGCACAGGTTTCTTCCCGGCTCCCAGACAGCGCCTCGGATGATGATGCTGCTGTTGCATGGGACTGGTGGAGACGAGGAGGATATGTTGCCGCTGGGCCGTCTGTTGGCCCCGGACGCTGATCTGCTAAGCCCGCGGGGTAAAGTGTTGGAGAACGGAATGCCAAGGTTCTTTCGCCGGTTTTCTGAAGGGGTCTTCGACGAGGAGGATGTCAAGCTGCGGGCAGGCGAACTGGCCGAGTTTGTTCGAGAAGCATCCCTTGCCTATGGTTTCCATGGAAATAGTGTAGTGGGTGTGGGTTATTCTAATGGGGCCAACATTGCCGCAGCCCTACACTTCTTGCATCCCAGGGTACTTGTCGGGAGCGCTCTCTTCCGGCCCATGGTGCCGCTCGTGCCGGACCCGTTGCCGGACCTCTCGGGCGTTCGTGTCTTCGTATCGTCGGGATTACAAGACCCTGTTGTTCCGAGAAGGGAGAACGAGAGGCTGGTTAACCTGCTAAGGAAGACCGGGGCGACTGTCACAGTTCGATGGGCGAATGCAGGCCATGAGATAGGCGAGGGCGAGACCCGGCCGGCACGAGAATGGCTCCTATCCTCCTTTCCGAGACAACGTGGGACAAATACATATCCGGAAAAACGTTCACCTTCCAGAAGTGGAACACCTGCGCATTAGAAATAGTGACTTCCTGCATTGAATGCAGCTCCGTCCACTACAATTCGCGTTCACCGTAACCGGTTAACGCCTTGCTTGGTTGAACTGCGCATATCTGGGACCATCTCAACTTCTTGAAGTCATCTGAGTGTAAGATGGAAAGAGAGAGACTACTCGAGCTGAAGCGCCAAGTGGACAATGCGATAAGGCAGGAGAGGCATGCTCGTGATTGGGAGATCAAGAGAGAACTTGTGGACGAGATAGACTCAGAGCTTGCAGTAAAGATGTGGGAGACTTCCAATGAGCTAACGGCCCTTGACGAGGAGGAAGAACAACTCAAGAGCACTCTCATGGGATACCTTTCGAGTCTGAGTGGAAAGTTAGCCGCAGAGATACAGAAGTCGAACCACGGGCAGCCGGGAGCTTGGAAACATACGCTTGGCCAAGGCAAGCAAAGGGTCGACAGCTTCGAGTAGAGCAAAGTCCAACGAGTCGCTGTCCAAACAATAGTAGGGCCAGTATTGTCCCAGTCCTAGTTCCCATTCGCCGACTATCCTTCAAATTTTCTGGTCTATGACTTCGACTGAAGTTTGCTCAAGCCTCTAGGCTTCGAGTTGCGGACATCAGGAAGCACTGAAACCTCGATTCAGGCCGGAGGCACATGGTACGTGCAGGCTCAAGTCTTAATATCGAGGCTTTTCGCCGGCCCAGGCCGGGCCTTTCGGAGGCCGTGTTTAGGTGCTAGTAAATCTCGGGGTCACATATAAGAAAGCCCCACTGGCCACTCTCGACGCTCTCACACTCCGCGACCCGAACCGATTCTACCAGATAATCAGGACTCTACCCTCGATCAAAGGGTCAGTTCTTCTTCAGACCTGTAACAGGGTGGAATTTTATCTAGACACCGACACTGGAGAAGATGTTGCCGGCAAAGTTCTGTGGCACTGGGCCCTGGAAACGCGGTTCAAGCTGAGTGAGCTGGCTCGCCTTGTCGAGGTGAGGAAAGGCGACGAAGCAGTAGACCATCTGGTGAGATTAGGCGCGGGCCTCGAATCCATGCTTGTAGGGGAGAGCCAGATTCTGGGCCAGTTGAAGAATGCTCTCGCAGATGCGCGCTCGCTGGGAACTACTAGCCAGTTACTGTCAAGCACAATCGAGAGGTCCGCCTCAGCTGGTACCAAGGTACGCGAACAAACAGGCATTGGGAGAGGCGCGGTATCCCTAGGCTCGGCTGCAGTCCGCCTGGCCGAAGAGACCCTTGGAAACCCTGAGAACTGGCAGATTCTCCTGATTGGGACAGGGCACGTGGGCATGCTAGCCGTTAAAGCACTGAAGGCCAGGAATGTCAACAACATCCTAGTTACTGGCAGGACCAGACAGAGAACAGAATCCTTCTGCCGCACCTACGGAGGCGTACCAGTCGATTTTCAAGAAACCCGGGCGAGAATATCCTCGCTGGACCTGGTGATGGTTGCCACCGGGGCCAAAGACTACCTGATTACCGGGAATATGATCGGCTCCCGAGCCAAGTCTAAGCTGATGATTCTAGACCTTTCAAACCCCCGAAACGTTTCACCTGAAGTTCAAGACATTCCAGGCGTCATCTTGAAGACCATAGATGACCTCCGGGGAATAGCCGAGGAATCAATTGCGAAGCGGAAGAAACTCGTCGAACAAGCAGAGCCTCTAGTACGGGAAAAAGTAGAGGGAATAATCAGCCTTCTCCGCCGAGAGAAAGCAGAACCAATCGTATCCGACATCTACCGGCGCGCCGACGCGATTCGCACCGAGGAACTAGGAAAGGCGCTGTCAAGGTTGAGCCTCACTCCAGACCAGGAACAGGTCTTGGAAGATATGAGCCAGTCCATCGTCGAGAAACTTCTCGCTCCCCCCGTGGTTCACCTTCGCCGGGCCGCTGAGAAAGGGGACCGTGAACTGTTAACTGTGGCGGGCCAGATTTTCAGGGGAGAGTAGACAGACGAGCTTCCCCTCCCTTCGTATGAGAAGGCTCCGAAGAACACCGTTACTAAGAGAACTAATTCGCGAAGTAGGGGTCACCCGTTCTGACCTCATACAACCACTCTTCGTAGAAGAAGGGTTGACGTTGGACGCGCAGATTCCTTCCATGCCGGGGCAGAAACGACTCGCATCATCATCCCTGCAGCGAGAAACTTCGAACCTGCAAGACCGGGGAGTAAGGTCGATAATTCTCTTCGGAATTCCACGTGTCAAAGATGATACGGGGTCCTCGGCCTCGGACCAGAACGGGGTTGTTCAGAAGGCCTTGGAGGAGACAAAGGACCAGTTTGGCGATCAAGTCGTCGTGTTTACCGATGTTTGCATGTGCCAGTACACCAGCCACGGCCACTGTGGCATAGTTCGCGATGGAATAATCGAGAACGATGAGACTCTGAAGCGTTTGGGGGAGATTGCGGTTAGCCACGCCCGGGCTGGAGCAGACGCTGTTGCGCCTTCGGCGATGATAGATGGCCAGGTCAAAGAGGTTAGAACTGCACTGGATGATGCGGGCTTCAAGGAGGTGGCTATACTGGGCTATTCGGCGAAGCACGCCTCTTCATTCTTCAGCCCGTTCCGGGAAGCAGCCTTCTCCTCTCCGACGTTTGGAGACAGGCGAACATACCAGATGGACTATTCCAACCCTGAAGAGGCATTGAGAGAAATCGCATTGGACGTGGCTGAGGGGGCGGACATGATCATGGTCAAGCCGGCCCTGGCCTATCTGGACCTGATTCACAGGGCTAAGGTGAGGTTCCAGATGCCGACGGCCGCGTACAATGTTAGCGGAGAATTCTCCATGGTTAAAGCGGCAGCCCGGGAGGGATGGATAGACGAGAAATCCGTTGTGCTCGAGATTCTGACGGCGATAAAACGGGCGGGTGCTGACATGATCATCACCTACCACGCAGGGGAAGCGGCCGAATGGCTCCCAGGCTAGCTTCCAGGTCTCAACAGCTCTACAGGCGGGCAAGAGACCTAATCCCCGGGGGCGTCAACAGCCCCGTCAGAGCCTACCCTCCCTACCCACTATTCGTCAGCTCGGCAAGGGGAAGCAGGTTCCGAACAGTCGACGGTGAAGAGTACCTGGACTACTGCATGGGCTACGGAGCGCTTCTTGACGGCCACGCATATTCCGAGACTCTAGATGCCGTCAAAGCTGCCATTGACAAAGGCACGATCTTTGGTCAGCCAACGGAGATGGAGGTTGAACTGGCAAGCCTCATCTCAAGCCTCGTCCCCTCCATCCAGATGGTACGCCTCGTCAACTCGGGAACCGAAGCTACCATGCACTCCCTCCGCCTAGCCCGGGCCTTCACGGGCAAGAGAAAGACTTTGAAATTCGAAGGCGGGTTTCACGGGTCCCACGACGACGTGCTCGCCACCGCAGGCTCAGGCGCCTCCATACTGGGAATACCTAGCAGCGCAGGAGTACCCAGAGACGCTGCAAAGAACACGCTGGTGGCTAGATACAATGATGAGAAGACTGCCCAGAAGATTCTCCAAGATTATGGGAAGGATCTCGCGGCTGTAATCGTAGAACCCGTCATGGGAAACATGGGACCCATCACGCCCAATCCGGGTTTCCTAGAAACCCTTCGAGAAGCAACTGAGGAGAACGAGTCCCTTCTGGTTTTCGACGAAGTAATCACGGGCTTCCGGCTGGGGCTGGGAGGTGCCCAAGAATACTATGGGGTCCGACCGGACATCACAGTCCTCGGCAAGGTTCTAGGCGGGGGATTCCCCCTGTCAGCCTTCGGGGGCAGGAAGGACATTATGGAGAAGATTGCTCCCATAGGCCCCGTCTATCAGGCCGGAACCTACAACGGCAACCCGGTAAGCGTTGCGGCGGGCGCTGCCACGCTTCATTCGCTCAAGAAACGGGCGAGCCAAGTCTACCCCCGGCTGGAACGAATGGGCAACGAGTTGAGAAAAGGCATCAGCGACACCATAGCCTCCATGGGCGCCCGTGCCCAGGTTAACGGGATAGGTTCCATGTTCCAGGTCTTCTTCACAGAACGCCCCGTCACAGACTACCATTCTGCAAAATCATCAAGCACCATCGAGTACCAACGGTACTTCCGCTCACTACTAGCCTCCCGGACTTTCATACCGCCGTCCCAGTTCGAAACCTGCTTCCTGTCAACCGCCCACACAGACGACCAGGTCAAAGAGATGATAGATGCTACCGGCATCGCCTTGAAAGCCGCCCTTAGGTAGATGATCACTTGCTTCTCAGGGTAGGGACGAGGGGCAGCAAACTATCACTCATCCAAACCGACCTGGTTATAGAGAGGCTGCGCCGGGACAACCCCGAGCTCACAGTGGAAAAAAAAATCATAGAGACAAAAGGGGACAAGGACCAGCGAACACCCCTGTTCTACATGGGCCAGAAGGGAATCTTCGAGAAAGAGGTTAACCAGGCAGTCCTAGACCGAAAAGTCGACCTGGCAGTTCACAGCATGAAAGACCTGCCCGTCTTCGACACAAACACCACCCTTACAATCGCAGGCATGCTAGAGAGGGGCTCCCCTGCGGACGCACTGGTAAGCCGTGGAAACAGGACTCTGGAGGAGCTGGAGCCGGGAAGCGTTGTGGGTACTAGCAGCCTATTGCGACAAGCCCAGCTGAAACGGGCCCGGCCGGATCTGAAGACAGGGCCAATTCGGGGGAACGTTGAGACTAGAGTCCGAAAGGTGGAGAAGGGAGAGTTCGACGCAGTGATACTAGCCGAGGCGGGGCTCGTCCGACTAGGCTTAGCCTCGAAGATTACAGAGATTCTTTCGACTGACGATTTTACCCCTGCCCCCGGGCAGGGGATTATCGCACCGGTAGTCAGACGTGACAACGTCCAGCTCCTTCAGATGATGGACATGGTTGAGCATCGACAGACCCGGGCCGAGGGGGATGCTGAGAGACAACTGGTAAACGTGCTTGAGGGAGGCTGCAAAGTCCCCATAGGTGCGTTGGCCCGCTCGGTAGGAGACAGGATACTTCTGACTGCCTGTGTTCTATCGGTTGACGGAGAGGAGAGACTGGAGGCAAAGAGGACGGCCGGGCTAGAAGATGCAGTTTGGCTCGGTAGAGAAGTAGGAGAGGAGTTGATAGGCCAAGGTGCGAAGAGGCTGGAAGAAGCCTGGCGAAAACTGTACCCCGGTGCCACCTTTTGAAAACCCTAGCTGTAACTAGGCCCAAAGGCGAAGGAGCTGACACTGCAAGATTGATACATGGCCTCGGGTGGAGCCCCCTCATAGTCCACACTGTCGAGCTCAGACGTCGCCCAGGATCAAAAGTTCTATCCGAACTCAGAAACGCAACATCCGCCGGTCCCCCCGACTGGCTTGTATTCATGAGCCCTAGAGGCGTCGACTTGTTCTTCGACATCTTGGAGAGTCAAAACAGCCCACTACCCGACTTCCCTGGACAATCCCGGGTTTTGGCAGTAGGCCCTAAGACCAAGTCGTCCTTGAGACGACATGGCATACAGAAAGTAGACACACCATCCAGCTACAGTTCGGATGGAGTTGCGGACTTTCTCACAAAAATTCCCCTCCAAAACAAACGAGTAATCCTAGCAAGGTCCTCCCAGGCCAGCGAAACTCTCGCTAGAAGACTGAGGGCAAGAGGAGCATTGGTCACAACAATCCCGCTTTACGAATCGTCCATTCCCTCCGACCAGGAAAGCGTGTCCAGTTTCCTCATCCAGCTGCGCTCTGGGACCGTTCATGCGACACTCTTCACAAGCGCTCTATCAGCCGCCAACCTATTCGAGATGAGCAAACCACAATCTACACTAGAGGAACTACGAGAACTCCTCACAAACTGTCTCGTAGGAGCAATCGGACCTACAACCGCCGCTCATCTCAGGAAGCTCGGAGTGATGCCCGCCTTCATTCCAGAACGCTTCACAATCGGCCAGGCATTAACGGGTCTCGTGAGGGCGGCCGAAAAGAAGCAAGCAGGCATACGTCCAAACCTGTACGCCTTAACCACGGAATAGTCCTCGACCGGGGCATTATCGTGACGGTTACTATTGTCGTTCTGCCTGTTTCTACTGCCACGCGAGCCTCTAAACCGTTGTTATCGCTCATCATTTTAGGCTGAACCTGCCTGCGGCCTTCAATGTTCTCGCCGCGTTCAACGTTATCATCTCGTTGGGCCCACCGCGCCCCCAATCCACTACCTCGGCGGAAG
>Ga0137379_10000819_pt1 | contig 27903 bp, 31 predicted proteins | sample SagtaG_18_FD_104812 | JGI IMG/M metagenome (GOLD analysis project Ga0137379, IMG submission 104812) | Vadose zone soil microbial communities from Sagehorn Ranch, Mendocino, California, USA - Sage2_L_80_16 metaG | ecosystem: Environmental > Terrestrial > Soil > Vadose zone | place: USA...
GGGCCGGCTGCGGGGCAGCCCGGCGCTGACGTTGCTGACGGTGGCGCTGGGCGTGATGATGGTCAGCCTGGATGGCACCATCGTCGCGGTGGCCAACCCGGCCATCCAGTCCCATCTGCATGCGTCGCTGGCGGGTATCCAGTGGGTGACCAACGCCTATCTGCTGGCCCTGGCGGTCAGCCTGATCACCATCGGCAAGCTGGGTGACCGGTTCGGGCACAAGAAGGTATTCCTCACCGGCGTGGCCGGCTTCGCGGCCAGCTCGGCGGCCATCGGCCTGTCCGGGACTATCGCCAGCAGCATTGCCCTGGTCATCGCGTTCCGCGCGCTCCAGGGCGTGTTCGGCGCCATGCTCCAGCCCACGGCACTGGCGCTGCTGCGGAACACGTTCCCGAGGGAGAAGCTGAACGCGGCGATCGGCATCTGGGGCGCCGTTATCGGCGCGTCCACGGCCGCCGGGCCGATCGTCGGCGGGCTGCTGGTGCAGCACATCGGCTGGGAAGCCTGCTTCTACGTCAACGTCCCGGTCGGCGCCGCCGCGCTGGTCATGAGCCTGCTCGTGCTGCGCGAAACCCCCGTCTCGCCGGACGCCGCCTCGTTCGACATCCCCGGCATCGCCGCCCTGTCCGGTGCGCTGTTCCTGCTGATCTGGGGGCTGATCAAGGGCCCGGACTACGGCTGGGCGTCCGCCCGCACCCTGACCTTCCTCGGCGCTGCCGCGCTGCTCGGGCTGCTGTTCGTCATCCGCGAGTCCCGTGCCCGCCAGCCGCTGCTGCCCCTTAAGCTGTTCCGCTCGGCTTCGCTGTCGGCCGGGGTGGTGCTGGTCATCCTGCTGATGTTCGCCCTGTTCGGCGCCATGTTCTTCATGACCTTCTACCTGGAAAACGTGCACGGCCTCGACCCCATCGCCGCCGGCGTGCATCTGCTGCCCATGACCGCCATGCTCATCGTCGGCTCCTCCCTCGCCGGCGCGCTCATCAGCAGGATCGGCCCGAGTCTTCCCGTCGTGGCCGGCATGGTCATGGCCGCCATCGCCCTGTTCGGCCTGTCCCGGCTGGGCGCCACTGGCAGCGCCAATGACACCATCGCCTGGTTCGTGCTGCTGGGCCTGGGCCTGAGCCCGGTGATGGTGGGCGCCACCGACGTCATCGTCGGCAACGCTCCGGCAGAGCTGGCCGGCGTGGCCGGCGGGCTGCAGTCCACCGCCATGCAGCTCGGCGGCACGCTCGGCACCGCCGTGCTCGGCGCGGTCATGTCCGCGAAGATCAGCAGCATGCTGCCGGCCAGCTGGCACGCCGCCCACCTGCCTGCTCTCACCACCACCCAGCTGGCCGAGGTCAAGAGCGCGGTCTCAGTCGGCCTGGCGCCAGTGACCCGCGGAACCCCGCCCCAGCTCGCCAGCGCCATCACCCACATCAGCCACGCCACGTTCGCCGCCGGAATGCACAACGCCTTCCTGGTCGCCGCCGCCGTCGCACTCGCCGGGGCGGCTATCGCCCTGATCACCAAGCGGGGTAACCGCACCGCGGGAGCGCACGCCGGAATCTGACCCCAGCCGCCGCGATCATCCGCTCTAACACCGCAAACCGAAAGGAAACTCCCATGAAGTCGCTGCTCTCCTCCAGGCAGGTGCTCTCGTCCCTGTTCCTGTTCAACCTCCTCGTCGCCGTGGCCGCCGGCTTCGCGCTCCATGGCACGCAGGCGCTCCTGGCCAGCGCCGGAATGGGTGTCGTCGCGCTCGGGGCAGGCGCCGGTCTCTTCCTGCGCCGCCCGAAGCGGGCCTAACGGACCCTCGTCGCCTCCCGGCCCACGACACCAGCCAGCTCCTCGAGCCAGAAAGCGAGCATTCCCATGACGACAATGAAATCCGTGCAGACCGGCGCCCCCGGAACGATCGAGGTTGTCGATGTCGAGCGATGTCGAGCGCCCGGCTCCCGGCCCGCGGGATGTGCTGGTTCGGGTGCGGCACATTCAAGGTCTCCAGGGATCCAGAGTTCGCTGCGAAAGTTGTCGATATTATCGGTGTGTCTCGCCCCGCCGGCGGGTGCAGTGGTGCTCAGCTTCGACGAGAAGACCCAGGTCCAGGCGCTCTCAAAGGACCCAGCCGATGCTCCCGCTCGACTTGAAGGGGTCGTTTCTGGCATCCGCAGCTCATGCCCGGCCCGCCCAGACGTAGCGGCGGTCCCGGTCCGACTCCCCGCGATAGACTCGCTCGTCGCGCTATGCGACCGACAGACCACGGCACTGGTTTACACCGATTCCGGCCTGCGCAGGCAACTACTGGTCTACCCCGACCGGCAGCCAGGGCGACTCCGCTGGCACGTCAACGTCGATGACCCACAGCTGGGCTCGACCGGAACAGCCTGGTTCTCGACCCGCTACGCTCCGTCCCGCCCTCCGGCCCTCGCCGGCGAGCCGGCGGTTCTCGACACCCGGCCCAGCCAGGGCTATTGCCGAGGATACGACTGGCCCGTGGGCAACGGGCCAGTGGACCCGGTGCTGGTCCAGGACGCGGGGGTCGTTCGAACGTGACGGCATCACCGCCAGCCCGTACGCAGGCTCCCCAGCTGGACTGGTACAGGCGGTGATCCTCGCCCGCGTCACCGGCGACAATGAACTAGAAGCCCTCGCGCTTGACAAGCTGCACCGCGATCGCGACGACACCATCAACGGGTTCGGTGGCACGCTCGCCCAAGCCGTCGCGTACTGGGCCAACCAGATGGTGGAGGGATCACCTGTAGGCATCCCCGACCTGCTTGAACTCAACAAACGCCGTACCTGCTGAAGCAAGCAGGCGGTGCGGCCGGCCGAGGGCGAGGCTCACCGGGTCATGGAGGCGGCGTGGGTCGTGGGCGGAGCCTAGTCTGGCAACTGGTCCGCCCACCCACAGGTCGCCCTGGCCATCGGGCGTCACCGCGATCACGCTCGGCCGCCTGAGGAATCAGCCCTGGTTGATGAGCACCGGTTCGTCCAGCGCGGCGAGCCCGTGCGCCGCCAGGAAGGTGGCCGCCGGACCCGGCGCACTTCCGGTGGCGACGTCCTCGACCGCACCCGCGTTGTCCCAGCTGCGGCCCTCACGCTTGTCCGGATCGAAAACGTAGACGAACTTCGCGCCCACGCTCGCCAGCCGATCCTCGAAGTCCCTGACCGCGATCCGCGCGCGATCCAGGCCATTAGCCACTGGCACGATCAGATACGGCAAGCCGGTGGAAACGACCTGCATGGGCAACTCGTGCAGATCGGCTTCACTGAGCCCGAGCGCTCCCGCGAAACCTGCAGCGTCTTGCTGCCTGGGAACCCGATCAGGCCAGCCCTCGCCGCACGGTTCGACGTCATCGCTGTCGACCTCCCGGGCTTCGGCGCGTCCGCGCCGCTGCCCGGCCGGCACCGAGCCGAGCCCAGCCGGGCTGGCCGCCGCCGTCGCCTGCCTGCTGAACGACCTGGGAATCGACCGGCCTCATGTGGTAGGGAACTCCCTCGGCGGCTGGGTGGCCGTGGAACTGGCCAAGATACGTCCCGTCCGGTCGCTGACCCTGCCGTCACCCGCCGGCCTGTGGCGAGGAGACACCCCGTTGTACTGCATGGTGAGCCTGCGGCTGTCCCGCTGGCTGGCCGCGCATGCCGGGCCAGCGCTGTCCAGGATCGTCGCCACCCGCCCCGGGCGCGCTGTCGTGCTCGGCCAGATGCTCGACCATCCCACACGGCTCCCGGCCGCGCAGGCCCGCTCAGCAGTGCAGGCGCTAGGAACCTGCCCGGGCTTCGACGCCACGCTGGAGGCCACCGCCCGCCGGCGCATCCGCGGCGCCCAGCAGGTCACGGCCCCCGTCACCGTGGCATTCGGCTCCCGCGATCACGTGCTGCTCAAGCACCAGTCACGCCATCTCGGCGAACTACCACCAACCACTCGATCCGCCGCGCTCCCCGGATGCGGCCACCTTCCCATGAGCGACGACCCCGCCCGGGTCACTGACGTGATCATCACGTCCACCTCCCGCGCATCCGCCGCCCCGGCCCCGCCTCACCCCGGCCGGCAATGATCAGTGAAGACACCGCTGCGCCAGATGTCGCGCGAAGACAGAACCGTCACCGTCAGCCCGCAGCGCAGGCGGAGGGGCCGGTCGTGAGACCGGCCCCTCCGTTCCTTCCGGCTATCCGATGGCGGGGCTACTTGTTGGTGATGGTGAACCTCTCGACGCCGCACGGCGATGAGCTGCCGGCATTGTCGGGGTCACCGCTGTAGGTGACCTGCCACTGCCAGGTCCCCTCAGCACTGGCGACGAAGCCGCCGGTGTTGGTCGTGTTGTAAGTACCGCCGCCCGAGACGGGTACGGTCTGAGTGAAGTCGGCCGGGCCCGCGCACGTCGCGTTACTCGGGCTGTACAGGTCGAAGGTGATCGTGCCGCCCGCGTTCCCCGTGACGCCGCTGAGGGTGGCGTCGTCGTTCGGTATCAGGTGCTGGGCGGTGGTGATACTCGAGGAGTTCGCGTTCACGACCAGTTTCTCGCTGGTGCAGTCGCTGGTAGCGCCGTTGTTGTTGGCGTCGCCGCTATAGACGGCCTGCCAGAAGAAGGTGCCGGCGTGGTCGAAGGTGAGCGCGTTGGAGTCGGGCACACCTCCGTTGGTCACCGTCACGGTCCCTGCGCCTCTCGCATTCTGGGTGCAGGAACTGTCGGAGTAGACCGTGTAGGTCACCGTGCCGCCCGCGTCGCCGGTGGCCCCGGCCAGCGTCGCCGAGTCATGGACCGGATCGCCGATGTGCACCGGGTTGGCCGACAGCGTGGTGCTGATCGTCGGCTTGGTCTTGACGACCAGTTTCTCACTGGTGCAGGCGCTGGTAGCACCGTTGTTGTTGGCGTCGCCGCTGTAGACGGCCTGCCAGAAGAAGGTGCCGGCGGTGTTGAAGGTGACGTCATTGGAGTCGGGCACGACCCCGTTGGCCACCGTCTTGGTCCCGGCGTCGACCGGATTCTGGGTGCAGGTGTTGTCGGAGTAGACCGTGTAGGTCACCGTGCCGCCCGCGTTGGCAGTGGCCCCGGCCAGCGTCGCCGAGTCATGGACCGAATCACCGACGTTCACCGTGCTGGCCGACAAGGTCGTGCTGATCGTCGGGCTCGCGTTCGCATGGTTGGTGTATGTGCAGTCGACCAACCCTGTCGGGGCCATCGTGATCGACGCGGTCGCTGACCCGAGGTCCGGCGTCACGGTGGTGCCGCTGCCGGTCGCCGTGCACGCCAGGTTCTTCAGCGTCCAGCCGGACGGAAGAGTGGACTCCTTCACAGTGTAGTTGCCGGGCAGGACCGTGTCCGGGCCGTAGGTCTGGGTCCCGCCGTTGGACAGATTGAACGTCGACGGGCTGAGGCCACCCGTCGTGGTGTAGCCGAAGTTGCCGTCGCCGTTCTCGGTTACCTTGTGGATCTTGATCGTGCCGCAGTTGCTGATGTTGACGTTCACGGGCGCGACGAAGTCCTTGACCTCGGCCCCGAACGATGCCGAGGCCCGGCTCTTCAAGAACGCGCTGCCGAGGGCCTCGCACGTTCCCGTCGGGAAGACTCCGGCGGCGGTGAGGTTGATCGCCGCTTCACCGAAGGTCAGTGCGGCGAGGCTCCTCGGTGCGTTGGGGGCGATCGGGTCCGAGACAGCGTCGAGGTTGTTGACGGCGCCGATTGAGTCAGTGCTGTTCAGGTTCACGTGGTTGCCCCAGCACGGCAGGCTGTTGCTGGAGAAGCACTGGCTGGTCGGGCCGCTGGTCAGCCAGGTCAGCAGGCCCAGGGCGGGCCGACCGCCGCCGTTGCTGAAGTCGAAGATGACTAGCAGGTCGCCCGCGGTCCGGTTGATGGTGTGGGTACCCGGGCTGCCGAGGCCGGGCGTGGGCGCCTGGTTGATCTCGAAGTCCATGTTCGCGGAGCCAAGGGCGTTGGTCCGCTCCCACGCCAGATACAGGAAGTTGCTGCCGCCAGCGAACTCCGATGCCTCGTAGAAGCGCGTGAGGTCGCTCTTGTTGGGCGGTATCGAGCCGCTCACCACCGTGACGGCGGGGTTGTCCTCCTTGGTGCCCTGCCCGAACGAGTTGTCAGTCGACCCGCTGGACAGGTCGATGCCTGCGTTGAGGCCCGCGACATTCTGCCAGTCGGTCGTCCCGAACGTCGTCGGGCTGGTCGCCAGGTTGCCGTCGCCGCCGGCGAAGGTGCTGCCGGCCAGGGGCACCGAACAAGACTGCGTGGTTCCTGTGGCGGCGAAGTCACACCCGCTCGGGTTGTCCGCGAAGCTCGCCGCCGGAATGGCCAGGCCTACGGCCACGGCGGTCGCGGCGACAAGCACGTGCCACTTTCGCCTGGCCAGAAGAGTTCGACGTGAGCCACGGCCGGACGGCGCTGAGCCGTCGCCGTGGGTACTCTGTACACTCATGGTCCCTCCCTGGGACTTGTTCCCTCGCAACGGGCCGTTTGTACCGCGGGTATCCGGCGGAATGCTCCCGCCGGCAGGGTTGCCCGTCGCACGTGGACACCGCTAAGCGGCGGCCACCGCTCACAGCTGACAGTTGGTACTGCCACACGCCCTGGCCAGGTGACCGGGTCGGTCGGCGCAGGACGGAAGCGACAGAATTCGGCATGACGGCGGGTCACGCGCAGCGCTTGCGATCCCGAGCAACGGCGTGACGCAGGTAGCGATACCAGTCGTCACGCCACTCCAGTGCTCGCCCAGGGCACCACTGGGGTGAAGATCTCGCCCCGCGCCCGTCCGTGAACTCCCGAACATCCGCGGGCCGCCACGCTGCAAACCCATCAAACCCCCCCGGGCTCTAAATGTCCTGATCAAGTATGAAATAGATATCGTAATCGTACTGTGATCAGGCGTAGATGAATACGTTACTCCAATTGATCGCAGGCCGGAAGAGTCAACCGGATTCCGGACCAAGGTGGCGGCCGCGAGGGCCACACGGCGATCGGCGGGCGGGCACTGTGTCTGGTGGGCGTCGGCGGGGTGATGGGGTAGGTGCGATGCGAGGGTGGCGGCTTTGCGGCGTCCGCCATTTCCGGGGTCACATGTCGAGTACCAGGTCGCCGCGAGGCTGGGAGCAGCAGATCAGCGCGCTGCCGTCGGCGGGGTCATCGACCGGGTCTGGGGCGTAGCTGACCGTTCCTGACAGCAGGCCTGTCTCGCAGGTGTGGCACACGCCGGTGCGGCATGACCAGCGCACCGGCACGTCGCAGGCTTCGGCCAGTTCGAGCAGGCTGGCGTGGCCCCGATCCCAGCGGACCGTCAGGCCGCTGCGTGCGAACGCGACCTGCGGGCCGTCGCCCGGCTCACCCGGCGGCAGGTGCGGCGGCCGGGCCGCAGCGGGCGCGATTCCTGGCGTTTGCGATGGTGCGGCGCCGAAGATCTCGGTGTGCACGCGGCTGCCGTCGACGCCCAGGCCGACCAGGGCGGCAGAGACTTCTGCCATGAATGCGGCCGGGCCGCAGATGTAGGCATCGGCGGCGCGCGGAAGGTCCAGCGCGGCCAGCATGGTGGACGACAGTCGCCCGGCCGTCTGAAAGTCGCGCCCCTGGACGTCGCCGGGGCCGGGTCGGCTATAGCAGACGTGCCGGTGCCCGTTGGCCAGCGGTGCCAGAAGCGCCCGCGATTCCGCGGCGAACGGCTCCTCGGACCGGCTGCGGGCACTGTGCAACCACCAGATATCGCGGCCGGACCTAGCGGCAGCCAGGGCATGAAGCATGGCCAAGACCGGAGTCGCCCCCACGCCCGCGCTGATCAGCAGCGCCGGTGCCGCCCCTGGCCGGAGGATGAACGTGCCGCGCGGTGCGGCCACCTCCAGCAAGTCGCCTTCCCGCACCCGAACGTGGACGAACTGGCTGCCCACGCCGTGCGGCTCGCGCTTGACACTGATGCGGTAAGAGTCAGCACCCGGGCTCCCGACAGCGAGTAGCTGCGCAGCAGCGGCTGCGCGCCAGGGCTTGCGGGCAGCCGCAGGGTCAGGAACTGCCCCGGCAGGGCGGGCGGCACGGCGGCTCCCCCGGGATCGGCCAGGTGCACCGAGACCACCGAGTCGCTTTCGCGTGCGACCTTGGTCACGGCCAGCGAGCGGAAACCCGGCCAGGCCGGCGGCGGGCTTACCGCAGCCAGGCCGGCGTTGCCTGTGGCGGGGCCGGCCGTCTCGGGCTGGCCGAGCATCGCCTGGAACGAGGTCTTCCAGCCGCCAGGCAGCGCTGGGATCCGCAGCGCGCGCAGCAACTGCTGGCGGGGATGACCGGGCAGGTAGAGCAGGGCGTCGGCCTCGGTTACGGTCATGACCTCCGGCCCGGAGGCCACCTGCACGATGTCGTCCCCAGCCTGCACGGCGCCCTCGCGCAGCACCCGGAAGTAGAATCCGGGCCGGTGGTGGGAGACCAGCAGCGCGGGAATCCGCGGGTCACCCATCCGGATGCCGACCCGGTAGCAGGTGACCCGCGGCTGGGTCACCTCGAACACCGCCGCACCGATGCGGTACTGGTCGCCGATGCACACCCGGTCATCAGCCAGGCCGTCCACGGTGAAGTTCTCCCCGAACTGGCCGTAGGAGAAGTCGTCACGGCCCAGCTGTTCCTGCCAGTACCGGTAAGACCCGATCTGGTACACAAACACCGCGCGGTGCTCCCCGCCGTGCCCTGCTAGATCGCCCTGCCCGTCACCGTCGATATTCAGCCGCCCCACCAGCCGGGGACCCTCGACCGGCCGTTTCCACACCGCCGTATGCACCGTCTGGCCGTGCCACGCTACATCCTGCGGCATGCCCACATTCACCGACAGCAAGCTGCCGACCCGCCGGTCCGTGATCATCAGCTGCGCTCCTCACCAGGCGGTTGGCACACCCGACCCACCGGTCATTGCGGCCCCGGCTACTGACCCGTCGCGTTCGCGTCGGGGTACTCGTCGTGGCGGCGTACCCAGAGCTCGGGCGGGTCCCCTTCGTTGCGGCCGAGCGGGGCGCTGTCGAGTAGGCCGTAGTAGCCCATCATGAACTCGAGCCCGCGGGCGGTCGTCGAGTAGGTCAGGTAGACGGTCCCGTCCTCCAGCGCGTAGGAGCTCATCATCGGCGCCTCGGACAGATATGCCGCGGGCTCGGTCCCGCACTCCTGCGCGAGCCGGGCGGCCACCGCGGGGACGCCGCCGGCCAGGAACTCGCGCGTCGCCTCCTCCGGGCGCGAGATCTCGAGGTCGAGGTTGTAGCCGCTTCCGTGTGAGGAGGCCCACGGGAAGCTCCATCCCATCCGCCGCTTGTACGCCTGGAGCTTGTCCAGCGGCGCCCGCGAGATGCAGGTGAACGTCACGTCGGGGCGTTCAGGTGGGATACCGCGCCGTTGAAGGTGTCCGCCGCGGAGCAGCAGACCGGGCAGCCCGCCGTGTACGTCGGGCCGAACATGAAGTGATAGACGATCAGCTGCGAGCGCCCGTCAAAAAGCTCCCGCAGCGTCTTCGGCCCCTCGTCGGTGCCGAAGCTGTATTCCTTCTCGATCGGCACCCAGGGCAGCTCGCGCCGCTCGGCCGCGAGCTGGTCGCCGCGGCGCGTCAGCTCCTTTTCCTTCGCAAGCAGTTCGCCGCGAGCAGCCAGCCACTCCTCGCGCGTTGCGACCTTGTGCTTCGTCATCCGGTAACCCCTTTCCTTCCGGTATCTGCGGATCATCTCCTCCACAAGGCCGGTCTACTCGATCTCAGTCGCCGATGCGACGAGAGGCGACGACGATCCGGCGTCGGTAGTGCCAGACCTGCGGGGTCATTGTCGCCTCCAGCAGGTCACCATGCGATAGGACTATGACATGGAGACGTGGGACACCATCCGGGCGCGCCGCAACGTGCGCCAGTACGCCGACGAGCCGATCGCCCGCGAGAACCTCGAGCGCATCCTTGAGGCCGGACGGCGCGCACCATCGTCGGGAAACTGGCAGCCGTGGAACTTCGTGGTCGTGACCGGCCGCGAGCCGCTGATCGAGCTGGCGAAGGTCTGGGATCGGGGCGGGAGGCACATCGCCCGGTCGGCGGCGACGATCGCGCTGGTGGCCAAGGAGCCGGAGGACGGGCGGCACCGCGACTGGCTGATGTACGACCTCGGCCAGGCAACCGCGAACATCATGCTGGCGGCGGCCGACCTCGGCATCGGCTCTGGCCACTCGGCCGTCATGGACCAAGAGCAGGCACAGCAGGTCCTGGGATTCCCCGACGGCTACCTGGCCGTCTACCTGATCGGTCTGGGCTACCCGGCCGACCGGCCGCTCCGGCCGCTCACCAGGCCTAACCGCCGGCCCTTCGACGAGGTCGTGCACTGGAATCGCTGGTAGCGCACGCGCTCGCCGCCCCCCCGGCGATCGCCCGCGCGCACTGCAGGGCCTCGGTGTGTGTCGTGTCCACCTGCAGGTCGTAGACCACTCTCTGGTGGACCACTTCTGCCTGGGACGCGGCCATACCCGTGACCCGATCACCTCGTGCTATCTCGCGGCCTGCGGCGACCTCAGTCTCGCACCGGACGCCGACCCACAGCACCTGCAGTGTGTCAAGACCCTTCTTCCACCGCTGCTGAGACGCCGCACCGCCGAGGAAGGCCTCATCGACGATGATCCGGGCGCCGGCATGGGCCATTGCAGCGACCCCTTCTATCCACGCCGCCTCCAGCGTCCGAAACTCCGGCCCGACGACGACCTCACCGTCCGGAGCGAACTCGATCCCCGCAGCCGAGGTCCGCATGGACACGGGCATTGCCTGGATGAGCGTGTCGACCCCGAAGACCAACCATGGATCCGGCAAGACCGCCTGCAGACACCGGGCGATTCCGGACTCCCCCGAGCTGGAGCCGCCATTGAGAACGATCACCTGAGTCGTCATCACGCCACAGTAGAGGCACACCGACAACATCCGAAAACGCATTTTCCGGCGGTCTCCGGTCGGCCCTTCGCAAGCCGGCGAACCTTCCCGGTCACAGCACTCTCATGGCACAGGCTGTGACCCTGCCCCAGGACGGATGAGCCGGCGAACTCGCACAGCACAACCAGGATGTCGTCCGGCACGAGCAACGATCAGACCCTGTGGATGGCCCTCGGAGGGGTGACGTGAACGGGCGCACCTTCCCGAGGAAGATCCGCTGTGAACGCACCCCAGCTCGTCGCGCTGGTCCGAGCCGGCGCAAGATTCGAGAACCGCAAACTCGTCGAGCGACCCGACTAGTCAGGAGGTGAAGCTCAAGTCGCGTGACACGCTGATCCACACGTGTTGGCTATTTCTCGCCAATGAGTCATGAGTGACGGCACGGGATCGCTCACCGGGCCGACCAGTCCCGCAGTCTAGATCCGTTTGATTGTCGCGAACCAGGCCGGTGCGCCGTCGTCGTGGTATCTCGTCTGAACCCGGTCCGGTTCGATGGCGGCGACATTCCATCCATTGCTGGGGTTGAACGCCGCTCTCAGCTCTTCCTGACTGATGGGGTGCGGGCCAGTACCGGGACCGGCGATCGCCAGTGCCGTCTCGGCCACGTCAACGCCCAGGACCGGCAATCCCAGCGAGGCGAGGTGAAGAGCGTTCTCGCCGGTCCCGCAGCCCGCATCGAGCACCGCTCCGGCGAATCCGCCTTCGGATGCCAAACGCACGACCGCTGGCTGCGGCTGGCCAGTATCCCAAGGGGCAGGGCCGTCGTGGTACGACGCATCCCAGGGCAGTCCCGCCAGCCGTTCGTGACTGGTTGGGTGCCGGCCACTGAACGGATCGTCAGCGAGAGTTCCTGATCGCTCCGGCAACTTCGTCCCCTTCCTGCAACTGATCTTGCCACCTCATCGTGGCACGCCAATCCACAGGTCTTGACTATTCCCGTCCGGCCCCTGACACGCTCCGTGATTGACCCCCGCCCGAAGCCTGGCGCAGGTAGGGCTCGTTCGGCGCGCTCCTTGCCAAGTCGGCCGCATTCTGGCCGCCGGGCAGAGCTAGACGGGCCATCGCATCTCAGGGGAGCGGGGCGCCATCGGCATCGACGGCCGTACAGCGCACCAGTGCCTGTACATCGCCCCGCCGACCTCGGCACGAGCGTTTCCTCGGCTGGCCACGTCGCGCCCGAATCAGGAGGAACTGCGCTTGCTGATACGGCCATCGGTCGCGCTACAGACATGGTTGCGGAGGTGCGGGCAGCGAGCTGGTGGCCGATTGTCGGGCAGCAGCTGAACCCGACAGTGGTGCAACATGAGGCTGCGGGACGTAGCGGCAGGTTGCGCAGGCACCACCAGCGCCAGCAGTAAAGCATACGAGCGACCCACCTCAGGACGCCATGATGGACCACACGATCAGCCCCCTCACCTCCGAGCAGTGGCCCGCGCTCGAAGACCTCTTCGGCCAAGCCGGAGCCTCGAACGGATGCTGGTGCATGTACTGGCGCATCGGCCCCCGCTACCGCGACAGGCCACGAGAGGACAACAAGCACGACCTCAAACAGCTCGCGGCATCCGGGCAGCCGCCCGGCCTGCTCGCCTTCGACGGCGACATCCCCGTCGGATGGTGCGAGCTTCACTCGCGGTGTCAGGCCATCGCCTGGCTGCCTGCCATGGGCCACGAGCTGGCCCTGGCCGGGGGGCTGCTTGCGGCACAGCCGGCCCGAAGCGCTCTTTCAGCGGCCATCCAGCGACCCGCAAGGTTATAGCCGCACTGTCTAGTCATGATGTCCTCCGCCAGGGATGGTGCGGGTGAGGCGCGGCTGCTTGTCGTCGATGACGAGGAAACGATCCTGGAACTGCTATCGGGATCGCTGCGGTTCGCCGGGTTCGAGGTGATGACCGCGGCCAGCGGGGCGGAAGCGCTGCGGGCCGCGTCGGTGTCAAGACCGGACCTGGTCCTGCTGGACGTGATGATGCCGGACGGCGACGGGTTCGATGTTCTGCGCATGATGCGGTCCTCCGGAGCGGACGTTCCGGTCATCTTCCTGACCGCACGCGACGCCGTCGGCGAGCGCGTCGCCGGCCTGGCCCTGGGCGGAGACGACTACGTCACCAAGCCGTTCAGCCTGGACGAGGTGCTGGAACGAATCCGGGCCGTGCTGAGGCGCGCCGGCCGGGCGGCCCCGGCCACCCGGCTGCGTGTCTCCCGCCTGGAGCTCGACGACGACAGCCACGAAGTCAGGCGGGACGGCACACTGATCGCCCTGACGCCCACGGAGTTCAGGTTGCTGCGGTTCCTGATGCGGAACGCCGGCCGCGTTCTCAGCAGGGGCCAGATACTCGATCATGTCTGGGACCACAATCCCGCCGGCGACGGCAATGTGGTGGAACCTTGCGTCAGCTACCTGCGACGCAAGGTCGACCAAGGCGAGCCGCGCCTGATCCACACCATCCGGGGTATCGGCTATGTCCTGCGGATTCCGCCTCCGTGAGGCGGTGGCGGTCCCGGCTGCGCAGATCTCTCGCGGACGCCTCGCTGCGCGCCAGGGTCATGGCCGCCGCCGCGATCCTCGTTGCCCTGACCTGCCTGATCACAGGCTTCGTCGGCACGGCGCTGCTGCGCAGTTACCTATACAGCCGGGCAGACGCGCAGCTGCGGGACTGCGCCGCGGTCGCCAGCCGTGTTCTGGAGCGATCACACCTGCCCGTCCGGCACGGCGGCCGCCGGCAGACCCTGCCCTCGCAGTTCCTGGTCGAGGTGCTCAGCGCCGACGGTCGGGTTCAGCGCGCCGAAACGCCGCTGCGCGATGCCGGCGGCCCACGGCTGTCCGCCGCGCAGCTCAGGCATGGAAGGATCCCGTTTACCGCGCCGGCGTCCGACGCGGCAGCGCACTCCTGGCGTGTCCTGGTGAAGCCGCTGTCCGGCGGACGGCACGCGATCATCGCATTCAGCCTCGACAACCTCAACAGCACCGTCACTCGCCTGGAGGTCGCGGATGCGCTGGCCGGGGCGATCGCCATCGCTGTGCTGGCGGGTATCGGGCTGCCGCTCGTGCGCGCCAGCCTGGCGCCGCTGGCCCGGATCGAGACGACGGCCGCGGCGATCGCTGGCGGTGACCTTTCGCGGCGCATCGACCATCCATCACGCGACACCGAGGTTGGCCGCATGGCTGATGCTCTCGACACGATGCTGGGCCGGATAGAGGCCGCGTACCAGGCGCGCGCGGAAGGCGAGCGACGTGCCCTCCGGTCCGAAGACCGGATGCGGCAGTTCGTCGCCGACGCGAGCCATGAGCTGCGCACGCCGCTGACGTCGGTCAGGGGGCTGGCCGAGTTCGGCCTGGAGCAGGGCCAAGCGGCCTGCCCCGAGGAGCTGCTGCGGCTGATGAGGCTCGGAACCGACGTGACCGTCACCCAGCCACCAACGGCCGGCTCCGGCGGCGGAACCCGCTTCAACTTCCCGGGCGGCCCGCCTGGCCAGCAGAAAACAGGCACCAGCTTCAGCCGGGACATCCTCGCCGGCCGGGCGATGGGAACGATCAAATCCTCATCGGTCACCACCGTGTCGGGCCTGAAAGACGTCGCAAGCGCGACCGGCGCGCTTGTCCTCAATGACCTGAAGCTCTCCGGCACGGTCCCCGCAGGAGGCAGCCAGCCCGGCGCGCAGGGTGGCACGGGAGCCGGGTCGATCAACAGTAGCTCGTTCACCGTCACCGGCGTCGATCCATCCCATGACTCGCTAGGGCCGCTCAGTTCCGGCGCGATCACCGTGGGACACAACCTCACGGCGGGCGAGTCGAACTCGAATGTCACCGTCGTGAACTCCGACTACGCCAAGGCACAGAACCTCAACGTCGGATCGACGATCACAGTCGCCGGCAAGGCGTTGAGCGTCATCGGCATCGTCCAGCCCGCGCAAGGCGAAAGCTCCGTCGACGTCTACATCCCGCTGGCCCGCGCGCAGGCCCTGGCGAACATGCCCGGCGAAGTGAACACCATCTACGTGTCCGCGGCCCAGCGCCTCCGACATCGGCGCCGTCTCCGCCGAGATCTCCCGCGCCCTGCCCACCGCGACGGTGACCACCTCCAGCAACCTGGCCAGCGAGGTGACCGGGTCGCTGGCCAGCGCCTCCACCCTGGCCAACAGCCTCGGCACCTGGCTGGCCGTCGCCGTGCTCGCCGCTGCGTTCGGGCTGGCGAGCATCCTCACGATCGTCGCGGTCTCCCGGCGGGTCCGCGAGTTCGGCACCCTCAAGGCGATGGGCTGGCACAGCCGCAGAATCATCCGCCAGATCATGGGCGAAGCACTCGTCACCGGCATCGTCGGCGGCGCAGCAGGCGTGGGCATCGGCTACGGTGCCGCCGCCATGCTCGAGACGCTGGCGCCACCGCTGACCGCGACCACGACTGCCGGTTCCGGCGGGCCAGGCGGTCCCGGCGGGCCTGGCGGTCGTTTCGGGCAGGCAGCCGCCTCCGCCGCCCATACCGTCTCCGCCCACCTGATCGCACCCGTCACGGCCGACGCCGTCGCCCTGGCCGTCGCGCTCGCCATCGCCGGCGCCGTGATCGCCGGGTCGCTCGGCGGCTGGCGGGCCGCCCGGCTGCGCCCCGCAGCGGCGCTGGCACGAGTTGCGTAATGACCGAAGGGATAACCCATGTACCGGGCTCACTGATGTCACCAAGAACTACCCGAAGGGCCGCGGAGTCGTCCACGCGCTGCACGGCGTGAACATGGTCGTCGGCAACGGCGACTGGGTCGCCATCCAGGGGCCGACCGGCCACGGCAAGAGCACCCTGCTGCAAATCCTCGGCGCCCTCGACCGCCCGACCTCAGGCACCGTGGACCTGGACGGCCAGAACCTGGCGGCCATGCGAGAAACCCAGCTCACCAAGGTGCGCGACCTCGATCGGCTTCATCTTCCAGACCTTCAACCTCATCCCCACCTTTGTCCGCCCAGGAAAACGTCGAGACCGCGCTCGTCCCGCTCGGCGTCGACACCGCGCAACGGAAAGACCGCGCCAGGCAGGCACTGGCCGAGGTCGGGCTGGGCGACCGGGCCCGGCACCTGCCTCCGAGCTCTCCGGCGGCCAGCAGCAGCGGGTGGCGATCGCGCGGGCCCTGGTCAAGGAACCGCGAGTTCTCCTCGCCGACGAGCCCACCGGCAACCTCGATGAAGGCACCCGCGACGACATCATGAAGCTCCTGGGGTATCTCTGGTACGAGCGTGGGCTAACCCTCGTGATCGTCACCCACGACACCTCCGTGGCACGCAGGGCCCGGCAGACCGCCATCATGCGCAACGGCCAGATCACCGTCTAGGACTCCCCCGCCCGGCACGCGATGGGATAACCATCGCCGGCAGCGGAATACCGCAGCAAGGGTGCCAGCTCGCCGTGCCGCGACTCGCCAGCGCGGCGCGGCGAGCTGCCCGTAGGGCATTGGAGGCAGGCCCCAACCCCGACCTGTGGTTAGCCGGACCCAGGTTGGTGGCCAGCACGGTTTCTCCCCGGCCGCCACGTGCCTAACGTCGCCGGCAGCGCAGCCAGGGAGGCCCGGGATGAAAGGAGAGGTCGGGTGGATCGGATCGTGCGGGCCCGGGGGGGTTCGGAAGGTCTACCGCAGCGGCCGCGAGGTGGATGCCCTCAAGGGCGTCGACATGGACATCTCCAGGGGGAACTGCTGGCCATCGTGGGACCGTCGGGGTCGGGCAAGACGACGCTGCTGAACTGCCTGTCCGGCCTGGAGGTGATCGACGGCGGCGAGATCCTCGTGGAGGGGGCCAACCTGGCAGGACTCGGGGACAACGAGCGGACCGGGTACCGGGCAGGCATATGGGGTTCGTGTTCCAGGCCTTCAACCTCCTCCCGGTGCTCAGCGCGGTCGAGAACGTCGAGCTTCCCCTGCTGCTGGGGGTGGGCGGCAGGCTGGCCAGGGCCAGGGCGCTGGACACGCTCCACCTGGTGGGGCTGGCCGAGCGGAGCGACCACCGGCCCGACCAGTTGTCCGGCGGTGAACAGCAGCGTGTCGCCGTGGCCCGCGCGCTGATGCACCGCCCCGCGATCGTGTGGGCGGATGAGCCCACCGGGAACCTCGATTCCGAATCCAGCGCGGCGGTGATGGCGCTCATCAGGCGGCTCAACGGTGACGGCCAGACCATCGTCGTGGTGACCCATGACCCGCAGATCGCGGCAGCAGCCGGCCGAACCGTCCGGATGCGCGACGGCCGGATCGAGGACGGGGGTAACGGCAGGGGAAGCACCCCGGCCGAGGGCGAAGCCCTGCCGGTGGCCGCGCCTAACGCTGAGGGGACGCCCCGATGAGCCCCGCGGTGCTGTCGCTGGCCGGGTTGTTCGTCCTGGCATACGGCGCTGTGACAATCTTCGTTCTGCGCCACCGGGTGCTCGGGCGGCTGGCCCTGCGGGAGGCTGTTCGGCGCAAGGGCCAGAGCCTGCTAATCGTGGCCGGCCTGATGGTGGGGACCGCCGCAATCACCGCGGCGCTGGTCGCCGCGGACTCGGCCGGCGACTCTTCGCTCGACATCGCGTTCCACAACTGGGGGTACGTCGACCTCACGGTGACCGGCGGAGACCGGTTCTTTCCGAAGACCGTGTCCGACCAGCTCGCCGCCTCACCGGCCGTGGCGCGGGTGACCGACGGGGGTTCACCAGGGATCGACCTGGCCGGGTCGGTCGCGGACCTCGACACCCGGCAGGGCGCCTCCGCAATCACGCTGGTGGGCTTCGACCCGGGTGCGCAGGAACCATTCGGCGCTTATCTGCTGACCACCGGGCGGCGAACATTCGGGCAGGACCTCGCGCCTGGCGAGGTGCTGCTCTCGCGGGTGCTTGCCAGCAGGCTCGACGCCAAGACGGGTGACCACATTCAGGTCGGTGTGAACACCGGGCCGGCCGGTGCGCCACCGGTGGACCTACGCGTCGCCGGGGTCGCCCGGGCGGAGGGGCCCGGGGGCTACACGCTGAGCTCGGCGGTGTTCGCGCCGCTGGTCACCGCGCAGCGGATCGCTGGTACCGACCTGATCAACGTGGTTCGGATCTCTGCCCCGGGTGGTATCCGCGACAGCGTGGCCGCCGGACACTGAGCCGCGCCCGTTATCGAACGTGCCGTCAGCGCACTCGGATCGGAGGTTCCACTGGAGGTGCGCGAAGCCAAGGCCCGCGATGTCGGCAGCGCCGAGGCGAACGCGCTGCTGTTCCGGGCCATGCCCATCGGGATGAGCACACTCGTGGTGGCGGCCGGTGCCGCTCTCATGGTCAACCTCACCTGGATGCTGGCGCAGGAGCGCCGGTCACGGCTGGGTCTGCTGCGAGCGCTCGGCCTCAAGCGCGGCCAGCTGGTGGGCCTCGCGGTCACCGAAGGGGCCCTGTACAGCCTGGCCGCCGGGGTCGTGGGGACGGCCATCGGCGCCGCCGCCGGCCAGCTCGTGTCCGCCCGGTTCGGCGACGTCTTCGCGGCGTACGCCGGATCGAATTTCGACCTCGCGTGCTCCTTCTCGCTGAAGGCCCCGGCACTGGTGGCTGCCTTCGCCTCCGGCACCGTCCTCACCCTGGCCGTGATCTTCCTCGCCTCCCGGAGGACCTCCCGGATGACCATCGTCGCGGCCATCCGTGACCTGCCCGAAACCCCCCGCCGGGAAGAAGCGCCGTCCGTGGGTGCGCAGAGCCGGGCTCGGGATCTTCGCAGCCATCGGCCTGGTGGCCCTTGTCCAGCCCTACCTGCCCCGACTGGCCGGCGGGATTGTCCTCATCCTCGTGCTCTCGTCGATGGCCCGTCCGCGGCTGTCGCCGCGCGCGCACGCCACGCTCACCGGGCTGACCCTCGCCGGGTGGTCCCTGGCCATGATCGGCACGTCGAAACCCGACCCCGACCCCCGCGCCTTCATCGCGATGTTCGCGGTGATCGTGGCGATGCTCACCCTGTTCGCGGTGCTCCACGTGATCAACCGCCCGGACTACGAGCGCTTCGGGAACGGCTACGACGTGCGGATCCAGTCGACCGGCTCGATCGCCGTGCGGCTCCCGGCCGCCGTGCAGGCCGACATCACCCGATCGGTCACCCTGCCAACGCGCGGCTACTTCGGGCCGGTGACCGGCGGCGACGTTTCGTAGAGCTCTGAGCGTACGCTCGTCCCCATGGTCCAGGTGCAACCCGGCGTCGCCGGCAGCCCGCCGGTGCGGCTGACTGGACGCGATCGCCGATTCGGCACCGACCGTGCCGTGTGGGCGGCGATGGCCCGCGACCCGTCGCTGGTCGTCTCGAGCCTCGGCGCCCCTGGGCAGAAGATCACCCATCAGGGGCAAGACGGCCCCGTCACCTTCACCATCGTCGGGTCTCAGTCACCTGGCCTGCTGCCCGGGGTGTTCGGGACCGAGCGAGCCCTGGGCGCGTTCCGGGCCGCCCCGCTGGGAGCCACCGTGCTGCTGGACATCCAGAACCCCGCCGAGGCCGGTACGGTGGCCGGACCGTCGAGCGGTCCCTGTTCGCGCAGGGGGTGGACGCCGAGGCGGTCCAGGCGCTGCTCAACAAGGCATACCGGGCCGACCAGTCGCTCCTTTCCGTCATCGACGTGGTGATGCGGATGGGCCTGGTCGTGGGCATCCTGGGCCTGGGGATCGTGGCCTTGCGCGTGGTGACCGAGCGGCGGCATGTGATCGGAATCCTGCGGGCCATCGGGTACAAGCGCCGGGCAGTGATCCTCGCACTGCTGACCGAGTCCGCCGTTACCGCCACCATCGGGGCGGGGGTCGGCATCATCGCGGGGGTAGCGATGGGTTACCTGTTCTACCGCCAGGGCAATTCGCATTCCGGGTTCGGCCTCGACCTGGCCAGCATCGGGGGTGTCCTGGCGCTCATCTACCTGGCAGTGCTGCTGGTGACCGTGGGTCCGGCGTGGCGAGCGTCGCGACTCCCCCCAGCGGAGGCCGTGCGGCATACGGAGTAAGTGCGCCGCCCGCCGGCAGTCGCCCGGCAGCAGGCACCAACTAGTCGGGAGCACTCGCGGGCGTGCCGGAAGGCGCAGCGGCCTTAGCCCGATCCCGGCCAGCATCGACGGTGTCTGCGCGCCAGGCCCTTGGCCCGGCCGCGGTGCCGTGGAAGCTGGCGGCACGGTGACGGGCTGGGAGACGCACGCCGCTGCCCGGCTGGCTGGGCTGGTGCCGCGGCCGCCGGTGGTGCCTGGGCCGCCGGGGTGCTGCGCGCGCCGACGTCGGGCCAACCCCTCACGCGGGCGGGCGCCGGTGCGTGGGCAGCGCACGTCCCGGGCTCACAGCCGTGCATGACAGGATGCGGCGAATGGTTCGGCAGGATGAAAATCACCACACTGGCGAGCGCGGCAGCGCCAGCAGCCGTCCCGAGCGCCGGATACCACCGGTGCCCTGGACCGACGGCCAGCCACCGCCCGCCGCCGGGGGCACGGTGGCGCGCCGCGCCGGCAGCGCGGTGCGTGACCATCAGCATGCCTCCCCCTCGGGATCAAGACCGCGGGCGCCGCTCTGACAACACCACAGCCAGCTAACCGGAAACGTGAAACAAGAGGGCAAGCGCAGCGTAGCAACCCAGATAGTCCACCTTTGCGGTAGACACCTCGAAGTGGCCGGACGGGAGCCGCCGTGCGTGGAGGCGGGCCGGCCCGCAGGATCGCGCGGTGCGCCGCCAACTCCGAGAACGGCGCGCCGCTCTCGTCCAACCCGCGCCGGTGCACCACCAACGTCGGCATACCTCGGACGAACGCGTGTGACATGTTCGACACCGTTGATGCGGAACGGAGGTAACCCCGCGCGGCCGGCGCCGCGTCTACTTAGCAGTGCCCCGGCCAGGCGGTGCATGAACGTTCTGCCTGGCGGGGCCGCCAAGTCCGTGCGTGCGGCTCCGGTGACAGTTGCGCGAGTATCCAGGCCCGCCTTCGTTCAGTGCGCGCCGAGCGGCCCGCACGATTGGTGCGGCACGTCGATCCGAGGGAAGGTCCGATGACGCATCCACACGAGAGCCTGGGGCGGGAGGCCAATGCAGCCTTTGGCCGCGGAGACCTCAATGCCCTGCAGAATTACTTCGCCGAGGACATCCGCTGGCACGTCCACGGCAGAGGACCTCTGGCTGGTCATCACGAAGGTATCGCTCAGGTGATGGGGCTATTGAGCAAGATCTCCGAGCTCTCCGGGGGCACGGCCCGGCTTGAGCTGCATGACATCCTGGCCAACGACAACCACACCGTCACGCTGGCTACAATTCGCGCAGAGCGGGCGGGCAAGCACTATCAGGACAATCTCGCACAGGTCGCTCACGTCCAGAACGGCAAAGTGACCGAGATCTGGACTCATCCAGCCGACCCCTACGCGGCCGCGGAGTTCTGGTCGTAGCAAGAGGGCGCTGACCAGAGCGGCCCTCCATGTGAGGACGGCCGCTGGCCGAGATCTTCGGCGTCGGCCAACCATGCGACCCGCATGGCCGCGGTCACCCAGATCCGCAACCGGCACAGCGACGGCCGCGCCTACTACGACAAGAAGATCACCGAGGTCGATGGTGCGTTAAGGGGTCAGCCGATCGGGTCGGCGGGCTGTGCTGGGTGGTGCAGTTTGGCCGCACGTAGTCCGAGGTAGCGCTGTTCGGGCAGGCTGTCGTGTGGGAGTCCAGCTTCGCCGCCCTCGACCCGGCCATGGCTGCCCAGCTGGCCCAGATGTGGGAGGCTTACCTCGGCGGAAGGGCAGATGGTGGGACCTCGTCGGGGTGTCAGGCGGTCTCAAGGATGGCCCGGAGGCTGCGGAGATCCTTGTGGTTGGCGCGCCTCACGGCGATGGTCATGAGGGGCGCTGCGACCTTGGAGAATCCAGCTGGCTCCCCGCGGTTCCGCAGCGTCATCAGGGTTGAGCGGTTATCTATTGCCTGCCAAGTGTAGGTGGTTTCCATGGGAATGGTCCCTGCGCTGTACGCATGACGAGCCGCTCAGCTGGGATGAAGTCGGTTATCTCGTAGGTATAGGCGAGATGCCGGCCGAGAAAGTCTGCCGTGAACGCTACCCGTGATCCAGCTCGCAGCGGCGGGTCGGTTTCCCACGTGATCGACGTGATGTTCCCGCACCAGGTCGGCGTGTTCGACGGGTCGGCGGCATAGGCTGCGACGACGTCGGCGGGCCGGGTGATCACGATCTCGGTTAGCACGTCAACGGCCACGGCGTCCTCCGGTCTCGTCAGTTGTCTTGCTTCCGTGTTGCCGGTGCAGGGTGGTGAGCCGCTCACCCGGCTGCTCTTCCGGGTAGGCGGCCGGGCCCTCGCCTGCGACAGCGGCGGTCAGACGGGCGAGGAAGCGTGACCAGCCGTCGTCGTGCAGGAGGCCCAGGTCTCCTGCCAGGCCAGTGTGAACCAGCCGAAGCCGGGTCTGGCGGGCATCCTCGCTGGGTGTGAGTGTCACCTCCACACGCGAGGTGCCTGGTGGCAGCGCGAAGCCCGGGTCGGTCCAGCCCCAGGTGAATACCAGGCGCCCGGGCCGCTCCACGATGACGTACTGTCCCTCGCAGAACTGCCCGGGTGTGATCTCGAAACGGAAGCGGCATCCGGCCCGCGGCTGAAGACCGGCCGAGACGCCTATCCGGCACACAAGCCCTCCTCGCCGGAGTTTGCGAGCTCCGCCTACAGACTGGCAAGCCTGCTGCCCCAGAACTGGTCCAGCATCGCCCGCAGCTCCGCGAGGCGATCTGCGCGCGCGCGGTAAAGGCGGCGGGTCCCCTCAGCCCGGACACTGACCAGATCGGCCTCTCTCAGCACCTTGAGATGCTGTGACGCTGCCGGCCGGGAGAGCTTGCAGCTTCTCGCAAGGTCACTCGGCCTGCGCTCGGCGTCCCAGGTCAGCTCCAGCATCTGCCGGCGCCGTGGGTCAGCAAGGGCACGCAGGGCGGCCTCCCCATCGAAATGAGCCATCGTGGCCACGGTGCTTGCATATTAAGGCAACATGCAACTTCAGCCGCCTGGGAGACATCGCCGAACGACCGTCCTGATACCGGTGAGCAGCTGGAAACGGGCAGGGAGCGCAACAATGCGACCATGCTGTTTGCGTCCTGAACCCGCACGAGCAGGAAACCGATGACCTGGACCGCCGCCTGGGCGCGTGCTGCGCGGCCCTGCCAGCTGATGCGGGACCGAATCCGCTCCGTGCTGCGGGCCCTGTTGGTCGCGCCGCCCAGACCCTATGCCTCAGCCCGCAATTTGGGTCTCGCGGGCGGAGGGTTGCGGGGGGACGTGAGCCGGGCCGAGCCTCCGGACGCCTGCGTTTGGTTCGCCAGGCGGTACGGCCGTGAACCGGAAGGTGCCTGGTTTGCGCCCGGCCGGGTCAATCTGATCGGCGGCCCGGATTACAACGAGGTGTTCGTGCTGCCATTCGCCCTCGGCACCGGGGTGTCCGCAGCCGCCTCTCGGCGGCCTGATGGGCAAATCGCGCTGGTGTCCCGACAAGCTGGCGGCGATCCGGTCCTGCTGTCCATCGACACGCTAGAACCCGGATCGGTGGGCGGGTGGGCTGCCTATGCGGCCGGGGTGGCCTGGGCGCTCCGCCAGGCGGGCTACCTGGCCGGTGGCGCTGACGTGGCGATAGACGCCGACCTGCCCCCGGGTGCTGGGCTCTCGTCCTCGGCGGCGCTGGCGTGCTCGGTGGCGCTCGCGCTGACCGAGCTTTACGAACGGTCTGTGCCGAGGCCTGAGCTGGCGGGCCTGGCCCGGCGGGCCGAGAACGACTTCGCTGGCGTGCCGACGGGGGTCATGGACCAGTTGGCTGTATTGCTCTGCCGCGCAGGCCACGCGCTGCTGCTCGATTGCCGCACGGGCACGGGGACGGCGGTCCCGCTTGACCCTGCCGCTGCCGCTCTGGAACTGCTGGTCCTCGACACCCGCGCCCCGCGTGCTCTCGCCGATGGCCGCTACGCGGCACGCCGCCGGGCCTGCCAGGATGCCGCCGCCATGCTGGGCGTGCGGTCGCTGCGAGAGATTGCCGACGGCCCCGAGGCACTGGCGAGGCTGACCGAGCCGTTCCTTCAGCGTGCGGCCAGGCACGTCATCTCGGAGAACCGCCGCGTCCTGGCGGCCGCCGAACTGCTCCGTGCCGGCCAACTGGCCGGCATAGGCAGGCTGCTGACAGCCTCGCACCTGTCGCTACGCGACGAGTTCGAGGTGTCCTGGCCGCAGGCTGACGAGGCGGTCGAGGCCGCCATCGACGCCGGCGCGCTCGGTGCCCGCATGACCGGCGGTGGCTTCGGCGGCTCGGTCATTGCGCTCGTGCCCGCTGACCGCGCAGGTCAGGTCGGCCAGGCGGTAACCGAGCGGTTCGCCCGGCGCCGTTGGCCGGCGCCGGGCTACCTGGCCGCCGTGCCGTCCGGCGGCGCCTGCCGCATACGCTGAACCCGCAGGACGAACTGACCGCGGACATGCGAGGAACTCGCCTGGCGCACCGGCCCCAGGAAGCGCCCCGTCCCCTCGGGCGCCGGGCACCGCACCCGAGCTCCACCGAGACCTCAGCTGGCGGATCTTTGGAACTTAAGAGAGCCGTGCCCTCTCAGCCGGGTAGGTATGAGCTCAATCAGGGCTGGCTGTTCGGTGGCTTGTACCGCGACGGCTCGGCTGATCCCGGGTATGACGACGGCCGCTTCAGCCGGGTGACCCTGCCCCACACCGTTGTCCCGCTGTCATGGGGCGGCTGGGACCACGCCGCCTGGGAGAAGATCTGGATCTACCGGCGCCACCTGGACGGCTCACAGCTGGCCGCAGGCCGCGTGTTCGCAGACTTCGACGGCATCATGGTCAATGCCACAGCGGTGGTGAACGGCACACTCGTCGGCAGTCATCAAGGCGGGTATCTTCCCTGGTCCGTCGAGCTGACCGGCTACCTGGTGCCCGGGGACAATGTGCTGGCGGTGATCGTGGATTCGCGGTGCCTGCCCGTGCCGCCACACGGGGCACGCCCTGGTGCGAGGGCGGTGGACTACCTGCAGCCGGGCGGCATATACCGGGACGCCGCGCTGCGGGTGCTGCCGGAAATCTTCCTGTCCGACGTGTTCGCCAGGCCAGCCGACGTGCTCAGCGCCAGCCGGAATGTCGACGTTCAGTGCACGGTCGATGCGGCCTCGGTGCCGCCCGGCCCGGCGACTATCACCGCAGAGTTGCTCGACGGGCCGCGGAGGCTCGCCACCGCGAACACGTCGCTGGAGGTCAGCACGGCTGACGTCGCTTCCAGGGCGGCGGTCACCACGCTGAACCTCAGCGGCATCGGGGACGTGACGCTATGGTCACCGAGCACCCCGAAGCTCTACACCGTCAGGGCCACTGTGTCGGCGCCGGCACCCGGCCACGCCGCCCCGGCCACTCATGCCGTCTGCGTCAGAACCGGCTTCCGCCAGGCCAGGTTCGAGCGCGGCGGCTTTTACCTTAACGGCGAGCGGCTGCAGATCTTCGGCCTCAACCGCCACCAGCTGTTCCCCTACACCGGCATGGCCATGGCGGCAGGGCTGCAGCGCCGGGATGCCGAGATCCTCAAGCACGACCTGAACTGCAACATGGTGCGCTGCTCGCACTACCCGCCATCGCCGCACTTCCTCGACGCCTGCGACGAGCTCGGCCTGATGGTCTGGGAGGAGCCGCCGGGCTGGCAGTATGTCGGGGACGCGGCCTGGCAGGATCTGGCGGTGCAGAACGTGCGCGACATGGTGACCCGCGACCGCAACCGGCCGTCGGTGATTGTCTGGGCCACCCGGCTGAACGAGACCGCCAACTACCCGGGCCTGTACGCCCGGACCCGCAAGCTCGCCGACGACCTGGACGGTTCACGGCAGACGACCGGCGCGATGAGCATCCGTTCCACCACCGGCTGGGCAGAGGACGTGTTCGGCTACGACGACTATCACTCATCCAAGGGCAGCGCCAGGCTGCTGCCACCGCTGCCCGGCATTCCTTACCTGGTCAGCGAGGCCGTGGGGGCGCTGGCCGGCCCGCCGGCCTACCGGTGGACCGACACCGCGGCAGTGCTCGCCGCGCAGGCACTCATGCACGCCCAGGTGCACAACATCGCACGATCAGACACCCGCTACGCCGGGCTGCTCGGCTGGGCTGGCATCGACTACGCCTCGCTCAACGGCGGCAACCGCGTCTGGAAGTCGATGAAGACTCCGGGCGTCCTCGACACCTTCCGCGTCCCCAAACCCGGCGCCGCGTTTTACCGCTCCCAGGTAAGCCCGCAGGCACGGCCGGTTGTCCTGCCGATCTTCTTCTGGGACTTCGGCCCCAGCTCGCCGCCGGACGGCCCCGGTCCCAACGCGACGATCGCCACCAACTGTGACCGTCTCGAGATCTACGTCGGCGGCAAACACTTCGCAACCGGGACCCCGGACGCCAAGCTGCTGGGCAGCCTCGCCCACCCACCGGTCTTCGCAGATCTCACCGTCAACGGATCCGGCCTTCCGGACCTGCGCATCGACGGCTACGCCGGCGAGCGGCCGGCGGTGTCAGTCCGCATGTCCGCAAACCCCGCCCGCGACCGTATCGCGCTGACCGCAGATCACCCGACGATCCAGGCGGACGGCACAGATACCACCCGGGTTACCTTCCGCGCGGTGGACGCCTACGGCAACCAGCGACCCCACATCACAGGCGACGTCAGCCTGGCACTGACAGGGCCTGCCCTGCTGGTCGGCGACAATCCGTTCCCATTCGGGACCTACGGTGCCGTAGGCGGCGCCTTCCTCCGCTCCATCCCCGGCCAGGCCGGCACGGTTACCATCACCGCCAGCCACACCCTGCTGGGCCACAGCACGATCCGCATCAGAGTGGTCCCGCCCGCCCACAACCGGCGATTCGCCGCATGAGCCGCCGCCAGGTCACCGCGACGCCAGGGCTCGGAGCTGACCAGGTCTAACCCGGCCAACCCGTACTTGGCGCAGCCACAGCCGCACACGGGCTGAGCATTCCCGGCGCGGAGTGCATGCGGGTGGTGTGGTATCCAGACTCTCCAGGCGCTCGCCCTCTGGCCGTCGATCGGCCGTTCCCATCAGCCAGGTTGCGTGTGGACTGTCTGCCGCCTGATCATCCGTTTCCGTCTCGCTATGTGGGCCAGGCTCGATCTGCCGGCACTCCGTCAAAGCCACGCCGGACGGTCGACATGTCGCGCCGGGGATGGGCCAGGATCGGATCCGGGGAACTCGAAGATGGGTTGCCGTGACCGCCTCTGCCCCAAATAATGGAGCAGGCAGGTGAGAGGCGAGCGATGAGTGCGGTAGCGAGGAAAGCCATCCAAGCGGGGACCCAGGCGAATGTCTGGCTGTACCGGCGCACGAACGGCCGGGTCGGCGGCCGGGGGATGGGGCGGCTCCCGCTGCTGCTGCTGACCGTGACCGGCCGCAGCAGCGGAACACCGCGCACCGTCCCGATCGCCTACTTCGACCACAACGATGACTACCTCGTCGTGGGAACGGGGATGGGCGGCTCCAAGCGAGCCCCGCAATGGTTTCTGAACCTCAAAGCGGCAGGCAAGGGCCGCATCCGGATCCGCGGGCGGGAGCACGACGTTGACGCGCACCTGACCAGCGGCCCCGAGCGAGACGAGTTGTGGGCGCAGATCGCCCCGCGCGCCCCGCACTTCGCCAGGTTCCAGGCACGGACTGGCCGCACGCTCCCGATCGTGGTCTTGACCACGCGCTCCTCGTAGTGCAAGCCAGCGGCGACGGGCGCCTGCCGGCTGCCCGCCCATGCCGAATTGAGCATGTTGCTGGAGCATGACGTATTGGGGTTCTGCTGTCCCGGGCGGACTACGAAGCTCTGGAGGAGACGGCGCACCTGCTCCGGGTCCCCGCCAACGCAAGGCGGCTGATCGAGAGCCTCCAGCAGGCCCGCTCCGGTCAGCGCGCAGAGCACGACCTGGCCCAGTGAGACTCGTTTTCACACCTCATGGCTGGGAGGACTGCACCTACTGGCTTTCGGCCGACCGGGCCGCTCTCAGGCGGATTAACCGGCTGATTGATGACGCGTTGCGTGA
>Ga0137379_10000823_pt1 | contig 27862 bp, 8 predicted proteins | sample SagtaG_18_FD_104812 | JGI IMG/M metagenome (GOLD analysis project Ga0137379, IMG submission 104812) | Vadose zone soil microbial communities from Sagehorn Ranch, Mendocino, California, USA - Sage2_L_80_16 metaG | ecosystem: Environmental > Terrestrial > Soil > Vadose zone | place: USA...
GCATCGGCGCCGCGATCCTCGTCCTCAACGTCGAAAGCCGCGCAGATGCGAGCATCGCGCCCTACGCGAGCGTCACCGCCGGCTCGGGCAGCAGCGACGTCGTGCTCGTCGATGCGGAGTCGAACGAGAACGCGCTTGTGATCTCCTTCGCAGGCTCGGGCGGGTTCGTCGCCGTCAGCGCTCAGGTCGCCGTGTTCAAGGACACGGGCAACCAGTACGCGCACATCGACGACAACGCCGCGATCCACCGCGCCGGTGGCGGTGTCGACGTCATCGCCAACGCCGACCGCACGGTCAACACATACGCGATCGGTGTCACCACCGGCGCGTTCTCGACCGGCGTTTCCGTGGCCCACATCACGGTGACCGGTGACACGAAGGCCGAGGTCGGCAACGTGACGCTCGGCGACACCGGGACGGTCGGCCACTTCAACGTGAGCGCGACCGACCACACCACCTCGTCGACCCTCGGTCTGTCGATCTCGGGTGGCGTGGGGGTTGGCGTGGCAGCCGCGATGGCCTTCAGCAACCTCGAGGGCAGGACGTTCGCGCGATCCGCCGCCCACGGCTCTGTCGGTGCGGGCGGCGTGAGCATCACCGCCGATGGCAACCACGAGCTGACGGCGCTCGTGATCAACGTCAGCACGGGCGCTGGCGCGACCGGCGTGACCGTGGCCCGCGGCAACAACAAGCGGGGCACCGAGACGCTCGTCGAGTCCGGCGGCATCATCGCCACGCCGGGCGCCGTCATCGTCCGCGCGACCGCGACGAACCTCACGGACATCCACACACCTGGTGGTGCCGGCGGTGGCGTCGCGATCACCGCCTTGCTCGCGTTCGCGCTGGTCACCGGTGCGACCAGGACGACGGTGAACGGCCAGTTCACGGGTACCTCCGGCATCACGATCCAGGCGATCGGCGACAACACCGCGATCGCGAACTCGTTCACCGTCGCTGTCGCGGCGGTCGGCCTGTCCGGTGCGACGGCGATCGCCACGATCACGAGCGACGCGCGCATCGAGACCTTCATCGGCTCGACCGCCTACCTCACGAGCTCCGGTCCCGTGCTGATCGAAGCGAAGACGCGCAACCAGCACAACCGCGCGCTCGCGACCACGAAGGGGTACACCGTCGGCATCGCCGCCGCGACATCGGCGATGGTCTCAGTAGCAACGATCGAAGGTGCGGTCCGCGTCCAGATGGACGGCACCGTCAGCACCACCTCCACCGCCAGCACTGCCGGTAGCCCGGCCATCGGCATCACCGCGCGCGGCCAGAACCTGGCTGACGCGGAGATCCTCGTCATCGACGCGGGCTTCGGCCTCTCGATCGCCGCATCCGTAGTGGACTCGGAGATCACCAGCGACGCCGACGTCGAGGTCCTGGGTGCATCCACCGGCAGCCTCACCGCGAACGGCCGCGGCCTCGTCGAGATCACCGCCGATTCGACGAACCACGCGAAGGCGCACACCGATCTCGCCGCGGGCGGCCTGATCGCTGTGGGCGTGTCCGTTCCGACGGCGCGGATCCGCGGCGGCACGAATATCGACGTGTCGGGCGACATCACCGACTCGTCCGGCATCACAGCGCAGTCGTCGAGCCAGAACCTCGCCGAGGTCGAGTCGTTCGCCGTGGCCGTTGGTGTCATCCCGATCGCTGTCACGATCGGTGACGCGCAGGTGGGCACCGGCGCGACGACGAAAGCGATCGTGCGTTCGGCCGCGTCGTACTCGGCGCCGAGCGGCACTATCCAGATCCTCGCGACCTCTAAGAACCACGCGAAGTCGGCCGCGACCAGCCTGGGTGCTGGGGTGCTTTCGCTTGGGCTCATCAAGTCGCTGTCGAAGGTCGAAGGCGCGACGCTCGCGTCCTTCGATGGCGACGTGCCGACCACCGCCGGCACGACGGGCGCCGTCACGGTCCGCGCTCGCGGCGAGAACCAGGCGACGGTGAACGCGTTCCTCGCTCAGCTGTCCCTCACGTTCACCGGTGGCGTCAACATCGCCTCGGCGCTGGTCACGGCGGGGGCGTCGACGGTGGCCGAGATCCTCGCGGATGCGTCGATCACGACGTCCGGCGCCGTCACTGTCGACGCGGGCCTCACGACGGACACGGTCGGGACCGATCGCATTGGCCCGGTCGACGTCGCACGGACGACGCACTACCAGAACTACGCGCTGGCGCGCCTCGCCAATGTCGCAGGCGGCGGCTTCTTCGCGGCTGCCGCGACCGTTTCGGAAGCGCGCGTCGCGGGCGCCGTGACGGCGACGCTCGATGGCGACATCCTCGGCTCCGGCTCGATCTCCGTGCTGGCGAATGGCACGAACAGCGTCGACTCCAGGACGCTGTTCGTTGCCGCCGGCCTCGCCGCGCTGTCCTACACCGACACGCAGGGCGAGGTGACGGCGGACGCGACGACTCAGGCGCTCGTCGGTCCGGACGCCACCGTGCACTCATCGGGTGGCATCGCGCTCACCGCCGGGTCGGCGAACCACGTCACCGTGTCGTCGAACGGCTTCTCGCTCGGCTTCGGCACGGTCTCCGAGACACTGCCGCGTGCCGAGGTACGTGGCGCGACGCGCGCGTCCTTTGGCGGGAACGCCGCGAGCGGCACGGGCCTCACTATCGGATCGACCAGCGACAACAACGCGACCGTGACGAGTGAGGTCATCAGCGTCGCCGCCTTCGCGGGCACGGACTCGAGGGCCGTCGCGCGCGTCGAGGGCACCGCGAGCACCGAGGGCAGCGTCACCGGCGCCGTGACGCTGACGAGCGGGCCCGTCTCCGTGACGGCGACCTCGGGCGACGACGCGAGCGCCACGCTTAACGGTGTCAACGGGACGGCGATCTCGCTCGGCGCGACGCTGCCGACCGCCGATGCGCTCGGCGAGACGAGCGCGTTCATCGGCGAAGGCGCAAGCGTCACGGCAGGCAGCGTGAGCCTGACGGCGTTCGGTGCGACGACCGCGAGCGCGGTCCTGCACGCGACCAACATCGGCCTGCTGCTCACGGTCGCCGAGCTCACGCCCACCGCGAACGCCGGCGGTGTCGTCGAGGCCTACATCGGTCGGCGTGCTTCGGATGGCGGCTCCACGACGACGACATCCGTCCACGTCGGCTCGGGCTCGATCACCGCAAGCGCCGACGCGCACCTGCAGGCGACCGCCGAGGCGCACGGTGGTGGTGGCGGCGCGTTGTCGGTCACGATCATGCAGCCCCGCGCGAATACCACCGGCGCGACTCGCGCGTACGTGCGCGACAACGTCGACATCGAGGCCGGCACGCTCACTGTGGAGGCGGGCCACAGCGGCGATCGCGTCGACTACGACGCGACGTCGACGGCGTTCGTCTTCGCGATCGCGATCGGCGGCGGCTCCGGTGTGACCCCGCAGGCACACGCTGACGGCACGATCGAGGCGTTCCTCGGCGCGCCGGCGGTCGACGGTGTCGCCGGCGTGAACACCGATGCCACGAGGATCCATGTGACCGGCGCGAGCGAGTTCGACGCCTACTCACACCTTCACGCGACGTCCGAGGCGAAGGGCACCGCCATCGCCGCGGTCGGCGTGAACGTCCTACTGCCGGGCGCGAGCGTCGGGAACGTGACCCGCGCGTACGCCGGCGGCGGCGCCGACATCCAGTCCGGCTCGCTCCTCCTGGACGCGAACGCCGTGACCATCGCCGACGCGACCGCGCGGGGTGTCGCTGTGACCTTGGTGTCCTTCGCCGACACGCACGCCGACGCGACCATCCAGAGCGCTGTCGACGCGTTCCTTGGCAAGCGCGCGGACGCCCCGACCGGCGCGACCTTGACTGTCGCGCTCGACGGGCCGGTGACGCTGCACGCGACATCGGACAACACCGCGAATGGCCTGGCGACGGGCTCCTCGTTCTCAGCCGCGAGCGTCGCGCTCATGGACCCGTCCGCGACGATCAACGGCAACACGCGCGTGTACATCGGCCCGGAGACGACGGTCACCGGCTCGGCAATCACCGGTGTCGCGGGCGCGACGTCCCGCGCGAACGCCACGACGACGGTCGCGAACATCGGACTGCTCGGCTCGGGTACGGGCGTGACCGTGACGGCGACGATCGGACACGGCACGCAGGCCTTCATCGGGACCAAGTCGCACCTCACGCTCACCGGTGCCGGCTCGTTCTCGGCGACATCGCACGCGACGGCGACCACGGCCACCTCGGCGGTGTCGGGCGGCATCGTCAACATCGGCGTCTACGACCTCGAGTCGACGACGAGCTCGCACACACGCGCGTACGTCGACGACCAAGCGGTGGTCCACGCCGGCGCCCTGGAGCTGCTGGCCAGCGCCACCGATACGCCCATCGTGACCTACAGCTCGGTCGGCATCTCCGCCTTCGGCGGCGGCGGCGTCACGCTCGCCGCGACCGACAACAGCACGGTCGAGAGTTACATCGGCCGGGCTACGGGCGGGGACGCTTCGCACCGCACGTCGGTCACGACCGATCCGGGCGGGATCGCCATGTCCGCGACAGGCGACGACAACCTCAGCGTCACGATGAGCCTGCTCAGCCTCGCCCTCTTCGGCGATGTGACGATCAGCACGACGACGGCGAGCGCCAACATCAACGTGCTGTCGTACCTCGGCGATCAGACGGAGATCCACGCGACCGGCGCCGTCTCGCTCTTGTCGCAGACCGACGTGCACGCGGCAACGACGGGCGAGGGCTTCAGCGGGTCCTTCGGGTTCTCGGGCCAGGGCGGCAGCGCCACTGCGACGGTCTCGCCGAGGGTCAAGGCATTCGCCGCCGGCAACAACACGATCGACGCGGGCGGGATCAGCTTCCAGGCGCAGTTCAACCCGACGGGCGGGAATGCCGCGTCGGCGTCCATGTCGCTCGGTGGCATCGGTCTCCTCGCAGCCGTCGCCGGCGGCGTTGCCACGGCCACGTCGGATCCGATCGTCGAAGCATCGGTGCCGAGCACATCGACGATCGACTCGACCGGCCCGGTCAGCCTGCTTGCGTCGGCGTCGAACAACGCGTCGACGAACGCGTCCGGGAGCGCGGGCGGTCTGGTCGGTCTCGGCGCGGCGCAGGCGACGTCTGAGGCGAACGGTTCCGTGCTCGCCTACCTCGCAGGCGACATCGTCGGTCCCGCTGGGACGGCCGGCGCGACCAGGATCGACATCGAGGCGAGCGCCGCGAGCCTCGCGAACGCGAACGCGCAGGCGGTGTCCGGCGGCCTCGTCGCCGACACCGACAACACGTCGATCGCGACGGCGAGCCCGACGGTGCGCGCGTACATCAGCGGCAGCGCCACGGTCAACGCGTCGGGGAACATTTCGCTCTCGGCCACGGCCCTGCCGGAAGCCGATGCGAAGACCCACGGCGTCGCCGGCGGTCTCATCGGTATCGGCGGATCGGAGTCGACCGCGGCGGCCTCACCGATCGTCGAGGCGTACTTCGGCGACGGCGCGCAGGTCTACGCCGGCGGCAATATCTCGCTTGCCGCCACGGTCGACGTGCAAACGCCGAGCAACGCCGGCCCCGACTACGTCATCAAGTCGATCGACTCGGGCCAGGACACGCTCGAGGTCACGAGTCACGGCCTGCAGAGCGGCGACGTGATCGAGTACGACAACACGAACCAGAACCCGGATGCGTCGCAGTGCGCTCGCTCGGGTGCGATCGGTGGCCTCACCGGCCCGGCGACGGAGACGTATCCGAACGGTGATCCGAACGGCGCCGAGTGCGTCACCGAGACCGTGGACGGGGTGACCTCGTCGTTCATCGTGCGCCGCGCTTACAACGTCATTCGCTACGACGACAACCACGTCCAGCTCGGGTCTCAGTTCCAGGGTGGCGCGTGCAACGCGGCCTCCTCGTCATGCGTCGACTCCGCGCACGACACGATCCGCTTCGGCGCCGCGCACAACCTCCTCACGGGCGACGCGGTGAGGTACGACCGGCCGGCTGGCGTGACTGGCGGCTCGAACGTCGGTGGACTCAACCTGAACACGACGGCGTACTACGTGGTGGTCATCGACGAGCGCACGATCCGGCTCGTCGCGACGCAGGCCCAGGCGACCAACCCGGCCGCGTTCGTCCGCTCGATCCACCCGTCCGACATCACCGGCACGTCGATCCATCTCCTCGGCCATGGCCTGGCCGACCAGTCCGCGGTCGTGTACCACGCGCCGCAGCCGAACACCTTCGGCAGCGGGCAGGCCGACGTGCCGAACGGCTCGGCCGGGAGCAACGCGAACCTGCTCGACACCGCGGGGAACAACAACCTCGTCTTCATCGACCCTGACACGGGCGAAGCCACGACGCACACGTTCGTGACCGGCGACAAGGTGCTCTACAACGTGAAGAGCACGGACGACCTGTCTGGCGCGCCGATCGGTGGACTGCAGGACGGCAAGATCTATCGCGTCATCCGCATCAACAGCTCGACGATCCAGCTGAAGCGGAACACCGTCGTCGATGCGCTCGTGAACTTCGTCCGTGCGCCGGGCACGTCCGGGCACGACCAGATCATTCGCATGGACGTGAGCGGCGATTGGGTCGCCGACGGCTTCGGCCCGGGCGACACGCTCTTGATCCAGACCGCCCCGTCCGGGTCGAGCCTGAACAACGGCACGGCATACACGATCAACAGCGCGACGGCGACGACGCTCACCCTCGATCAGCACCAGGCCGTGACCGCGACGCGCGTCATGACCTCCGCGCACTTCTTCACGACGACCACGAGCTGTGGCACGAGCTGCACCGTGACGCATTACTGGATCCAGCGGACCGACGGCGGTTCGTGGACCGCGAACACGAACTTCGGTGTCGGCCAGAGCCTCATCGTGACGACGACCGCGAGCAACAACACGACCTACGCGATCACCGGCGTTTCGACGACGTCGAGCTCGAACGACACCGTCGAGGTGTCCTCGGCGATCACTGTCGAGACCGCGGCGTCCGCCACGTTCTCGAACCCGCTCACGAAGGAGTTCGACGAGCCGATCATCACGCTCGCGCCGCGCAAGAGCGCGATCACGGACGCCGTCACGATCGGCGGCACCGCCGCGGCCGCGACCTTCACGCGTACGACCGGCGACTGGAGCAACCTCGCTATCGCGGCCGGCGCGACGATCTCGGTGACCGGGACGGTGTCCGGCTCGGACATCAAGGACGACGGCACCTACACGGTGACGGGCGTCAGCGGGAACCTGATCACCGCCAGCCGTAGCAACACGACTATCCCGTTCTTCACGGGTCCGTTCACGGTGACCATCAACGTCACCGTGCCGGCTCAGCCGTCGTACGCCGTGACCGTGAACTTCGGACGCAACGACTCTGGCGACACGATCACGCGGACCTCGGGTGACTGGTCCGGCACGACGCTTGAGCCGAACGCGCAGGTCCGCGTGAGCACGGCCGGCGGCGGCGTGAACGACGGCGCCTACACCGTCGCGAGCGTGAGCGGCGCGACGGTCACGCTCCGCGAGGCGAACCGCCTCAAGGCGAACGCACTCTCGACGAGCGCGACCTTCTTCCAGGTGACTGTCGGCAGCACGACGTTCAACCGTATCCAGCGCATCGACGCCAAGCTCTGGAACACGACGACGACATTCACGATCGGTGGCACGATCGCGATCTCCGGCACGACGTCGAACAACGGCACGTTCACGATCACCGCGGTGGACGCGGACACGCTCACCGTTGCCGAGACGGTGGCGACCGAGGCCGCGCCGGCCACGTCGTTCTCGGCGTCGGCGTTCGCTCGCACCGTCACGCAGACGAACCCACACAAGCCGGGCAACGACCTGCACAGCCTTGTGCGCGTCGGCGACCTGCCGCTGAAGTACACCGATATCAGCGGGATGCACACGCTCGAGGACGGCACCACGCTGTTCGTTGTCGACCCGACGAGCGACCCGAACAACTTCGGCCTGTCCTTCACGAAGGGTGGCAGCCCGATCACCTTCGTGACCACCGGGCTCACCGGCTCCGCGATGCACTCGCTCACGCCCACGGTCGACCTCACTGCGGGCGACGGCCTGCAGGAGCTCCGCATCGACCTGACCGGTGGCCCGGGCGTGGACACATCGCACGGTCCGCAGCACATCACCGGTCCCGGCGGGCTCCCGCTCGGCTCGATGCTCGCGCTCTCGGGCGATGGGCTCTCGAAGTCCGAGTCGACCGGTTCCGGCGGCGGCTTCGTGGGCGTCGGCAACAACGAAGCGCAGGTGACCACGGGCCCGAACGTGCAGGCGCACATCGGGACCGGTGCCGCATCGACACTCGTGACCGCGGGCGGCTCCGTCTCGATCACGACGCTCGCGCGGACGAACTCCACCGCGACCTCGCGCAACGACACCGGCGGCTTCGTCGGGATCGCAGACGCGACCGCCCGTGCCGACGAGGGCAGCATCAGCCACGCTTACCTCGCCGAGGACACGCGTCTCATCGCGGGCGGCGACCTCTTCATCTCGGCCTCGTCCGACTCGTCGGCGACCGCGGCGTCACGCTCGCGCTCCGGTGGCTTCGTCGGCGTCGCCGGTGCCGACGCGAACGTATTCGTCGGTTACTCGACCACCGCGCAGATCAAGGACCGTTCGGACGTGCTCATCGGCGGCACAGCGCGGATCTGGACCGACGCCCGGACGAACGGCGATGCGAACGCCTACGCGAGCGGCATCGGCGCGGGCGGCGATGGTCACAGCAACGATCAGGCCACGCTCAACACGAGCACGAGCGTCGCGAGCATTGGTGCCGACGCGCTGCTGGTCGCGGACAAGGCCTCATTCAAGGCCGGGGTCAGCTTCCTGCGCCTGTTCGCGCACGGCGAGGCGTACGGCGCCGGGTTCTACGCCGAGGGTGAGGATGACTCGCACGTCGGTGGGACCGCGACCACCAACGTCGACGTCGGAAGCCACGCGCTCGTCACCGGCCTTGAGGGTGTCGACCTGATCGCGCGCGCGGATCACGTGAACACACGCGCCGAATCCTTCGCTCGCTCGACCGGGCTCTTCGGATATGTGAGCGCGCACGGCAACAACAACACGAACATGAGCTCGACCGTGACCGGCGCCGCGGGCGGTCCGCAGCGCATCCCGGCCGTGGTCGGCGCGCAGATCACCGCCGGGCCCCGGCCGAACGACGGCGGGCTGCCGCTGGCGCAGCAGGACGACCTCGAGGACTCCGGCATCTCGAGCCGCCTCGCGCTCTTCGTCGACACGAAGTACGGCAGCGACGTCCACACGAGCCGCAGCGCGCACGTGAGCCGCCGTTCGCTCGCGGCTGGCGGGTCGCACGGCGGCGATGGATCGTCGCTCGTCGACTCGACGACGCTGAACTCCGACCTGCTCATCCTGTCGGGGCAGTCGCCGACGCTCACCATCACCGGGACGCCGCCATCGCTCAGCATCGTCGGCGTCAACGTCCAATGGACCAAGGACGACGCGAATCACCGTGTGGTCGTCTCGGACATCCGCAACTGCGCGGCGTGCGGCGCGGGCTACGCCGGCGTCGGCGACGTCGTCGTCCTATCGAAGGACGTCGAGGGCACTGTCGGAACATGGACGTTCCGCGACACGCTCCAGTCGGTGCGCATCGTGAACACGACGACGTACGACCTGTTCCTGAACAACATCGACGTACGCGACACGAGCCAGCCGCTTGCATACCTGAGCCAGACGGACCCGGGTGGGGCGACCGTCGGCATCTCGTTCGACATCCGTCGCGACCAGGCGCCTACGGTCGTGGACATCCGCAACCTGAGCTCGTCGACCGTGTTCTTCAACGGGAAGATCGAGAACCCGATCGGCCTGACCTCGATCATCAACAGCGGCGGCAGCCTGCGGAGCACCAAGGCCCGCGGCAGCACGACGGTGTACGGCGGCATCGTGCCGATCACGCCGGATACGAGGACGTCGCTGATCGCCACCAACATCCTCCGCATCGACCTCGGCGCCGGCAGCGCGGGGCAGAGCGCCGCGCAGCGGCTTAACATCGATTACATCGACACGTCCGACCTGCCGCGCGGCACGAACTTCGCGACCGGCCACGCCAGCGGACTGACGGACGCGATCTACCTGGGAATCGAGAACGAGTTCTTCACCGATCAGCTCGTCCGGTACACGTCGAGCGATGCGATCGGCGGCCTGACGGACGGCGGGTACTACGTCGTCCTCGTGTCCTCGGACGGCCTCTCCATCCAGCTTGCCACCACTGACGATCCCGGCACGCCGCTGCCGCTCGATCCGAGCCAGTCGACGCTGACGACGCTGCACACGCTGACCCCGGTCACGCGGTTCAGCGTGGTCGCGACGTCCGGTAGCGCGTACCTTGACGTGAAGGCGCACCAGCGCATCGCGCCGGTGCCGGCCTCCTACACGGTGATCATCGACGCGATCCACACCAGCGGCGATGCCGACCTGCTCTTGCAGATCAGCACGAACGACCCGAGCGGGGCGGGCAGCTCGGGCGGCGTCGACGTGAGATGGCCGCCCGCGAACGACGCGACCCGTTGCTGCCACTTCCTGTCCGACGGCTCGAGCACGGCCTCCGTCCACGCCGGCTTCGGCATCGGCGCGACGAGCCTGGACATCACGAGCACCTACGACTTCCGCCAGCGCGACACGAATGGGCTCCGTACCTTGCCCGGCATCACGTCGGACAACGGCAACATCATCGTGACGAGCGTCCGCACGGCCACGACGGCGCCGTTCACGAACGTGCGCGGCATCTTCGAAGGCGCGAACACGCCGAAGCGCATCGACGTGCTCACGAACGGCTTCATCACGTTGTACGAGAACACGGGCGACATGAACGTCGGCCGGATCAAGTCGACCGCGAATGACGTGCTCCTGTACGCGCCCGCGCGGATCGTCGACGTGCTCAACGACGCGACGCCATCGGCCGACGCGGACGTGACCGGCACGAACATCACGATGTGCGCCTCCGTCGGGCTGCCGAACGACTTCGCGCTGCGCACGACCGCTGACCCGAGCTGCGTCACGAACGGCGGCTCGCGCGGCGGCGTCGGTGCGGCCGACAACTTCCTGGAGATCAACGTGGACGTCCTGAACACGTCCGCGCCCGGCGTGCTCCGCGTGTACGACACGTTCGCGACGGCGAACTTCGGCGTGTACCTCACCGAGACGACGGGCGACATGAAGATCGACACCGTCGACACGAACGGCGACAGCTCGCTGGTCACGCTCGCCGGGTCGATCGTCGACGCGCGCAACGCCGGCGCGGGCGACAACAGCGCCCTCGGCTTCTTCAACGTCCGCGCGAACAACGTCTGGCTTGACGCGAACGGAACAGGCGCGAGCATCGGCGCCGGCAACACCGCGACGCCCGACGCGCCCGGCAACGACCTCAAGATCGACTCCGGCCACCTCGCCACGAGCATCGTCGGGGCCGAGGCCGACGCATCCATCTACCTGACTGAGACGCTCGGCGCGCTGAACCTGCGCCTGGCCCAGGCCCTCGCCGGCGACATCCGCCTGACCGTCCGCGAGGCCGCGGGCCAGGGCGAGGACCTGAACCTGCTCCAGCCGACGGGCACGATCCTCGTGGTCGAAAACTCGTACCGGACCATCCCGCACGGCCTCGTCAACGCGCCGTCCGGTTGGATCCTCCTGCGCGCCGGCGACAACCTGACCTTCGGCAACACCGCGCCGATCGCGACGAGCATCGCCGACGCGACGGGCAACACACAGGTCCTCGCCGGCAAGTGGATTGACATCTACGGCGACTACGGCGACCTCGACCCGGGCTACGGCACGGTGATGACGCTGCACGGCACGATCACGCCTGGCACCCTCACGCTCGGGTGCGCCAGCGCGATCAACCCGGCGTTGCGCACCTGCAACCTGACGCGCATCTTCGGCAACGGCGACGCCGACACGTTCGACTTCGAGCAGACGCTGCTCGGCGGCAAAACGCGCGTCTACGGCTCCAACACGCCCACTCCGTACACGACGCCGATCGCGTCGACCGCGCCGCTCTGCGCGGCCGGTCGCACCTGCGACGACTTCTTCTACGTGAAGCAGCTGCAGACGATGAACGTCGCGGCCGGCCACACCTTGACCCTCGATGGCCAGGAGGGCAGCGACACCTACAACATCTTCACATCGGGCAGTGGTGGCAACTCGCGCGACTACGTCATCAACGTGCTCGACACAGGCGCGCCGGACGACGGCGTCGACTACCTGACTATCTGCGGCGCCGACTCCGTGGGTGCGGTCATTCCCGCAGGCAACGACTGCGACGCCGCGGTGCAGCTTGCCGGCGCGAGCGCGAACGACCTGTTCCTCCTGCGCCGGACCTCTTACATCGCGTCGGCGACCGATCAGCTGATGCCGAACGAGCAGGCCAACCGTCCCGCGTTCGTCGCCCTGCTCCACACGACGGTCGCGGTCGCCGCTCCGTCCGGCACTACGCTGCTCGCGCCGAACGCGTTCACGGTCGAGCGCATCAACTACGACACCGCCATCAACGGCCGCCTCAAGGTCTACGGCCTCGGCGGCAACGACTACTACGCGGTGGACGACAACAGCGCCATCACCACCCTCGACGGTGGCGCGGGCGACGACACCTTCCAGATCGGCCAGATCTATGGCACCAAGCGCGACTCGTTGGCCTCCACTCTCGAGGGTGGCGCGTACCCGCTCGGCAACACGAACGGTGGATCGCTCACGGCGCAGGACGTCTTCACGACCGTGGCCACGACCCGCGGCTGGCTGTCGGCGGGCGCGAGCCAGCCGCTCATCGCAAAGGGCGGCACCGGCGACGACACGTTCACCGTGTACTCAAACCAGGCAACGCTGCGGCTCGAGGGTGAGGACGGCAATGACCTCTTTGTGGTGCGCGCGTTCGCGCTCGCCGAGACCTACGACACCGTGACCGGCTTCGCCTGCGCGAGCCTCTCCGACGCCACCTGCCAGATCAAGTGGATCTCGGCCGAGGACCAGATCACGATGCCCAAGCTCACGAGCGGCTTCTCGACCGCGGCCGAGTCGGACATCCGCACCGGCGCGGGCAACAACCAGGTCACGTACAACATCAACGCCCCGGTGTCGATCGACGGCGGCAACGGCTTCGACAAGGTCGTGATCCTCGGCACCGAATACGCCGACCACATCGTGATCACGAGCAAGGCGATCTACGGCGCGGGCCTATCAGTCACCTACACGAACGTCGAGGTGCTCGAGGTCGACGCGCTCGAGGGCGACGACACGATCGACGTGCTGTCGACGCAGCCCGGCGTGCTCACGCGCGTCATCGGCGGCCTCGGCAACGACACGATCAACGTGGCCGGCGACATCGCGGGCGACGTGGTCTCCCGCAACATCGAGGGGACGAGCGGGACGATCAACCACCTCGTCAAGTCCACCGACGCGATGTACGACGGCCTGCTCGCCGACGGCATCGACCTCTCGGTCGCGCGTCCGACGAACGGCGCGGTCGTCGTGGAGGAGACTGCGGGCTTCAGCGCGGTGCGCGAGGGCGGTTGCTTCTCACTCACCGACACCACCTGCCTGCGCGCGCTCGACAGCTACAACATCCATCTCGCGACGGCTCCGACGCAGAACGTCTACGTGACCGTGTCCGGCACGATGACGCCGCAGGAAGAGCAGTCAAACGGCGACACCTTCCTCGTCGCGACCGGTGGCACGCCGGCGTCGGCGAGCGCCTTCAGCCGAACGATCACCGTGAACGGCAGCCCCGTCACGGTGCCGACCCGCGCGCTGGTCCTCGTCTTCACGCCAGGCAACTGGTCGACGCCACAGAACGTCTACCTCTTCGCGGTGAACGACACCCGTCCCGAGGGCGACCGCGTCGTGATCTCGGCCGAGTCGGTCATCAGCCGCGACCCAACCTTCGACCACGCGGCCGTACGCAACGTCGAGGTCACCGTTCAGGACAACGACCTCGCGGGCATCGTGACGACGCAGCGGGACGCGGCGGACCAGCCGGACAACACGAGCATCGTGCTCGAGGGCGCGCCCACGGCCTGCGGCGGCGCGAGCTGCGGCGTAAGCGACAAGGTCGACGTCACGCTGGCGAAGGCGCCTGCGCCCGACACGACCGGCGGCGCGACGACAACGGTCGTCCGGGTCACGCCGTCCGACAACCGCATCTGTGTCACCTCGGCTGACGCGCGCTTCAGCGCGGCGGACGCGACGTGCCCGGTGAGCGGCACGACGTACAACGTGACCTTCACCGCGGCCAACTGGAACACGCCGGTGCGGCTGATCCTCAACGCGCGCAACGACTTCGTGGCGCAGGACCCGCGGAGCACGACGCTCGACTTCACGATCCTCGCCTCCGCCTCGAGCGCGACGGACTACCTGCGGCCGCCGTTCGCCGACTACCCGGACCTGCCCGTTCGCAGCAAGGTCGACGTGACCTCGATCGACGACGAGTCGCCTGGGGTGTTCCTCCTCGAGTCCGGCGGACGCACGCTCGTGCAGTGCGGCTCGACCTGCGGCACGACCGGAACCGGCGACTCGTACACCGTGCGCCTCACGAAGGCGCCGTCGGCGAGCGTCGACATCTCGGTCATCACCGACGGCCAGACCGACGTCTGCACGACGCCCGGCCCGGTGCCGTGCACCAGTGGCTTCACGCTCGCCCAGATCGGCGGCGTGCGCGCGACGCAGCTGTTCACCGGCAAACTGACGACGTCGGGCACGACGCTCACGCGCGGCGCGGGCGCCGACCTCGGCTCGTTCTACGACGACGGCTTCGCGATGGGTCAGACGGTCCGCGTCACGGTCGGTGCGACCACGGTCGACCGCCGCATCGCCTCGATCTCGCTCGACGGCAAGACGATCACGCTCGACAGCACGACCGGCGTGACTGGCACCGACCTGATGTCAGCGGTCAGCCTGCTCAGCGACCGCGGCATCTACACCGGCGCGCTCGACTACCACAACCTCGATGCGGCCGACCCGTCCGCGAACAAGGGCGGCACGCTCGTCCGCACCGACGGCAAGAGCTGGCTCGACTCCGGCTTCATCGAAGGCCAGCTCATCCAGATCGCGGGCGTCAGCGGAACGTTCAAGATCGAGTTCATCACCGACGCCGTAGCCGGGTCGGGCAGGCTCGACCTGGCCCGCCTCACCACGTCGCTGGGCGGCATCGCGGACGGATCGAAGACAGCCGGTTCGACGGCGAACGTCGTGCAGGTCGCGCGGACGGTCACGTTCACGCCGACCAACTGGTACACGCAGCAGACCGTGCCGCTGCTCGCCGACCCGCTGTTCGAACTGCAGCCTGGCCGCGGCGATCTGAAGACGTTCCCGAAGAAGGAGCACCTGCTCTCGGGCATCCGCGGCCCGCTCGCGGTCGAGGGTGGCGTGACCTCAGCCGACCGCTCGCTGAAGCACGCGGTCCTGCTGCCCGGCGAGGGCAACCGCGAGCCGTTCCAGGTCGCCGCGCAGCCGCCGGAGTGGCAGATGATCGACACGCTCAACGTCTTCGCCGACGGTAGCCACGAGAACCTCGTCGGCCAGATGACATCGGCCGCGATCACCAGCCTCAACATGACCAAGGACCTCGACCTGCGCGCCTCCTGCGGCACGCGTGCGTGCCCGTTCGGCGAGCCGGGCAAGTACCCAGGCGGCATCACCTACGGCTCGTACACGGTCAACCCGGACGGCTCGTTCAACACCGACGGCGGCGCCTCGACGATCGAGGTGCTGAACCTGTTCCTCGGTCAGGGCAACGACACATTCACGGTCATCTCGACGCTCGTGCCCGCGGTCGAGCTCGCGAACAACGGCACCCCGCGCGCCGCGGCGCACGGCGGCCTCACCACCGTCCACGGCGGCGGCAACACGGCGCTCACGGTCACGGGCAACTTCGACACGACCGCGACGCAGATCACGCGCGCCGATGGGGTCGACTGGACGACGCAGGGCTTCAAGATCGGCCAGACGATCCAGATCGGCGCGAACACGTTCACGATCACGGGCTTCGGTACCTCGACGTACGGCCCGAACAGCGCGATGAACGTCGTCGCCGCGGTCGGGTCGCTGTCGACCGCCCCCGGCGCCGCGCTCACGATCGTGGTGCGCGACGAGCTCGCGGTCACCGGGACCTTCACGCTCTCGGGCAACCGGATCACGCGCGCCGACGGCCAGCCGTGGCAGAGCCTCGGCTTCGTGCGCGGCCAGCACGTGACCATCCAGGGCGTGGGCGCGCGCACGATCGTCGACTTTGACAACGCGCCCGGCGCCGACGGCAGCGTGCTCATCGTCGACGGCGCGACGCTCACCGGGACCAGCCTTGTCGGCACCGTCGCCGAGTACGACCGCATGCCACAGGCGACGATCCGCATGGGCGGCGACACGCTCATCGTGACCGGCGGCGACTCGACGACGGCAGCGGGCGGGCCCAACTCGCCGCTCGTGATCTACGGCGACACGTCGCAGGACGGCACCTGGTACGCGGGCCGCACCGACGTGCTGTCGCTCGGCATCTTCGGCAACAAGCCGTTCGCGCACGAGGAGGGCGTGCCCGCGACGTTCGGCACGCTGAATAGCGGCCTGACCGGCGTGATCACGCGCACCGACGTCGGTGGCTCGTGGGTCGCCTCTGGGTTCGCGGTGGGCGCGCAGCTGACCATCGGCGGCGTCGCGGTCGGCACCGTGAGCAAGACCTCGCAGAGCCTCGTGCCGACCAGCGGGCCGAACGTGATGCAGATCACTTTCGTCACGCCGGCCTTCGCCACGCTCGTGAACGGCTCGTACAACTTCCGCGTGGCGAACCGCACCGGCAACGGCGCGCCGTTCTTCGTCTTCCCGCTGGCGACCGCCTACGCGAACGCCGGCAACGACGTCATCGACGCGCACCTCGCGTTCTCGCTCTCGCCGGCCGGCGCACTGCCGACCGTCGGAATCACCGCCTACGGCGGCGCGGGCGACGACACGATCATCGGTACGCAGACTGGTGACCACCTGGCCGGCGGCTCGGGCGACGACCGCATCTACGGCCAGCGCGGCACGGACCTGATCTACGGCGACTCCGGCTTCAACGTGAACGTCATCACGCGCGAGCTCTTCGTGGTGAACAACAACAGCTCGCCGAAGCCGGACGCGGACCTGCTCGTCGCCGGTCGCGACCTCCTCTACGGCGACGCGCCCGGCGCGGTCGCGCCGCTCGCGACGCAGGACGACTACGCCGACGTGATCTTCGGCGATCAGGGCGAGGTCCTGCAGAACGTGCTCGGCGCGCGCGACACCACGCGTAACCAGGTCGGCCTGCAGCGCATCCAGACAACCGCGATCGGATCTTTGCGCAACATCGAGTCGCGCAACCTGCAGAACGGCGCGGATGACTTCGTCTACGGCAACGCCGGCCGCGACATCCTCATCGGCGGCTCCGGCAACGACGCGATCGACGGGGGCGCGCAGGACGACGTGGTGTTCGGCGACAACGTCACGCTCGCGTGGCGCAACAACGACGTCACGAGCCTGCGGTTCGAGACGCTCAGCGGTCTGCGGATCTACAGCCGCACCGACTTCGACACCAACGCGACCCTCGGCTACGACAACTCGGGCCAGCTGCTCGTCGACGGGACCGCGCGCAATTACCGCAGCCCCGACCCCAGCGTGCCGTGGTGGGCCGAGTACGCCGTCACCAACCTGTACCAGAACACGTCGATGGACTCGGGCCTGACGGGCATCGGCTCGTTCGGCAACGACTACATCGCCGGCGGTGCGAACAACGACCTGGTCTTCGGCCAGCTTGGCAACGACACGATCCAGGGTGACGGGTCGATCGACTACATCTCGCACCGCTACGTCGACGACGTCCTCGCCACGATCGATCCGAACCTGCTGGGTGGCCGCGTCACCGCGTACCGCACGCCGGGCGCGCCGTGCACGACCGCCGGCGGCATGTGCGACCCGATCGGGCCGCTCACGGTCTACCCGTCGTACGAGGCCGCGGCCGACGGCGACGACTACATCGAGGGCGGCGCGGGCAACGACATCGCCTTCGGCGGCCTCGGCCAGGACGACATCGTCGGCGGCAGCTCGAACATGTTCAGCCTCACCACGCGCGACCTGCGTCCGGACGGCTCCGACATGCTGTTCGGTGGCGCGGGCACGCGCATCGCGCGGGACGTCGACTCGATGGTCGGCAATGCCGACCAGCACGCCCGCGATGCCGACACGCTCGTCGGCGACAACGGGAACGTCGTGCGTATCGTCGGCACGAACCACGTCGACGTCGGCCCCGTCTCGAAGTACGTCACCTTCAACTACGACAACTACTCGCTCACCGCGAAGCTCGTGGTGCGCGGCGTGACGCTGCTCGACTACACCTGGGGCGGCCCGGACTTCCACCCGGAGCTCTTCGGCCTGACCGCGCACGCCGGCTTCAGCGACATCCTCACCGTGCTGCCCGGCCGCAACATTTGGGCCGTCGACATCGGCGGCAGCGACGAGCTGCACGGCGAGTCGGGTGACGACACCGCGTACGGCGGCGTCGGCCACGACGTCATCTACGGCGACGCCCAGGACGACGACCTCATCGGTGGCTGGGGCAACGACTGGATCTCCGGCGGCACCGGTCAGGACGGCATCCTCGGCGACGACGGCCGCATCTTCACCAGCCGCAACACCGCCTGCCCGGGCGCGGCGTCGAGCACCGTCTGCACGCAGTTCACCGAGCCGCTCTACGGCATCTACGGCCTGCGCCAGATCGATCCGAACACGCGCACGAGCGAGGGCGACGTGCTCAGCGAGTTCATCTACACGCCCGGCCAGGTGCAGACCGCGACGATCAACGTGGCCACTCTCCTGAAGAAGCAGTTCGACCTCACGCCGTATGACCAGTCGCCCGATTCGCTCGGCCTGGGCGACCAGATCCACTACGACGCGAACAACTCCGACGACATCCTGTTCGGCGGTCTGGACGACGACTTCATCCACGGCGCTGTCGGCGACGACGCGATGGGAGGCAACGAGGCGCTGCTCGTCTCGTACATGCAGACGTACAACCCGATCTGCGACCAGCAGGTCAACTGCGCGAACGGCCTGATGCGGACCGACTGGACGCGTCCGTACAACCCGGGCGACATCCTGCACTTCGGGTCGGACACGAACCCGTGGAACTCGAACCACCACAACGCGGCGCGCCTGGGTGAGTTCTTCCTGTACGACGAGTTCGATCCGCGCCGCGCGATCATGTTCGACCCCGCCACGTTCCAGGTCTGGAAGACCGGCCCGGCCCCGACGTCGCGGCAGTACTTCCTGAACTTCGACGCGACCGACGGCACCGCGAACGGCAGGCTCGTGTTCGGATGCATCCAGACTGCGTCGAACGGCTCGTGCCTCGCCTCCGCCTTCCGCGCCACCGATGGCGACGATGTCCTCTTCGGCGACCTCGGCAGCGACTGGCTGGTCGGCGGCACGGGTAGGGACAACATCTTCGCCGGCTACGGCAACGACATCAGCAACGCCGACGACGACCTCAGCACGAACGGCTGGCTGAACGACATGACCGACACGCACCCGACGTACCTCGACCGCACCTACGGCGGTGGCGGCATCGACATCCATTACGGCAACACCGAGGGCGACCGTCTCATCGACTGGGTCGGTGAGTACGACAGCTACATCGTTCCGTTCTCGGCCTTCGGCATCAATACGGTGAGCCGCCAGGTCGAGCCGTCCCTGCCCGAGTTCCTGTATGCGCTGTCGTTCGGCCTCGGGGCCGACCCGACGCGGGCCGCCGAGACGAGCGCGTCCGTGGCGTCCGCGGCGCGCCGTGGCGAGCCCTACGGTGAGCTCGGCCTCGTGATCCAGCAGGACAAGAGTCTGTGGCAGGTCGAGACCGGCGGCCCGACCGACCCGCAGTCCGGCGGCATCCCGGGTGGCAAGCGCGACACGCTGAAGGCGGCCGACTTCAACAACGGCACGATGCAGGGCTTCGCGGTCGACAGCGGCTCGTTCACGGTCACGAACGGCACGCTGGGCATCTCGGCGACGAGCACGAGCGGCGACGCCGCTGCGGTGTTCTACGCCGACGTGTACCTGCCGATCTACTACGAGATCGCGGCGGCCATCTCGATCGCGAAGCCGACCGCCGGCTACAAGGCGAACTCGTACGTCATCTTCGACTACTGGTCTCCGACGGACTTCAAGTTCGCGGGTATCGACCTGTCGACGAACAAGCTCGCCGTTGGCCATCGCACCGGCACGGGCTGGGTCCAGGACGCGTTCGCGCCGTTCATCGCGAGGGCGGACGCCGCCTACGACATCCTCATCCAGGTCAACGGCACGAATGTCATCGTGAACGCCGGCAACAAGTCGTTCTCGTACCTGTACGGACCGCGCATGGTCAATGGCGAGGCGCAGGGCCTCAATAAGGGCCTGCTCGGCTTCGGGTCCGACCAGTCGCGCGGCACGATCGACAACGTTGCGATCCAGGTCCTCCCGCCGCAGATCACGCTCGACACGACCGAGGACTTCAACGATGGTGTCGCGAACCTCTTCACCGGCACGACGACCGGCACCTGGGCGCCGACGTCCGCCGACCAGCGCTACAGCGGCACCTCGACGGGTACCGCCGCGGCGACAAAGGGCATCGACCTCGGGGTGAGACCGCTGCAGCCGGAGTCGTACATCGAGCTCTCGACCCAGGCGAAGACCGCGCAGATGGCCGGCCTGGTGTTCGACCAGTATTCCGCGAACGACTACAAGTTCGTCGCGATCGACGTCGCCGGCCAGCGGATCGTCGTCGGACACCAGGACCGGTTACGCGGCTTCGTCGTCGAGCAGACGGTCGCGAAGACGCTCCTCGCGACGACGGACTACACGCTGTTGCTCACGCTGAAGGGCACGTCCGTGGCGGTCACGCTGAACGGCACGTACGTGACATCGTGGGGATACAACGCGCCGGTCGCGGACGGCTCGCTCGGACTCTTCACGAAGGGTGGGACGTCCTCGTTCGATAACGTCCGCGTACGCACGAACGATCCGGTCTTCGCGGCGCCGGGCAACGTCCTCAGCGGCGCGGTGAGCTCGCTCCAGCCGGCCGCGACCGAGACGATGCTCGCGAGCGCGCTGACCGCGGCGAAGAGCTACTGGGCCGCGCGGCTCGGTATCCCGCTGTCGTCTCTGAATTACGTCCGCATCGCCATCGCCGACCTGCCCGGCAACGAGATCGCGCTCACCATCGGGCAGACGATCTATATCGATCGCGACGGCGGCGGTGGCGGCTGGACCACGACGACCCTCAACAGCGTCGTACAGCAGGAGCTGGGGCACATCCTCGGCGTCCCCTGAGCCGCGCAGCCTCTAAAGTCCGCGGGTGTATGCGCTCTACGCCGAGTCCGGGCCGCAGCGCAAGAAAACTCTCGTCCACGTGCTCGACCTGCTCGGTTGCGTGGTTCAGGCGGATACCACCGACGAGGCGCTCGCCGCAGCTCCTGACGCCATCCGTTCCTACCTGCGCTACCTCCATCGCCACGGTGAGGCAGTCGATCCCAACGAGAAGATCGAGACGCGTCTCGCCGAACACAACACCGAAGGCTTGTTCTCGGGTCAGGCGCTATGGCCGCAGGACGTCAAGCCCCTGCCGCCGGCCGCGCTCGCGCGGTACGTGAAATGGCTCGCGTGGTCGCGCGCGGACCTGCTCGCACTCGTGAAGGGGATCGACGACAAGGGGCTGCGCGCGAAGCCGGCGGCGGGCCGGTCGTTGCGCGACATCCTTCTGCACGTCCTCGGGGCGGACAAGAGCTACGTCTACGGGCTCGTCGGCCCGTTGAAGGCGATGGGGGAGCCGACGAACGCCGCGGAACGCGGTGACCTCGACCTGCGCGTCGCGTTGCAAGAGGCCCGCGCCCCCGCCATCGATCGCCTCAAGGCACTCACACAGGCGGAGCGTCGGAATGTGCGGACGAGTGGCCAGTCGACATACTCCGCGCATCGCGTGATCCGCCGCATGCTCGAGCACGAGTGGGAGCACCGTCGCGAGATCGCCGCGCGTCAAGATCGCGAGGCCTAGATAAGGACCGCCTCTCGGAACCGGACCTCGATCGTATAGTCGACCGGCACCACAGGGAGGAAAAGGAGCACCTATATGAGATTGAAGGTCACGGTAGCTGCGCTCATCACGGCACTCGCGGTCTTGGCGACGGCGCCCGGCGCGGGCGCGAAGGGAAGCTTCGCCTTCTCGAACACCTTGTTGATCGCCACATTCCAACTGCCACCGGGTTACACGACCGCGCCCCACGCAAATTCGACCGGCGACAGCGAGCCAGCGATCGCATTCGGCCCGGACGGCACCATGGCGGTCGACGGCCTCGCGTGGCTTCCATTCCAGGTGAATCTCTGGAAGGGCACGTTCGGTTCGACCCCCACGTACTTCGGAGCGATGGATACCGACCTTCAGAACGTCGGGAGGGGGCGAACGACGCTCGGTGACGAGGACGCCGATGTCGAGATAACGGCGGCGGGGACGCTTCTGCTCGCCGACCTCGATCTCATCGTCAATCCGAACTTCAACTCATTCCAGCTCGGGGTGAACGTCACCCGGTGCCCCGTAGGGGCGACGGGAGCGAGCGGATGCACGCATATCTTCCTCGACACCGCCGGCGCCGACCGCGAGTGGATCACCTCTTCGGGCACGAACGCGTGGGTGGCGTATCACGACTCCACCAACAGCACCCTCATCCGGGTCAAGCGCTCGACGGATGACGGCCTCACGTGGGCGAACGTCGGCTCACCGATCCCCGGGCAGGGTGCCGCGACCGGCGACGCGACCTTCAACAACTCCATCGGCCCGATCGTCGCCGATCCGTCGACGGGCGCGCTCTACGAGTCCTACGCCGCCGGCGAGCCGCAGACGAAGGGCTCGAGCGCGAATTACAACAACATCTATGTCTCGCGTTCGCTGGACGGCGGCAAGCACTGGACGTCGACGCTCGTCTTTCACACCGCCCCGTTCACCCGTCTCAACAACTTCTGGCCCTCGCTCGCCGTCGATCCGATCAGCCACGCGCTGTACACGGCGTGGACCGATACGCACGGGATGTTCGTTTCATCTTCGACTGATGGAGGGGTTACCTGGTCGTCGGCGCTGAAGGTGTCGACCGTCGCCACGACCGTCATGCCGTGGCTGGCCGCACGCAACGGCAAGGTTGACCTCGTGTACTACGGGTCCACCGCGGCGTCGACCGACGTGAGCGACGCGGTCTGGAACGTGTACGACTCGCAGCTCACGAACGGCAGCTGGAGCGTGAAGCTCGTGAGCAACACGCCCAACCGCGTCGGGCCGATCTGCATGCAGGGTTCGGCCTGTCCGAACAATACCAACCGGGAGTTGCTCGATCTCTTCGAGGTGGCCGAGGATCCGATCTCCGGCAAGGCCGCGATCATCTACACCGACTCGACGATCGACACCTGGACCAACCCAGACGGGGTGACCAGGGAGCTGCCGGAGATCATCCTGGCATTCGAGAACTAGCAGCTGGCCGAGGGGGCCGCATGCGGCGGCCCCTCCCGGCCGCGACTCTTACGCCCGGACCGGAATCTTCCCGATCGCGTTGATGAGGAGCTCGGCGAGCGGGGCCGCGAGCGCGTGCTCGCGATCGGCGCGCGCGTCGTAACCGCAGATCGTTATGCCGCGCACGTCCGCGACCGCGAAGACCTGACGCAGGACGAACGCGAAATCCTTCATTGACGGACCGCCGACCGCTGCGAACGCGACTGCCGGGAACTCGCGGGGATCGATCACATCGACATCGACATGCACCCAGACCGAGCGTCGCCGTGTCCATGCGACAAGACCCGGTGCCTCGGGATGCTCACCGTCGAATGCGATCCGCAGCACGCGCGATCGGTCGAGGTTGGTGATCTCGCCGCTGTCGAGCGATCGCGCGCCCACGAGCGCGACCCGATCGTCGGCGATCTTCCGCGCGCCAGGGAAGAGAAGCGGCGCGACCGAACGACCGCAGAGATGGGCGAGGACCATTCCCGAGATGTAATGCGAGGGCGTCGTCGCCATCGTGTTGAAATCCCCGTGCGCATCGAAGTACACGAGCGACAGTTCCGGCTCCGCGGCGAGCGCACCCGAGAGAGCGCCCGCTATGACCGTGCACTCCCCGCCGAGGACCGCGGCAGTCGCGCCATCACTCAGCGAGGCCAGGACGCCATCGGCGAGTCCGCGGCACGCCTCGCGGGCCGCGCTCAGCCAGCGCTCGCGAGGGTTGAACGGAATGCGCACGCGCTTCTCCGCCCCGAGCCGGTCCGCGAGGAGAGGACCCAGCGTCGCCGGCGCCTCCTGCAGCCCCATGAACCGCTGCTCCGTGACCACGCCGGCTTCGAATAGATGGAGCGGGCGAGCCGCCATTTCTGGACGCATGCTAGCCATGCCGGCAGTCAGGCGACCCGCCCGCGGTCGCGCGCTACTTGGGGATGAGACCAGTTTGAATCAGCGCCAGGCAGATGATCGCGATCGCGGCTAGCGGATAACGAGACCAACGTCCGGAAACGAGCATAAGGATCCCGCAGATGAGCGCGATGATCGCGAGGATGACCGGGATCGTCAGCGTCATGTGGTCCTCCCGCGCAATGGTCGGCGGTCGTCTGACCGTCGCCGCGGTCAGTCTATGGTCGTGAGCAAACGGTCGATCGCAGCGAGTCCGGAATGGAGCACGCGCGACGGCATACCGAATCCGATCCGCAGATGCCGCTCGGCGCGGAACTGGATGCCCGGCACGATCATCGTGCTGTACTCGCGGATGAGACGGTCGACGAGCGGCATCGAGTCGATCGGGTACTGGTAGCTGAAGAAACAGATCGCTCCGGCGGCCGGTGGCGTCCAGTGGAGCACTCGCGAATGGCCCGCGGCCCAGTCCTCGAGGAGCGGCCAGCGTTCGTTGATGAGAAAGCGCGCGCGCTCGAGGAGCTGCTTGCGCCGCTCGAGGGCGATCTCGGTGAGCGCCTCCGACAACGTGGCCGGCGCGATCGTCGTGTAATCCTTTATCTCCAGGGCGGCCTCGATGCGCTCGCGCGGTCCCACGATCCACCCGACGCGCAGCCCGGGAAGTCCGTAGACCTTCGAGAGCCCGCCCGTCACGAGGATCCGCTCGCCGCGTCCGCTGAAAGAGGGGCTCTCCTCCGCCGAGCGCTCGGCTCCGCGATAGACCTCGTCCGCGAGGATCCACGCGCCATGCTGATCGGCGATGCGCACGATGCTCTGGACCTCGGACTGCGAAAGGATCTGCCCCGTCGGGTTGTTCGGCTGGCACACGCAGATGATCCGCGTGCGCGGATTGACGGCGGCGGCGAGCGCGTCGAGATCGATCGTCCACGCACGTTCTTCCCTCAACCAGACCTCGCGGACGCGCGCGCCCAGCGCGGTCGCGATGCCGTGCACCTGCATGTAGTTCGGCATGACGACGACGACCTCGTCGCCGGCGGTGACGAGCGACGCGAGGGCGAGGAAGTTCGCCTCGCTCGTGCCGGTCGTGACCATGACGTCGTCCGCCTCGTGCCCCGGATGGATCCCCGCGATGAGCGCGCGTGTCGCCTCACGCCCGACCCCCTCGGCGTAGCCGAGCTTCGTCTTCATCAGTTCCTTGGGATCGCGCGTGATTTCCTGGAGCGTGAGCGCCTCGACCCCGGATTCAGAGAGGTCGTATTTGACCTTGTGCTCCCACTGAGACTGCATGCGCTCCATGTCGAAGCGCGGGAACTTCATAGGAACTTCCGGTCTAGGACAGTTAGACGCGCGGAGAGCGCAGCCAATTCCGAAATTGCCGCCTCTATCGTGGACTTTGTCAGCGTGAATCCAAAAGAGGGAAATGTGTCCCATCTGTCGCCGGGACCGGGCATGGGCACGGGTCGGCAGTCGACGCGCCACAGCTCCGCGCCGTCGCCCTCAATGCGGAGGGTCATCCCATCGTCGAAAAGCGGCAACGTCCAGTCTCGCTTCGGGTGATCAAGGGCGCGACGCAGAAACCTCGCCAACTCGGCGGGCTCGTCCTCGTGCATGAGGACATTCTCGTGGCGCTTCTCAGCGCCTACAGCCACTATGACAACGTCGCCGGCGGCCCAACTCGAGTAGTTGGGAGACCGGGCTGTCGTTCGGCGGAGTTGGATGGTCAGCCCGTCGCCCTGCGATTCACGAAGCGAAATCTCGGGCAGCGTTGCGTCCCGCCACTCGGCGTCGCTCATCTCACGGCAAACGATATCGTCGTGCCCAGTGCGCGTAGGTATCCAGCTACCCGAGGTCGAACGCGAGGTTCGCTGGCAGGAGGTCGCGGCGATCGCGCGGGCCGCCGAAGAGTCGGGATTCGATTCGATCTGGGTGGGGGACCACCTCCTTTACCGCGGCGGCGGACGGCCCGAGCGAGGCCCGTGGGACGCCTGGACCCAGCTCGCCGCGCTCGCGATCCTCACGACACGCGTTCGACTCGGGCCCCTCGTCGCTGCCACGGCGTTCCATTCACCGGGAGTGATCGCGCGCATGGCCGCGTCCATCGACGAGATCTCCGGTGGCCGGTTCACGCTCGGGCTCGGCGCGGGATGGAACGAGCCGGAGTTCCGCGCGTTCGGGTTTCCCTTCGAGAGGACGGTTTCGCGATTCGAGGAATCGTTCGAGATCGTGCGACGGCTCCTCGCCGGCGAGCACGTCACGTTCAAAGGAGAGTTCCACAGCGTCGACGACGCGGTCCTCTTGCCGCCGCCTCACCGGACCGTGCCGATCATGCTCGGCTCCAACGGCGCGCGGATGCTTGGGATCGCACTCCCGCACGTCGAGGCCTGGAACACGTGGTTCAGCTCATACGGGAACACCGTCGAAGGCTTCGCGAACCTCCGCGGGGACATCGACGGCGCGTGCGTTAAGGCCGGTCGCGACCCGGCCGAGCTCACCCACAGCGCGTGCGCCCTTGTGAGAGTCGGCGACGGCGCCGGCGAGCGACCGGACGACATCCCGCCGGTCGCCTTGAAGGATCTCGCCGCGCATCTGCGCCTGCTCGCCGAGGCTGGCGCCGATGAGGCCATCCTTGTGCTGGACCCGATCGACGAGCGCTCCACGCGCCAGGTCGCGAACGCTATCGTTCACCTGAAATAAATAGGCGGTCGAGGCCCCGTCCGTGTGGACGGGGCGTTTCGGCGTTTGGGAGCAAAGTTGGCGAGATTCGCGAAGCTTTTCGGAGGCGGACATCCGCCGCCGCGTGTCGACCGCGTCGTCGTCGGGCTCGGTAATCCCGGCGAGGGTTATGCCGCCACGCGTCACAACGTCGGCTTTCAGGTCGCGTCGCGCCTCGCAAAACGTGCGCGCGCCGAGTTTGCCCTCAAGGCGGCCGACTCGCGCATCGCCGAAGGCTCGATCGACGGCGTTCGCATCGCGATCGCGCGTCCGCAAACATTCATGAACGATTCCGGCCGCGCCGTCCGCAAGCTGCTCGACCGTTACCGCATTCAACCGTCGGAGCTGCTGGTCGTATTCGACGAGGTCGACCTCCCGCTCGGCAAGATCCGACTCCGCGAGAAGGGTGGACCCGGCACCCACAACGGGATGCGCTCGATCGTGTCCGTCATCGGCGAAGACTTCCCGCGGCTGCGCGTCGGCGTCGCGCCGGCCGATCCACTTCGCGAGATCGGCGACCTCGTGCAGTACGTGCTCGATCCGTTCGAAGCAGATGAGCGCGCGGCCGCGGAAACGTCGCTCACGCGCGCCGCGGAAGCGGCGGAGGTCGCGCTTCGCGAAGGCATTCAGCCCGCGATGACGAAGTTCAATGGTTAGCACGGCGACGCTCTCATCGGCGCGTCTCGGCGGCATCCTCGAGCTCGCAGACCGAAGCGTCCCATATCGCGAGCTGGCGTCGCGGCTCGAGGATCGGCAGCGC
>Ga0137379_10000825_pt1 | contig 27827 bp, 23 predicted proteins | sample SagtaG_18_FD_104812 | JGI IMG/M metagenome (GOLD analysis project Ga0137379, IMG submission 104812) | Vadose zone soil microbial communities from Sagehorn Ranch, Mendocino, California, USA - Sage2_L_80_16 metaG | ecosystem: Environmental > Terrestrial > Soil > Vadose zone | place: USA...
GCCGCCCCCGCGACCGAATGCCACCACACTTTGCGGAAGATCGGCCCCAGGGCATGGGACCGCTCGTAGGGATCATCGTAACAGGCAGCGCAGGCCACCATGATGGACTGGGCGTCGATCATCTTGCCCATGACGCCGCCCGTCGAGTTGGTGGCCACGACCAGGACCTCGTTCAAGTGGAGCTGCTGCGCGGTGATGCGCTGCAGGCTCCCGAAGAGGGCGTTGGAGGCGGTGTCCGAGCCGGTGAGGAAGACGCCGAGCCAGCCGAGGTACGCCGCGAAGAACGGGTACATGACGCCAGCGCCGGTGAATGCCAGGCCGAGGACAGCGTCGGTGCCGGAGTAGCGGGTGAGGAATCCGAGGCCCAGCACTTGGCCGATGACCAGGACGGGGGTCTTCATGCGACGCGCGGTCCGGACGATGGTCTCCTTCCACTGGGCGGCGCTCAGCATGAGCACCATACCCGACAGAAGCGCGGCCACGAACACGCCCGTTCCCGCCGCGGACAGCCAGTTGATGACGAAACGCGCCGCTTCGGGCTTGGCGCCCAAGGGTGCCACGGGGGGCATCCGCTGGACGAGGTTGTGAAGGGCCGGCATTTCCCACGCCGGCAGGGAGAGCGTACCCGAGAACGTTGAGCCAAGGAGCGTGGTCTTGAACGTGACCCCTGAGAAGAGACTATTCAGGTAGGTCTTCCATGCCGGCCAGCCCCAAAGCGCGCAGCAAACGATCAAAATCCCCCATGGCAGCCAGGCGTATGCGGTTTGGCCGAAGGTGTACGGGTACTTCCAGCCGGTCGCGTCCGACGTCTGCGCGGCGGCTCGCGTGCCGGTCTCGCGCTCCGACTTGAGCAGGAAGCGGGTCTTGGGGTGCCAGACGAAGCGCAAGAACAAGGCAGTGCAGATGACGGAGAAAACGCCGGAGACCACGTCGGTCATCAGGTGGGTTTGGGCTATCCCTGAGGCGATATACTGCATGACGGCAAAGGACAAGCCCGAGCACAGCGCGCCCGGCCACACCTCGAAAGCCTCCTTCCAGGTGCCTCCCTCCATCTTCACGAAGGTGACGACCAGCCAGAAAGGCACCAGGATGGACACCCAGGGAAGCTGGTGGCCGGCCATCGTAGAGAGCGTGAGTTGATTCAGGCCGCTGACGGCCGCCAGGGTCACGATGGGCGTGCCGATGGCCCCCCAGGCGACGGGAGCGGTGTTAGCCAAGAGGTTGAGCACGGCCGACTGGAAGGGCTTGAAACCCAGGCCCACCATCACGGCCCCGGCGATGGCCACCGGCGTCCCGAAGCCCGAGGTCCCTTCGATGATTGCGCCGAAAGAAAAGGCGATCAGCAGGACCTGGAGTCGCCGGTCGAAGGAGATGTGAATGATGGACTCTTTCACGATCTCGAATTTGCCGGTGACGACCGTCATGGTGTAGAGGAACATGGCGGCCAGGACGATCCAGATGATCCCCAGGAAACCCGACAGGCTACCGAGAGCGAAGGCCGAGAAGGCCGAGCGGAGGGGCATGCGAAAGGCCAGGCAAGAAACGAGGAAGGCGGCGAGCACGCCGAAGAACGCCGCATAGGGGGCGGCGATGCCCAAGTGCCTCACGCCCTGCTTGTCACGATGAGGGTGCAGGGCGATGAAGTACAGTAAGACGAGGATCGGGATCGCTGCCACAAGCGTAGAGAGGATGACGTTCCCTGTCGGGTTGTAGTTCTGATGATACACTTGCGTCCAAGGCGTCATAGACAGTTCTCCAGAGGTAGAGTTGGGTGCCCCTCGTTACGAATTGCCTTGTCTCAAGCCAGACGGGAATAGGGGGAAAGCAATCCCGCTGATCCCGTCCAAAAAACGATAAACGCGATGCTGAAATACGCTGTTAGAGCGGCATTGTCAAGCACTAAGTCGTGATGCAAAGGAGTCAAGAGCTCGAAGAGGCCCGCTGCCAAATCCTTCGTCGCATGGAATCCTGCTGGAGAAGAATTCATGCGGTTTATTCGGCTCCCTTCGCTTGACGTGTGTGCCGAATCAGGCCCAGGCGCGTCTTATGGAAAAAATCCCATTAGCCCCGATTCCGTAGAGGCTCTATAGCCTTGTGAACGGCATTTGTCAAGGAATCGCATCCGAGGAAAGAGGAGTGGCGCGCCCGGGGAGATTCGAACTCCCGACCCTCTGCTTAGAAGGCAGACGCAGATACGCTAAGTAGTTGGTTCGTCTAGCATTTTCCTATGTCATGCATCACGGTTTTGCGCGGTATTCGGCATTGTTTGTTCCCAAGCTGTGCCTAAGTCTGGCAGCACCGCACGGAACGTGAGAACGGCTAGATACTGCACAGCTTGGTTGACTGACACGGTATTATGCGATAGCTTGACCACAACGGAGTGGTCCCGCCAGTGGCCAGGGAAAGCAACTATGTGCAGCGTGAGGTCGACGACGCGCTGGCGAAACGCGCCCACGAATGGTTGATTTCAACCCGGGGGACGGCCTGGCTCTCTCTGATTTCGCAGCCGGGTCGTGGCAACTCTAGTCTACTCGAACACTTCAGGTTGGTGACCCGCAATCACGGACCGTATAAATACACACTCGGTGATATCCGCATTATTCATATCGAAGGTTCTCTAGCCGCGGAAAACCATGAGCCTTCGGCACTCCCTCCCCTCGCCAGAGCCGTCTTTGCGGCCTACATCGCGGGCCCACGTCCCAAGCTAGCCGAAGTATGGCGACGTTTTCGATGGAGTGTTCTTTTTGTTTTCGCCACGCTTGCTGCTATCGCTTTTGCAGTCTTGGACTATTTGATAAGAGAGAATGAACACGGACCCATTGACATGGAGTTCTGGCAGCAACTCATTCGCCAACTGTCACAGGCTCCCTTAAAAGCAATCGAAATCTTAATCGTTGCGGTTATTTTCACTCTATTGTGCGAGTGGATCGCACACGTGATTTGGCATGGATTCCCGCAAGCGCGGCCCAAAAGGAATTCGCATAAAAGAGATGATTCCGAACTGGAGTATGCCATTGCGTTTAGCGAATATGGCGACGACTTTGTAAAAGGTCTCAAAACACTCTGTCATCACAGTTCGCGAGGCGTCATCCTGACCGTAGACAATGCCAGCCTGCTCCCCGAAAACGATAGACGCGTACTTGAAGACCTATTGGAGCCCCCTTCGGAAGACAGCCCGATTGCGCGCTTTGCGCGAAGCCAGCGTCTGTTTATCGTCACGCTGGACTACGAACGGGAGGAATGGTCGATTTCAACCTCTCCGCAGCACTTCGATTGCTATGAGGTCCCTGCGTTCGATGAACTCCAACTACGTGCAATTTATCAAGATTGTTATCCGGAGCGCTCGCAGGAGCAATTTGAATTGGTGAGAGAAGCCGCGCACGCAAATGTTGGTCTCTTGTTCGATCAGCCTCCAGCCGCGAAAGAAGTGATTCGTCAGTTTCGCGAAAAACGCAAAAGCGATAGTCCAGACGAATTCGGTTTCGGCCATCTCATGGCCTGTTGGGCGGCGCGGGATCTCACGTCGGTTGACAAAATAGAGTGCAAACTGAGTTTAGAAGGAATTTTCTCTCATCTTGCCGACTTTGGACTGAGTGCTCCTCTGGGAATAAAGAGGCTGACCGCATTCTTCACGAAATCGCAAATGGTGCGCGTGCAACGAGAGAAGCTGTACTTCGATCCGGTCGCCGTTCGGGCGTTAAGGAATTTTCTGAACGAGAAGCACGCAGACTTGATGGCTCAGACCCACTATTTGTGGGCTGCGACGTTAAGCGGTGGCGCATTTCGAGAGGGCGAAAATCCCGGACTGGTACTGCCGCTGGCAGGTGAAAACCAGCTTTTCTTGAAACAGGCGGCGTGGCACGCATCCCGGATAGGTGTGCTTCTGACGCAGGCGTCCGCTTCCGCGATCCTCACTGATATGAAATTGACGGACCGTGAGCGGGCCAAGCGGCAAAGGCGTATGGCCGAATTACTTTTGGAGGTGGCCTCTATTTATCAGCGTGAAGGCAACACACGGGAGTCTGACGATTTGCTGGATGACTCCCTGGATTGGATCCGAGGCCTCGAACGATCTCTCGAGTTGCGCATGGTGGCCCGCGTGATCGCTGGGCTCTGGCGCAATTTTTGGGTCAGCGGAGATGCGGCAACCTGCAAGAAACTGGAGGATATCGCCTCGGAATCGCCTGCTGTCAAGGGTGAGCCCGAGTGGAGCATCAACAGGCGCTACCTTGAATTGATGTGTTCAAAGCCCATACCTACGAGTTTGCCGCCGCTGATCTCACGCAAATTGTCCGACGTCCAGCACAACGCACGGAACAGACGCGACGCTTCCGCCTTCCCGGCTGAGCTTCGCAATGTTCACTCTTTGACTGAATGTTTGTTGACCATGCGCGAGCGGCAGGGATTTGTAGTCCCTGGGCTGGAGGACAAGACAATCGCTACGCCAGAACCCTGCGAGTCGCAAGATTTTTGGTTTGAATGCTCCCTCTGGCAGATGAGAACTGCCGCTGCCATCCACCGATCTGATGACAAGGTTCTTGAAGCTGCGATAGCCAAGTGGCGTGACCGAATGTTGTCGCCAAAGCTGTCCCCGGCTCAATTGGGCGCGGAGGCGCAGATTATTTACGGGCTGGCGCGCCTTTGGCATCTGATCTGCCAAACTTGGAGGATCCGAAGTACCGCCATTGATAAGATGCAAGAAAGCGAACGGGATTCAGCGAGAGCTTCGCTCGAGGAATTCTGTACGAGAATCTCTCCCGTTCATCCCGGCCCCGGCGTTCCGATGCAGGAGTTTGCGTTCAGGCAAGCTCAGATGGGCTATCAACGGGCATTGCGTCTTGGCGCGCTTCTGCACTGGCACGCATTCTTGACGGAAGTTGACTTTCATTTCGGTGTCTTGCTGTTGCAACATACACCGGAGGAATATCGAATTGACAATCCTCCTTGGTGGAATGCCTGGGAAGACCTGTTTAATGCATGCTTGCAGAACGAGCGCGACCTGGCGTGGATGTGGCATACTCCGGCCATTCACCGGCTCCGGTTCCACTTTTTTGAAAAGCAGGACCTCCCTACAGCTTCTAACGATGTCTATAGGACGTTCCAGGCTGTAAGGGATGCCAATTATCCTACTGCCTTGGTTTTGGAGTGGCATTCGACAGCTCAAGCTTACCTCACTAATTACGGACATGCGCCGGAAGACCAACGGCGGTGCGCTGAGTTGCACAAGCTTTGGGCGCATGAGCTGGCAGGGCTTGACGAAGCAATCCCCAGCCGGACTTTCAAGAACTGCCTTGACTTCGAGAAAGTCAAAGCGCTGACGTTTGCATCACAAGCGTTGCGCAGAGCGAAAGACTTGGTCGAAGCCGCTAAACTTCTAGATGAAGCGGATCTATTACTACTCCATTCACAGGGCGATCCCGCCGCGCTGGAAGAGGGCGCTAAGGAGGCTCGGGAACTGAAAACCGCGCTGCGGATGGAGCGCGCGTGGGTTATAGGGTCAGCAGAAGAAGGAAGGGCCGAATCGCGACAGATGATACAAGCTATCTGGCGTGACGTGGAAGACGGTGACCGCCATAACGCCAATATTTTGGGAAGTCTTCTGCGAGTGGAGAGTGAGTTGAAGCGGCTGGATGATCCTTGGCCGCCCGAAGGTCAGCCGGCGCATTTGGACTCAGACAACCCGAGACTGTCGCTTCCGGAAAGTTGGTTTGCTCCGCCCGTCTCAGTGAAAATTGCCAATGTCTTTGAATTTCGCTTCCGGCAACTGATCCGGACCATTTCGACACGGGCCGCTCCGAGTCTTCGGGAATTGTACATCGCTGCGGCCTATAGATGGAGGCAAGAGGAGAGGTTCGGCGAGACGTTATTGGCTTTTGCTGAAGCGAACGCGCGCGAAAATTTCTTGCACAATTGGAGAAATTTGATGGTCGAAGCATTGAGCGCTGTCGCTTTTTATTTCGAGAACATAGAACCGCAGGATGAGACGGAGCTCAGCGCCTTGCATCTGCTGATTCGCTATGGGCCTGAAGCGCATGAGGTCAGGGTGCACTATATCCAAGTTCTCCGCAAGCACACGTACTTGGTGCAACGAGAACTGAAATCACGCGCATTGCAACCAACAGACTGGTTCGAATTGGCCCGCCGTATGGATTACTTGTTTCGCGTCTTGCTGGACAGAGATCGCCAGGCGACCCAACTTGCGAGCGAAGTTCGATCGAGAGCACCGTCGGTAGAAGTATTCATGGAGCAGACGAAAATCAGAAACGCGGCGCTGGAAGCGGCCCGCAGACATCTGTTAGCCGGAGAGTTTGCACTAGGTGCGCGGGAGCTCTCGCAGTATCTTCCGCCGGAGAAGATCTACTTCGTATTGCTCGATGATCTTGAGTGTCTTGACTTGTGGCTGCGCCTCGGGGCCCACATGGACCCAAGGCCAAGTGATTTTGGAAAGCACGCCGGTAATTTGCGCGATCTGGCTTGCCGTTACATTGGTCAATTTAGTCTGACAGTCCGTGAACCCGAGGCACAACACCTGGCCTTGGAGTTGTTAGATTCGATTCAGCTTCCGCACAATCCAATTGTGACTGCGGCAGCCTGACATCTCAAACTGGGATCCATTCCAACCTTCGTGCAATTCACTTTGGTGAATCCACGGCCTCGGCCACGTTTGCCAGTCCAGACCACCGTGTTCGTGCGACCGGATGTCATCTCATTCCTGATTAAACGTTCACACGAAGCGGGCCGGAAGTCTCGTTGTGGGAAGTGCCGGCCGCGTTCAGGCATGGCTTCCGTATCTTCGAAGGTAAGCCAGGGATTTGAGACCACAACTTTGATCCTCTGCTTGCAAATGAAATTTAAGAACGTTATGTGGTTGTCTTTTCTTGCCTTTACCTATGTCGTGGTACACGGTTTTTGACGGTGTTTGGCAGCCTCTGTTCCCAAGTTGTTCCTCAAAACGTGGGAACAATTTGGGAACAGTTGATGAATACTTTGCCCGACAGCTTAGCCTCCGCTTTCGGGAGGCAGAGGCTTGTCCGGCGTGATGGCCGCAATGATTTCCGCAGCCGCGCGCTGCACGAGTTCGAGGCTCTCAAGAAGCACAGCGGCGTCACCATTCCATAAGGAGATGTAATCCGCGCTCGCCGTCCCCGTTTCGAGTCCGATGGCCTGGCAAACCACGAATGCGACAGCCTCGGCTTCCGTTTCCCGGATGCGCTTCGTTGTGCTCGTGCGGCGCTCGGCGCGGTGAAGGCGCTCATGGGCTAGTTCATGTACCAGCGTCGCCACGGTTTCAGCCGGGGACTGGCCGGGTAGCAGCTTGATTTTCCCGCCTTCTGAGATGCCCTTCGCGGGCGCGATATCCCCCGAATATTCCAGCACAATGCCTTGCTCCCGAATGAATTGTTCGAGCCGCTCGCGATGCGCACCCGGATCCCCGTTGATGCTGCCAATCTGGGGCACGGGATTTCCTGCGGTCATGCTCTCATCGAAGACATAAACAGCACGGAAGCCGACCAGCGCGCGGGAGTCGTTGCAATCCAGCTTGGCATTTTCCGCTTCATTGTTTTCCTGCGTGCGACGACGAAAAACAGGGGCAAGGATCATGATTCCTTTTTCGCCCTTCTTGACGTAACGTCCCAACGTTTTCCAGGTTTGATACCCTGCCACGCGCGTTGCTTGCGGGCAGGCTCGCGCGATAAGCATAACGTTGAAAAAACTGTAGTGGTGGAACCTGCCCATTGCTGCGAGATAGTTCGTCAACGCTTCGCTGCGACCGGAATTGAGCGCCGCGACAAGCTCTTCGATTGCCTTGCTTGTGATTTGTTTGATTTGTTCTGATTTCATTTTCTTGTCCTTTCGGTGAGTTGAGATTCGGTCCCTTCAGCCAGACACAGGGACCGAATCGAAATGCATTCACCGGAAGGACAAAGAGGAAGTGACTCGCAGTTTGCGGCTGGAGCGGGTTGCAATGGGCGTTACAGATTGCCGTTTATCTGGCGCGACCATTGCTAGCGGAAGCCGTGTTGAAGGTGTTCCCTTTTCTGGTCTTGACCATTATGCGCGTTACGTACATAATGAACGTACAGGACAATACAGCCGTAGAGTACAAAAAGGAGGATGTCCATTATGACGGACGCTACGATTCACCGAATCCCGGGAGTGAGAACTACGCCCAGTAAGTTCCGCGCAAAAATGGGAGACTTTCTTGCACGCGTTCAGTATGGGAATGAAACGGTCGTGATCGTCACGAGGGGGAAGAGAGTGGCAGTCGTTTGTCCGCCCGAGAACTGGCATAGCAATCAGCAGGCCAAGCGTTGAATGATTGAGCAGCGCGGCGACCGACAGGTGAATCGACAGAGGTCAAGCCGGATGAAAAAGGACGACCCATCTTTGGAGAAACTCATCGCGCACATAAACCGCAGAGATTGGTGGCATGTTCCGCCACGCGATCCCAAGGCTTATCGCAAGCGGGGCAAATTTCTGGCGTCGAGCTTCAAAGAAGCCGAGTTTTGGGGGCGGCCACTTGATGAACCGCAGAAAGTGGCCGTAAGCAGACCCTTAGTTGGCGACGAGCGCGCTATCGAAAAGAGTCTGTTCGGGCGGCGAGTGTCTCGCGGAAACATCGAGATGGAAGAACGTTGGGGGTTGGATGCCCGGATGAAACGTGCAGCGCTGTCAAGAGGATACGATTCCATTGTCCTTATGGCTCCGAAGGCGTTCGTTCAATTCAAGGCGACCGGAAAGCTACCGCGGAGTATCGAATTGAATATCCTGAATATCGCCGAGCGTGGCGGACAAGCGCGTAAGCCGCAGGCTTAGAGAACTCGGACTATCGCGAACCAAAATATGACGACAGTTACCTTTGACGCGGTCAGTACCCTTGTCAGGGCAAATTACGAGAAGATTTGGAAAGATTGGTATTGCAGTATCGCCGACGCGAGCCGAGCAACAATCGACATCTGGAAGTGCGATTGCAGTGCAGCATACAGCCATTCGAGAAACCTCATGCTCATTCCGATACCAGAGGGGAATTTAGAAGATTCCGACATTCTCGACGAAGACGATTGGCCGATTTGGAAGGTCGATTTGATCCATGAAATGCTTCACGAATGGCAAAACAAAAAACCGTGTCTGCCATCGCAAGCCGCTGCCGTTTTGCATGCAAGGTACGGGACCACATCCTGTGGTGAGGGACACGGTCCGGATTTCTTCCAAGCAATCCTCGAGAAGGCACCCTATTTCGGGATGACCGTAGAGCGCCTGATTGAGCTAATCCGTTAGCCTAGCCGTTGATCCCGAAGGCCGACGTGGAGAACCCTCCAACATAGAAAAACCTTGCCGCAGAACCCATGAAGGTATAAAAGTACATTCTGTCAATATCCGAGACATTAGCGAGGAATAGGATGGCGGGCGATTCCAAGACGAAGCGGCGGAAAATTCACGTGGATTTGCCAGAGCACGTGCACCAAAAGCTGCGCGTAAAGGCAGCTCTTGAGGATGTGTCCATGCAAGCGTTCGTTGCTCGGGTTGTAGACGAAGCCGTCAAGGACGTTGTTGTTCCCAAGATTTCAAATCGGAAAAAGCAGGCATGAGCAGCGCAAAGAGAAAAGGGGAGCCAGTCGCAAGGACTTCGGTTGCATTGCCCGAAGATCAACTTGCCCGACTAAGGGAAGTCTTTCCCGAGTGCTTCACCGAGGGCCGCGTTGACTTCGATAAACTCAGAGAAACCCTGGGCGAGGAGATTGATTCGAGGCCCGAGCGGTATTCCTTCACCTGGGCAGGGAAGCGGGATGCAATTCGCCTGTTGCAAACGCCAAGTCGCGCCACGCTCATCCCCTGCCCAAAGGAATCCGTTAACTTCGACATGACCAGCAACTTGTTCATCGAGGGTGACAACCTCGAAGTGTTGAAACTTCTCTACAAGTCTTACTTTGGCCGGATCAAAATGATCTACATCGATCCGCCCTATAATACTGGCAACGACTTCGTCTACCCCGACAACTTCGCAGACCCTTTGGACACTTACCTTCGATTAACCGGGCAGAAAGAATCCAACGGCAATTTCCTCACGAGCAATCCTGAGACAAGTGGTCGCTATCATTCCGCTTGGCTTTCGATGATGTACCCGCGCCTGTTCCTCGCTCGCCAGCTTCTGAGCGATGACGGCGTAATGTTCATCAGTGTTGACGACCACGAAATCTATAATCTTCGCCTGTTAATGAACGAGGTTTTCGGTGAAGAAAACTTCGTTGCGCAGATCACGGTCCTTTCGAACCCTAAGGGTCGCGTGCTTGGAGAACACTTTGCGCGGAGCCACGATTACCTTCTTGTTGTCACTCGATCTGCCTTGGAATCCGAGCTTTCACTCCCCAAGACCAGCGATGAAGTTGAACAGAACTACCGGGAGAGCGATGAGCGAGGCCGGTATCGGCTGCTCGAACTTAGGAACACTCACAGACAGTTCGGCCAATTCAACCGTCCAAAGCTTTACTTTCCTTTGTATGTTAACCCCACCGATGGGGCAGTTTCGTTGAGCGAGAACAGAGGCTGGACTGAGGTTTTGCCCAACTGGGATGACGGGTTCGAAGGGTGCTGGTCTTGGGGGGTGAAGAAAGCGACTCTTCAACGCAATACTCTTATAGGAAAGAAAGTTTCGGGTAGATGGAAAATCTTCCGCAAAGCGTATGCGCTGGGTGAAGACGGGGACGTTGTCCGAAAAAAACTGAAGACAATTTGGGACGACAAAGAATATCACACTGAAAAGGGACAAATCGCTCTCGATGACTTGATTCCTGGACGTGTGTTTCAATCCCCCAAACCTGTGGGCTTGATTCGGACACAATTGGAGCTTTGCAATGATCCTGATGCAATCGTTCTCGATTTCTTTGCCGGATCGGCCACGACTGCTCAAGCCGTTCTAGAACTGAACCGTGCGGATGGTGGTAACCGCCGGTTCATTTGCGTGCAACTTCCTGAACCCACTCCCGCAGGTTCTGAAGCGAAGAAGAAAGGATTTAAGAGTATTGCTGAGATCGGCGAGGAGCGGATTCGCCGCGTGATTAAGAAGCTAAATAATGAGCGTGAAGGAAAACTCGCTCTTGGGGCACAGGAGGAACCGGAAGACCTGGGTTTTCAACTTCTCACACTCTCAGAATCAAACTATAAGCCTTGGACTGGGGTTGAAGAGAAGGACTCTGATTCCTATGGCAAAACGATGGAACTCTACACCGATCCACTCGTGCTTGAATGGAAACCCGAAAATGTAATCGTTGAAGTCATTCTAAAGGAAGGTTTCGATCTCAATTCGAGGATCGAAAAACTCCCCGGGATCAAAGGCAACACGGTGTATCAAGTGTCCGACCCGGAAAGGGGGCAGAGCTTCCGCATTTGCCTAGACGATGCCCTGAAACCAGCCACTATCAAAGCACTCAGTCTCAGCAAAGACGACCTATTCATCTGTCGAGACAAGGCTCTGGACGACGGGACGGCTGCGAACTTGGCGCTGCAATGTCGCCTGAAGACGATCTGACCTACGCCGATGCAATTCAAATTCGACGCAAACCAGGAATACCAGATTCAGGCGATAGATGCGATTGCTGCGCTACTCGAAAGCCAGCCCCGCATCGAAGTAGACCTGACTTTTCGGCTCGGATTTGCCGCTGTGGCGAATCGGCTTGATTTAGACGACTCACTCATACTTAAGAATCTGCAAACCGTCCAGTCGGAGAATGGAATCGCGCCAGATGGGGAGCTCGCGTGCATCGAGGAAACGATTCACACTGCCAACGGCGAAAAAGCGGTTCGGTTTCCAAATTTTTCCGTCGAGATGGAAACCGGGACCGGAAAGACCTATGTCTATCTCCGCACCGCCCTTGAACTCTACCGGCGGTATGGCCTCCGCAAATTCATTATCGTGGTTCCCTCAGTGGCGATCCGCGAAGGCGTCTGGAAAACCCTCCAGATCACGAAAGCACACCTTGGGCAACTCTATGACAACTTGCCCTATCGCTACTACGTCTATGACTCTGAAAATCTCTCCCAAGTCCGTCAGTTTGCGCTCTCCGACAGCGTCGAGATGATGGTGATGACTATCGACTCGTTCAACAAGGCATCGAACGTCATTCGCCAGGTGACAGACAGACTTCAAGGAGAAACCCCAATTCACTTGATTCAGGCGACGCGGCCTGTGCTCATCCTCGACGAGCCGCAGAACATGGAGAGCGAGTTGAGCGTCCGCGCTCTTTCCGCGCTCGACCCACTGTTCTCCTTGCGCTACAGCGCGACTCACCGCAATCCCTACAACCTCGTGTATCGGCTGACGCCCTACGAGGCGTACCGGCAAGGTCTGGTTAAGCGAATCGAAGTCGCTTCCGTTGTGAAAGCGGATGATGAGAACCGAGTCTTCCTGCGTTTGGAAGGCATCCGTGCCGAGAAGAAAAAACTGACTGCACGAATCGCCGTCCACAAACTGATGAAAGGCGGAGCGGTCAAGGAGAAAGTCATTACCGTCAAGCCGGATGATTCCCTCGAAGAGAAAACAGAGAGGAAGGAATACGCTGGCTTCGATGTGGAAGAGATCAGCCTGGCAGGAAAATACGTTCGTTTCGCGAACGGCTTTGAATTGAAAGTCGGCGAATCATCGGGGGCCGACAAAGAAATCATCTTCGATTCTCAAGTCCGCTACACCATTGAAGAGCATTTTCGCAAGCAAGCTCGGCTCCGCGCGGAGGAAATCAAGGTACTGTCTCTCTTCTTCATAGACCGGGTGGACAACTATCGCGACGAAAACGGAATCATCCGGCGAACATTCAATAAGGCGTTCGACGAATTGAAAGTCAGATACCCGGAGTGGGGGGACACCGATCCGAGCGACGTTCAGGCGGCCTACTTTGCTCAGAAGCGGCACAGGGGCGGCGTTATCGAGTTGAAAGACTCGCTGTCGGGCAAATCGGCGGAAGACGAGCAAGCGTACGACCTCATAATGAGAGATAAAGAACGGCTGCTTTCTCTCGATGAGCCGCGTGCCTTCATTTTCTCTCACTCTGCTCTGCGCGAAGGCTGGGACAATCCGAACGTCTTTCAAATCTGCACGCTAAATCAGACGACTTCAGAGGTTAAGAAGCGCCAGGAGATTGGCCGAGGCGTCCGGCTGGCAGTGGACCAAAAAGGCGACCGGGTGCATGACGAGAAGATTAACATTCTGACGGTGGTGGCCAACGAGAGTTATGAGCGGTACGTGGAACGGCTCCAAAGCGAAATCGAGGAGGATTACGGCAAGGAAGGGTTGCCGCCGAAGCCAGCGAATGCCCGGAAGCGCGGCGAGGCGAAACTGCGCAAGGAGTACACGCTCAAACCGGAATTCAAGGAGCTTTGGGAAAAAATCAAGCACAAGACTCGATACGCGGTAAAGATCGACACCGAAAAGCTGCTGGGGGACGTGGTTGGGTCGTTAGACAAAGAAGAAATCAGGCATCCTCGCATCACGATCACAAAGGTGGAGCTAAAGCCGGGAGAAGGAGAAACCCTTGAGGCCCTGCCAATGAGCGGAGCCAAGACCTTGCTCGATTTGGCGGGCCGTTATCCTCTGCCGAACCTAGTCGAGATGATGGCCCACTTGATGGAACACACCACTCCGCCAGTGCGCCTTACGCGTGCCACGCTGCTGGAGGTTTTTCGGCGAACGGCCAATCGGGATGCTGGCACGCATAATCCCGCCGAATTCGCGAGCGTGGCGGTCCGGATCCTCAAAGAGAAGCTCGCCGATCATCTCGTAAACGGAGTGCAATACGAGAAGATCAACAAATGGTACGAGATGACGCAGCTTGAGACTTCCATCGAATCGTGGATGGATTACATGGTGCCGGCGGGTCATTCAGTCTACGACCACGTGATTTACGAATCTGAGGTCGAAAAGGAATTCGTTGAGGGCCTTGAAAAACGCGGAGACGTGAAACTCTATCTCAAGCTGCCGGGCTGGTTCACGGTGTCAACCCCTGTCGGTGAATACAACCCGGATTGGGCCATCGTCATGGAGGAGCGGGATGCGCATGGCCATCCGACCGGAAACCCTCTCCTGTACCTCGTCCGAGAAACAAAGGCCGGAAACTGGAGGACCGCTCTCAGGCCAAACGAGCAGCGCAAGATTCACTGCGGGGAGCAACACTTCAAGGGCGCTCTCGGCGTGGATTATAAGGTCGTTTCGAAGGCCAGTGAGTTGCCATGAGCTTCGCGCCGCGATTCACGATTACACACGCCATCACAGCGGCGCTGACAAGAATCGAGCGCGCGCGCGGATTCCTGGATGCGGCCAAGCTGTCAGAAGATTGGATTGGCAGAATGCAGAAGCGCGCCCTTGTGCTAGAGGCGCACCATACGACGCATATCGAAGGCACTCAACTGACGCTTGACCAATCCGAGCGTATTTTGGCAGGCAAAAAAGTCCAGGGAGCCAGGCCGGATGATACAAAAGAACTACTGAACTACAAGAAGGCATTCGAGCTGGTTTCGGACTACTTGGAAAGCGGGGAGCCGATCACGGAGGCTCTGATTCGGCAAATTCACAAGCGCCTGGTTCAAGGCGTACGAGGAAACAAAGCATCACCTGGAGAGTATCGCAAGATTCAGAATTACATCGTCAATTCGCGCACGGGAGAGAAGACATACACGCCGCCTCCGCCGCTCGAAGTCCCGCAGATGATGACCGACTTTGTCGCTTGGCTGCAAAAAGAGACGCAAATAAATTCAGTGATCGTGGCCGGCATCGCGCAGTTTCAACTTGCCCATATTCACCCTTTTGTTGACGGCAATGGGCGTTCGGCGCGCTTGCTTTCCACTCTTTGCCTCTACAGGACAGGCTACGATTTCAAACGACTCTTCACGATCAGCGAGTATTACGACCGCGACCGGCCCGCTTATTACAAGGCGCTCCAAAGTGTGCGCGAAAGCGGGATGGACATGACAGGTTGGCTCGAATACTTCACGGAAGGCTTGGGCGCTCAGATGCGGGAGATACAGGTCACAGCCGAGCACGTCATTCGCCGCGATGTGATTCTGGCCAAAGCTCGAAAGAACGGCCTGAAGGATAGGCCGGTCGCGTTGCTCGATTTCCTGCTCGCGGCAGGCAAAGCGACAGTGGCCGAGTGCGAAGAGGAACTGAAAGTGAACAAAAGAACGCTCCAACGCGATCTGAAGCTGCTTGTAGAGAAGGGCTTGGTCAGCGAGGTCGGCACAGGCCCCACGGACCCCACCAAATACTACCAGCCGCTACTGTGACAAGCTGTGACAGATTACTGTGACAAGCTATGACAGCCGACTGTGACAGGACCTGCTTGGGCAATAGAAGAAAGCGTAAAAGGCGCGGCTCAGGATCTGCAAGTGATCCTCGGCGAGCTTCAGCCGCGCGTGAGCGAACTGCTCTTTTCTTGTTTTTCATGGCAAGAGACCTGTGATCCGAAGAATCGCTCCGCACTGTGGGCAACGCTTGCTGACTTCCTGGTCTATATAATGTCCAACCATCAACCCAGCCACTATGCAAACGGCTGTGATCAGAGGATTCCTTACGGCTCGTGTGCCCAGCGCAGCAGCGGCCAAACCAAAAGTAATCTTTCCTCCGATCTGCTGAGCAACGGTCCGTTCGATAACACCACAATTAGGACAGATTGCGTTCATAGACCCTCTTCCTGATGCCCTCGCTGAAAGGGCAACTATTTTCGAAACTAGCTTAAGAAAGGGGTTTCCGCTGTGTACATACGAAAGCCCCCGATCTCATATCTGTTGCGAGCAGCGCATCGACTATTTCACGTTGGCTTTGAATCTCACGTGGACAGGGACCTTAACCTTTTTCCTGGCCGTAAAGTCCACCTCCGTGCCATCCCTTTTTATAAAGTCCACTTCGGTCGGCCTCTTAACTACTTTGTGAGCATCAAACTCAACTCTCTTTTTCATATCCTTCTCCCATTCCGATCAACTTAGACAGCCGACCGGGAAACTGTTAGTTGTGGCACGAGTGACTGACACTCGCAGTTTGGATCGCACTTCATCTCCAAAGCTCTGCTGCGACTGGACTCAAAACTCTTCTGGAAGTGTAGAGAATAGGGATGTCGGCGACCCATCAGCCATTTCATGGTTTCGGCTGCACCCACCACACCTGAGAATCCCGTGACAAATGGCACCGCTGGAGCAAAATCCGCGTCATACCCCTCCATTTGAAGACTCTGACGGTTGATGTGTCCGCAACGCGGCTTGCCCAGCGCCGTTCTTAGTTCGGGCTGCTTGTCCACAGGTGCCGCTTCAATCTCCGCCTGCGTGATTTCACCCGTCGGCTCCTTGACAATTAGTGCGGGGTCCAGTCCAGTAGCTCTGGCAAGGTTCTGCGCCCAATCAACTTCACCGGGCGGGACGCTGAGAGCACGCAAGAGGCATAACCCATCCCCTTTCTTGTGCTTCACGATCACCTGGCTTTGCAATCCCTCTGCGGCCATGTCGATCAAAGTCTCGGGCCATAGTCGCTGTACTGAATGTCGAGTCGTCACGTTATCCAGTCCGGCGATAATGAGGGGCGGAACTTCAATCCCGTGGTCCAGCCAAATCCTAAAGAACTCCCACTGGTCTGGCCTCTCCGTGACATCGATTGCTGGCGCTAACAGTTCCTTTATTAGGAGGGCTTTTGGATTGTTTACAGATTCGAGTCCGACCGCCACATACGACCCGACATTCTCGGAGCGAAGAGACTGCCGATCAATCGCCTGAAGCCTGCCGACGACGGGAAGCCGTTTCATCGCGTATGCCCAGCCGTTCGTAACGGCCCCGCATCCTACTAGAAACCCATTGAGCTGAAGAGGAGACCTGGGCAACGGGGGACCGGGTGCCAGCGTCCCGGGATTCGCAACTTCATGGCTGAAGAGAGAAGTTTCCATAAACGACGCTAGTGGCTTGCCTAGTATCGCGAAGAATGCCGCGCCGACACCCAGGCAAGTGGCGGCTAATGCGCCCAGGGGATTTTGAGTCTCTGGTTTCCAGTACAGATTCGGAGTAGCGGAGCCAGCGGTAGCCAAGCGGGCGACCCATCCGCTCGAATTGATCGTCGCTGACGACAGATCGGAGAGAACTTCCGTTCCCAGGTTCACGATTGCATCGAATGTCAGGCTTGTTGCCTTCTTTACGGCTTCCACACTGGCGCCTGGCCCATGTATTTGCACCGCGATTGAGTCACAGGCTCGAAACAGTTCGTCCGAATCTCCTTCGACGCAAACAGTGACATTTGAGCAAAACCGGAGGCATTGGTTGACAGCAAAGAGAAAAGACTCGCGGGCATCGGCAACTTCTCGAAACGGAGCTTCGAGCCGTACCAATATTCTCTTCTCCGTGAACAAATGGATTACGGCCTCCTCAGACTTCCCGGTGATAAATGCCCCAAGTCTCGCGGGGCGGCTGAACATCTCTCTTTCCATCACGTCCTCAGAACTTGCACACCATTCGCATCTGCCGACCAGGTCTCAAATTCGCGCACAGCATCAATTCTGATTCGCTCGCCGATTTCATGCTGTGAGAGTTGTCTGTAGTCGCCATCTTCGAAAACATACCAACCCCATTTCACATGGGCGGAATCGTCGCCGCCATTGCCGATCACTACCGCGAGCATACCCGGAACCCTGACACCAAGGTTCCGATCACTCCACGAGAGGACGGGCGGTACGCCTCGCAGGTGCGTGTGCGCAACTGCAAGGAGACATAGATTCCGCGGTTTTGCCCAACGCGTAATCGCACCAAGAACCTCGGGCGAAACAGCCCATCTACCACGATGTTCCTCAACCCCACGACCGTGAGGCAGTACCAATGAAGAGATTTCCGCGACTGCCTCGCGCTTCCCCAGCCAAAAGGCTCCAGCCTCCTTCTCTGATTGAGCAATCAGCCGGACACCATCAAGGGTCTGCCGGAAGATACCCTCGGCGATAACCCACTGCTTAACAGGCGGGTAATTCGCGGCCATTCGAAGTACCGCCTTGGGTCACTTGCTCAATCAGATTGAAGTGCGCACTCCGGCGATGAGGCCCGAGAAGATGTTCGAGCGTCTGCGACGTGTTCTCAAGGACGCGACCTTCAAATTCTAGAAAGAATTTATGAATATTCCGGTCCTGAAAATCCTTCACCCCGAAAAATGTCATCGCGTCAGTGCGGATCGTCTCGATGACGGTCTCGTCGCGGTACTTTCGAACGAACGGTGCGGGAGCTGGCAGGTAGTCAACCTTGACCTCAATCACCTCACGGTCGACTGCCGGATGGCCCGCCGCGTCTTGTGCGCCCGCATCACCTTGGCCCGTAACACCCATTTGCTGTTCGCTCATTTCAAGAGTCTCCTCGCCCGGCGCGTTTGCGTGCTATCGTGCTGCATCCGGATACGGCAACCCGTTGCTGTTGCCGTAACGAAAGGATAGAATAGATGGGGAGGCTGTGTCAAGAAATTCCGAATGGGTTGGATTTAACGAACGGGAGGCTTGATGAATGGAGATTGACCTCAAAATGCTGGGGGAAAACATCCGATACCTTCGCCAGGGGAAGAACTTATCGCTAGCTGATCTGACCGCTAAGAGCGGCGTTTCAAAGACCTATATTTCAGACCTAGAGAACGGCTTGGGCGGCAGGCCCAATGTTCAGTACCTCTACAAGATCGCAACTGCACTCGAAACAACAATCGATGCCTTGATCAACCTCAGCCTAAAACCCTCGCAAAGAAAAGCTATTCCGGTCGCCTCCAAAGAACCGTTGCCGCCAGGCCTTGAAGAATTTGCCAAACAAGAACGCCTCAAACCACAACAAATTGACATGCTCGCGAAACTCAATTTTCGCGGCAAGCGACCAAAGGATGCTGACGCATGGAAGTTAATCTACGACACCATAAAAATGGCGAGTCGAAGTTGAGGTAGAAGGAATGTGGTCTCGAACCGTGGCTAATCGAAAGTATGTGGACCCCGATGTAGCGTCGCTAATCGACCGCAGCGGTGGTTTGATCGACCCGTATGAGATGGTGCGCATCTGCGTAAGCTCGCTGCTGCAAAAACTGAGCGAGTTTGAGGCCAGTTTCGACAGCGCGTTCGAGAGGATCTGCATCCTTGCATCCCTGGCGGGCTTCGAAGTAAAGGCGTTTCAAGGAGATCGCAGGGGCCTGCGAGGACATGAAGCAATTATCGTGCCCTCAGCGGGAGGCAACACGAAAGGAACCATCTTCTACAATCCTGACCTGCCGCTTCCCCGCATCATTTTCTCGATAGGACACGAAATTACGCACTCGTTTTTCCCAGCGAGCAATACTGGAGCGCGGTTCCGCAGCCTCTCCAGAGAGGGTTCCAGAGGTGCCCGTGAGTTAGAGATGCTTTGCCATTCCGGTGCCTCGGAACTAGCCATGCCGTTGGTCGCGTTCGGTGCTGCTGTAAAGCGCCATGGTTTTGGCTTTGGCTCTGTAGATTTGATTCGCGAGCCGTTCGAAACGTCGTTCGAAGCGTGTACATACCGGATGGCTCAAACGGCCTCTTTCCCGGCAGCCGCAGGTCTCTTTCAGTTCAGACGGCGTGTCAGTGAGGAGGAGGGGCTGGGGAGTCGCAACCTGAATCTCTTTTCGAATAACGACCCGGACTGTGGAACTCCAATGAAAAAATATCGCAGACAATCGTTTCATTTTTCAAGTTCTTTCCCACGAGAATTATTGATCCCGTGGAACAAGTCTGTTCAAGAGACTTCCCACATCTATCGTGCCGCTGAGTCTAGATCGCTGCAAACTGGATTCGAGCGAATCGCCATCAATGGCCGGGGGAAAGAAATCCGCTGCTATTTAGAGGCGCTTCCAGCCCCGTATCAGCCAGAAGATGTTGACCCCGATCATCCAGACATCCTTTTCCTTCTCACGATGAACTTAGCCTAGTTAGCTCCACGCGCCGTCTCTAAGGGGCTTACGGCGGCGAGAGCGGAGGGAATCGGGGTCTACCTGCTGATGCTGTGACCTTCTGCCTGCGTGTGCTCACGCACTTGGCCTCGCGCGGACGACGGCTCGATCTTGTGTGCTAAAGATACGGATTCACGGCTCGGTTCCATCGCAGATCGGTGCGACACGTCGCGCGACAGTTGCTCGGCAAGCTGGCTCCTGTCGTTTGTGTAGAGCTTCGCATCGTAACGGCCCCGCGACACGGCCACATACGCTAACCGGCGATTCACCAGTTTTTCTCCCGCCTGCTCCGTTTCCACATGCACCAGCACGCGGTCGGCGGTTTGCCCCTGACTGCTGTGGCTCGTCACCGCGTATCCGTAGTCGAGATGGGGATTCTCTTTGACGTTGAACACGACAGTGCGGCCTGAGTCGAGGCGCAGTTGCACGTTGCCGCTCGCGTCGATCTTCTCGATGGTGCCTAGCTCACGGTTGGCGATGTGCTGCTCTCGATTCGGAGCGGTGAACTGTATGCGATCGCCTTCACTGAACGCCCGTTCTGTCTCTCGGTACAGCATCACGCCATGTAACCGGCGCGGATCGTAACTCACCTCCTGGCCGTTCCTGCGTTTCACCGTCACCAGATTTTCTCCCTCGTTTATCCGTTCAACGCGGGCATACTCTCCCGCTTGGATGCCATGTGCCTTGCTCCCCTTGGCGTAGCGCACGACATCGCCCGGCGCATACTGCTCAGCCCACTGCCGGTCCGCGCCGGTGACCTCCTGCCGTGCTATCAGCACTCTCATTGCGTGCTCGCTGTGGTCCACCTGCCTTCGCATCTGCATTTCCCGGTGGATGACTTGATTGATGTCCATGCGCGATTGATTGTCGGGTGAGACGACTAATGTCCCTTCCGGCCGCTCCGCATATTCCCTGGCGATTTCCTTGAGTCGCTCGTCCCGATCCGGGATTTCATGGACGCGGCCCTGCGTATCGAGTCGCTCGATTGCTTCTCGCACATTGCCACGCGAGAGCTGCTCCACTACCTCTTTGAGTGCCGGGTCTTTCTGTCGCACGATCTCATCAAGCCGCGCAGTTTGGATTCCGGCTTCCTGTAGCTGCTGATACGGCGTTCCCGCTTCGACGGCCTGGTGCTGGCGTGTGTCGCCTACCAAAAGTACACGGTCATGTTCTCTGAGTCGGTGGAAGAATTCATTCATCTGCTTCGTACTCGCTAAGCTCGATTCGTCCATAACGTAGAGCCGCTTTTGTCCGTCGAGCATTTCATCGATTTGCGCCAGATGCCGCTGCAAGGTGCTCGATTCGATCCCGGCCTCAGCGAGTTTCTGTGCGGCGCGCGACGTTGGCGCAAAGCCCTCGACCTTGTAGCCTTCACTTTCGGCTGCTTCTCGGATTGCCGTGAGGGAAGTAGTCTTGCCAGACCCGGCAACGCCTTCGAACACGGTGACCTGATCCCGGCTTGCGAGGATTTGCTCGACAGCTCGCCGCTGGCTTTCGCTTAGATGCGGATGGTCTATCTCGACTCCTCTGCGCGTATCGACGCTGCCAATGGCCGAGTGTCTTTTCTGTCCCTCACGCATGACTTGGATCGTGTCGCGCTCGTAATCAATCATCTCCTGAGTCGTGTATGCCCGGCCTGGTGCGCCCAGTTCCTTTTCTACTCCCATGAATTCACCGGCATTGATGCGTTCCTCGAATTCGGCCCGGACCTCAGTCAGTGTCGCCTCTCCCATCGAACGCCTCAACGCATCCCGCAATAGCTCGCGCTCCTCGACCACGGCTTCCCGCTCCAAATTTCTCTCTTTCGAGAATGTAACCGCAGACCGTGCCGTCGTGTGGGGAGCTTCCTGCTCAACCCGTCGTGCTCTCTGCGTGGCTGCCGCTATTACTTGTTCCGGCTGGTTTCCGAACGCCTCCGCCATCTGCCGGTGGCGTTGTTGCATCTGTTCTCGAGAAATATCGAGCTTCGCTTCCCGCGTTTTGTGCGCTGCAATCTGCGCGGCGTCGGCTCCTCGCTGATTTTCCTTTGCCAGATGCTCTTCGATCTGCTGGCGGCGCGGACTTGATGCGGCAAGATATTCATCGCTATAGCCCCTGATTTCCGGCTGGCCACTCTTTCCGCGCCCGACCTCGTATCCTAGTTCCTTGAGCCTCATGGCTAGTTCAGAGCGGTACACCGCTGTCGCGTACTGCTGGGTCTTGTAGAGTTCCCGTGGCTGTAGCGCGTAGGTTTCCCCACCTTCCGTTTCCGTAAGATTGAAGAAAACAACGTGCGTATGCAGTTGGGGCGCGGCGTAGCCGTCCACCGGCCTCGCGCTGTCATGCTCGAACTTCGCCGCAACCCATTTGCCGGTTGTTTCGGCTGGCAGGTTTCCGCCGATGCGGGCTTGGACGTATCGTTCTAGCTCGTCCAGCGCTACGGCCACGCTTTCTTGATGTGCCCCGCGCACCCGTTCGTCTCCCCCCACGAGTGCAGTCAGTGACACGCTCTTCGGTGCGGAGAACGTTGCATCCCAGCCCGCCCGATGCTCCATCGTTCGAATCTTCTGGCCCTGCTCGTTCACATACTCTCGTGCTGCTTTGTGGCGCACGAGTTGTTCGCTCGTAATCGGGTGCTGGCCTTCCGAAAGTCGCTGGAAGTGCTCCTTGCACACATCACCCCTGAGGCCCCACTGTTCGGCAAGCCATCCGTGCCATTCGCCGCGTATCTGATCGCCTTGCGTATAGTAGTTTTCGCGCGCATTCGAGAACTCTTCGGCGTGATACGCCTGGGCTTGGCTTGCGCTCAGCGGATTCGAGATGGTCAGCATGGATTGGCCTATTCGAAGAAGTGCTCTTGTGTCGGGCCGCTTCGAGCCAATTGATGTTCACGGTCTTGCTTTACTTCATTCAGCGTGATTTTCTGCTCGGGCGTCCCGTTCGGTCCAACTGCTGCCCTTCCCGCTCGCGGCGGTTCTTCCGCTCGTTTTCTCATTGGCCGTTCGATGTACTTCGGTTGCCTGGCTGGAAGTTCGATGAACGGGAAGTTCATCCGCACGACAAGATTGCCCTTCTTGAGATACCCGCGCAAGTCGGCAAGCCCGCTGATCTCGGAATCCATGACCAGCGGTTCAACTTGGCGCTCCAGGTTGTAGCTCTTGGTGTTCCGCTGCTGTCCCATTTGTCCGCTTGAACGGCTCTCACGGAGCCTTTCAATTTCGACTTCGCCAATAGTCTTTGAAACCCATTCCGCTGCGCGGCACTCGCTGGTGCGCAAGAAGATTTTCGTCGCGGGCTGCGACAGCATCGCCTCGGCTTCATGCCCGTAGCGCGTCTCAAGCTGGCTCCGCCCCTGGAAGCCAAGCACAACGGGATTATTCGACTTGCGGTTTTCGGTGATCGCCGTATGCAGTTGAGGCAATCGCTGCAAGCTGGCCAGTTCGTCCAAAACAAACCAGACTTTGCGCGGACTGGTCTGTCCCTGGTTGTCCGTTCCTTGACTCATGAGGCGCAATACCAGCGTATCGAGCCATAAGCTCGTCAGAGGGATAAGCCGCTTGCGCGTTTCGGGTGTGCTCGTGAGGAAGAGCCAACCCTTGCGGTTCTTTGACCACCCCGCCGCGCTCCAGCGCGCCGTCGTTTCCTTTTCTGAGGGAAGTAGCTTCAGCGTATCGGCGATCATATTCAACGACGCCAGCACGCCGCTCCGTTGCGCCGGGGCTTGCCGGTCGATCATCGCCGCGTATTCGGTGCCTTTCACCCTCCGGTCGATTTCTTCCTCATGGCACATCCACCAAGCTATCTCCTCGGGTGTTGGCCTGAAGGTCAGAAGGTGCGCGAAGATTTTCCGTGGGCCTTCCACGAAAAACGGATTCTCGTTGTGCCGGTCGGGAAATAGGGAGGCCGCCAGAGTCAAAGCCTCCGCATCATGCAGCAGTTCCTCGCCGGGACTCCAATAGGGCATCCGGGCATCCAGCGGATTCAGAATTGCGTCGCCGCGCTCGGGAATGTAGAACTCTGGCGTGTAATCGAGTGCCGGGTCGTAGACGATGGCCGCCTCGTCGCGCTCTTCAATCTGCAACAACATTCTTCGGATCAGCGTGCTCTTGCCAGTTCCCGTGTCACCCATGATAAGGATGTGGCTCGGCTCGATGGCGCGAGGGAGCCTCAGAGTTCGCACCTGGCCGAACACTCTCTGTAGAAAAGTCTGTGTCTGCTCGAAGCCGATGCCGTCAGACCGATTCCTGCGGTTGAATTCCCACACGGTGACAAGCGCTGGTCCTTTGAGTCTCCGTCCCTCTTTCCGCGCGCGGTCGCGGGCCGCATCCTTCGGGATACCTACGAGCAAGCCTGCAAAGAACACCCCCAAGCCTCCCGATAAGCCTGGCCTCAAGAAGTCCGTGAAGGTCTGATCACGATAGATCCAGTGGCCTAGGAACTCATGCAGCTTGGCGTTGTCGTACTGCCCCTGCTGGAATATGAGCCGCCGGTCTCCCATCCTCACTGCCTCGTCGGTGAGTGCAAACGTCGCCTCGCCGCTGGCCGTCGTTACGGGCATCACTTCTTCGTCGAGCGCCATTCGGCTGCCCTTTCGGTCTATGACATTTAGCAACACGTAGCGGCCGGTTTTTGAGAGGTTAATCTCGGTGCGGAGTCCGCTGCGGATGTACGTCTTCAAATAGAACCGCTGCAAGGGTGTCAGAACATAGGCATAACGGTAGGCGCAGATCGCGGCCACACTGAGGGCTGCAAGAAAGAATGCCGTGATCACCCAGGCGGACTTGGGATTCGGCCACTCGCCCGCATACTGATTTCGACCCCATTCCCGGCTCATTTCGCACCCCCTTTTGCAGCCGCCGCGAGACGCTCCTGCGCCTTGTGGAATTTGTCTTGATCTGCGCGCTCGATAAGCCGCTGCATTTCATCGGGTGTTAGTGCCTCTCCCTGGGCCAGTTTGTAGAGCGCATTCAGGAGGATCGTCCGCAGTGCAATCACTTCTGCGAGCAGGGTCTCCTCGACTGGCTTTGCTTTGCGTCCATTCGCTCGCTCTAACAGCACATCGCGACACCACTCGCCCAGCGTCAAACCTTCACGCTCGGCCACGGCAATAAGCTGCTCGCATTCGGCCCCGGTCATCTTGCAACCCACGGTGCGGTTCCGCAGTTGATCGGCTGGCATAGAAGGACCTCCTTCGAGAAAACTTCATCGAAAACAAGCTGCTGGCCATCGGTGAACAAAATCAACAAGTTAACCGAGCGCGCCGAAGGTTAACCGCCAGCGCTGCGATTTTGCTAAGCTGCGCCGCGAGAACACGTTAACGAAGAGCGCCGCGCAGCGCTTTGCAGCACCCAATTTGGGGTGGCGTGTCCGTCGCCACACCCGGTGCCGAAGGCACCGCTCTTCTCTTGGTCGGCCAAAGGGGGACGACGCGGCACTCCGCTGCACTGCATCCGGCCACGATATTGAGGCTGAAGAGCATCACAGCTCACCGTATTCCAGCGTCAGCGCATCCCACGCCATGCGGATTTCGGGAAGCTCCCATGCGCGGCGAAACAAGGCTTGGACCGACTTCCACTCCTTCTCGGATAGGCCAAACGTAATGCCGTTGTCGTGTGCGCGGAACCAGTAGTCTTTCCCCTTGCCTTCTTCGGGCGCTGCGACATAGCCGAGGAAGTATCCACTCTCCCAACGGCGCGCCGGGCTCTCCGGGGCAAGGGTCGCAAGCATGGCGCGAAACTCCGTAATCCTTGGATAGCCGTTGATCGGGTACATCGGGCCGCGTGGGCCGGGGAAACTCAAGAGCAGGTAAATATCGTTGCTCTCTCCCCGATTGAACGAGAGCGTGAAGTCGCCTTCTTTAATGGATGGAATCGGCGGCTGATAGAAGGAATCCTGGCTCGTGGACTCCGCGCGGAGCGACTCTTGCGTGAGGCAGTAGTGACCGCGCGCGGCCAGCCGCCACATAACTGGGAAGAATGGCCGGAGTGCCCGGTTCACAGCGTCAGCCGCTGGGAGCTTTTCGTCCTCCAGCAGGATTAGCAGATTGCGTCCCGCCAGAAACGTGTCCCACTTTACTGCCGGATCGCTGAGCCGCTTACGGGTCTCGGCTACTGTCTGGCGAACAGTCTCGGAAGTCGCACGCTCCGAATCGTCTACTCCTTTCGCCTTCGTAGGACGGAACTCGGACGGCAGATTGTTGACGTAGTACGAGTCCCGCAATGAAGCGCGTTCCGTCCGAAGTTCATACACTGCAAGGAACGCGTCGAGCACGACGATGAGCGACTCGTTGGAGACAGGATTGGGCGTCCTTTCGGTATAGGCTTCGAGCCCCTTCTGCACGAAGTGTGCCAGCAGTATCCACTCGGCTCGCGACAGAATATGCTGCGCTTCCCCCTTCCTGCGAATCTCGAGAAGTGTCTCTGTCGGTTTGGCCAGCAAGTCCGCAACTTCAAAGCGGTCCTCGCGGGCAGATTCAAGAAGCTGCTTGGCGACCTCCGATGTCGAAACGCTGTCCCCTTTTTTCGAGGACAGGAGCTGCTTGGCACGCTCCAAGCGTGCGTACAGAGCGTCGCTGATGCGGAGGGACAGAGTTTGCCCTTGTGTGTGCTTCTCGGGCTTTTGCGGTTTGTCCGGCATCCGGGATACCTCCCTTTCCACTGTTAAGACGCAACCTTTTTCAGAATAGTTGCATCTTGACAGAATGTTTGCAAACATTCTATGATATTGCACCTTAGGGTGTCAAGTCAAAAATGACCACCGGAATCCCAGGGAACGGAGCCAATGAAACACCGCACCACCCAACTCGGCGTGCGCAAGAACCCAGACTCGCCAAGAGTGCATGGCTTGCGCCTCACGGTAAATCCATCATTTGCACAATCACTGAGAGAGTTCGAAAACGCGCACAGCCAAGCCGAGGAACCATCTCCTCCGATGAGTCACACGGCTGGGAACACCACAGTTGGGAGAGAGGGAGAAGCGGCGCAATTACTGACAGTAGCGGAAGTAGCTGCTCTTCTGCGCGTCCCCGTCTCTTGGGTCTACGGACGCACTCGAAACCGATCTCTAGAACGATTGCCGGGCTACCGGCTTGGGAAGTATTGGCGCTTCCGCGAGGACGAAATCCTCGCTTGGGTGAAATGTCAGCGCGGAGGGCACCATGCCGCTTGACTCCAGAGGTACACTCAAAGCTGACATAGGAAAAGGCAGACGAGCCAACCTCAGAATAGAGAGGAGAAAAATGGCTCGTTGCCAGTATCAGAATGGTTGTCTTTTTGTCCGCGGTAAGCGAAGGAAAATGTGGGTTGCGCGGTGGAGGGAAGACGTGGTCCTCGCTGATGGATCGGCAAGCCGAGTAATGCGTTCGGTTGTGCTCGGGCCTGTAAGCGAGATCGCAGGCCGCCGTGAAGCTCGCAGATTACTGGACGCTCGCCTCAACCCCATCAATCAAGGGCAGTACCGCCCGGAAGCCACGATGTTATTCTCGAAGTTTGCTAGAGACTGCTTCGAGCCGGGATTATTGCCGACACTCAAGTTTGCTACGCAAAAGATATACTCATTCCTCTTGCGGAAGCACTTGACCCCACGGTTTGGTGACTATCGCCTTTGCGACATATCCAGAGCTGAAATCCAGCAGTACCTTCTGGAGAAACTCAAGCAAGGATTTGCATGGGAGACCACCAACCATCTGCGCAACTTAATGAGCAAGGTTCTAGGGACCGCCGTCAGTTGGAATTACCTGACGGACAATGTCGTTCGTGGCGTCAAGATGCCTGAGCGCTCATTGAAGCGTCCCCATCAGTTTCTCAATGCGGATGAAGTGAAACGACTCATTGCAGCCTGTACTGAGCCGACTCGCAGCATCGTAGTGGTTGCAACCATGACCGGACTGCGGATTGGTGAGATTCTCGCGCTGCGC
>Ga0137379_10000836_pt1 | contig 27684 bp, 24 predicted proteins | sample SagtaG_18_FD_104812 | JGI IMG/M metagenome (GOLD analysis project Ga0137379, IMG submission 104812) | Vadose zone soil microbial communities from Sagehorn Ranch, Mendocino, California, USA - Sage2_L_80_16 metaG | ecosystem: Environmental > Terrestrial > Soil > Vadose zone | place: USA...
AAATAGGGTATCTTCAAACCTTATCCAATGCCTGAGATAAGTCAGCAATTAAATCTTCGACGTCTTCTATACCAACAGAAAGACGAATCAATGTGTCTGAAAGTCCACATTTTTCCCGTTCCGCCTTTGGAACAGCAGCATGTGTCATGGTGGCTGGATGTTCGATCAATGACGCAACTTCACCTATATTAATAGCAATATAAAAAAGTTGTAGTGATTCTAAAAATGTTCTTACTGTCTCTCTATTTCCATGTAGTTCAAGCGATAACACTGCACCAAAACCTTTCATCTGCTTTTTGGCTAGTTTGTATTGCGGATGTGATGGATGCCCCGGATAATAAATTTTTTTCACTTTTTTCTGCTTAGAAAGAAACTCAACAACTTGCAAAGTATTCTCTTCGTGTTTTTTCATGCGGAGTTCAAGTGTTTTACTACCTTTCAACAAATTGTAACAATCAAATGGTGAAAGAACCGCACCGATTGCGTTTTGTAAAAACCCAATCCGATCTGCAAGTGCTTTATCATTCACCATGATACATCCACCCGTCACATCACTATGCCCTCCGAGATATTTCGTTGCAGAATGTAAAACAATATCGGTACCCAAATCAAGCGGCTTTTGCCAATAAGGAGTAGCAAAAGTATTATCAACTAGTGTTAAAATCTTTTTTTGTTTGGCAACGCTTGCAACGGATGCAAGATCAATAATTTTCATGAGCGGATTGGTCGGAGATTCTAAGAAAATGAGTTTTGTATATGGCCTGATATATTTTTTTATATCGTCTCCAGTTACAAAATCGACAAACGATACTTCAAGTCCCCACTGAGCAAAAACCTGTTTAAAAAGGCGGAAATTGCCGCCGTAAACATTATCAATTGAGACAATATGGTCACCTGGCTTAAACATCAGTAACACATTGGTTAACGCAGCAAGACCTGAAGAAAAAGCAAAGGCATAATGAGCATTTTCAAGTGCTGCAAGATTTTTCTCGAGTGCGTCCCTTGTCGGATTTCTACTTCGGGAATAATCGTATCCGGCAGTTGGAATAGATACTTTTTTTCTTGCAAAAGTCGTTGATAAATGAATCGGTACAATTACGTCTCCACTCCCACCTTCTTGCAAATTTGGTTCATTGCCGATATGTATAGCTTTGGTTGAAAATTTCATACTGTGGCTAAAGCTTTTTTTAGACTTGCGGCATGTCTTGTTATATCTTTTAAGCCTCCACAGATACGAATAACTCCCTTGTTTTCGGAAACGGTAACGTCACCAAAACCAAAACTTTCAGTTATTTCTATCTCATCAAAAGCTCCCTTCATGCCTAATTTGTGAAATATTTCTCTCCCTGCAAATTTCCCACACAACCCAAGCGGTTCAATGAAAAAGAGTGGAGTTATTCCTTGAGGATAATGCGCTGACACATACTCATAATTTGGGTGACCGGATAAATTTGGATGTCTTATGACATATCTGTCACCACAGCCGTCAGCTTTTGCACATTCTCGAGCTAAACGCAATGTATTCTCCATTGTTAATCTATTTTCTCTATCAAATGCTGCTTTATTTTTTTCTGTAATGCCAGCAAATTTTTCTATAAGAGACTGTGCAGGTATCAATCCAATTCTTGTTCGCTTGTTGTATAATTTTTCTTCCAATAGTTTATCCTGCGTAAAGACAAATCCTCCCATATCTTCATTGTTGAAATAAAATTTCGTCAGACTCTCAAGCCCTATGATAGGCAATTCAGGATGAGCCGCCATATGTTCTGATAACGGCACGACAGAATTTGTGGGAAGAGTATTATCCAATATAATTACCTTGGGCTGCAATTGATGTAAACTCTCAAGTGCTAAAAAACTTTCTATATCCAATACGGGCATTCCTGGCCCGTTGCCAACAGTCTCGAAAAAAATAGCTTTTACTGATTTTCCTTTTAATTCTTGAAGTTTTTGATCAATTGCAGCAAGAGAGCCTGCATCAACTTCATGCGAAATAACTCCCCTCTCATTTACTAAATCTTCATTAATATATACTCCTGTCTTTCCATACTCTTCAATTGAGATACCATGAAGGATACTATCCTCCCTCGTGGGATTGGTAATTTCAAGAGCAGCCACAACTGCAGACATACCGGAGTTCAAAACAAGTAACCGTTGTTTTTTTCCAAGACCCACTAAGTGCGCAAGTCCTATTTCAAAATCAAACAGCTCTACAAAACCACTCCGCGGATAGAACCGGTGGGTGCTATAATCGCGAATCAGTTGTTTATTGATCGCGTTTGCAACATATTCATATGTATTTGGATGTCCAAAGGATGTTTTGGATTCCATTCTATTAAGATCTCTTTTTGTCATATTTTAATAGCTCCTTTTTCCACAAAAAAACCTCTCGAAAGAGAGGTTAAAATATTTGTTTTGCTTGAGCAAAACCGCATCCTTCCCTCGTCGGGCTGGGCTTAGCACCCATCTCGAAAGACGAAGGGTTGCTGAATGGATCATCGGGCCAGTACCCTCCCCATTACTCTTTATGTAAACTATGAATGAGTATAGATAACCTTACTGAGATTGTCAAACAGCAATCAGCACTTTCTCAAACCTGAAGGCTTGGATAGTGGCATTTTTTGAAATGCTAGTCAAATAGGGTACCCTTACTATGATTTATTTCAAATCTTTGAAAAACCATCATAACCTAGAATCTTAATAATTTTTAATTTCACTTCTTCTGAGAGGAAACCTTTTTTGATAATATCTTCAATGATTTCATGTAAAAACTCTTTAGATATTTTTCCTTCTGCCATCCATAAAACTATATTTTCCATCTCAATAATAAATCTTCCTACCATGCCATCCCAACGGTTAATTTCAAGGAAATAAGCTCCTAATGCTATAGACGACCTTTTATTTCCGTCAACAAATGCGTGGTTCATAGCAATAGAAAAGACTAAGTGAGTTAATTTATCAGATAAAGTTGGATAATAATCGTCATTCTGTATATGCGCTAGTGCGCTTTCAATTAGAGCTTCTTCTCTAACCCCGAGCAATCCTCCAGATATTTGTATGATATTATCATGTTCTTTAATTGCATGCCTGATACCAAAATAAAGAAATCCCATAAACTTATTTATCTTTTAATCTTTTAAACACGTCTTGATATTCTTCTATTCTTTTTGCTAACTCTTTACTTTTCTCACCTAAAAATCTTTCAAAATCAGCAGTATCTAGAGGGTTTATATAGTCAACAAGTTCCGGATGTACAACTGATCTTAAGCCGTAATCTCTGCTCGCCATTTTCATTCTTGCCATATCTATTTGAGGAACCCATGTAGGATTATTTTCAAATTCTTCAAAAAGGTTATCAACTTCTTCAGATTTTAATTTTCTACCAATTTGTTCATATTTCTTTTTCATTTCATAGGCTAGTCCTGTCTCATACATAGATATCGTTGTTAAAATTTCTGCGTACATTGTGATTCTGACATCGTCTTTCTTCGTTAAATTCAAAATAGCTCTATATTCTTGAGCATGTTCTTTAAAGATGCTTTTATAAATTTTATTAGTATAAATTGCATATTTAAAATTTCCCATTTCAACGTATAACTTGAGTGCATTAACAAAGTCTTTTCTGTAGTTTTCTCCCACGTAAAGACTAATTAAATATGCTTCGTCTCTTTGGTTAATATACTTTGTACTGCCTCCAGCTTTCATACTCACTACGTCCAACATAATATCCAAAATCAATCCTCGTAATACTCTAGCTTTTTCACTCTCAACCATTAACATGGCTAAATTTATAAATGCTTTAAGATTGAATACACCTAACTTTGGAGTATTCTTAGGGACATCAATGTCCCCAAGATGGCTTTCTTTAAAGGATTGCAGCTTCTTGCCAATTAAGACCTCATACCCATTCTCTTTTAACTCATTCCCATATTTACCGGCTAAATATCTATCAACTGTTTTTTCATCGACTTCAAAAAATATAGCAACTTGTTTAGCGGTTACAATATATTCTCCTTCAAATCTTATGCCCCGAATACCTATCTCCTTCTGGATATGTTCTAGTGCGAAAGGGTTATTAAGGATATTTTTTCTATCTACTAATGATTCTTGTAGTTGTTTTTTCATAGCAAAAATATTATAGCACTACTTGTCGATATGAGGTATTTCAAAGAATACAGTCTTGTCTAAAAACCATATGGTAGCGGGTTATTACTTTTTAAGTCAATTAACGAAAACTTCGGTAAAAAATAACGATCCATTCTGATTAGCTTTTATATGGCAAAAACTCACTTCTGTGCGGTACTAAAAAAGATTGATTAGATTGATATATCAATCTGAAGTCTGCGGATAATGACATTTTTTCCATTTCTTCCCGCTTCCGCACCAGCAGGGATCATTGCGGCTGAGCTTTTTTTCATTTTTTACACTTGTTGACTTGGCATTTTCCGAAACCTCACTTGCTGGTGTATTGGTTACCATTTTTTTCTGCGGCACAACAGGAATCGGTGCTTCCGGATGCGCTGGACCCGCATGCACACTGCCATCTGCATGCGTATGAGTCCCAACAGATTGCACTGCGCCTGCTGGGGGCTGCACCTGCACTTTGTAAATCCGGTGAACTATCTCGTCATCAATCGCGAAGACGAGCTGTTCAAACATCCTGAAAGCCTCATTTTTATATTCCACCAACGGGTCACGCTGAGCATATCCGCGAAGGCCAATGCCTCCTCGCAAATTATCAATTGCATCCAGATGATTGGTCCAGAGATTGTCTATGACAGAGAGCATAACAAATTTCTCAATCTGCCGCATAAATGCCGATCCCAATTGCTCTTCTCTTTTGTCATAAATATCCGATGCAATTTTTGAAAGAAATTCTATCTTCGCTTCTGTATCATGATGCTGCTCGAGCTGTTTGGTCAACTGATCTTTTGACGCATCGTCAAAAGGAATAATCGTATTAAATGCATTTGTTATTTCTTCATTGAGGGAATCGCCCGAAATAGGCTGATTGGCAATCGTCAACTCAACCAAACCGGAAATCGCAGCATTGATCCTTTCGCGAACTGATTCCTTTAACGTATTTATTTCATCAAGAGAACTTTCAAGAATTTTGCGGCGTCTCTGATAAATGATTTCCCGCTGCTTATTCAATACATCATCATACTCAACCAAATGCTTCCTGGTGTCGAAATTGAATCCTTCAACTTTTACCTGCGCGTTCTCAATTGATTTAGAAACCAGCGGATGTTCAAGCGGCACATCCTCAGGCATATTAAATCGTGACATCAAACCCGCTATCCGATCACCGCCAAAAAGCCGCATAATATCATCGTCAAGCGCAACGAAAAATCGTGAAGCACCAGGGTCGCCTTGCCGTCCGGAACGACCACGAAGCTGGTTATCAATGCGCCGGGACTCATGCCGCTCAGTACCTATCACAAACAACCCGCCAAGCGCCAACACCTCATCATGTTCTTTTTGCCATTTTTTAAATTCAGGAGAGTTCTGTCTGACTGTGCCATCGGCATTTTTTGGCGTCTCTCCACCAAGAACAATATCAACTCCCCGTCCTGCCATATTGGTTGCGACCGTCACTGCGCCTTTTTTCCCGGCATTAGAGATAATTTCTGCTTCTCGCAAATGATTTTTTGCATTGAGGATTTCATGTTTTATTTTGCGACGGCGCAACAATTCTCCTACAATTTCATTTTTATCAATTGAGGTTGTACCGACAAGAACCGGCTGGCCTTTTTTGTATGCTTCCTCAATTGCATTAACAACAGCTGTATATTTCGCACGGCCGGTTTTGTAGACAGCATCTGAATGATCAAGGCGCTTGATAGGACGGTACGTTGGTACGACAATGACATCAAGATTGTAAATTTTTCTGAATTCCTCCGCTTCCGTCACCGCTGTTCCAGTCATACCGGCTAATTTTTCATACATGCGGAAATAATTTTGGAGCGAAACAGTCGCAAGCGTCTTGGATTCACGCTGAATCGGTACGCCTTCTTTTGCTTCAATTGCTTGATGAATTCCCTCTGACAAACGACGGCCTTCAAGAAGTCTTCCGGTAAATTCATCAACCAAAATAACTTGATTATCTTTGACGATATATTCTTTTTCTCTATGGAAAAGCGCGCGCGCTTTTAATGCCGCTTCCAAATGATAAACAGTATCAAAATCTTTTTCATAAATATCTTTGATGCCATATAACTTTTCAATTTTGCCGATTCCATGATCAGTCAAATGAGCAGTGCGAAATTTTTCATCAATCTTGTAATCAGTATCTGGGGATAACTTTTCAACGACTTTTGCATATTCATAATAACGTTGAGACGGAGACTCATCAGGAGCTGAAATAATATGAGGAGTACGGGCCTCATCAATGAGAACAGAATCAACCTCATCAACAATCGCATAGTTATACCCCCGCTGCACAAGATCTCCTAGTTCTTGTGCCATATTGTCGCGTAAGTAATCAAAGCCAAATTCGGAATTGATACCATAGGTTACATCCGCATCATATGCTTCTTTGCGGCTGATTGGTTTGAGATGCAATAGGCGGTAATCACTTGCATCCTTATTCGTAACTTCAGGATCATAGATAAATGATTGCTCGTTAATCATTGCGGCAACACTAACACCCAACAAATGAAACACCGGCCCCATCCATCCTGCATCACGTCTGGCCAAATAATCGTTGACCGTAACCAAATGAGCACCCTTCCCCACCAAACTATGCAGATAAAGAGCCAAGACTGCGGTCAAGGTCTTTCCCTCACCGGTTTTTTGCTCGGCGATTTTCCCTTGTGCCAACACAATTCCTCCCATGAGTTGTTGATCAAAATGGCGAAGCCCAAGTGTCCGATGTGATGCTTCACGGACCAAAGCAAATGCCTCAGGCAAAATATCCATCAGCTTCTCGCCGTCGTTAAGTCGTTTTTTAAACTCCTGTGTCTTCTTGGCAATATCTTTGTCTTTTAACTTTTTGACGTTTTCTTCCTCGGCATTGATCTTATCGACAAGTGGAGCAAGAGCGGTAACTTCTTTTTTATTGGGGTCGAAAAATTTGTTGATTATCCCTAGCATAAGTAACTAATCTTACCACATTGCAGCCTCAAAAAAAACCCCCTCCTCCTTTTTCTTTCCTCTCCCTTTGGGAAACGGTCATACCAACTACTTTGCTGCAATCTTATCTTTTCCTATATACTTTCGTAACACTTCAGGAATCACAACGCTGCCATCTTCCTGCTGATAATTCTCAAGAATTGCGACAATCGGGCGATTCATCGAAAAAGCCGTTCCGTTGAGCACTTGCAGATATTTTTTCTCAGCTCCATCCTGATATTTCATATTGAGACGGCGAGATTGGAAATCCGTAACAGTTGATGTCGAGGTCACTTCCCGGTATTTATTCTGCGAAGGAATCCATGCTTCGATATCATATTTTCTAGCTGCGTTAAACCCGAGATCTCCGGTACAAATTCTGACCACTTGATAAGGGAGACCAAGCATTTGAAAAAACTTCTCTTCCAACGAAAGCAAATACTCATGTTCTTTGTCATCTTCTCCCTCTGCAACAAAGGACACCATCTCAACTTTGTTAAATTGGTGGACACGGAAAATCCCTCGTGTGTCTTTACCATAACTTCCCGCTTCGCGTCTGAAACACACCGTGTAACTCACATAGCGCCTGGGCAAATCTTCTTTTTTGAGCACATCATTCATGTGCAGCGGCACGACTGATTGCTCAGATGTACCAACCAAATATAACCCATCTTTATCCAGTGAAAAAATATTTTCCTGCTCCCCCATTGCCGTATACCCAAGCCCTTCCATAACGTCTTGTTTTATCAAAACAGGTGGGACAACCGGAATGAATCCTTCTTTAAGTAACACATCAAATGCCAATTGGCGTAAGGCAGCTTCCAAAAGCGCACCATCGCCTTTGAGATACGCAAACCGTGCGCCACTGACAAGGGCAGCTTGTTTGACATCAATGACATCAAGCGCTTCGCCGAGTTCGAGATGATCTTTTATTTTAAAACTAAACGTGGGTGGTTCCCCAACTGTCTTAATCACTTCATTTTCAGATTCATCTTTTCCAACTTTCACATCGGGTTTTGCAGGGTTAGGAATACCTGCCATGATTGTTTGGAGTTCGGTTGAAACTATCCGCATCGCTTCTTCCTTTTTTTCAAGCTCTTCTTTTATTTTTTTCCCTTTTTCAACTTGCTCTGGAGACGGTTTGCCGGTGATGCCTTTTGTCAAAAAATTTCGTTCTTCACGGATTTGTTGGACTTCTTTTTGCAGACTTTGGACTTGTTCGTCTAATTTGATAACTAAATCTATATCAATAGTAACGCCTTTATCTGCTGCTGCTTGTTGAATAACTTTAGGCTTTTCTCGAATTAATTTGATATCTAACATACTGATGCTTCGTTCTTAGTATAAAACAAATCCTAACTACTAGCTACTAAATACTAATTACTAATTACTAATTACTAATTACTTTTTGGAGGTGGGCTTCTTTTTTGCCCCAGATGATTTCGAAGCTTTTGATGACTTTGCTGCTGTTTTCTTTGGCGCAGCTTTCGCTTTTGGCTTTACTGTTGAAACTGCTGGTGCTTTTCCTGATGAAATTTTTGATAAAGATGACTTTAATCGAGCCGCTTTGTTTTGGCTCATGATATTTTTCTTTGCGGCTTTATCAACAGCGCTGAATGCTTTACTCAGCGTATCAGGAGAACTCTTCTCTTTTGCATTTTTTACCAGTTTTTTATACGTATCTTTTATTTTTTTGTTTTTTATGGTACGCTTTTTGTCCTGCTTTAATTTTTTCTTTGCGTGTTTTAGTATTGGCATTTTGTAATTTTAGCATGATATACTTAAAAAAACAATACAAAGTCAACAATTTAGCTTTAGCAATTACCTAGTGACTACTCTTCATACTGCTGTTATCACAATAAATTAATAAAACAGTTGCCTGGGAATTGTTATAAGTTAACTGTTACGAACCTATGACAAACAAATTTTTGTCCCGAAGCCTTGATCTTTTGACCCGTCGGCAGACCAGTATCCTCTCGGCGGCGTTTGTCATAATGGTGACGGTTATTCTCTCTCAAGTACTCGGTCTTGTCCGTCAGCGACTTCTGGTGAGTATTTTTGGTGCTTCCAATATGCTTGGCATTTATCTGTATTCCACACAGTTGCCCAATACAATTTTTCAACTTACTTTTGCTGCAGCGCTCTCCAGCGCATTTATTCCGGTATTTTCTGATTATCTTACTAAAGGAAAAGAAAAAGAGGCACATAAAATGGCATCAACGCTTCTCTCAATTGGTCTGGCAATTTTTGTCGTATTTTCCTTAATTTTGATACTTTTTGCTCAACAAATTTTGCAGATTTTTAATCTCGGGTCTAACTTTTCTCCAAAAGAAATGATACTCATGGCAAATTTGATGCGCATTATTGTTCTGGGGCAATTACTTTTTGTCGTTGCAACGTTCTTTACTGCGCTGCTGCAGTCATACAACCATTTTTTTGTCCCGGGTATTGCCGCAGCACTCTATAATTTGGGAATTATTATTGGCGTTGTTGTCTTTGCTCCAATGGTGGGTATTTATGCAACAGCAATTGGTGTGATCTTGGGAGGACTTATTTTTATTGCCGTTCAAATTCCATTGGCAAGGCAAGTCGGATTTCATTTTACTCCTGACTTTTCGTACATTGCTTCAGAAGGTGTTAAAAAAATCGGCAAACTCATGTGGCCCCGGACCATCTCTGTCATCGTATTTCAGTTAGGGACAATTGCGGTTGGCGCGTTTATCTCTTTTCTCAATGATCCGGGAAGAATGAATGTTATTTTTGATTTCGCTCAGACGCTCGCATTTGCGCCGGTAGCGCTTTTTGGCCAAACTATCGCCCAAGCTGCTTTCCCTGTCCTCGCGCGAGAGAAGGACCGGTTGGAAGAGTTCAGAGATACCTTCATCAATAGCTTTAATCAAATGCTCTATCTCGTCCTTCCTGTTTCGGTGCTTTTTTTGGTACTTCGTATTCCATTGGTACGATTGGTTTTTGGAGCGAGTAAATTTGACTGGCCCGCAACTGTCGCGACAGGGCAAACCCTTGCTCTTTTTAGTATTTCTATTTTTTCACAGGCATTAATTACTCTGGTGCTCCGCGCTTTTTATGCACTGCATGATACCAAAATCCCTCTCATCATCGGCGGTATCTCAACAGCGCTTCTCATCTTTATCGCGTATCTGTTCATCATTGTCTGGCATCTGGGAGTCCAGAGTCTGGGACTAGCTTTCTCTATCGCCAGTCTTTTTCAATTGGTCGTTCTCTTTCTCTTGCTTGAAAAAAGGGTTGGCGGTTTTGGCAAATCAGCTCTTCTTCCATCCTGGACAAAATTCTTTCTTTCATCACTTCTTACAGCATTTGCTCTGTATATTCCTATTAAACTACTTGACCAGCTCGTTTTTGATACGACAAGAACTGTCAATCTGCTTGTTCTTACGGGTATCTCAAGTTTGTTCGGATTGTCTCTGTATCTTTTCCTCACCTGGTTCTTTGATGTAAAAGAAGCCAAGGCATATATATTGATGTTCCAAAAAGCAGGGAATTGGAAAGAAATTCTCAAAAAATCCCAGGAACTCCTCGGCACAGGCAAAGGAGGAACACAGTAGATTAAAAAAATAGAAGAATTCCTTTTGTATAAATCAAACTCCAAATCTTAAAATTGTTCAAACACTACTAGGAGGCTGCTTCCTCATTCTTTCTTCGTTCAACTAACATCTCTAGATGTCTCTTTATATGCTCCCTGATGATGTTTTTGTTCTTTTCCTAATTCCTCAATTAAGGTATTTAATTCATGTACTAATTGCAATCTTTGCGGGGTAGGAGCATTTGCTAATCCGAGATAATCAAGAAGTGCTGCCCCTGTTACTCTCCATTCTCTTCCGACACGAAGCGATCGAATAGTTTGTTCACGAATTAATTTTTCAGCTAATTGCTCACTTACTTGAAGAATTTGTGAAACCTCTTTGACAGTATACGTTTTGCTCCTCAGTATTTCTGCAATCATTAACTACAACTATAGAGTAATTTTAAGGATTTGTCGAGTGTTTTAAGTTGCCTTAGGTTATCTTGAGGTTTTTTCTTTTTAGTACATTCCACCCATTCCTCCGGGCATGCCACCTGGCATTCCGCCTTCGGAACCGCTCTTTTCGGGGATATCAGCGATCAGACATTCGGTTGTGAGAACCATTGTGCCAACACTTGCGGCATTTTGAACAGCAGACCTGGTAACCTTTGCCGGGTCAACAATACCAGCCTTTATCATAGATTCAAACTTCCCTGTCAATGCATTAAATCCAAAGTCTGTTTCTTTATCTTTTCCGGTTGGTTTGGCATAACTTTTTTCTTCAACATTCCTTATAACCCAGCCATCATCTTCTCCGGCATTCTTGACGATCCACCGAAGAGGCTGTTCAAGTGCAGTATAGAGAATGTCCACGCCCAACTTTTGGTCAACAAATTCAAGAGTATCTCGAAGTGCTGGAAGGACACGACGCGCTTTAAGCAGTGTCACACCGCCTCCAGGGACAATTCCCTCTTCAAGTGCTGCTTTGGTTGCTGCTACTGCGTCATTGACACGTTCTTTCTTTTCCTTCATCTCAACTTCAGTTGCTGCTCCGACGTTAATTACAGCGACACCGCCAGCTAATTTTGCAAGTCTCTCCTGCAATTTTTCGCGGTCAAAATCAGATGTTGTTGCCTCTATTGCTCGACGTAGTTGTGAAATACGTGCTGCGAGTGCTTTTTTGTCACCTTTACCGCCAATAATGCGAGTATTTTCTTTATCAGCCCAGACTTTATCTGCTCGCCCGCAATCCTCAACCGTTACGCTTTCCAGTGTCCGTCCTGTGTCTTCAGAAATAACAGTACCACCGGTTAAAATAGCGATATCCTCAAGCATTTCTTTACGTCGGTCACCAAAACCGGGAGCTTTAATTGCCAGTGAATTAAATGAACCTTTAAGCCTATTCACAATAAGCGCAGCAAGTGCTTCGCCTTCAATATCATCAGCGATGATGACAAAATTTTTGGTTACTTTGACGAGATTTTCAAGGAAAGGGAGGAATTCATTGAGTGCGGAAATCTTTTTATCGGTGATCAAGATGTATGGGTCTTCAATTTCAGCTTCCATTTTGTCGGTGTTGGTTGCAAAATATGCTGAAACATAGCCTTTATCAAATTCCATACCTTCTTTATAAACAACTTCCATTTCCATGGTGCGGCCTTCTTCAACGGTAACGACACCATCTTTACCGACTTTTTGCAATGCTTCAGCGATAAGTGAGCCAATCGTTACATCTTGCGCGGAAATTGTTGCTACCCGTACAACATCTTCATCTTTGACTGGTCGTGCCATTTTCCTGACTTCTTCAATAACTGCAGCGACTGCTTTGTTAATACCTTCACGAAGAATCATTGGATTAGCGCCTGCTGTGACATGCTTCATGCCGTCATTAACAATTGCTTGAGCAAGAACGGTCGCTGTGGTAGTACCATCTCCTGCGTTGTCATTGGTTTTGCTTGCTGCTTCTTTTGCAAGCTGGACACCCATATTTTCAAAAGGATCTGAGAGTTCAATTTCTTTTGCAACAGTCACACCATCATGCACAACAGTTGGCGCTCCCCATTTTTTCTCCAGCGCGACATTGCGGCCTTTTGGACCCAGGGTTGTAATAACTGCTTTTGCCAACATATTAACACCCTTTACGAGTGACTGTCTTGCTTCTTCTCCGAATTTTAATTGTTTTGCCATAATTTCTCCTTAGTTAACAACTGCGAGTATATCAGTTTGCTTTACGATTTTCCACTCTTCGTTTCCGACTTTGACTTCATTACCACCCCATTTGGTGAAATACACTTTGTCTCCGACTTTAACAACCATCTTTTCAACTTCACCTTTTGGATGGACAATGCCAGGACCGACTGCCATCACTTCACCAATTGCTGGTTTTTCTTTGACATTTTCCGGAAGATAAATTCCTCCTGCGGTTTTTGTTTCCGCCTGAAGCGGCTTTATTAATACGTTATCAAAAAGTGGTTGGATATCTGATTTTGATTTGGTTGCCATAGCAATATAAATTAATGTTGAGTTATCACTCAATACTTAAGTATGCCAAAGTATACAACAGAAAATTTTCTTCGTCAAGCCCCAAATGCATCTAATAACAAATAAGGCTTATCTATTGACACAACCATTATTCTTCTATACGATAAAATTACCGCTCACTTTGGAACGGCTCTTATTGTATGAATTTAAACGGTAAAAAATTGTTCTTAATTGGCTTTATCGTTGTTCTCCTTGTTGGTATTCCATTGACTATATTTATCCTCCAACAACAAACAAACACACAACAGCATGCCCAGGCTTCCACAAACCTTGCCTTTAGTCCAGATTCATCAGCCGCATCACCCATTCAAAAAAACGTCGGCGATTCCATACCGGTTGATGTTAGCATTGACCCGGGGAAAAATTTAGTCTCGTTTGTAAAATTGGAGATTCAATATGATCCGACAGTGCTGGCAACCGCATCCGCAGGCGCATTTAAGGCAAATACCACTGCTTTTCCCTCTGTCCTTGAAGGACCAGTTTACTCACCGGGTAAAATTGCCGTAACCTTATCAGTAGGTCCTGACCCAACCAAAGCAATTCAGCAAAAAGTCACAGCTGCGACAATAACTTTTACTGCGTTGAAAGGCACTCCTCCAGGGACACCCACCTTGGTTAGCTTCACGAGTAGCACACAAGTTCTCTCGATTGGTTCAAGCGATCAAGCGAGTGAAAATGTCCTCTCAAGCGCAACACCTGCGACAATTGTCATCGGTGGTTCATCAACAATTCCATCAGGAACACCAACGCCAACAACAATAATTTCAGGTGCTCCAACACAAATTCCTTCAGCAGCTCCCACATCCATTCCATCAAACGCACCTACTGCGATACCTACTGTTACGCCGATACCCACTTCGCCTATCACAAGCGGTACACCTTCAAACAATACACCGCCAACCTGTAGCACTCTGACAGCTGATCGGGCAACGACGGGAACTGCACCTTATGCTATAACCCTTACTGCAAATGGGAACGATGAGGACGGCACTATCAGTAAAGTTTCCTTTAACTTCGGCGATGGGCAAGTAAGTGATGTAACACAAGCAGGCGGTATCGGAACCGCAACAGTAAATGTCCAGGCTTCACACACGTACAATAACCCTGGCACGTATAATGCAACGGCAATCCTTACTGACAACGGCGGTGCCTTGAGTACAAGCTCAAGTTCCTCCAGCGCCAGTTGTTCACAAACAATCACCGTTAATGCAGCAGGAACCGGCGGGGGAACAGGTGGCACTACGGCAAATCCAACACCAACAATGCCGGCAACAGGATCAACAGGAGTTACTGTGGGAATTGGCCTTGGAGCGCTAATCTTGATTCTTGGCGGAGGCTTACTCTTCTTTATCCTCTAAGGATAAACAAATGCTAAATCAAGCGGAACAATACGTAGTTGCCTTATTTAAAGGCTTTGAAAAAGCGTTTGTAGCCGAAATGCCAACCAGGGTTTTCTTCCATACAAAAAGAATTTACCGGTAAAAATAGGCAGCCATTTTGAAGTAACTCCTGTAGAAACAAGAAAAAATTCTAACGGTGCGGCTGAGATATAACAATCAACTTTTTGAGGAAGAGTATTTTCTACTTTTATTTTTCCTTTATCACAAATAATTGTAAATTTTTCAACTCCACGCAAGTGCACAACAAAATTAGCGGTAAAATCTTTTGCTGCTTTTTTATCAAAGAGCCTAAGCATTATTATTTTTGTAAATGGCACTGTTAATGCAGCACCTTTTTTCGTTATGGGTAATGGCCGATTGAGCGTTTTAGCAACCGCACATCCGTGAATCATAAGATGAGCCAGGCAATAAGAATACAATTCGAGAAGAGTCATTTTGCCATAATGCGTAGTAAATATGCGATCGTCTGAATATTTTTCTGCTTCTTTTACAAAAACTCTTACTTCCTCAAGGAGGAACTTTGCCAAAATCGGACCATTTCTTTGCGCAAACTTCGAAAGAAATGTGTTATTTAATTCGGCAATAAAGTCACGTGACAATTTCTGACTTACCTCTTGGATAAAATCATTTTTGTTTTCTATATACGAACTTTTCTTGCCGCTTACAAGACTTGTCAGAATTTGTTGCGTTACTATTACATGAGCAACAGTGTCTGCTACTGTCCACTCTGAATTGGAGATCATAATCGAGGTGTCTGCCTCCCTTGTCATGTCGGCTATTATTTTTGCAGCGACTGTTAATTGCTCTATCAGTGCAAGTTTTTCTGCATTCATACTAATTGTTATCTGAAATCATCGAGAACAGCGCTTCTTGGGACAAGGCGACTTTGCCTGTTGTTTTCATTTTCTTTTTTCCTTTTTTTTGCGCTTCAAGTAATTTATCTTTTCGTGTTCTATCTCCACCAGACATTTTCTGCAAAACATCTTTTCGATATGGCGACAGCTCTTCTCTAGCAACAATTTGATTATTAACCGTTGCCTGGATAATTTGGCGGAATTGCTGCCGATCAAGGGATTCTTTCAACTTTTCTGTTTTTTCTCTTGCGACGTACACTGCTTCATCTTTGTAAACTAATTCGGATAGCACATCAATCGGATTACTGTTGATCATAATTTCGAGTTTCACCAGATCAGCCTGCTGATAACCCGACAATTCATAATCAATACTCCCATAACCGGCAGTAACCGATTTTATCTCGCCTGCCAACCCGCGAATGAACATCGAGTAAGGCATCTCATATGACAACACAACAAATGCTTCATGATACTGCATATCCAAAAGTGTTCCCTTTTTCTTTTGGCAGACAGACATTACATTGCCGACATAGTCAGCAGGAACGTAGACATTGAGCAGCATATATGGCTCATACATTGCATCATTTCTTTCTTCGTACAATACTTGCGGCATGGTTAATAAGAGATCTAAACCGAATTCCTGCTTGAGCCGTTCCTTCACGATATCTGCGTGGAGCAACCCGAGAAATCCGACACGAAATCCGCTTCCGAGATATGCCGAATACTCATCTGTGTAGGTAAGGGATGTATCATTGAGTGACAATTTGCCCAAAGCTTCTTTCAGATCGAGATAATCATCAGCTGTCTTGGGATACATCCCGAAAAAAACCATTGGCAGTGGCGTTTTATATCCGGGCAAGGGATGGAAGTCTGAAGTTGTTAGCTGCTGATCTGCACTTGTAATCGTATCCCCGACGCGGCATTGCCGGATGTCTTTGATCCCGCCGACCAAATATCCGATTTCACCTGTTGCTAATCCTTCTGTCTCTTTCAAAAATGGCGTAAATATACCAACTTCAACTAAATTTGTTTTAAGACTATTTTGATAAAATTGAATTTGCTCACCTTTGTTGATGTGTCCGTCAACAATTCTGACATAGGCAATTACGCCGCGATATTCATCATAAACTGCGTCAAAAATTAATGCCCGAAACGGCGCATCAACCATTCCTTTAGGGGAGGGAATTTTCTCAATAATTGTTTCGAGAAGGTGCTGGACATTTTCTCCGGTTTTTGCTGAGATAAACAAAATTTCCTCTTTGGCAAATCCTAAATTCACCAATTCTTTTACTACCACATCAGTCTGGGCGTTGGGGAGATCGATTTTATTGAGAACTGGTATCATCACCAATCCTTCCTTTTTGGCAACTTGATAATGTGCAACAGTCTGGGCCTGAATGCCCTGCGTTGCATCGACAAGCAACACGGCTCCTTCACATGCAGCAAGTGTTCGTGAAACTTCATACGAAAAATCCACATGACCCGGTGTGTCAATCAGATTTAACTGAAACGTACTATCATCTTTTTTATATTCCATCCGAACCGGCGCCAATTTAATCGTAATTCCTCTTTTACGGCTGATGACATTTTGGTCGAGAAATTGCTCCTGCAATTTGTCCTTGGAAATTGTCTTTGTTATCTCAAGAAACCGGTCAGACAATGTCGACTTTCCATGATCAATATGCGCGATGATAGCAAAATTTCTGATATGATTTTGATCTTCCACGTGGTTAATTGTACCAGAGAAGCAACGTTAATGCGAACAATTCCTTTTACTGTTCAGGTCGCAATATCAAATAATTTTTGTTACAATAGCATCCATGAGTAAGTTCCACATTGCTCTTTTTTCAACGATCATCGCAGTTTTTTTTGGAATCATCGTCATCACAGAAGAAGGTGGTATGAATCATAAAGCAGCAACCGCACCGACAATTCCACCAGATGGAAGTACCTTTCAAATAATCACTCCAACCGGTCCGTCACATCTCAATCAACAAGTCCAAGGAGCCCAGGCACAACAGCAGCAGCAACAACAACAGCAGCAACAAACTGCGGGTTACCAACACGCCGCAAGTGTCATTCAAGGACCAATGAATGCGTCTGTTTCGGCAACAATCAAAACCTCAAAAGGGAATATTGATGTCATACTCTTTGGAGATCTTGCGCCAAATACGGTAAAAAATTTCGTGGTGAAAGCTGATACCGGATATTACAATAATTTAACTTTTCACCGAGTTGAAGATTGGGTTATCCAGGGTGGAGATCCAAAAGGCGACGGTACAGGCGGAGGGCAAATGGGTGCAGAACAGACACCGACCAAACCTTTTGTCACCGGCTCAGTTGGCGTTGCCCGCGGCGCTAATCCGCAGATTAACAATGATTCACAATTTTTTATTACCAAATCCGACTCCTCGTGGCTCAATGGCCAATATACAAATTTTGGCCTCGTCACAAGTGGTATGAGTATCGTGAATAGTATCGAAAAAGGTGACAAAATTGAAGGAATAACGATTAATCAGTAACTCACCTCAGGCCGTTTGTTACATCAAACATTTTTTGTCCAACGTTTTTACTCACATTCAATTATTTAGACTATTTTAAAAGCTAATATTGCTGGGTTGACAGAATTTGGAAAATATCCTATAATATGCCAATGGTACAACGAGCTGAAGCAGGATCAGCAAGAAGACAAATTTTATACGGACTGACAAGCCTTGCGTTCGCGGGAGCAGGTATTGGTGGCGGCCTACTAGAGGAACGTGGAGAAGCACATCCTAAGGTAACAATCGGTGAGGCTAAAATTTTATTTAGTAGGGATCCCGCTGCAAGAGGAGAACAAACACGCTATGTTTTTGAACTCCGTAGCGAAGCAGCAGGACTTACCCGACATATCACGCCGCTTGACTTAGACGAAGGTGACACACACATGCATGTCAACAGAACAGCTATTGCTGAAGCGGCACTGCTTTTGGCCGATATGATAGGAGAGGTACAGTACGGCAAAAAAGATGAGAAGAAAACTAAAATACGTGATCTTGTCGCAGGAGCTATCCGCGAAAGAGGTATTGACACCAGTTTTTCAGATGATGCGCCTGAACAGACGCCAAACGAACCGCTGAGACTTACCATTCCAACAAACTTAGAAACCCAGAATCTGAATCCTCCGGGTGAGAGACCACAAACTGTCTTCAATGACTGGCGCGTCTTCAAAGAAGTCTATGATCTTGTTAACCATATCGTTCATGAACGGTTTAATCCCGGTGTCCCTGCAGGAAGCGCTCCGGCTGTCGCAGTAGAGGTAGGCTTCGGAGCAGCAGCAACTGTTGAAGCATTAGGACTAACAGAACGCCCACTTGGACGCCGTCAGGTGGTGAGAGCAGTAGCCGCTGCTGCAACAGGTGAGGCAATAGTCTACTTCGGTAACCAAACCCATGTGGGTGAGAGTACAATGAACCAGGTTAATAGGCAATTCGCTTCTCTCTTTTCTGATACACCTGACCTGGGCGCTGGTTATGGAGATATGAATAATAATATCAAACCATTACTTGCAACAAATGTATTTACCGATGACATCGCCTTCCATTTAGTTGAGCTTGGTCCAAGCAAATAGACTGCCGTCTTCCCATAAAAATTCTCCCTAAAAATTGCGAAATTGGGCTTGTCGGTCTATAATAAAGAATATGCCCAAAAGAAGAGCAAGACGGAAAAAACCGTTCAAACTCAAACTCAAGAAAAAAACAATCTATACCATTTTTAGTTTGGGATTCTTCCTCGTTGGCGTGCTCTTCTTAATTTCCATCATCCATACGAGCGATTCAACAATGGTTGTAAATAATTGGTCCAAAGATAAATTCGGTGCCTTAGCAATCCTTTTCCCTTTTGCTCTCTTTTTCTTCGGCTTCTTATTTATGCGGCTTAAGCTGTATCTGTCACAAGTGAACGTCACTGTCGGCTATATGCTTATCTTTCTCTCTTTGCTCGGGCTCACCAGAAGCGGTGTTATTGGAGCGCAAATTTTTTCAATTCTGCAACAAATTATCACAACCCCCGGTGCAGATCTGGTCTTTATCGGCGGACTTTTGGTCGGAACAATTGTCTTTTTTGACACATCCATTGATGAAATAGTTGAGATGTTGACCAATCTCGGCGATACCTTTAACAGACTTATCCCCCGCAAATTGTTTTCTGCCGGCAAGTCTGACAAATCACTGCTAAACAAAAACAAACCTTTGACAATCAAAGGCGGCCAACAAAAAGAAGAACTAATTCAACCACTCAAAGAAAATCTTCCGCCACCACCCATCAAAAAAGATCAGGAAATCTTACCGGACAAACTCGTCAGCAATTTGCTCGCCGGAACGACAACCGGTGTATGGGAATACCCATCTCCGTCACTGTTGTCTGAAACTCCCGGGATGAAAGCTGATCGCGGCGATGTCAATAAAATCGCATCAACGATTGAAAAAACACTACAGAGTTTTGGGGTCGAATCCCGTGTTGCGGAAGCAAACCTCGGTCCAGCTGTCACCCAGTACGCACTTGAAATTGCCCAAGGAACAAAAGTTTCAAAAATTACCTCTCTTGCCAATGATTTAGCACTTGCGACAGAAGCGCCAACAGGACAGATCCGTATTGAAGCACCAATTCCCGGGCGCAATTTGGTCGGACTTGAAATACCAAACCGCTCCCTCGAAGTGGTCAATCTTCGGACAATGCTTACCTCGGGCGCGATGCAAAAAGCAAAATCGAAATTAACCGTTGCTCTCGGACTTGATGTGTCAGGAAATCCCTTAGCTATTGATATCGCAAAAATGCCCCACATGCTTGTTGCAGGTACTACCGGCTCAGGAAAATCTGTTTTGATTAACTCGTTTATTTCTACACTTCTATTCCGCGCATCACCACAGGAAGTCAGGCTTATTCTGATCGACCCAAAACGTGTCGAATTTACCGGTTACAACGGTATTCCACATCTTCTGACACCAGTTATTGTTGAGCCAACCAAAATTCTCTCAGCACTCAAATGGGCCATGGCTGAAATGGATAAACGATACAAACTCTTTGCAGAACGAGGTGTGAGAAATATTGATTCGTATAACGAACTTTCCGGATTTCAGGCGCTTCCCTATATCGTCATTTTTATTGATGAGCTTGCTGATCTTATGATGTTCGCGCCTGTTGAAGTTGAAGACGCGATTGCAAGACTTGCGCAAATGGCACGTGCCACAGGAATCCATTTGGTCATCGCAACACAGCGTCCATCAGTCAACGTCATTACCGGACTTATTAAAGCAAATATTCCCTGCCGCATCGCGTTTAATGTCTCATCAATGGTTGACTCACGTGTTATACTTGATTCCGCAGGTGCGGAGAAATTACTTGGACGGGGAGATATGCTTTATATTCCTCCAGACCAAGCCAAACCAACCCGTATCCAAGGCGCATTTGTTTCGGAAATAGAAATTAAGAAGCTCGTCGAATTTCTAAAGAAAAGTAACTATCCTGTTGAATACACAGAGGAAGTAATCAATCAGCCATTGCCGCTCAAGAAAGGCGGAACGATGGGTACAAGTGACGGCAAAGATGGAGAATTGGAAGAAGCAATCAGGTTGGTCTGTCAATTCAATACTGCCTCAGCATCCTTTTTACAACGGAAGATGTCAATTGGTTATGCCAAAGCTGCCCGCATCTTAGACCAATTGGAAGAAATGGGTATCGTCGGTCCGGCAGAAGGAGCCAAACCCAGAGATGTTTTGGTGAGAAATGCTGAAGAATTTTTGGCAGGACAACAAGAAGGATAATTATGGTACGACTCGGGCATCGCTTACATCAACAACGACTACAGCGCAAACAATCACTTGAAGAAATTGCCCAGGAGTTAAGAATTAAGCCGAGATTTCTCGCAGCTATCGAACGCGGAGAATATCACAAACTTCCCTCCCCGGCGTATGCACAAGGATTCGTCAGAAATTATGCAACCTATCTCGGACTTTCAAAGGCTGAAACCACGATGCTTTTCAAACGCGAATTTGATGAAAAAAGAGCGATGAAAGTGCTCCCTGACTCAATGGTAAAGACCAAAGAATTCCCCCTCCAGAGACTTCGGATTCAGCAATCACTCATCATTTTTGTCGTATTGCTGCTCCTTGTTTTTGGTTATCTTTTCTTCCAATATCGCGCCGCGTTCCTTCCCCCTGCTCTCTCAATCTCAACGCCTGCAGCAAATAGCAAAATTTCCCAAAATGTCACCGTTACTGGAAGTGCCGATAGCAACGCAACAGTTACTATCAATGGAGAACCAGCAACGCTTTCAAATAACGGAACTTTTCAAAAAGAAGTTACCCTCTTCCCAGGAAGCTCAACAATAACTGTCAAAGCAACCAATCGCTTTGGCAAAACTTCCAGTGTGCAAAGAACCGTTGAGGTGCAATAAAATGTATATTTAACCTCTAAGCACGAATGATGTTATAATTGATACGTGCAACTCTTCTTAGGCTTTACAGCCTTATTCTTAAACTTGGTAGGTTATTTCCCCTATATCAGGGATATCTTACGTAATATCGTAAAACCTCATCCAGTTACCTGGGCTATATGGACAATTTTGACAATTATTGTTGCTTTTAATCAAGTAAGGAATGGCGGTGGTTACTCCAATCTCTTTCTTATCAGTACCGCAATCCTCGTAGGAACTGTTTTTATACTTTCACTACGTTTCGGAATGGGTGGAGCATCTAAAATTGATCGAGCTTGTCTCGTACTCGCATCATTTCTGTTACTCTATTGGCTAATAACCAAAGAAACTCACCGTTCTACATTTTATGCAGTAATTATTGACGGGATAGGAGCTCTACCTACACTCATAAAAACCTATCATCACCCCAAAAGTGAAACCTATACGGTATGGATATTAGCAGCAATCGCAGGGTTGTTAACAGTTTTATCTGTACCTCGATTGGATTGGGTATTGATAATCTATCCACTTTATATCTTTTTCATGGATGGTGCTGTTGTACTTATTAAATATGCGCGAGAGCATAAATATCTATAAAACCACTGCAAGGTCTAGAGACCAGATTTCTTGCCAAATCTTTACTTGACACTGGGCTACCGTTGAGGTAGTCTATATTATATGATAGATCCTGTCCAGCTCGTCTTACTTATTGTTATTTTGGTACTTACGATACTCCTCGTAATTCTCGGGATCCAAATCTTTTTTATTCTTAAAGAACTGCGACAAACTATCACCAAAACCAATAAAGTCCTTGATAACGCAGATTCAATCACTGAAAATATTGAAGCTCCCCTTTCAGCTCTTTCATCTCTGACATTGGGAGTCAAAGCATCCTCGCTTATTACTATTGCCAAACTTATCAAGAGTCTTGTGGGACGACAACATGAAGACAAGCACAGAGATTAATAATAGCCACTGATTCATGCCTCGCCCAGACAAAATTATGGAAAACAAAAACAATCATAACCACAATAACGGCGGTAACGGCTTTCTCTTAGGAGTCATCGTTGGCGTGCTTGCTACCCTTCTATTTACCACAAAGCGCGGACGGGCGATTCTCAAAGAAGTTATGGAAAAAGGAATCGACAAATTTGCAAATCTTGAAGAATTAATGCGTGAGACAGAGGATGACTTTGATGATGAAGAGGGCGATGACTATATTCCTGCAGAACCAATAGAAACGCCCGCGCCTCAACAAGTTAAAAAAGAAACGGTTAAAAAACCTGTTGAAGCAGCTCCGCCTGTCAAACAAGAATTACAAACGAAGAAGGTTGAATTTCTGGACGAAGCCCCTGTCGAAAAAGAAACACCTGAGGAGGAACCCGTGGAAGTAAAACAAGAAGAGGAAAAACCTCCTGCCCGTAATGCTTTGCAAAGCGATGCAGGTGGGAAAGAAACTCGCGTCAAACGCCTCTTTAGAGGTCTTCGCAAAAAAAGCTAAGCTAATCAAGATCCCTAACTACTAATTGCTAACTTCTAATCTTAGAGGCCATATTTTCTGATATCTGCCTCGTGCTCTTCACCGGTTACTTCATAATGATTATTCCCTGATTTATCTGAGACATAATAAAGATAATTTGTCTGAGGTGCATTGATAACTGCTTTTATGGCTTCAAGTCCGGGGTTAGATATAGGAGTTGGCGGCAAACCGGTATTGGTATAGGAATTATATGGCGATGAGGGAGCAATATTGTTACCGCTATCTGTCAAAGTGGGCCACCAATTAACAGAAGTACCTATTGCATACTGCACCGTCGCGTCAACTTGCAGAGGCATACCCACGTTAATACGATTCATAATAACCGATGCAACGAGCGGCCGGTCCCCCGGAAATTTTGCTTCCCGTTCCACAATTGATGCAATCGTGACAATTTGTGCCTTGGTCAGCGTTGACTTCTGCCCATCAGAGATACCTGCATATTTTTTAGCAAAATTCTCTTCCATTGTCGAAATAATTGTATTGCTATCAGCTCCTTTAGCAAAAGAATAGGTGTCTGGGAAAAGATACCCTTCCTGTGCAACCAATTGTTGTTCCCATGAGTTTTGATAATTTGAAAAATGTTCTTTAAATAGTGCAGCAATCTCTTCTGCTCTTTTGCCCTCCGGGATAGTTACTCGAACATCATCTGTTGCAAGTTGGAGAATATCAGCAACTTTTCCGGCAGACATTGAAGGAGAAAGCTGGAATTCACCCGCTTGAATTTTTTCTCCGATATTTTTTTGCTTAATGAGGAGGAAGAAAATAATTGGGTCTTTTATCAAACCTTGCGCTTTTAGATCATTGGCAATTTGCCTAACTCCTTCACCTTGAGTAACTTCAAACGTCCAAGCATTTTTGTATGTTGGGTTTGCGGGTGAAATGCCATTGATCCACCACGCCCCCAATCCACCAATAACCAATATAAGTAAGACAAAAAGAAAAGAAAATTTTCTCATAACTATTTTTTATAAATAAAACAACATGGGAAAATGTGCAAGCGAGTCTTTGGCCTCTTCTAAATTTCGTTTTGATTCGCTATACAAGGTCACGATGATCTCACCTGCTTTTACTGTTTCATCCATTTTCTTATGCAAATATAACCCACTCTTTTTGTGTAATGGCGCACCCAGTATCTTTGCAATAATGCTCACGTTGATCGAATTAATCTCTTTGATAATACCAGTTGCGCTTGCCTTTATTGCATAAGTATATTCTCCGGGTTTTAATTTATCACTTATTATAGCAGAGTCGCCACCCTGTGCATGAATAATCTCACGCATTTTTTTTAGGGCATGCCCGCTTGAGAGAATATACGAAGCCCAATTTCTTCCATTGCCGAATTCTTTTTTCACTTGTTCTTGCACTTTCTTCGAAGCGTCTGCAAGGCAAAGATCAAGCAACATGCCGGCAAGAGTAAGTGCTTTTTCTTCCAAATCAAGCGGCCGATCATCCCTTTGCTCAAGCACTTTGAGAGCTTCTTTCGTTTCTAACAGCGGCCCGATTCCCCGCCCAGCAGGCTGAGATGTGGCGTGGGCATAAACTTGCAAGGTGACCTTAAATTTATTGGCAAGATATTCAAATTTTGTCTTAAGGATTTGGGCATCTGTCCGGTTATGGACTTTTACATATCGTCCATATGGCAAATCAATCACTATGTGATTTGAACCAAAAGCAATCTTTTTTGCCATGATAGAAACAAGTATTTTGTCAAAACTTTCAAACATCAAAGGTTCCTCAACTTTTATCAATTCATCATCAGCCGGCGCAATATCCACACTTCCACCCCACACAATACATGCGTTTGTTTTTTGCACAATCCGGTAAATTTGTGCTTTGGTAAAAGTAACAGGTGCAAGTACTTCCATATCATCTGCTGTCCCGCCTGGTGTTGTGATTGCACGTGAAGAACTTTTGGGGATGACAAAGCCTGCCGCGGCGACAAGAGGAATTACAATAAGGGTTGTTCTTGTTCCGGGTACGCCACCGATAGAATGTTTGTCAGCCACAATGCCTTTGAACTCAAGCTTTTCACCCGTTTCAATCATTGCTTTGGTCAAAAAATACATCTCTTCATTGGTGAAGCCTTTGGAGTAACCTGACGCCGCGAAGTAAGTAGTCAGAATTGGAGATAATTTCTCATGTGAGATAGCATCCATTACGGCAAAAATCTCTTTGTAGCTGAGTTTTTTCCCGATGAGTTTTTTCCGAATTGCTTGCAGGGCTAGTGTTTCTTGCGTCATCAAACTCCCTTAATGCTCCGAATGGCATCCCTCACGAAGTTCTTAATCAACATGATAATAAAGTAAAAAATAGCATTAATAACCCGATAGATGTATGGCCAAACTTTTTTAAGAAGTACTATGACTGGCAATTGCTGCTGATTTTCTTGCATACTTTTATTGTAATCACTCTTTTAGGGCGTTGCAAGTTTTGCTTTGATAACCAAGCGTTTCCATGTAGTTCCCGGAGGTGTACAGGTAATAATACTCAAATAACTGCCATCGGAATCCTGTGCCAGATATGACGTATCCTCCGCAGGGACAATCGTCATGATGACAACTTTATAGGTATATACTTTACTTCCCACTGTCACACTAATGCTATCACCTATTTGGGTGTCAAGTGCTGTTGCAAAAATTGCATGCGGGTTATGCGAATCAAACCATTGCGGCAGCGTTGAATGGCCAAAAATTACCGCATTCCCGGTATTTGGCGGCAGCGCAGTTCCGGGAAAATGCACAAGGTGGAGATTAACATTATTATCAATGGTTGAGACATACGCGTTGTCTATTTCCAGCCGGGGAATAGAAATATAATAATTTGATAATTGTTCTGTTACCCCAACTTCTTTGTATTGATTCGCAGATGTAGGAGGAAGCCAACTATTGTCATTGGAATTGCCGAGATGGCTTAACTGATCTGCAGTATTTTGCAATAAACTTTTAATCGAATCTTGCGTGATAATTGTTGTTTGAGGAATTGGGGAAGCAAATGTCTGACTGGCAAATGCTGGCTGAATATATACTTCATAAGAAATAAGCGGGAAAAAGGTATAGCCTGCGAGAGCAAGCCCTGCCACCGCGACAAAGAGGCCGGATAAACGCATGAGAGCTCGGGAGCTTGGACCCTTTCTTTTTTTATAGACGAGTTTTCGCATACTTATTGTGATTGGATCGTAACGGATATATGATGCGGCAGGCTTGGGAATAAAAGAGGCAACAACGGAACTGGCGGTGAGAAGGTAATATCTACAGTAGCAACTTGAGGCAAACCAGCAAGTGAGGTTTTTGCGTCTCCAAGTGATTTGTTGTGGATATTACTGATGATATCTTGTTTATCAATATTGGGAAGAAGTCCTGCCTGTATCGAGACTGTCGCTGTCGCAGCAGCTTTTGTCCGTTGCGAGACATCGCTGAGCGTTTCTTTCACTGTTTTGCCGGCAATATTGGGATCTTGTGGATATTTCTGTTTGGCAACTGTTTTTGCATAATCATCCAAATCGCTGTTGGCATATGCCATACCGGTAAAGACCACATCCGCAGCTAAACTCACTTGCGATGCTTGATCGCCTACATGATGATCAAATTTTTCATTTTCCAATATTGGATTACTCACGAGCGGCAGCACTGATTCGTCACTTGCTGCTGCCTGCGTTAGTTTTTGTTTGGCCGAATTCTGAACGCTGTTTTCCAAATTCGTGCGCAATTTAACAATATCGTTTGCTGAAACCACCGTTACCGTCTTTTTTGTCCCTCCTGAAAAAGCGTTATCATTCTTCCCGGCAACCGTATTGCCGCTCCCAATAGTAAAAGTTGTTCCCGAAGGCACATTGCCATCCGTTCCCATGTCTTTTGCGGTAACGTTGGCATTGGTTGTGCCAGGTTTGGTGCCTGAAAAAATGTCACCGGTTGCTGATGCAACTTTAACATCACTATCCAGTGTAAACACTTGTCCATTGCTTGCAGCTAATGTCGTTCCGCTGCTCAAAGAAACAGAACTGTCGGAATTATTAAAAATAGTAACTGTTCCTTTTGCTTTATCACCAACATCTTTTTTACCCGTTGCCGGTGTGGAGACTTGCCCGTTTACCGATGTCGAAACTTTTTTGGCGGTAATTAAATTATTACCAAAGTCATTTGACTCTGCAGTTGAAAAGGTGACTTTTTCATCTTGACTCACCATATTGGGCTTCATCGTGAGCAGTACATTGGCCTGCATTTTGTAATAATAAAAAAATATAACTC
>Ga0137379_10000848_pt1 | contig 27568 bp, 18 predicted proteins | sample SagtaG_18_FD_104812 | JGI IMG/M metagenome (GOLD analysis project Ga0137379, IMG submission 104812) | Vadose zone soil microbial communities from Sagehorn Ranch, Mendocino, California, USA - Sage2_L_80_16 metaG | ecosystem: Environmental > Terrestrial > Soil > Vadose zone | place: USA...
CAGGCGGCTCCTCACGTACCAGGGTGCCTTTGCAGTGCATTGCGGTGCAGGCCCCTTGCGGTCCTACACGGGTATGGATGCGCTGGCAAACGGTGCAACGATAGCGTTCGTGTTGCGCAACCAGTCCGCATTGTGCCGCGGCTACCTGGTAGACTCCGGTAGCTCCTGGCAAGGCTTTCCCTCTGGCTCCGATCAAGGTCACTGGTTCCAGGACCTTGAGTGTATCGGTCAAGAAAGGCCAGAGTTCTTCCAGAAATGTTCCATATTCCGTGGTTGGCAGATCCCACTTGTGCACATAATTTTGTGTCAGCGTCTGCCCTTTGTGTGAGCGAAACTGGATGACATAGATGTCGCGATCACTCGCTTCGCGAGATTCTTTCATCCCTTTCGGGGGAAAGTCGAAGAAAGGCAGAAAGCCGCGCTGCACTTCGTCATCACCCTCGCGCCAATAGCGACTGAAGATAGGAGCACCTCTGTCATGCAACAGACGATTGCGACGATAGGTATCAAGCAGGGAAGCAATCCCTGCTGCAAGTTCTTCAGATGAGAGCTTCAGTCGCTCAGCCCATGCTTCTATCCACGGATGCTGTGGTTCTACGCCAGCATAGATCACCCTGGCTTTGCCCCAGGTCTCCAGACTATCACGTTGTTTGAAGCCGGTACTCCATTCACGTACCAGCAGGATATGCAAATAGTAACTGAGTTGCTTATCAATTTCATGACCGAAGGCCTCGTCGGCTCGCCCTGAGAAGACCTCCGGGGCCAGGACACGAGCAAGGTTCCGGTCTTGCCGGAACCGCGACAAGAGATGCTCGCGCATGTCTGTAATCGAGCAGGGATGGTCGCGATGGCGGAGAAAGTCGTACATCAGGTGCCGCAGGCGATAGCGGCGAGCATGATCTTGCATCCAACCTGCCTGGAAAGCGGCATCCTGACGGTTATCAGTGAAGACGATCAGTTTCTGTTGCGGGGCGGGTAACGAGTTAATCATATTCTGTGCCAGGATATGGACATCAGCAACGGTCACGGCCCGCAGCGGCTTGATTGGCTCGGTGACGCGTTCACCAATGTTGTTGCTGCGTTGTCCGCAGCTCGGGCAGACGGCCATCTTGCCACGTTCATTGAGCTGGATAGCCCACACGAGCACCAGTGGTCCCTGGCGCTTGCATTGCGCTTGTTGGCAGGAACCTTGATGGGCATGCAGTGTCCCGCAGGAGTGGCAGAAGTAGAGCTGACGTCGTTTCTTGTCCAGGCGCTGTGTAGCCAGTTCGTCATCAGCATCGATCTCGGAGGTGAAGCGATTGGTGAACAGGACACGACCTCCACTCGTCTCGTCAGCTACCTCCCAGATGGCGTTGTCGCCTTCAAGATCACTGCCATTGAGCTTGCCATCTGCCAGCGAGAAATTGCGGTAGTAGCCCTCCAGATAGTGCTGACCACAGTTCTTACAGACAAGCACAGGAGGACAGGCTGCAGGCTCGACGGCCTCTTTCTGCATGGCGCTGGTGAGGGAGAGATGCAACTCGGCACGGAATGCATCGGCCTGACCCTGTCGCACAAAGGTCAGGACGGCACCTTCCAGGCCTTTGATGAAGTAGTGGACCTTGGGGCGCATCAACGGGATATCATTTTGCTCTGCAGCAGCTCCCAGCGCCAGGTAGCACAGCAGTTCACCCTTGGCCTGGTCATCGACCACGAAGGTTGGTCCGTCCCGCCCTAAGAGCATGTTGATACGCTGTACCGCAGCGGGGAGGTAGAGGGGCTGATCCACGAGTTGAGAGAGGGCATAGACATACTCATTGCATTTCAGATGTTCATAAAGAGCCTCAGACCACGGAAGCTCCTCTGCCAATGGAGACCCTGTAAGTAGTTCTACGACTGCGCGTAACATTGGTTCGTCGCCATGCTCCAATGCTTGCAGCGTTTGATCAAGCAGATCCGCAGTGTCGGCTGGCACTGTCGGTACATGGCGTTCGAGAGGAAAAGTGGTTGTCTCGTATTGCTCCCGTACCAGCGCTACGCGACTGGGGTCGATGCCGAAGAAGCGATGCGCAAACTGGATTGCCGCCTGCTCTCCGCCCTCATCATTCAGATCCGTGACTGTGGCCGAAGTCCCAATACAGATGACATCATCAGCATCCTTCCCACAAAAGGCTCGCAGGCGACGTATCAGACAGGAGACTTCAGCGCCAACCGCTCCACTATAGGTGTGCGCCTCATCGAAGACCAGGAACTTGAGGGGAGCGTTGAGAAACATGCCCAGATCTTTCCCGCGCGTCAACAGGAGCTCAAGCTGGTTGACGTTGGTGAGCAGGAGACGAGGCGGGTTGGCAGCCATCTCCCTTTCAGTCAGGCGTTCCTCAGAGGGGGAGATGATGATACGTTCGTGCTCTTTATATTTCTTTGCCAGGTTTTCGTAGGCGACACGCCCTTCGCCGCTCGTCAGGCGCACGACACTTTGGAGATCGCCCTCATCGGCTGCGGTTGTGCCAACGTACATCCCAAAGGAGATGCCAGAACCAACCAGCATCCTGCGCAAGCGCCCAAGCTGGTCAATGGCGAGGGCATTCATGGGATACACCAGCACTGCTGCTACGCCCTCTGGCGCGCCTTCATCTCGCAGGCGTAAGCAATGATCGAGAAGAGGGTAGAGGAACGCCTCGGTCTTTCCTGAGCCTGTGCCAGTGGCAATCAGGCAATGCTGGCCAGCATTGCCTTGCTGCAAGGTTTCGTCCTGGTGAGCGAAAAGCGTAGGATAGGGTGCCAGACCCGGCAAAGCCGGATGAACGATACCTGCTTTTGCCAGTTCGCGCAAGTCACGTCCTTGCCGAAACGGTTTGCTGAGTGAAATATATGGCCCCTGGATAAGCGGTGAACGCCCCAATATTCCACGCAACATCGCACGAGCTTGCTCAGCCAGGTCCGGATCTGTTAGTGGAAACGCGGTGAGCTGGTAATCCAGGAAGTGAGTGTTGACCTGACTGGCAAACTGAATGGGGTTGATCGTTGTCGTTACCATACTACATGGCCTTTCTCTTACCCTTGCATCCTACTTATGTATTCCAAAGATCCAACTGCGCTCGCTGAGTGGTCTTACCTTGCCCATTCTTTCCATCTCTACTCGTCTCCTGGTTCTTTTCTGGCAACAGTATCGGAATTTCCTTCATTCGTTGAGCATGCTCCTTGCACTCTGCCCAACTCTCTACCACCGTCCCCTGCTCTTGCCAAGAAGTGAAGCGCGGCCCCAGTTGCTCCGCTATCTCCTGTGGAAACTGCCAATCCTCCTGGCAGAAAGCCTCTAATCCCACCTCTTTGAGCCGCTTGAAAGCGGCTAAAGCCAATATCGTATGCCGTAAATCCTTTGGCTTCTCTTTATCAACTCGCCAGAATCCTTTGAGATTACTTGGATCATCGCGCAAAATCCAGGCAAAATCGTCATACTCCAACCCATACAACTCGGTTATGATAGCATCAAGAATGCAGCGCAACCGCAATCGCTCATGTATTGTAATTGCCCATAATTTGCGCCAATGCCGCTTTTCCAAGTGGGGATATTTTATCCGTATCTCTAACCATTGTGGTGCGAAGCATGGCATTATCAGGTTAAGTCTGGCTGCAAATTCAGCACAAGGAGTTGGTTGTAGACGAGAAGGTGCAACAAGCGGTGTTTCAGCGATCATAAAATAGTTTAGGAAAAGACCACCTAAACGACAACGCAACGCATAGTCATAAGTAAACGAATTGAAGCAAGCAACAAGCGAGAGTAAACTGGCTACATCTTTCACCTCTGGTTGAAGTACAGAAACACTGTGGCCAGACGGCATATCGCCAACTAAGGTAGCATACATTGTACGCGTGTTGGTAGTTGAACCAATACCCATAAAACCAATCTTGTTGCCCCTTAACATATTTCTTCGGCTAACATACGCATCAAGCGATACGAGGTACTGAGGTTCATATACTTTACTCCCGAATGGTATTTCCCGCCACACAGCTGTGCGTCCTTTACCTCTAACCCAGCCTTTCTTGCTAGGATCGAAAGCACCAATCATCCGTCCCTCATTAAGGGACAGAGCAATAGTGTCATTTGGACTAACCCATCTCCCATAGCCGTCGGGTCGGTAGCCTCTAGCTTCCCATTTTGGCAATGGGGAAAAGAGGGCAATGTCATGACCCATATCAAACTCTCTATTGCATTGAATTTGCCAACTATATTTACGCTGATCTCCTAGTAGTATAGCATTGCTGTAGAGTTTTTCCAGGATATCGAGATCGCGCTTGGTTTGTGGCTCAATGATTGTAAGTGATGTTGGACTGAACTGTTCGACAAGTTTGCTAGGGAAATTGAGGAGCGCAGCATCAGGCTGTTCCAAGTCACTCAACTCTAACCGGTTGAAAGTAACTTGTAACTGATGAGTAGAACCGCCCTTCTCAATCACCAATACCACAAACTTGAAGCGGTTATCAATATCGAATATACGCTGCCAGTTAATAAAACCGAAAAGCCATTCCCATTGACACTGATTCAGAAAAAGCGAACGCAGAGATACGGAACCTTGGTCCGTGTAAACAGCGGAAGGAACGAGCATACCGAGTCGCCCCCCTTGTTTAAGTAGATGATGAGACATCTCAAGAAACATTTTGTAGGTATTGAGGGCAGCTCCTGATGAACCCTGATAACGGAAGGGATGTTCACCACCAACGCAAGCATAGTGTGTAGAGCGTCTACGCCGCCATTGGTCATGCAATTGCTTACCTAACTTCCCAGACTTGAGATGGAAAGTATCCATCTTATTAGTTGCCAGGTCGCCAAAAGGTGAAGAGGCATGCTTAGCCCAATTGCTCATGCATCTAAAATAAGCTTGGTGGCTCAGCCACTCCTGTTCAATCATTGTATCCAGTTGAAATAGGTGACGCTGTTCATTTAGTGCCTCATGCCCACCATATGTACGATAGAGAGGATCGTAATCGCTAAAGAACTCTTTTGCGAGTTGCTTGGCAACTTCCCATGGTGGATTGCCCAGAATAGCATCAAAGCCATGCTCTGAGCTTGTAAAGACATCCGGGTACTCCAACTCCCAATGGAAGAAGTGCAATTCCGATGCCAATTCGTCTATAATGTTAAGGGTAGAGGGAGTCGGAGTATAGAACGTAGCAGGCGTTGGAGCATACTCTAATTGATTGATAGGCCAGAACCAGGTTGCACACCATCTATCGAAGCCCTTTTTGACCTCTTGATAGTCGGCTCGTCTTTGCATATCTCTGTAGCGCTCCTCACGCTCTTGTGTTGCGGAAATCGCTAATTTGTGAAGTTGTTTTATGTCGGCGGTGATCTCTTTGTGTAGTCCTTCTGGTGTCTCTTGCTTGTTTTCACTAAATAGGAATTGCTGTGGACTGCTAGATTCGATCTGCCCAATCAGTTCGGGCTTAATAACCTCGTTGCGCTCTTTAGCAAGTGCTTGTGTCAATTCCTTGGTCTTGTAGTGAAAGCCATTCGTGTGGTTGGTATCACCTCCATCACGCATCCAGGCCATAATTGGATATTCCAGGAAGGTATCGAACCAAGCCCCAATCAAGGAATTGCCTACTTTAATCTTGTGATCCAGGAAGGTAAACGGCAAGTCCCTGTCCATCGTCTCGATCCACAGACTCATATGGGCCAACTCTACTGCTAGAGGTGAGAGGTCTACTCCATAAAGACACCGTTCAACAACATAACGACGTAGTCGTGCCTTCGTCATTATCTCGAAACGCTCATTGCCCGGTCGCACGGGTATCAGTTCTTCTTCTGGTCTCGCCTGTGAGGGTGTGCCGAATGGAAGTGTGATTGCAACAGTAGAAGAGCCATCTTCAGGATGGTCTTTTATGCGCCGATGGTAGACGAGCGATTGATAAAGGACATCGGTCAGGTAATGCAGCGCAGCCACGAGAAATGAAGCCGAGCCACATGCAGGATCACATACCTTCAGGGCTAAAATTTCTTCTGGTATCCTGGGTAGGTTTGTCCCATCAGCCGATTTCGTGTAAACTAATGGCTCGAGCGTGTGCCGCGTAATAGGAACGGCCAGTTGTGGCTTGGTATAGAACGTACCAGATCCCTTGCGCGTTCCACCTCGGCGGATGAGGTAAAACTCATCCTGGTCAAGCACGCGCTTGATGAGTGTGCGTGCGCGCTTCTTCCGTTCCTTCTCATAGAAATAAAGGTCGTCCTTCTGCTTTCCTTTCGGCTTCTTCACCTGCTCACTCACTTCAACGGCACGCATCGCCCATTCCAAGGCACGTTGCCTGACCCGATCGGCCTCGGTCAGGGTCGTCGCCTCTTCTTCCTCGTCTTCTGATTCAACAGTCTCTTCCTCCTCCACTTCTGCTCCATCGGCTACTGGGACCTCTTCATCTTCAGGAATGTCTGTTGCCTCCACTTCATTTGTTTCCTCAGCGCTTTCCCCCTCTGTTATAGCGGGGTCTGCGCTTTTCTCTGTACTGAGCTTCTTCAGCAAGTCTTTCAGGTGCTGGTCAGGCATCTCTTCCAGCATCTTGAGCGGTAGTACTGGCTCCTGGCCGAGATTAAGAAAGATCATTGGCTGGTCAGTAGTATGTAGATTGAAGTCCAGGAGTCCCTGGTACATCAGGCCGATATATTCTGTACGCAATTCGGAGAAATCGACAGGGCCATTGACCCACCTGCTCGTGCGTCCCTGGCGTATCTTGACCTTCCCGTTTTTGAGCAACTCCAGCAGATGTAGCATCGTTGCATCTGAGATACTCACATCAAGGGACTCTATCAGTGCCATGGCTCGCAGTATGGCATCGAAGCTATCAAGCTGGCCTGGCCGGAAGAGCATTCCGCCATATGCATGGACTGGAATGACAGGAGAGGAGGAGCCGGAATAGATCATCGTAAAGAGGCTGAGCAGGCGGATCCAGGCGCTTTGACGTTCCTCCAGCGCATTGCGACCCTCGTGCTGCGCCGCGCGGCGCAACTGTTCATAGAGGCCTTCCAAACCATAACTTGTGGAATAGGTTGCCAGCGAGCGAGGAAGGAGATCACGCGCTTCCGCGAAAAGCACGATCACCAATCGCATGATGATACGCGTAGCGGCCTGGTAAAACGCCTCCAGCACGCGTCGTTGTGGCAATTCAGCACCATGAGGCGAGTGACGCACCCTGTCAAGCAGCGCAGGGTTGCCGCGTACCGCCTGGTTCACCTCGTTCAGTAAGGTCTCTACCGCCTGGCGCACCTGTTCACCAAGGACGGACGAAAGTTCGCCCTGGCGTGTGCGTGACGCCTCGGCGGCTTCTAGCAGCGGGAACGTATAGCCGTTACGCGGGTTGATTCCTGCCGGCCCCAGCAGGGTATAGAAGCCATGCAACTGACGACGCAGTTCCTCCTCTGCGAACCAGGCCTCCACATCCCACTCTGCCCAGGAATCGTAATCCAATCCCGCGTAGCACAGGCGGAACTGGCGTCCGTTCGTCAGCAGGCCTAGTTTAACGTTTTTGGCGCGTAACAATTCTAAGAGCTTGCTATAGGCGGTGCGCCCGTGACCTTGACCAAGTTGCTTGGTCGGCTCGATCCAGAGAAAGAGGGCCGGTTCTTTCTGGGTGCGATCACGGAAGAGGATGCGATGCGGGCGCAGGCGCTCGTGCATGAGTGTCTCATAGGTCCATTGTGAGGAAACGGTGTTGCCTTTCTGCCAGCGAGACGCCTCATGCCCGAGGAAGATGTCCAGTACCCCGTCGAGCCAGGCGTAGAGCGGACGAGAATCGGAGCCAGGCTCAAACGCTTTCTCGCGCTGACACCAGGTCTCAAAAGCCGTGTACCGTTCCCGCAGGCGCTGATAGCTAAACCACTTGGGAACATCCGGGTCACCTGGAAAAACTTCTTCTAAAAGAGCAGGGGCGACCACCAGACCGTTATGGCGTAAATCAGCCCACCATGCATGGAGGCGTGAAGGGGTCATCACTGGCATCAGCGCTGCTCCTTTCCTACACTACCCGTATTCCGTACAATATACTCAATTGCCAGTGGCTGGAGGTCGACCGTTGCCAGCGTATAACGCCTGGGCAGTACTTGCTCAAGGATACGCTTTTGTTCGCCCAGGACTAACGCTTTCATGCGCTCAATATAGGTATGCGCCAGATCCCACTCTAATTGATGGAGGTGTTGCTGTTCTGCTTGCTGTATCTCGGTAAAAAGAGCTGGCTGCAAGAGCCTTTTGCGCTGCTTTTCGATTTCCTTTTGCAGCGCTTCCAGGTACCTGGGCTGCTTTTGTCGTTCCAACTCTCTCAGGCGTTCTTGGAAGATGGTCGTCTCAGCACGAACTTCTTCCTGCAGGCGCTGTCGCAGACGCTGTGCAAATTCCTGGCGATACGTGTCACGCCGCCCGGTAATCAGCGTGCGTATCTGGCGTTGGTGTTCGTGCCATTGGTCGCGCACGGCCTCAGTCCATGTAGTGAGTTCCTGCTGCGCCAGTGGCGTTCGTGGTAGTGGTTCAAGCCGTGCCCACAGGTCCTGCTCGAGCGAATGCAGGTGATACCCACGCACCTCAAAGGGTACAAGAATGACCTCCTGGTGCGCGACTTCACGAAACTCGTTGGTCACTTCCAGCAGCAGGTGTAAAAGCAAGACTTCTTTGAGTGAGGCGGGGAGCAGACAGCCCTCCAGAGTCCAGCGGGTCAAACCTTTGCCATCCCACATACGCCTGCGGAGGACTCCAATAGCTCGTTGCATCAATGGATGCCCCAGGCGAATGAGTTCGGCATCGTTGCGCGGCTTAAAGATGCGTCTGGCACCATGCTGCTCCTCAAAATACGCTGGATCGAAGACCAGCTTGGGCAGGCCGACCAATGAACCGCTCTGGCGTTCAATGGTTTCCTTCACCAGCTTTTTCCAGGTGGGAGGCACTTTTCTGAAGCGGTACGCCCTTCCCCTCTCAGCCTCGATCAGCTCTCCTTGTTCATGAGCGACTGCCTGCATCAGTAAGTGGGCGGCGTGCTCAGCCGAGAGGTCGAGCACCATTTCGGTCTCGGTCAACCGCTGCATCGCCCGAATGCTCTGCTCCAGGCTCCCTCGATCACGCGTGCGTAGGTCTTCCTCTTCCTGTGGGTGTTGCTGTGCTGCCTGGATACGCGCTTCTAAGGCTTCGTCGGAAAGTATCCCCTGTGTGAAGTGCTGCAGGATGGCGCTATCGATGACCTGGCCGACGCTTCCCAGGTCGGAGCGTGCCTGGTTCACCTTCTCGACCACCCTGGCCATGAATCGCAGATCGGCCTCGTCGTCGCTGGTAAAGTGAAAGGCGTAGACATCGCGTTCCTGCCCGTGGCGATCAACACGTCCGTTGCGCTGCTCGAGGCGCATGGGATTCCAGGGGATCTCCAGGTGGATCACGTACCGACAGGTGATTTGCAAACTGATGCCTTCCGAGACAGTATCTGTGCCGACCAGGATGCGTAGAGGGTTCGATGGATCATTGAACGCATTCTTGATGCGTTCGCGTTGTTCGCTTGATGCCCCTCCGAACAGGCTCTCCACCTGTGGCCGCTCAAGATCGGCCCGACGCAGGCGTTCCATGATGTAATCGAGGGTGTGTTTGTATTCAGTGAACAGAATCAGCCGCTCGTCATCGCGCAACGTTTTTCCTTGCCTCAAGTTATCATTGATCCACCGAAGCAAGCGTTCCCACTTGGCATCGGGCGGCAAAGGGATGGTGGCAAGTGGCTGTTGTAATGCCTGCGCGCTCCACCCCAACTGTTCCAGGCAGGTATTGACCGCCTGACGCTCGCTCTTGAGAGGTTCCGCATAGCGACGCAGCCAGGCGCCGGTCTGCTTGCTGGCGTCTTCTTCGCGTAAGCTGCGCTCCTGGTCATCGTTCATCGCCATCTCGGCCCGGTCAATGGCGTATGACACGACCTCGATATCTCCTTCGTCCAGATTCAGCCCCTCAACATGGCGCCACCACGTACAGGCGAAGGCATAGGAACTGGAGAGCAGACGCTTGGTGAGCAATTTCATGAGAAACTCCCCCAGGTGTCGCTCGCCCTTGTTGACGTGTCCCAGCAGTCTTTGTACGCCCTCACGATACCCGCGTAGGGCCTCAAAGAGCTGCTTTTCCAGCCCTTGCACAGGGATATTCAAAGACTCCACATACCTGGGAGCAAAACGTTCCTGTTCCCCCTCTTCGGTCAGTTCTTGTTTGAGGCGGCGCACCATAGAGAGGTAGACCTGGCGGTGGTCCTGCTCGTCGAGTGTGGCCTTCTGCTGGAAGCGCACCGGGTCAAGCAATTCTAATAAGCCGGTGAAGGAGACAGTATAGCCATTGTGCGGTGTAGCGGAGAGGAAGAGGCGATGTTCAAAGTGGGGCGCAATGCGGCGCAGCATCTCGCATCGGTCGCTATCGTCTCCGTAGTTCGAGGGCGTGAGGTTATGCACTTCATCGACCACCAGCATCTGCCAGGGTAAGATGGCTTCAAATTTTCCCGAGAGGCTGTTGGTAGCAGCGATGAAAGAACCCAGCACGTCTTTCTGGCGCAGGTAGTCCATGGAGGTGATGATGCGCGGGTAGGAAGCCCAGGGGTTGCTATCTACCCCGAGTTCGCGCTGCAAGCGGAAGGTCTCGTCACGGTCAACAATGGTACAATCAAGGTGAAACTTCTCGCGCATTTCATCACGCCACTGCAACTGGAGAGAGGCCGGGCACACAATAAGGACGCGACGAATACGGCGGCGAGCGTACAGTTCAGAGAGGATCAAACCGGCCTCGATGGTTTTTCCCATCCCGACGTCATCAGCCAGCAGGAGCGAGATCCGAGGCATCAACATTGCCTTGAGGACGGGATAGAGTTGGTAATCCTCGACCTGCACGGCACTCTGCCAGGGGGAAATGAAACGCAGTTCCTGTTCATCTTGTTCTCGCCTGGGGGAGAGGCGGTTGATCGCGCTCCACTGGTTCGCACGCAGGAACGCATGAAGCAGCCCTGGGTCGTCCGGGTAGTTCCCTGGCTCATCGATGCGAGGAATGGCGAGGCTGGCGACGACCCGTGCGCCACGTTCCAATTCCCAAATGAGGTAATCGCTCTCGGGGTGAGACCAGCCGTCGATATATTCGACCTGCACCTCGTGGGTAGCTGGCATGCTTGGGTGAGATCGCTCATCAACCGAGCGCACCAGGGCCGGGCGATTGCGCACGATGACGGTTTGCCCTGCCTGAGGGATAGCAAGATTCTGCGTTACCATGTCACTCCCATCTTCTTAACTGTTGTACCGCACTATGCTGCTGATACCCTAGGTCCCATGTGCCTCATCGCTGCAAATGAGGCTTAAGAGCAAGATGCATGTTACGATAGAGTTGTGAAACATAGTATAGCGGGATAAGGGAGCCTATGCAAGAGGATAGCAACACAGAATTGTGATGAATACCATGGTGATGTTTTTTTCGGACGCTATAAGATTGCGATGAGAAAAGATGTAACTGCCATCAATTCTATAGTACACTGTCATTGAGCAGCGAGTGTAGAAGTGGGTTTTGCAGGAATACCTTGAGGAGGTGAGATGTTACCAGTAGTGAGGAGGGTATCAGAAAGAGGTTAAGTTTTGTCGGCTGCTACGGAAATGCCAGATAGAGATGTATTTCTCCTGTGTAGAGACATTTTATGAAAGATGGGAACATGATACGACGTGAGCATGGAAAGCTTTCGCTTTTTTCCTACAACATTTTTGAACCATTTGACACCATGTCCAGTGTGGTCTCCTCACGACTTGGCGGCGTCAGTACTGGACACTGTCATTCGCTCAATCTCTCCTTAAGCGCTGGCGACGAAGAGGCGGCAGTCCTCAAAAATCGAACACTGCTTTGCGAAGCGATGGACCTTGAATTATGTTCTGTCACGATTGGACAACTCGTCCATGGAACCACCATTGCGATTGTGACTCCCTCCTCCCGAGAGAAAGGAGCGACTGATCGGTTAAGTAGTCTCCCAGCCACCGATGGCTTGATTACCAATATTCCAGATTTGCCCCTGCTCACCCTCGTCGCAGATTGTGCAGTGTTGTCTTTCTTTGATCCCAAACGTCACGTGGTTGCTCTCGCGCATAGCGGATGGCGCGGCGCCACTGGGGGAATAGGACGGAAAATGATCGAGAAGATGAACGAGTCGTTCGATTGTCGCCCCGCAGACATTCTCGTTGGCGTCAGTCCTTCCATTGGACCGTGTTGTTATGAAGTGCGAGAAGACGTCATCAAGGTGTTTCATGAAGCGTTTCCCGACCAGGCACAGCGCTTCTTTATTCCGCAGCCTGATGGCTCTATCCACTTAGATATGTGGACCGCCATCAAATGGCAACTCTTGGAGAGCGGCATCCAGGAAGAACACATCGAAATGTCCGGTCTGTGCACGGCCTGTCGTACTGACTTATTCTATTCGCACAGGGCCGAAAAGGGAAAGACGGGGCGATTTGGCGGGTTGACTGTTTTGCACTCCCCAACACGATAAAGACCTTTCCAAGTTCTACATTATGCGAGTTTGCATAGCTCTAATGCGTGCTTCGAGCGCTGTCGCCTCCTCGTCTCGCCTCATTTTTCGCAAGAGAGCCGCATAGCTTTCTCCCGTTGCGATAGTTTTCGGATTGTCTTGTCCCAGCGCCTTCTCGCGGATGGCGAATGTTCGCTTATAGAGGCGCTCCGCCTCGCTGTACTTCCCCTGAGCCTCGTAGAGCAATGCCAAATTGTTGAGAGACTTCGCTGTTTGGAGATGCTCGGATCCGAGCACCTGTTCGCGGATGACCAGGGATCGTTGATAGAGCTGCTCGGCTTCCGCGTACTTGCTCTGGTCACCCTGAGCGAAATAGAGACTGGCCACATTTTGGAGACTCTGTGCCGTATCGGGGTGCATAGGTCCCAACACCTTTTCTCGGATGGCGAGTACACGTCGGTGAAGCCGTTCGGCTTCTGTATACCGGCCTTGAGAGACGTAGAGCAATGCCAAATTGTTCAGACAATGGGCTGTGTCGGGGTGCTCGGGTCCCAACTCCTTTTCTCGAATGGGCAACGCTCGCTGATAGAGTGGCTCCGCTTTGATATCCTTCCCCCAGGCCCAGTAGAGCAATGCCAGGCTGTTGAGACATTGCGCCGTGTCGAGATGCTTAGGTCCCAACTTCTTTTCTCGAATCTCCAGCACGCGCCGGTAGAGCTGTTCGCCTTCCGCATATCTGCCCTCGTCATAATACAGTCTGGCCAAATTGTAGAGACTCTGCGCTGTGTCGAGATGCTCAGGCCCCAACACCTGTTCTCGGATGGCGAGCGCTCGCTGATAGAGTGGTTCTGCCTCGGTACAGAGGGCTTGTTCTTTCAAAAAGTACCCAGCTTGATTGAAGAGGTGTGCTTCCTCGGCAAAGGAGAGTCCATACTGATCCATCAGTGTCGCACAGACCTGGACATGAGGAAGGCAGCGTTGACACCCCTGCCTAGTTGCGGCTCCAACCTGATTGGGAAAGGTGTGGTGAACCGTGCGTACGGCCCTCTCTGCCCATATGCGCTGCGTCTCCTTGTTCATCGTGTCCTGAATCACGGCCTGCACAAGGCGGTGAATGGTGAGCGTTTTCATGAAGGGATTGCGTCGAACCAGCGAAAAGCGCAACAGAACCTCGATAGCTTCATTCACCCTGAGCTGATCTGAGATGATTGACCCAAGCAGAGGGCCAAGGACTTGTATTCCTCCCACGAGCATCTCTTCGGGAATGGCATCGGGATCGAAGAATGCACACAGGTGCAGCAGCTCAGCGGCGACAGGGTCCACCTGTTCTACTTTTTGGAACGAGAGGGACCAGACGGTGGCAACGGTGTGAGGATAATCGGAAGGAAGCGCACTGCGCCGCTTCAGAAGCTCGGCTCGATGCATCTGGTAGAGACCGAGGTAGTCCGAGATACTGATACCGGTCTCCTCAATATAGGCTCCAGCCTGATCAAGTGCAAGGGGCAGGCCTACCATGGCTTGGACAATCTTGCTGGCACATACACGCTCTGCGCCGGGAGCTTTCTGGAGAGCGTCCTGGGACCCAAGGATACCGATACGGCGGAGCAAGAAGAGCGTTCCCTCATCGGGCTCCATGGTATCAATCTCAACGCGCTTCGCCATGCGGCCGAGAGCGCTGGCGCGAGTGGTGAGCAGGGTGTGGCCTCTCCCCAAGGTAGGAAGAAAGTCGCGGATGACCGCGAGATCGTCAGCATTATCGAGAATAAGCAGCCAGTTTGTGTGATCTTTGAGCCACCGTTTGACCGCATCAACGGCGCGGTATGGCTCCTTCTCGCTCTTTTCTATCAAATTCAACAGAACGGCAATGGTCATGAAATCCACCAGGAGATTCTCGTGCGTATCGGCTTTCACCCAAAGCACGGTCTCATATTCCTGTTGGTAGCGATAGGCATATTCCACCGCGGTTTGTGTCTTGCCAATGCCTCCAAGACCGCTAATCGCTTGTGGCGGTCGTTGCGGGTGTGCCAGTGCTATGGCATTGTCCATGGTGAGCATCTCATGGAGGTTCTGCAAGAGAGCCTCACGACCAGTGAAAAAGGGATTCCGTTGATGTGGGATATTCCAGAACAACGGAGCTGCCAAAGCAGTGAGCCGTCCATCTTCGTTCCCTTTTTGCTCTTCTAATGGAGAGAAAAGTGGGAAGACGATGTCTGTCTCACGGAGTTCCTCTGGCTCGACGAATCCAAGTTCTTTGGTATTTACTCCAAACAGCTTGCAGAGCTTTGCCCGGTAGTACGGGAGCGGTTTACTGTCACCACACTCCCAGCGACTGACAATCTTCACTGTCGTTCCCACGTGTTCTGCGACGTAGGCCTGAGACCACCCGTTAAGTTCTCGCTGATGCCGTAGTTTCTTGTTCGGTGCCCTCATATCGCCCATGCTGGTACATCCTCCCGAATCGAGGATAGAACATACATCGAAACACATTCCTCTTGATGAGTCTACCTGATCAACTGCTAATCATCAATTTTCATATCATCTATTCTCACCGGGGTATCTACTAGCGGAGAAGGGGGTTGGTCTGCCGCGAACGTTCTACATGGGCCTTGTTACCTAAATTGGGGAGGTGTCGATTGTATAGGTGAACTTGCTATGGAGCGGTAAAACTCCATGGCATGCGGGTATGCTACTCTTCTTTCTGGTCACCATAGTGCTGTTCTTGCTTCCTGATGTACTCATCAATCGCTTCGCGCCGAAAGCGCCATTGCCCTCCGACCTTGAAGCCTGGCAGTTGACCTTGACTGGCCAACCTCATGACCGTACGAGGATGCACACGAAGCAATTTGGCCACTTCGTCAGCATCAAGGATTTCTTCCATCACTTCCATGCGCCCTCCTTTCTGTGTTCCATGTCAAAATTGTACAAGCTTTTACATTGACGCGTCAAGAGGTACTAATTTTATCTAACTTATTCCCTTTTGTCGTATCTTTACCTATTTATACTTGACACACCCTATTTGTACATGTTAAACTTTTCAGATGAAAGCAACAACAAAAGTTTGCTCGTTTACCCCTACCCAAACGCTGGAAAAGTTGAGAGAACACACGGGGGAATAAGAGGGGATCGAAAGGGGAATGGGAGGGGTTCTCCTGGTCAGAAGCATCTTGTATGCTTACATCACCGAGAAAAGCACTCGAGGTGGCAACCCCAAGTGCTTTCGGAATCGACCCGGTCGTTTGCTTGTGTGCTAGCGTAGCCTGGAAAACTCTCCAGCACACAAGCCTATTCATCCGAGTCTGCGTGTATTCTACCACACAGACTCGGCATGGCACCTCTGAGTGCAAGGAGGCCATCCCATGACCATGTTTCTGCCGAGCAACTCACCTGAGTACACCTACGTCGCGCTGGCGACACTGCTTCCATGTAAACTGCGTGCTTATGCCAGCATCGCCAACCTGTGTTTCTTCCAAGTGGTGGACCACGCCACCAACGCGGAGCAATTGTTCGTACGGGTGACTGCCCTGCCACATCGCCTGGATGATATTGACTCCCCTCGTGTCTTTACCGTCTGCTTAAGTACAGAACAGCTTGCGAAAGCCCTGCCTTGGGATCGTGCGATGCAAGCAATATCAACGTGCGATGTTCGCGAACTAGTCGAACTCCATGCCAAGCAGAAGTGCAGCAGCACCTTGCAAGTCCCAGAAGTGGAGCATCCGGTCGCTGTTCCTGCTCCACCTCGGCCGCTAGAGGAGAAGGAAATTTCGTTCGTTGCCTTACCGGAGGTCTTTGTTTCCTGCGAGACCGTCCAGGAGGTAGTTGCTGAGGCGCAAGTTCCCAGTGGTAATGCTCCACAGCCCAAGCAGCGGAGATGGGCACAGTTGACCTGGTTGCGTGCAGCCATCGCCATGATGCGTCGTCAACTATCGCAAATCACCCAGCTTCAAGGTAAACTGCTTGCGTCCCTCGCCACGCTGGATCAAGCGATCCGCTGCGCGTACGTAGCCCACCACCGGTTGCGTCAGCCCCTGGTGTGTGCCAGTCCTGTCTTCATCAAGGATCGGCAGGTAGGGTGGCATCTGCACCTTGGCGTTCCGGTTTTAGCTGCTTTGACTGCATAGCTATGAGTATTCCTGCAGAAATGGCGCGAGACGATCGTCTCGTCAGCATGCCCACAAGCGAAACACGTACGCAAACACGCGATAACAGAGAGAGCCATCCCGAACAAGGAATAGCCGAGAATACCACTCTCTCCTGTTCTGGGCCTACGAGCAGCCTCACCGCCAGGAGGAGATGATATGAGAAGGAGGATGGAAGCCAGCGTCGGCCTCCACGAAACGAAGCGAAATCGGGAAAACGACGTGGACAGCGATGATGACCTGGGGCAGTATCTCCACGAGATTGGGAATATCCCACTGCTGATGGCAACCGATGAGCGACGGCTCGCCCACCTGATCGCGCAGGGAAACGCGCAGGCCAGACAGCAGTTCATTGAAGCCAACCTGCGCCTGGTGGTCAGCATGGCCAGGAAGTACACCGGCTTAGGGCTCGGACTCTCCGACCTGATCCAGGAGGGCAATCTCGGTCTGCTGAAGGCAGTAGAGCGCTTCGACCCCGCGAAAGGCACTAAGTTCAGCACGTATGCCACCTTCTGGATCCGCCAGGCCATCAGCCGGGCTCTGGCTGACAAAGGGCGGACGGTACGCTTACCAGTCCACCTGAGCGACAAAATCCGGCATTTGATGCGGGTCAGGCAAACCCTCTCGGATGAACTCTGGCGCGAACCCACCGAGCAGGAGTTGGCGGAGCGCATGGGTCTCCAGGAAACGCAGGTCCGGGCACTGCTCACGGCCAGTTCCGTCATCCTCAGCCTGGATGCCTCGCGCGGGGAAGATGGAGAGACTACGTTAGCTGACTGTCTTGAGGACGAGACCGGCCCATCGCCCGACGAGTCTGCCCAACAGCAGGCACTCGCCATGCAGGTGCGCGCTGCCCTGGGTTGCCTCAGTGAACGCGAGCGGCAGGCCTTGCTCCTGCGTTTCGGCCTGGATGAAGAGGCAAGTGGGTATCGCCGCACCCTGAGCCAGGTTGGGGTGCTTCTGGGCATCACACGCGAGCGTGTCAGGCAACTGGAAGAGCGGGCATTGGAGCGATTGCGCTGTTCGGAAGCGTGTACCACCCTCCAAGGCTACCTCGATCTTGACAGGTAGTGCATGATAGCACACCGATCAGTAGTTTCACGAAGTGCGTTTGACAGAGAGCGTCCCCTGGAGTGCGTCCCTGGAATGTGTTCGCGTAGTGCGTCCCTGGAGTCCGTCTCTTGTACCCAATGAAAATCCGGTGCGTCTCGTGCGAACCAACACGCCAGCGCACCGGGAAAGGAGAAGCGTCACCGATGGCCACCATTAGCGGAGACGAATACACCCTCGTTCTGAAGGATCGCCAGGATCTGCAACAGAAGTTGGAGGGCGCCGCCTCCGAATCGGAGTTCTTGTCGACCTATTACGCCCGCCTGTTGCGCGCCTGCGAAATCGGCTACCAGCAGGCGGTCAATGCCAACGTCGTCCTGGAACGCCAGGAAAGGCGCAAAGCCGTCAAGGAGAAACGAGAGGAGTTGAGGGCTAAGAAAAAGGCCGAGCGAGGCTAGACCTGTTCTCTCTCAGGGAGTCAAGCGAATGCGGTGCGCAAACCACGAACAACCTCTTGTTTTGCGCACCAGTTTTTCACGGTTTTTTCGGCCACTTTTTGTGGGACTGCCTCAAGACTGCCTCAGGACGAGCGCCTCATTCTCGCGGGTCTTTGGGGCCAACTTAGGAGACACTTGGGGCCCATTTAGCCTCTGGCTTTTCTGTTTTTTTATCCACTTTCAGCCAACACTTTCACTATTAAGGAGTTTCTTTCGTGGGAAACAAAGTAGTCCATAAGATTGGTACCCTGATCGGGCGGATGGGGATGACCGACCGCCGCCGCCAGGACCACGTCGTCGCCTCTCTGCCCAAGGAGGCTTCGGGTTCACTGGAGGATGACTATACCATCGGGCAAGGTCTCTCCGGCGTACCTCTTACCATCGCTAACATGACGCCCGATCAGTTGGAGGCCCGACGCATCGCCCAGGTCGAGGGAGCGGACTTCTCCCGCGGCGTGCATGAGTCCATCATGCTCTTTTGCCTGCGCGTCTGGCTCGTCGTCGGCCCGATGGCCTACGTCGCCCTGACCAGCGGGGAGATCGCCTTTCTCTTTTCGCTCATCGCCCCCAACGCGGTTTCCCTGCTCATTTGGGGAGGGGCGCTCATGGTTGATATCACTCTGATGTTTGTCACCTTTGCACTGGCCCGCCACAAGCAGCGCGTGCATGAGCTCCACTCGGCCACATTGGAAGTGCCTGCCCACATCCGGCGCACGCTCGGTGGCCTCACCTGGTCCTGGCTGGGCCTGGCCTTCGTCAGCCTGGTGGGCCAGACCGCCTATCTCGTGCTCATCTCCTCGCAGAGCCGGTTGCCGTTCTTTCTCTTCTACGGGCTCATCGCCACGCGGGTGCTCGGCTTTACGCTCTGCGACGCCGTCACCGCCTTCTGGCTCTCCCAGCTGGGCACACGAGCGGAAGAGGTGGCCCGCATCGATGAACTGAAAGGGCGGTTACACATCCAGATCGCCCAGAGTTCCGGAGAGCACCGCAAGGCGGCGGCCAGGGCCAAAATGGAGATCGTCAAGCTCGATTTAGAAATCGAACGGGAACGCCGCTGGGCTGCCTTCCACGCGGAGTTGGACCGGCTGATGATCGCCGATACCCTGCAGCGACAACACGCTCGCCTGATTGACGAGCCGCCCGGCGAGACCGATATCACCGAACTTCCCAACTGACACACAGGCAGGAAGGAGGGGATGTGATTCATGTCGACCGGACGCCCGGCGGAACGCGCCTACAAGCGATACAAGCTGGAGGAGGCTCTCGCCCTCCTCCACCAGACCCACGAGCGGATGGGACTCGAGATCGTACCCGGGAGCACCATCGGGCACACCTACCTGGCGAACCATGCGGAGTTGGGCGCCATTCGCCTGCTCGTGTTGGGGCGGTCATCCGAGTGGTATGTCTATCGCCTGAACACCTACGCCGACAACATCGGGGCGGTGGTTTGTGCCACCCACGATAGCTGCTTACCCATTCCGGTGTTTGCCCTGGACACCCCTCTCACCTACTATAAGCCGCTCCAGACTCGCTACCACCCGCTCGGCAAGATCCCTGTCCACTTCTTTCACACCGAACGGGGGCACAAGATGCTCGTCGGGGCCTTGATGTGCCGCTTGCCGGAAGCCGAGCAGATCTTGAGTGGCTTCAAACGCAGCACCCGCTACCGCATCGAGTTGGAAACCCGCCAGCTCCTGCTCAGGAAACGCGGCCGCCCCATTGCCGGGACCACCGCTTCCACCGGCAAGAAAGCGACGCAGTGAATGCGACGTGAACAACAGGATCAGTTCGTGCAGCATGTCCCTGTGTCCTCTCGTCCAACAGGAAATCTCAACCATGTGCTCACATTACGCTGAGCACCCACAACCACTGCTGAAATGCGGCCCTCTGCTCACGTGGAACCTAGACAGAGAAGCTGCCTGGAGGCGCTTATCACCCCACATGCTGCCTATTCACGCATGTGGGGTGTCTTTCTGAAAGGAGTTCGAACCCCTATGTCTTCTCCCTACTACAATCACCTGTCGATGTATGACCACCGGAAAAAGAAGTCCCCGGTCGGCTGTTGTGGCCTGGGATTGGTGCTTGTCGGCGTGCTGGTCTGCATGTGGCTCGCCGCGACCTCTCCGGATCTCGTCAATGCGCTGCTCAGCAACAAACCATTCATCACCATTCCGCTGCCCAATGGAAACGGCATAGCCCTCGCTGGTCATCCACCCGACGCATACACGGTGACGGGCAAGCCGAGCCTGAGCGCGGCGTTTATCAATCGCGTGCTCGCTCGGGCTCATTCACCCACAGCTGGGACAGGGCAAGACTTGTATGACCTGAGTGTCCAGTACCAGATAGACGATGCCTACGCTCTGGCCTTCTTCGAGCATGAAAGCCTGTTCGGGACCACGGGGATGGCACGCGTCACCCATTCGCTGGGCAATATTCGCTGCAGCCCTGGCTACCAGTGCATCCAGGGCTACCGGGCGTACCGGACGTGGGCGCAAGGCTATGCCGACTGGTATCACCTCATCGAGGATGGCTATATCCAGGGAAAGATCACTATTCCCCTGGTGGGCCATGTCTGCACCACCGTCAGCCAGATTGTGCCGGTCTACGCTCCTGCAGATGACGGCAATGACGTTCCGGGCTACATCGCCGCGGTAGAACGTGCGGTCGAGGCCTGGCGACGCGGGGAGGTGCAAGGATGACGCAGCGAATCTTTCTCGTGCTGATGGAAGACCCCATTATCCATACGCCTGAGCGGCCGGTCTGTGACGATCCTGGCTGTATCTGTGCACAGTGCGAGTATGACCTGCTCAGGGCGGAGGTCGAGATGGCCCGCAGCCTTGCGCGACGACGCAGGTCACGCCGTCTGATCCTCGAGTCCAAACCGATTCCTGGATCTCTCGGCGGCAACCGACCGTTCTCGTTGTTGCGCTAGCCAGAGAAGGAGGAGGAAAGAAGTCATGGGAACGCTCCATCAGACGCGGCGGAAGAAGCCAACCCGTCTGCGCGGCTACCGCATTCGCATCTGGTACCAGGGACAGCTCACCAGTGATCCCAATAGACCGGTCCTCTGGGCGCCGGAGCCGCACCTCCCTCCGGAATGGGAGGCCACCAGGAACAATCCGAACGTCGCGAAAGCCGTTCTGATCCGCTCGGGCAAACCCTTTGCGCAGTTCACGCGGCCCTCTTCTGCTCCAGAACCCTGCAAACCTGGGCAGAGCAACCGGTCGTGAAGGGCAGCCATATCCAACCCACATTACTCAATGAGTTCACCCACAGGCCAGAAAGAAGCTGGGCTTGAGAACGTTGCTACCACAGGAGATGTGCTTTATGTATGAGACCATCGGGAGTGTCCTTGCATATCTCCTGTGCCCTCCTGTTCCGCCATGTGGAGTAGTCACCAGGAAAGAAGAACGGGAACGGGAACGGCGGTAGCGGAGAAATGGGAATGGCAGGACGGAACTCGCAGGGAGGTTGTGCAAGTGAAATGGCCTGTGGAGCAGAAGTAGAGAACTATGCTGACTACTCCACATGGCGGAAGTCATCCCTCCCGCCGCTTCCGCCAGACAGGGCTCGCTTACAGTCAGAGCGTGACGCCGGTTCCGGCGATCATCGCCCGCTTGCAGACACAGCAGCGCGACGCCGTGGCTACGCATCGCACTTGACAGGCGCCGGTTCCGCCGACCACTCCCCTCCACAAACCCGGTGCGAAGGGACAATGAGCTGGAGGAAGTGGGGACTTCCGCCGCTTCCCGATGAGCGCTACAACCCTTCGGCTTACGGGGACCTCCTGCCCGATCAAAAATTGGGGTATGTGGAAGATGTGATACAAGAGGCATTCCCGCGGATCTCCAAGGCCCAGGGATTTTCACCTGCCTGGCAGAGATGGAGAAGGGGACCATCCATAGGAGAGAACTGCCATGTGCCAGCGCACCACTTGTCTCTCATCCCCCCTCTCAAGCCATATCATGCACTTCCCGCTGCTCCAAGTTCCGTCCTGCCATTCCCATATCTATTACTGATCGCCGGAACCGGCAATGTGCGCTTGTTTGTAGGGAGGCGTCAGTCTCTCTCTCAAATGGCTTCCGCCGCTTCCACTACCTGGGCGTTCATCACTTTTTTTCAGAAGCGGCGAAATACCGCCGGATCCGGCGATTACGGCTCGATTGCAGACAGGATAGCACGGCGGCAATCTCCGTCACTGGATGGTTTCTGGCGCTGTCGTCCGGCGGGAGCGTCAGGAGTAACGCGTCGCCGTCGGCAGCCACGACTTCCGCCGTCACCTTCCGTGCGGGGATACGGTGTGAAGATCCGGTCAGGCGATGGAAGCGGAGGGCTTTCGCCGGATCCGGCGAACTCGGCCTGTTCGCAGATATGGCACAGCGGCGGAACATGCCACTCCACCGCTTCCATCAATCGGCGCACGCTTGCAGGTACCTGGCAGGAACCTGGCGGGAACCTAGCGGTGATTGAGCGGTGAGACCCAAGTACACTCATGGCGATACAACAAGCGTTCCGAGGTACATAGTCGTACATTTAGACGCATTTTGGTTCATCATTGTGCGAAGTAGATCGGGTAATAGCATCACTCTGACAAAAACGAGAAGCAGGAGGTGCCAAATGGCGCGAAACGATCACCAAGTTCTTAAGCAAGTGTTCACGAGAGCGATCCGGGGCGATGTGCGGATCTCAAGATCATTGTCGGCGGCGTGGTGCAGATTTCGTTGGACGAGCAAGAAGGGAGAGGAGAATCCATGAGAAAAAAAGCGAAAGTGATTGAGGTGACGAAAGGTGACCAACCTGTGGCGATGCAAAAACTGCTGACCGTGACTGATGTTGCCTCTCTCCTCTCTTTGAGTAAGGTGACCATCTACGAGCTGATCAAGAACGATGGGTTGCCCACCCTCAAGATCAATGGCGCACGGCGCATCCATCCTGGCAAGCTGCAAAGCTGGATCGAGCAGCACAGCGAATAACCCCGAAAGCGCGTCTAGTTTCGGGTCGGAATCCTGGCTCAAAAGAACACTGACCCAACGTTAAGAAAGGCCAACGGAAACATGAAACCAACAATAGACATTTCGCTCCCAGCCCTCGAAGAGCTCCAGGCTCGCCCACAGTGGGTATGTTGGCGCAAGGAGCACCGCCGCGGCAAGCCAACCAAGATCCCCTACAATGCCGCGACCGGCCAATGGGCGAAGTCGGACGCGCCTGCGACCTGGAGCAGTTACGCTCAGGCGCGGCAGGCACTCCACGCTGGCGCGTATCACGGCGTTGGCTATATGTTTCGTAAGGACTACACGGGGATTGACCTGGACCACTGTGTACACGAAAACGGCCGTATCGACCCCTGGGCGCAGGCCTATCTTGACCGGCTCAAGAGCTACGCCGAATACTCCCCGAGCAAGACCGGCATCCATGTTCTGGTGCGCGGCACCATTCCGAACGGGACGCGCCGGGCGGTATCTGGCGCACCTCACTCACAGGCCGCCATCGAGATGTACTGCGAACGCCGCTACTTCACAATGACCGGCAACCATCTTAACGGGATGCCCACCACCATTGAGGAGTGCCCCGAACTGCTCACCATCCACGCGGAAATCACGCATGCCTCACGGAAACAGCCCAAAGCAGCAGTGCGCCATGACGAGCGAGATTCCCCTCCCGTGGAGCGCTCTGATGATGACGTCCTCGACCGGGCGATGAAGGCCAGAAATGGCGCGACGTTCCAGGCCTTATGGCAGGGCGATACGTCAGGCTACGGCTCCCCATCGGAAGCGGAACTCGCCCTGTGCAACCTGCTCGCCTTCTGGACAGGCGGGGATGCCCGGCAGGTGGATCGCCTCTTTCGACGGTCCGGCCTCTACCGCCCGCAAAAGTGGGACCGGGCAGCGCGGACCGGGGAAACCTACGGCCAGGGCACGATCGCGCGGGCCATCGCCAGCCGCACGGAGACCTATCGCCCAGCGAAGAGCGGCAAAATCATCCAATTCAGGCGCGGGCCGGCTTCCTATGAGGAGGAGAACCGGGTGCACTTGCCAGAGACGGATCTGGACTTCGTGCTGGAGTGCCTCCAGGACGAAGAAGAGGGCGATGCACGTCTCTATGCCCATCTCTTCACGGGCCGGTGCATCTATGACCACACCGAAGGAATGTGGTATGAGTGGCAAGGTCACGCCTGGGAACGCGATGAATGCAAACACGCGCTCCTGCTGGCCAGTGGCCCGCTGGCCTCGGTCTACTTAGATACCAGCGCCCAGCTCTCGGAGGAAGCCGCCCAGGCGGAAAAGCACCTGGACCCTGACCTGCTCAAAGGCCAGGATCCTCAGTTGGAGCACTATCACTGGCTCAAAGCCATGACCGGCAAACTCATAGAGCGTGCCCGGTCTCTCAAGAAGCTGAGACGCGCCCAGGCGGTGCTCACCTATGCCCAGGCATACCTCAAGGTGACGGCACGGCAGTGGGACCGCCATATCTGGCTGCTCGCTTGTCCCAATGGCGTACTGGATTTGCGGACCGGTGAACTGCACCCGGGCAGGCCCGAAGACTACCTGAGGACGAGCATTCCCACGGCATGGTGCGGACTGGAGACGCCGGCTCCCCGCTGGGAACGCTTTCTCCAGGAAGTGTTTGAAGATCGAGGGGAAGTCGAGCGCCTCGAACTGATTGCGTTTCTCCAGCGGCTCCTGGGGTATGGTATCACCGGGGTCGTGGATGAACACGTCATCGGTGTGCTCTACGGCGAAGAGGGCCGCAATGGGAAGGATACGATCCAACATGCCCTCAACTACACGCTGGGAGAACTCTCCAGTGCCATCTCCAAAGATGTGTTACTGGATAGCGCTCGGATGAGAAGCGCCGGCAGTGCCACGCCACACCTGTGCGATCTCCACGGCAGGCGCCTGGCCTGGGCCAGCGAACCCGAAAAGGGAGCCCGCTTTTGCGTCGGCCAGGTCAAAGAACTCTCCGGCGGCGGCGATATCCCGGTACGCGGCCTGTATGAAAAGCACGTGATGAAGGTCAAGCCGACGCACCTCCTGCTGCTTCTGACCAATCATAAACCGTACGCCGATCCGGATGACAAAGCCTTCTGGGAACGGTTGCGCCTGGTCACCTTCAACATGCGTTTCGTCAGCAACCCGATAGGGTCGCACGAACGCACCAAAGACCCCACGCTCTGGAAAGACCTGGAGGCCGAGGCTAGCGGCATTCTCGCCTGGCTCGTCCGTGGGTGCTTGGAGTGGCAGCGGCAAGGGCTAGCCAGTCCGGCGGCGGTGCTCAGCGCAGGGGAAGCGTACCGCAAAGAGCAGGATGACCTCGATGTCTTCCTGGCTGACTGTTGCGTGCTCCATGAAAGGGCCATCGTGCAAGCCTCCACCCTGTTCGAAGCCTACACCGCCTGGGGGAAAACCAATAACATGCGCCATCTGCTCAGTGGCACGGCCTTCGGCACCAGGATAGGCAAACGCTTCACAAAGAAACCAACCAACAGGGGCAAGGTGTATGTGGGCATTGGCCTCTTGCAAGATCCGCAGGCACCCATGTGCGAACAGACGGAAGAACCCCTCTCAAGCGAGGAGCGTGTGACCACGGCGAGCACGGAGGAACCTGCCTCGAGTGGAGGGTGTGGAGGGTTGGTGGAGGGTTGTGAAGGGTCTTTTTTCAAACCCTCCACTCCTTCCCAATTCCCTTTAGAAGCCGATGGAACAGGGGCTGAAAGTTCCAAAAGTGGAGGGTTTGAGGGTACAAACAGAAAGTCGGCAGAAGTGAAACATTTTGGCCCTTATAGGGGACTTCCTGTTGAAACCCTCCACACCCTCCACTTTGATGAAAAGACATCCGCTCTCGAGCACCTTGGAGAGGGCGATGGAGAGGGAGTGGAGGGTTTGAAAATTCGCCCAAAAGACCCTCCACCAACCCTCCACCTGGTCGAAACGATCGATGGGCTGGGCTATCTCAGCGGCAACAGACAGGAGCAGGATGTCACATTTACCGCCCCTGTGAGAAAAGAAGAACTCCGGTACAAGATCGGCGTGGTCATCCTCAATGATCGTGTCGAGCGGTTTTACTACCCTCGCATGGTCTGGGATGCACGTCCAGATGCCACGCAGATGAGCCCTGCCTCAAAAAAACCGTGGCGGCCTTGATTGAAGGTGCTCTGCTCCTCTTCGAGGAGGAATGATCTGACGGGCAATGGTAGAACAAAACGAGATCCCAGGTTTCCACCGCACCGAGAAGTGTGGACAACCCTGGATCTATGAGATGCATAAGGGAAGGAATATCATGTCAAAACGAAAACGAAGCGTGCACGGTAGCGGTTCTGTGTACCAACGGAAGGGCGATGGTCGCTGGGTAGCCAAGTTCAAAGTGGAAGCAACCGGAAAGTGGAAGGAGCTGTATGCCAGGACAGAGAAAGAAGCCTATGCGAAACTCCAGCAGGCCCTATTTGAACAGAAGCAGGGAACACTGGTAACAGCTCCTCAGCAATCGTTAAAAGCCCATATGGAGCATTGGCTTCAGGTCAAGCGGCTCGAATTGAAAGACGGCACGTACACGTACTACAGGGTCTATACTGAAGCCTATATCCTCCCAGCCCTTGGACATATCCGGCTGCAGAAGTTGACCGATGCTCAGATACAATCGTTCTATGCCGACATCTTAGAAGACGTATCAGCAAACACTGTTCGCCTCATTCATGGGATTCTGCGCGGGGCATTAGACGCAGCGGTCCGGTCGAAGAAAATCGCCTCCAACCCGTGCAGGCTGGTCACGCCCCCCAGAGCCGTGAAAAAAGAGCTCGCTTATCTCACACTGGAGCAAGCGCAACAATTGTTGGAGACAGCCAGGAACCATAGGCTCGAATGCTTGCTCACCTTGGCAATCGTGACTGGAATGCGCCAGGGTGAGCTGCTGGCGTTGCGCTGGACCGATATAGACGTTACGAAGGCAACGGTCCGCGTGATCCGGTCACTTTCCTACCGCAATCCTGATGGAACCGGCTATGAGCACAAAGAGGAAGAGCCGAAAACGAAAAGTTCCAAACGGACGATACCTCTCCCCGACTTTGCCCTGGAGGCGTTGCAGAAGCATCGGGTACAACAATTGGAAATGCGCCTGAAGGCTCCCGAGTGGGAAGACAAAGGGCTGGTGTTTCCCAATGACAAGGGTGGGTACCTGTGGGTGGACCCGTTAAGAAGGCAGTTGAAAAAGCTCCTGCGAGAAGCGGGACTTCCCGCCATCCGCTTTCATGACCTGAGGCACTCGGCGGCCACCATCCTGCTTGCGATGGGTGTCAACGCGAAGCCCACGGGATGCGCAACGAGATAGCATAACTGAGCAAGAAGAGAGGAAAACTGGATAAAACCAAAGAAATGTGTCTCCTTGTAAAGAAATAGGTTCATGTATCTGTTTCCCAAAAAGGAG
>Ga0137379_10000857_pt1 | contig 27456 bp, 30 predicted proteins | sample SagtaG_18_FD_104812 | JGI IMG/M metagenome (GOLD analysis project Ga0137379, IMG submission 104812) | Vadose zone soil microbial communities from Sagehorn Ranch, Mendocino, California, USA - Sage2_L_80_16 metaG | ecosystem: Environmental > Terrestrial > Soil > Vadose zone | place: USA...
CGCCTCTAAGCTCGGCGCGGTCGCGGTCAAGGCGCAGGTCCCGGTCGGCGGACGGGGCAAGGCAGGCGGGATCAAGCTCGCCAGGACCGCCGGCGAGGCCCGCGCCGCCGCGCAGCAGATCATCGGCATGGACATCAAGGGGTTCAAGGTGCCGCTCGTCTACTGCGAGGAGGCACTCGAGATCGAGCGCGAGATCTACGTGGGCTTCACGGTCGATCGTGACGCGCGCGCCAACATCCTGCTGGTTTCGGCGCGCGGCGGAATGGATATCGAGCGGGTCGCTGAAGAATCCCCGGAGGCGATCGCGCGCCTCTATCCGAACCCATGGCGCGGGCCTATCGACTTCGAGCTTGCCCAGCTCGTCTACGACGCGGGTCTCGGCGAGCTGGCCCGCCCGCTCCTGGCGATGATGAAAAGGCTCTACCGCGCTATCCCCGACTACGACGCCTTGATCGCCGAGATCAATCCCCTTGTCGTCACCAGGACCGGCGATGTGATCGCCGGCGACGCGAAGCTCGAGATCGACGACAACGCGGCATGGAGGCACACGGACCTCGAGGAGAAGTTCGGAGCGGTGCTCGAGGGTGATCCCTACGAGGTCGAGGCGAAGAAGCGCCATCTCACGTACGTGTCGCTGGACGGCGACATCGGGATCATCGGCAACGGCGCCGGTCTGTGCATGAGCACCCTCGACCTCGTGCAGCGCGCCGGTGGGCGGGCCGCCAACTTCTGCGACATCGGCGGCGGTGCGAAGGCGGAGGTCGTGGAGAACGCTCTCGCCGTGATCCTCATGAACCCGAAGGTCAAGGGCGTCCTCATCAACGTCTTCGGCGGGATCACGCGTGGCGACGAGGTGGCGAGAGGCGTCGTCACCGCCCGCGACAACCTGACGATGAAGCTGCCGCTCGTGGTCCGCATGAGCGGGACCCGAGAGGAGGAGGGGCGAGAGATCCTGAAACGGAACGGGATCGAACCGGGGGCAAGCGCGTGGGAGGCGGCCAAGAAGATCGTCGAGCTGACCCGTGCCGGCGTGCAAGCTTGAGCATCCTGGTCGACTCCACGACCCGAGTGATCGTCCAGGGCATCACCGGCCGCGAAGGTTCGTTCCATACCGAGCAGATGCAGGCGCTCGGCACGACGGTGGTCGGAGGAACGAGCCCCGGCAAGGGCGGAACCACCCACCTCGGGGTGCCCGTGTTCAACACGGTCGCTGACGCGGTCAGGGCGACCGGGGCCAACGCGTCGGGGATCTTCGTGCCGGCGCCGTTCGCGCCCGACGCCATCATGGAGGCGGCCGCCGCGGGCATCACGCTCATCGTCTGCATCACCGAAGGGATCCCGATCCAGGACATGATCCGGGTCAAGGACTTCCTGCGCGGCTACCCAGACGCGCGGCTGCTCGGCGCCAACTGCCCGGGCCTGATCACGCCCGGCCAGGCCAAGATCGGCATCATCCCGCAGCGGATCACGGCGCCGGGGTCGGTCGGGATGGTTTCTCGGAGCGGCACCCTCACTTACGAGGTCGGCTCGGCCCTGTCGGCGGCCGGGATGGGGCAGTCGACGATCGTCGGCATCGGCGGCGATCCAGTCCTCGGCATGACGTTCAGCGACGTCGTCGCGCTGTTCGAGAAGGACCCTGCGACGACGCACCTCGTGCTCATCGGAGAGATCGGCGGCAGCGACGAGGAGCACGCGGCGGAGCTCCTGGCGCGCGGAACGCGGCTGAAGACCGTCGCCTTCATCTCGGGTCGAACAGCGCCCGAGGGCAAGCGGATGGGGCACGCGGGTGCGATCATCTCGGGCAACCGCGGCACTGCCAGGAGCAAAGAGGAGGCGTTCCGGAAGGCGGGGGTCGCAGTGGCTGAGACTACCGACGAGATCGTGGGACTGCTGAGATGAGCTCGAGGCCGATCGTGCTGACAAAAGCGCTGCACGCGGACAGGATGCGTGACCTCGGAATTGCTTCCGCCCTCGTGGTCTGGCTCCTCTACACGCGTGTGTTCTGGATCTTGCAGGCGGCCCACCTGAGCGCGCCGCCGTGCCCATTCTTCTACATCACGGGCCATCCCTGTCCCTTCTGTGGGGGCACTCGCTCGTTCGCTTACATGTGGCGGGGCGACATCTCCGACGCGGTCAGGCTCTATCCGCTCGGCCCGATGCTCTTCGCCGGCACGCTCGTGACGGTGGGCGGCCTGTTGGCCGGAGTGGTCAGCGGGCGGACCTGGACCCCGCGCCTGACGCGAGTGCAGTGGCGGCTGCTTACGGTGGGGGCCGTGAGCGCGTTGGTGATCAGCTGGGCGCTCAAGGTCTTCATCCTCGGCAACTAGCACCAGGCGGTTGACTCCGGAGGACTGGCAGCTCTACCGCCGTATTCGCCTCGCCGCGCTCGAGGAGGCCCCATACGCGTTCGGCTCCCGATACGAGCGCGAAGTTGATGCTCCCGAGCGGCGGTGGCGCCAGGGGTTGAAAGAGCGGGCGCGGTTCATTGCAGAACTCGATGGCGTCGTCGCCGGAACGGTCAGCGGCGGCGATGGAGAGGCCACCGGCGCAGCCGCGATGACGGCGATGTGGGTGGATCCCGCGTTTCGGCGCCGTGGCGTCGGCGACCTCCTTGTGAAGACCGTGCTGGAGTGGGCGAGGTCGGCGGGCTACGAGGAGATGTTTCTCTGGGTGACCGACGGCAACGCCAACGCCGAGCGCCTGTACGAGCGCAACGGCTTCAGGCGCACCGGCGCCGCGCAGGACGTCCGGCCCGGGCACCTCGAGTACGAGATGTCGCGCGCGGTCTAGGCGCCTTCGATCAGTCGCGAAACGATGGGGTAGACGAACGCCGTGTTCTGCTGCGCGTTGCCCGGATCGATCAGGTCGTGGGGCAGGTGTTCGGACTCCGGGAACTCATAGGTCTCGATCGTTGCGCCGCGTCTTCGCCACGATTCGATGAGGCGATAGGTGAAGCGGTTGTCGAGGCGAGGCTCCGCGGCGTTGGTGACGACCACGGTCGACAGAGTCTTCGGTGCGCTCTTGCGCGCGGACGTCACCAGCAGGCGCCCGGTGTCGAACAGCGCTGCGTATGCGTGGGTTGAGAACCGTGGATACCCGTACGGCGGACCGAGTGTGTCCTTCGTCTGGCCGTTCCACCAGACGTAGAAGTTCGGAACCACCTTCGCGATCCGGCTCATCGTGTCCAGCACCGGACCGGGGATGGGTTTCAGGCCGAGCATTGGCGCGATCAGCACCGCGCGGTCGATGCCGTCGCGCGTCTGTGCCAGGTACCCGGTCAGGATTCCGCCGAGCGAAAGGCCCGCGATGGTCACGCGGTCACCCATCGACAGCCCAACTTCACATGCCCGGTTGGCGAGCGCGATCAGGTGGTCCGCCCGCAGGTGTGCGATCGACGTGTTGAGGCGGTCCGTGTAACCGTGGCGCGGGTACCGGGGAACGAATACGTTCCAGCCCCGTTCGTGAAACCGGCGGCCCAGCTCGTCCATCTGCTGCGGGCAGTTCGTGAAGCCATGGAGCAGGACGAGCGAGCGCTCGACCCGACGACCGTGCGTGTAGACCCGCGTGTGGCACAGCGGGTTGACATTCGGACCGTCGAGGGCCTTGATCTCCTCGGCGATCCTCATTCCTTCTGAGTAGTGGCCGTCGCTCGTCACGTGCAAGGATTTGGTTGGTTATGGATTTTGAACTGACGCCCGAACAGCAGGCGATTCGCGACACGTGCCGGGATTTTGCACGCGAGGTCGTCGCCCCGGCCGCCGAAGAGCTCGACCGCAATCACAGCTTCGGCTACGACGTCGTCCGGCAGATGGGGGAGCTCGGCCTCTTCGGCCTGCATTTCAGCGAGGACGTGGGCGGCGCGGGCGCGGACTTTCTCTCGCTGTGCATCGCGATCGAGGAGATCTCACGTGCGGACGCGGGCATCGGCATCACCCTCGAGGCCGCCGTCTGCCTTGGCTCGGCGCCGATCTATGAGTTCGGCACCGACGAACAGAAGCAGCGCTGGCTGCCCGACCTGGTGGCGGGCCGGAAGCTGTGGGCATTTGGGCTGACCGAGCCCGAGGCGGGATCGGATGCCGGCGCGACCAAGACGCGGGCCGAATCACGAGATGGGACGTGGCTCATCAACGGCGCGAAGCAGTTCATCACCAACTCCGGGACAGAGGTCTCAGCGGGGGTGACGATCACCGCCGTGACCGGGCGGCTGAGCAATCACGAGAACGAGATCAGCGCCATCCTCGTGCCGGCCGGCACTCCCGGGTATCACGTGCTGGAGTCCTATCGGAAGCTGGGCTGGCATTCCTCGGACACCCATCCGCTGAGCTTCGCGGACTGCGAGGTGCCCGCGGAAAACCTGCTCGGACCGCGCGGCGGCGGATACCGGCAGTTCCTGCACACCCTCACGGGCGGGCGCATCGCGATCGCGGCGCTTTCGGTCGGACTGGCGCAGGCCTGCCTCGACGCGTCGCTCGCGTATGCGAAGGAGCGCCGGACGTTTGGGGTCCCGATCTCGCGGCACCAGGCCATCCAGTTCAAGCTCGCCGACATGGCGATGGAGGCGGAGGTCGCGCGCACGATTGTGTACCGGGCGGCGGCGGCTTACGGCACCGAAGGACGGGAGACGAGCGACGAGGTCCGCAGGCTTGCCGCGATGTCGAAGCTGTATGCGTCGGAGGCGTCGAAGCGGGCGGCCGACAACGCGGTGCAGATCCATGGGGGCTACGGGTTTATGGAGGACTACCCGGTGGCGAGGTTCTGGCGGGACGTCAAGGTCAACGAGATCGGGGAGGGAACGTCAGAGGTGCAGCGGATGCTGATCGCGAGGCTGCTGGGGACCTGAGCAACCTAAGGACTGGGAAGTGGGTGTTGGGGCGGTTGGGTGACCGGAAAATGTGCTAGGTCTGCATTGTTTTGCATGTAAATTGACTTGACGAACGTACGAATGTTCGATACGATTCCGGCATGGTCCGGATCGACTCTTCGGTAGACGAAATCGCCCAGGAACTGGTCTTCCGGGAGCACCAGATCGCCCTCCTCCGGATCGAGGCCTCGATGCTGGCTGCCGAGCTCGATCGCTCCGGCTTTCTGGAGGACGCCGGCTACAACAGCCCGACCGACTGGCTTCGCTTCAACTGCCACCTGACCGACAAGGTCGCGGCCGACCGGATCCGGGTCGGCGAGCAGCTGAGCCGGCTGCCGATGAGCGTTGACTACCTGCGTGACGGTGAGATCGGCTACAGCCACCTGACGGTGATGGCGCAGACGGCGGAGGCGGTGGGTGAGCAGTTCGACGAGCGCAAGCTCTTGCCGCTCGCTGTGGAGCACACGCCGGGCAAGTTCTACTTCAAATGCCTGCACTACCGGCACTCGGTCGACGCCAGGAAGTACGCCGAGGAGCAGTCCGACGACGCGATCAACCACCACCTCAGCCTGAGCACGCGGAAAGCGGCCACCTGCTGATCCACGGGGTGCTCGACCCGGTGGGTGGGGCGGCGGTGCGCGCGGCGCTGGAGCCGCTGGCCCAGCGGTCAGGCGCGCATGACGACCGCCTGCTCCCCCAGCGCTACGCCGACGCCCTGATCGAGCTGGCTTCGGGCGGCAAGCCGGCCAACCTCCAGGTCACGGCCACCATCGAGACCCTGAAAGGCCTGGCCGGCGCCGCCGCCGGAGAGATGGAGTTCTCGCTCCCGATCTCCTCGGCGAGCGTGCAGCGCTTGGCCTGTGAGTGCAGCGTGACCCGGGTTCTGCTCAGCCAGGACTCGCTGCCGATCGACCTCGGCCGCTCGCGGCGAGTGATCGACGGCGCGCTGAGCAAGGCGCTGAGGATCCGCGACCAGCACTGCCGGTGGCCGGGCTGCGAAAGATCAGCCTCGTACTGCGACGGCCACCACCTGGTGCACTGGATCCACGGCGGGCCGACCGACCTCGACAACCTGGTCCTGCTCTGGGGCCTGTTGCCGAAAGGGTCTACTGAGACATCCAGATTAGGTCTGGCTGCCTGAGTTAGGTCGCAAGGGGATTTTGGCGTCCCGCCGGCTCGAATAGCCTCGCGAGAGCTGAGTAGAGGTCGCCAAGGAGCGTTCCCGGAGCTGTGGCTGGTGTGGAAGCACTGCCAGACTGGGCCGCCGGGCGCCGCTTGACCAATTGCTTCAGGTTGATGACGGTCGCAGTGAGCAGAGCTTGAATCTGGACGCTGGGTCGACGCCGGAACTGAGCCCGCTCGAAACCATGCTTGGATTTCAGGTCGGCCATGATGCGCTCGCTGACGACCTGGCGGCGGCGAAGCCGGCGCTGGCCAAGACGGCTGGCGACGTGGACGCGAGCCCGCTCTGAAGTCTCCGCGCCCCAGCTCCGTTGGAGCTGGCGATTGACTCGGCCGGTGGTGCACTGCGCTTTCAAAGGACAGTTCGCGCAGGTGTACTTGCCCTTTGGCCTGTAGACCGATTTGCGGAGCGTGAAATGCTCCGCCGCGCGTACCAGTTCGGTGCCGGCCGGGCACACGTAGACGTCTGGTCGACCATGTAGGTGAAGTCGTCGATGCTGAAAAGCCCGGTGTTATTGCCCTTCCGCTTCTGGTTCAGCGTGGGCAGGATGCCTCTGAATTCGCATTCCCTCAGCCCTGTCTCGGTGCCGTAGCCGCTGTCGCCGACCAACTCGCGAGGCGCTCTGCCTAGGTTGACCTGATGCTTGTCCAGCATCCGACCCACCGAGCTGGCGTCGGAGTCACCAGCCGCACCGACGTCCACCGCGGTGATGATGTTGGCCTCGCCGCCGTCAACCACAACCTGGGTCTTGTAAACCAGTCGCGAGCGCCCGTTGTGCCGCGTGGCAACCTCGGCATCAGGGTCTGTCGTGCTCACCAGCCAAGTGCGCAAGGTCGGTTGTTCGGCTAAAGGTCCTGGCTTCGGTCCGGTGCCACCCTTTGCGCGCGGTGGCTCTGGTAGTGGTGCCGACTCATTCAGCGCGAACAGATCCTTGACGAATTGCGCCGGCTCGGGCAGTCGCGGCCCGGCCAGGGCTCGCGAGCGCAGCGTGTCGCGGGCGGCGTTGGCGTCGCTCAGCGTCGAGTCGATGAAGAGCACGTCGCCCTGCACCAGTCCGCGTTCTTCACACAGCTGGACGATTCGCTTGAAGAAGAGCTCATAGACCCGAGTCCCGAAACGCCGGCGAGCCTTGGTCAGCACGCTGTGGTCGGGCAAGGCCTCGTCGAGTTCGTAGCCGAGGAACCACCGCCAGGCCAGGTTCAGGCCGGCCTCCTCACATAGGCGGCGTTCGCTCCGAATGTTGAAGAGGTAGCCGAGCAGCCAGAGCTTGAACAAGACCACTGGGTCGACCGATGGCTGTCCGGTGTTGCTGTAGTGCTGCTTGGTCAGACTGCGTACGAATCCGAAGTCGACCACCGCAGCTGCCAGTCGACGCACGATGTGGTTGGCAGGAACCGCGGCGTCCAACGAGAAGCTCAGGTAGAGCTTCGGCTCGACCGCTTTGGACCCCATCAAGGGCGCTACCTCCTGCTGTGACGTGAGCGAGAACTGAGGTCGTCGATATTGTCGCCACCCTGTTCGAGTTAGGCAACAGGCCCTCTGGGGCCACCGGATGGTGCACGAAGGCGACTGGCAGCTCATCAAAACCGAGGACGGCCAGATCATCACCATCGCCCCGACGGTCACCTTCGGAATGCCGAGAGGGCCGGATTAGCCCACCGGGGGGCAGCGCGTCCTAGCGATAGACGCCGTTGTGGCCGATGCTGAACCGTCCCACGTTCGGGAAGTAGGTCAGGCCGTGATCTTCCGAGCCGACCGGAATCTTTGCCAGCACATCTCCGGTCCGCGTGTCGAAGACGTAAACGGTTGCGTGGAAGCGTCCTGAAGCCCAGAGCTGGGTTCCGTCGGGGCTCAGCTGCAGCATGTCGGGGCTGCCGCCTCCAGGGACGAACCACTTCGCTGTCACGGACCGCGTTGCGAAGTCGATCACGGAGACCGATCCCTCGAGCCGGTTCGACACGTACAGCGACTTCGTGTCACGCGATACCTGCAGGCCGTGGGCGCCACGTCCGGTCGGGATGAACTGGATCTCCCTCATCGTGATCGGGTCGATCACGGACACACCCATGCGTCCCTGGTTGGTGACGTAGAACACACTGCCGTCGGGCGACACCTTGACGTCGATCGGCAGGCCGCCAACACGGACGTAACCGTCGAGCTGCATGTTCACCGTGTCGACTTTCGCGACGACGCCCGAGTATTCGGTCGAGATCATGAAGTAGCTTCCGTCGGCGCTGAAGTCGAGGTGGTCGGCGCCGGGCCAGGGGATGCCTACCGACTTCAGCAACGTCCAGCCGTGCCGCCAGTCGCGAAACTCGACGCGCTGGAGGCGTTCGACGACGTCAATAGCCTTCGTGCCGTCGGGCGTGAAATATAGGTTGTAGGGGAAAGGGATCGAGATCTGGCCCGTCGGCCTTCCGGTGTGAATGTCGAGGACCGTGAGGCTGCTCGAGCCCTCGTTGTCGACGTAGAGCGCGCTCATGTCCCAGGCGGGCGCGATGTGGTGCGGGATGAACCCGACGCGGTAGCGGTCGATCACCGTGAAGGTGCGCGGGTCGATCACGTCCACATTTCCTGAGCGGCTGTTCGGCACGTAGACACGCGGAGGCAGCTCGCACAGCGGGCACGGAACAACCCCGGAAAGCGTGTTGGCGTAGACGTTGAATGCCGTGTCGGGGAGGCTGGTCGGCTGCACGTCCGGCGCCGGAAGGAGCCGCGCGGGAAGGATGTCCTGCGTGGTGGCCGCACTGCCGGTGCTGATGGGCGGCGCCGTCCATACGACCGCCGCCACGACGGCTACCGGACTCAAAACCGCGAAGACGAATACCGCAGCGAAAAAGGTCCGGACGATCCGGGTCCGGAATGCTCCGGCGATCGCGGAGAGGCGTGGGTTACTCGTCTGGAAGGTCTTCAAGTTTGGGGGTCAGCTCGCACACCCACCGACCGTCGTCGAGGCGGCGGATGAAGCGCGAGTACCCCTGGTTGCGAGCGACGTTCAGGAACTGCTCCTGGGTGATGAGGGTGCGCAGCCTGGCCAGGTCGGCGTACGTGCTGTCGCGCATGATCCCGCCGACCACTCCGGCGAGTTCACGCCACTGCCCTTCGGACAGGGGCTCTCCGTAGCCGGCGATGGTCACCAGGAGCGCCGCCGTGGCGCCGGTGATGGTCTCAGGAAGGAGCTTTTCGCCCTTCGCCCGGCCGATGATCTCGCGACCGGTGCTGATGATGTCCGCGATCCGGTCCCGCCGCACGCCGATGATGTCGCGGCCACTACCGACGGTAGTGCCTTCGAGGTATCTCGGCCCTGCGTCCATTGTCAAGCCCACTATTCTAAGTAACGCCTGAGTTGGACCTCGAACTTGCGCCCGAGCACGCCAAGTTTCGCGCCGCAGTCCGTGAGCTCGCGCAAGGCGTCGTCCTGGCGCACGCAAGCGAGGTCGACCGCGAGCACCGTTTCCCGGTTGAAGCCGTGCAGGCGGCAAAGGAATCCGGGCTGCTTGGAATCCTTGTTCCGGCCGAGTTTGGTGGCGCCGGCCTCGACGCCCTGGCGTTTGCGATCTGCATCGAAGAGCTGGCCCAGGCCTGCGCCTCGACCGCGGTCATCGTGGACGTCCACACCAGCGTGGGCACCGAGCCGATCCTCCTCTTCGGCGACGAGGCACAGAAGCGAAGGTGGCTGCCTCCGCTGGCGGCGGGCGAGCTGCTGGGCGCTTTTGCCCTGACGGAGCCGGCGTCGGGGTCCGACGCAGCCGCGCTCAAGACGACTGCGCGGCGCAACGGCGGTGACTACGAGCTCAACGGCACCAAGGTGTTCATCACCAACATCGGTCAGGCGGGCCTCTATGTCGTGTTCGCGCGAACCGGACCCGATGAGAGGGCGGCCGGCGTCACAGCATTCCTCGTCCCCGCGGACGCGCAGGGAGTCCGCGTGGGCCAGGTCTTCCACAAGATGGGCCTGCACGGATCGCCAACAGGCGAGCTCGTGCTCGAGGACGTGAAGGTACCGGTCGCGAACAGGCTGGGTGCGGAAGGTGAGGGCTTCACGATCGCGATGCGCGCGCTCGACTCGGGCCGCATCGGCATCTCGGGTCAGGCGCTGGGCATCGCGCAGGCAGCGCTCGACGAAGCGGGCTCCTTGATGCGAGAACGAGGCCACGAGCAAGGTGACGATTTCGCACTTGCGGACATGGCGACGCGAATCGAGTCCGCGCGCTTGCTCGCGTATCACGCCGCGTGGCTGTGCAGCCGCGGCTTGCCTTTCACGCGTCAGGCGTCGATGTCCAAGCTGCAGTGCACCGACACCGCGATGCAGGTTGCGCTTGATGCGCTTCAGATCGCCGGCGATGAAGGCGCGGTGTCCGGAACCCCGTTCGAGCGACACGTGCGCGACGCCAAGGCGCTCCAGATCTACGAAGGTTCGAACCAGGTGCAGCGGATCGTGATCGCGCGCGAATTACTCACGGGGTGAAACCCCGGATAATCGGCTTCAAACATGGACTTTGAGTTTTCGGCCGAGCAGGTCGCGATCAGGGACACGATCCGCGAGCTGGTACAGGATCGCGTCGCTCCGCGCGCCGCCGAGATCGATCAGTCGGGTGAGTATCCAAAAGACATCGAGCGCCTATTCGCGGACAACGGAATCCTCGGCATTCCGTTCCCCGAGGCATACGGAGGGATCTCCGGGTCGAGCGTCACCATCTGCATGGGCATCGAGGAGATCGCGAAGGCATGCGCGAGCTCGTCTCTGATCCTCGCCGTCCAGGCGCTGGGCTCGTATCCGATCCTCGTCGCGGGATCTGAGGATCAGAAGAAGCGACTGTGCCCGCCTCTGGCCTCTGGCGAGAAGGTCGCGGCTTATGCGCTTTCGGAACCGGGCAGCGGCTCAGACGCGGCCGCGATGAAGACGCGTGCGCGAAGAGTCGGTGACGAGTACGTGCTCAACGGGACCAAACAGTTCATCACCCACGGCAGCATCGCGGGAACGCTGGTCGTGTTCGCGCAGACAGATCCTGGAGCAGACCATCGCGGGATCTCGGCGTTCGTGCTCGAGCGCGAGACGAGTCCGTGGCGGGTCGAGAAGCTCGAGCACAAGCTCGGCATCCGAGGCTCGCCCACTGCGCAGGTCGTGCTCGAAGACGTGAAGGTCCGAGCATCCAACCGGCTTGGTGATGAGGGCGCCGGCTTCAAGATCGCGCTTGCGGTGCTCGACCGATCCCGCCCAGGCATTGGTGCGCAGGCGCTTGGGATCGCGGAAGGCGCGTTCGACTACGCGCTCAATTACGTCAAAGAGCGCCAGCAGTTCGGACAGCCGATCGCCAGCTTCCAGGGCATCCAGTTCATGCTCGCCGACATCGCGACGCAGATCGAAGCGTCGCGACATCTCGTCTACAGGGCGGCGACCAAGGTCGATGCCAAGGCGCCGGACCTCACGAAGGTTGCGGCGATGGCCAAGCTCTTCGCGTCCGACATGGCCATGAAGGTGACCACCGATTGCGTCCAGCTCCTGGGCGGCTACGGGTACATCTCGGATTACCCTGTCGAGCGGATGATGAGGGACGCGAAGATCACGCAGATCTACGAGGGGACCAACCAGATCCAGCGCGTCGTGATCGCGAGGTCGTTGCTGCGGTGAGCGCCGAGCCACAGAGGCCGTTGCCGCCTCCTCCGCCACCACCACCACCACCTCCTCCACCGCCGATGGCGTACCGCCGTCCTGCCGCGTACCCGATGCCGGGGGTGCCGCCACCGCGCCCTACCGACGGCCGGGCGCACGCCTCACTCTTGACCTCGAGCATCGGCCTGATCCTGGCCCTCACCGCATGCCTGCTGGGAGCAACCGCTTACATCGCGGGCTTCGGCAGCCTCTTGCTGGGCCTCTTGCTGGGCATCCCCGCGATGGCGCTCGGACCCGTCGGCTACTTCCTCGGGCGCTCGTCGCTGGGCCGGATCGATGCGTCCCAGGGCGCGGTCGGCGGACGGGGGACCGCGACGAGCGGCTGGGCCATCGGCGTCATCACAACCGTGGTCGCCTCCACGGTGACTCTCATCGCCCTGGTTTTGTTCCTGGTCGCGAACTTCGGAGAGCCTCCCGTCTAGCGCGGCATGGAACGCATCACGGAGGCGTTCGTCTGGCCATTTCGCGACCCTGAATGGCTGCCGAAGGTCGCGATCATGGGCGTGATCCTCCTCATCCCCATCGTCGGGTCGATCAACGCGCTCGGTTGGATGCTGGCGACGCTCGACCGTCTGCGCGCTGGCGAGGAGAGGCTTCCGCCGGCAAACTTCGACTACCTCGGCCGCGGTTTCAGCCTTTTCGTCGTCAACCTCGTCTACTACCTCGTGCTCTTGCTGATCGCCGCCGTCGTCTACTTGCCCGCGGTGCTCATCCTCGACGCGGAAGGGCGCTCCTCACCCAATGCCGCGCTCGTCGCGGTCGGCACGTCCCTGAGCCTGCTGACCTTCAGCATCCTGTCGCTCGGCTCCCTGGTCCTGACTTTCGCCACGCCGCCGATCGTTCTCGAGTTCACTCGTGGCGGAATCCCGGGCGGCCTCCGGGTCGCTGCGGTCGCGATGGCGATGCGGAAATCGCCAGTCAACACCGTGATCGCGGGCCTTATGCTGGTCGCCGTCCAGTTCATCGCCGGATTGGGATTCTTTGTTTGCATTGTCGGCGTGTTCTTCACAGGCGCGCTCGCGATGGCGATGGAGGCCTGGATCATTCGCGGTTTCGAGGTCGGCGCGCCGGCACCTACTGCCTAGAAGGAGGAGTTGAATGTCGGACGTACCCCCGGGCGGGAGCGATCAGCCGCCGTCGCCGCCTCCTCCGCCGCCACCACCTCCGCCAGGTGGGTACAACCCGACCCCACCGCCGCCGCCACCTCCTCCTCCGCCCGGCGGCGGCTACAACCCGCCACCACCGCCGCCTGGAGGTGGTTATGGGGCGCCTCCTCCTCCAGGAGGTGGCTACGTACCGCCGCCACCTCCTGGCGGTGGATACGTCCCGCCTCCACCTGGTGGCGGCTACGGCGGCTACATGGCGGCGCCTGCATACGCTGCCCAGCGCACCGACGGCCTCGCCATCGCGGCGCTTGTCATCGGCATCGTGTCGATCGTCTGCTCCCTCGGATGCCTCGGCATCGTCCTCGGCCCCACGGCCGCGATCATGGGTTTCATCTCGCGACAACGAATCGCCACCAGCGGCGGCATGCTGGGCGGAGGCACGCTCGCGATGGTCGGCCTGATCCTGGGCATCATCGGTTTCGTCGCCAGCGTCGGATGGTTCTTCTTCGTAGTTGTGTCCGGAGCGTTCAACAACACGGCCGCGACGCCCTCGCCGTAACCGTCGACCCTTAGGCGCCGTTGATAAAATCCCGGTGCTCATGTTCCGGGCCAGGCCGAAACGGGCCAGGCGCTCCCGCTACAACGTTTCCTACCGCCTGACCAGGTCGGTCCCAGCGGCTGTGATCGCCGTCTTGCTGCTTGGCGTGATCCTCGCCACGACGCTCACGTACAAGCGGTTCGACGATTTCATGCAGGCGACCACGGGTCATCACATCAATCCGATCGGAGAGGTCGTGCAGGCCGTCGAGCCGGCTCAGGGGACCATAGCCTACAAGCTGAAGCACGGCCAGCTCGTCAACGTCCTGCTTCTAGGCATGGGCGGCTATGAGAACGACGCGCCGTTCCTGACCGACTCGATCATGGCCGTGACGATCGACCCACGATCCAACCGCGTATCGATGGCGTCGATCCCGCGCGACCTCGTCGTCCACATGAACCTGCAGAACAATCCAGACCGCGTCTGGGCCAACAAGATCAACGCCGCGTACGAGGTCCCTTACACGAACATCATCTGCTGCGTCGCGTCGCAGTACACAGGTCCGAACGGAGGGGGTTACGCGGCGGAGCACGAGGTGGGCAAGATCACCGGGCTCACATTCGACCGCTTCATCGCGATCGATTTCAGAGCGTTTCGCGACATGGTCGACACGCTCGGCGGCGTCGACGTTTGCCTGACCACCGACCTCGACGACAACGAGTACCCGAACTACAGCAACGGGTACAAGCCGATCCATTTCAAGGCCGGTTGCCAGCACCTCACTGGTGAGCAGGCGCTCGAGGTGGCACGGTCGCGCCACGCAATCCAGCCGCAGCAGTCGTCGGACTTCGGGCGCGCCCGAAGGCAGCAGGACATCATGGAGGCGATCAAAAAGAAGGCGACCACGGTGAACGGATTTGCCAAGGCGCCACAACTGCTGACTGCGCTGCAGAAGAACATCCACACCGACATGACGCTTTCCGACATGAAGGCCATCTACGACTGGGGCAAGAACCTGCCGGACAGCTCGATCATCCGGCTCGCGCTCACCGCGCCCTCGGGTGAGGGCGGCGGCAACCTGCTGGACTCGTACGACTGCGGCATGGGGGCTGGGGTCTCTCAGCTGTGCGCAGACGACCCGACCTTTTTCATGATCCACAAGTACTTCGCGGCCGGCATCTTCATCGACCCAAAGACGCTCGCCGAGAAAGCTCCCGTCCAGTTCGTGAACGGGGCCACCAACTTCCCGGGACTCGACCAGCGAGTGACCACGATGTTCGACCCGGTCGGGCTCCAGCTCGCGGACCCTGTAGCGCACCGTCCCTCGGGACAGACGCTGATCCTCGACTACTCGGGCGGCAAGTTCCCGCTCACCACCAAGTGGCTCAACGACTGGTTCGGCGGCACCGTCGTGTCCGCGACGCCGACCAATCCCGCGCCGGCCGCGGGCCAGCAGATGTACGGCGTCGTGGTGGTGCTGGGTCACGACTTCGCCCTACATTGGTTGGGCGGATAACTCCACCACCGACGCACACCTACTGAAGCAGTTTCGTTCGGGCGACGTTCGCGCTCTCGCCCGGGCGATCTCGCTGGTCGAGAGGCGGGATCCCGCGGAGCGTGAGCTCGAAGAGGCTTTGCGCGCCGAGGACGCGGCGCCGGGTGTTGCCGGTTTCACGGGCGCACCGGGCACAGGCAAGTCGACCCTGGTCGACGCCGTGGTCGCCCTGCTGCGGTCCAAGGAGCAGTCGGTCGCGGTGCTGGCCACTGATCCCAACTCGCCATTCACGGGTGGCGCGATCCTCGGCGACCGGATCCGCATGCAGCGCCACGCCCTGGACTCGAAGGTTTTCATCCGCAGCATGGGCGCGCGTGGGCACCTCGGCGGCCTCTCCCTGGCCTCGCGGGAGGCGATCCGGCTGCTGGGTGCCTTCGGCTTCGACCAGGTGATCCTGGAGACCGTCGGCGTGGGCCAGTCCGAGCTGGAGGTCGCCGCGGTGGCGGACACCACGGTCGTCGTGCTCACGCCCAATCTCGGGGACAGCGTGCAGATGATCAAGGCCGGAATCCTCGAGATCGCCGACGTCTTCGCCGTCAACAAAGCCGACCTCGACGGCCACGCGCGGGTGATCGCCGAGCTGCGCGGGATGCTGAACCTCTCACCCAAGAAGGACTGGAGGCAGCCGATCATCCCGACGGTTGCCATTCGGCAAGAGGGCATCGAGCAGCTGTGGTCGGCGGTGCTTGCACACCGCAAGCACCTCGAGACGAGCGGCCGGCTGATGGAGCTGGCGGCAACGCGGCTGCGCGACGAAACCGCCGAGGTTGCCGCCGAGCTGGCCCGCAGACGGGCGTGGCAGGCGCTCGAGGAGGACCCGGCGCTGGCCGAGCGGCTGATGAAGGACGGCACGCCCTACCGGACCGCAGAAGAGATCCTTCAGCGGAACCCGAACCGATAATTGGGTTGAGTTGAAAGTACGGGCCCACGATCCAAAGCAGGTATGGCGCGAGGAGTTCGAATCCGGCCAGCAGCGTGATGACGGAATCGAGACGTCGACCATCTCGGGCATCCCGCTCCAGCCGCTGTACACGTCGGACGACCTGCCGCAGCGCGCCGAGGAGTACCCGGGCCAGTTCCCTTACACGCGAGGCATTCACCCGAGCGGCTACCGCGGCCGGCTCTGGACGATGCGCCAGTTCTCCGGCTTCGCGACCGCGGAGGAGACGAACCGGCGCTACAAGTACCTTCTCGCCAACGGCCAGACCGGCCTTTCGGTCGCGTTCGACATGCCCACCCTGATGGGCCAGGACTCGGACGCGCCGACCAGTCGCGGCGAGGTCGGCCACTGCGGCGTCGCCATCGATTCGCTCGCCGACATGGAGACGCTGTTCGAAGGCATTCCGCTCGGCGAGATCACGACTTCGATGACGATCAACTCGCCGGCAGCGATCCTGCTGTGCATGTACATCGCCGTCGCCGAGGAGCAGGGCGTGCCTGCGTCAAAGCTCGGCGGGACGCTGCAGAACGACATCCTCAAGGAGTTCATCGCGCAGAAGGAGTTCATCTTTCCGCCCGCGCCATCGATGCGCCTCGTGGTCGACTCGATCGAGTACTGCGCAAAAGAGGTCCCGAAGTGGAACACCATCTCGATCTCCGGCTATCACATCCGAGAGGCCGGGTCGACCGCGGTCCAGGAGCTCGCGTTCACACTCGCGGACGGCATGGCCTATGTCGATGCGTGCCTCGAACGCGGCATGCACATCGATGATTTCGCGTCCCGGCTTTCCTTCTTCTTCGACGCCCACATCGACTTTTTCGAGGAGATCGCCAAGTTTCGCGCCGCGCGCCGGATCTGGGCTCGCTGGATGCGCGAGCGCTATGGCGCGCAGCAGGAGCGATCGTGGAAGCTGCGCTTCCACACGCAGACCGCCGGCGTCTCGCTGACCGCGCAGCAGCCAGAGCTCAACATCGCCCGCACGGCGATCGAAGCGCTTGCCGCCGTGCTCGGTGGCACCCAATCGCTCCACACCAACGCGATGGACGAGGTCCTCGCCCTGCCTACGGACAGGGCAGCCCGCATCGCGCTGCGCACGCAGCAGCTGCTGGCATACGAGACCGGGGCCGCCAACACGATCGACCCGCTCGGAGGCAGCTACTTCATCGAGTCGTTGACCGACGAGATGGAGCGCCAGGCTGAGGCGTACTTCAAGCGCATCGACGAGTTCGGCGGCGTGATCCCCGCGATCGAGGCAGGATTCTTTCAGAAGGAGATCGCCGACGCGGCCTTCCGCTACCAGCAGGAGCTCGAGCAGCGCCGGCGAATCATGGTCGGCGTGAACGAGTTCACAGTCGACGACGAGCCGCCGATCGACATCCTTCGCATCGATCCGCGCCTGGAGAGCGAGCAGGCGGCGCGGGTCGAGGACGTGCGCCGGAAGCGCGACCAGGCGAAGTGCACGAGCGCGCTCAACCTCCTTCGCAAGGCGGCCGCCGGCACCGACAACCTGATGCCATACATCCTCGACGCGGTCCGGGCCTATGCGACCGAAGGCGAGATCATGCGCGCGATGATCGACGTGTTCGGCACCTACACGGAAACGGCGGTCGTCTGATGCCGACGGCGGTGCGCCCCACCCGCATCGTGGTCGCCAAGGTCGGGCTGGACGGCCACGACCGTGGTGTCAAGGTCGTCGCGCGAGCGCTGCGCGACGCGGGTTATGAGGTGATCTACACCGGGCTCCGACAGACGCCAGAGATGGTCGTCGATGCCGCGCTGCAGGAGGACGCGCAGGTGATCGGCCTGTCCATCCACTCCGGCGCGCACATGACGCTGTTCCCGGCGGTGGTGGAGGAGCTGAAGCGACGCCACGCGACCGACATCGTCGTGTTCGGCGGGGGGATCATTCCGGAGGACGACATCGCGGCGCTGAAAAAGCGCGGCGTGGCGGAGATTTTCACCCCCGGCACGCCGCTTCAAGACATCGTCGACTGGTTGCGCAATCGCTTCCCCGAGGGAAAGTCGCTCTAAGCGCTAACCCTGCAGAACCAACGTTCCCGCGATCTTGTCCATCCAGCCCTGCTTCCGCGCGTCAAAAGCGACCCAGATCACTCCGACGAAGCAGACGAGGAAAGAGATGACCAGTCCGATGTAGCGAAGGACCGCCTTGCCCACACTGATTGGCTGCATCGTGTTGGCGTCGACAATTCGAAGCCGAAGGATTCGCTGGCCGGGGGACGCGCTCCAGTAGCTCCAGAATCCGACGAAGTACGCGATTCCGATGACGAAGTTGATCAAGGAGGCAACGGCATAACCGGAGCTCTGCGGATCGTTCGGGTTGACCCGAAACGCGATGTTGACGATCGTGCCGACGATGCCGAGCAGGATTCCGTCGATGATGTATGCCACGACTCGAATCCAGAATCCGCCGTAGTTGGCTGCCGGTGCGTAGGGCGCCGGCGGCTGCGCGCCGTACGGCATCTGCGGCGGTGGCGGAGTGTAGCCAGGCGGCGGTGGCGGCGGAGGCGGCGGAGGGGAATCGCCAGGTGGGGACGGGGGTGGGTTCTGCATGTCGCTTTACCTCCTGAACTGTGCGACGGGCTCGCCGCATGATAAACGCGCCCGCGGGAATAAGATCGCCGGATGTCAGCCGGGCCCCCTGGAAGCCTGCCCCCGCCGCAGCCCTTTCCACCCGGCGGATATCTGTATCCGCCGCCCTACGTCCGACAGGACGCGCAGGGCGCGATGCCTTCCATGGTCCTCGGCATCGTCTCGATCGTGCTTACTCCATTCGGCTGCTGCTGCGGCGTGGGCGAGGTGGTGGTGATTCCCCTCGGGATCGTCGCCATAGTCCTGGGCGTCAACGCGCGAAACAGAGTTGCGGCGAGCCAGGGGATGCTGGGTGGTGAAGGGAAAGCGCTCACCGGGATCATCACGGGTGCGACGGCGGCCGGCATCGGGCTCGTCCTGCTGGTCCTGACGATTCTTTGGTTCGGGGTGAGCAGCTCGGGACTTCTGAACGGCATCCCGAGCCCGACGCCGTTCAGCTCAGGCTAGGGGCGCTCGGCACACAGTGCCTGAATAACCGTTACGTCAGCTCGTCGTCACGACCGTCCCCGCGATCTTGTCGTGGACCGCCTGGTGCTGCGGATCCCAGAGCATCCACAACCAACCGAGCGCACCGACGAGGCAGAACGTGAGCAGGAGCTCGAGCCACCAGATGAACCCGCGGATCAGAGCCATCCCGATGCTGGGGTACCGGCCCGTCGAGCGATCGCGCACCCGGAATCCGAAAACCATCATCCCGACGCTCTGGCCGTGCGCGCTCCAGAAGTAGCCGAAATATCCGAGCGCCACGGCAAGGTCGACGATGACCGCACCCACATGGACGCCCCTGAACAGAGCCTCGGCGACGCCGAACAACACCAGCAGGATCACCACGTCGATCAGCCCGCCGACGATCCTCAAGCCAGGGCCGGCGAGGCTCCCATGCGTAGTCATGGCGTGCTGCCGCGGTGGGACGAGTGGGGTAGGAGCGCCGCCAGGAACCGCCGGCGGAGGCGGTGGGTTCTGCACGGCTTGGCGTATCATAGGCGCGCCTCTCCAACCAGAGGCGCACCCATGCAACTCAAGGCATCACTCCGCCAGCCGTTGGGGAAGCGTTCGCGCCGCATGCTGCGCGAGGGCAAGGTCCCCGCTATCGTCTACGGGCACAACACCCAGGCGACGCCGATAACGCTGGACCGGCTCGAGTTCCAGAAGGTGTTCGCCAGGTCGGGCCGCACTCACCTTGTCGATCTCGTGTTCGACGGCCGGACGGAGAAGGTGCTGGTGCGCGAGATCCAGACCCACCCCCGCCGGCTGGGACCGGTCCATGTCGACTTCTACAAGGTCAACCTGCAAGAGAAGATCGAGGTGGAGGTTCCCGTCCACCTGGTGGGCGAATCCGCCCCTGTGAAGCAGGGCGATGGGGACGTCCTCCAGCCGATGCACTCGATTCGCGTCGAGTGTCTGCCGTCGGAGATTCCCGAGGCGTTCGAGGTCGACCTGACCCCGCTCGACGAGATCGACGCGGAGCTGCGCGTGTCCGACCTGAAGGTTCCCGCGGGCGTGACCGTGCTCGACGAGCCCGAAGAGCTGGTGGTCAAGATCGTGCACAAGCGCGAGCTCAAGGTCGAAGAGGAAGTTCCGGCGGCCGAGGCCGCGGTTCCGGCCGAGGGCGAGGTCGCTGCCGAGGGCGAGGCTCCCGCCGCCGAGGAAGCAGCCGAGACCGAAGAATGATCCCCGCCGCCACGCCAGGCGGCTTCGATCTCAGCCGGGACCTGACGACAGCAGGGCCCGTGCAGGACGTCGTGTTCATCCTCGTCGGCCTCGCGGTCTTCGTCGTTTTCCTGTTCGCCGCGCGTTTTGTGGCGCATTTCGCGGCCGAGCAGCTGCGCATGCACCACGTGCGCGCCGACATGGTCACCCTGGGACGCCGTGTCGTCACGGCCACGGTCATCCTTCTGGGCGTCTTTGTCGCCCTCGGTTTTGCGGTGCAAAGCGCGAACGTCACGCTGTTCGGGCTTCTATTGGCCACCCTCGTCGCCGCGCTTGGCGTCCAGGACCTTCTGAAGGATTACGTCTCTGGGTACTACATGCTGTTCGAGCATCACATACGGGTCGGTGATCGAATCACGTTCGACACCCATGACGGCACCGTCACCGAGGTGCGGCTTCGGGTCACGTTACTGAAGAGCGTGACAGGGGACGTGATGGTCGTGCCGAACTCAGAGCTGTTCACCAAGCCCGTGACGATTCACGGGGTCACGCCGGAAGAGGAAGCTAAGAAAGCGCCCCCAGCGTGATTCGCCGCAGGGCGTCGAGCTGGACTCCCTCGAGCTCCGACTCTGCGGCCAGCAGCTCGCCGATCATCTGCGAGGCGACCTCGACGTGGATGCCGGCCGCAACCTGTGTCGCCAGCGAACGCAGGTGATAGGTGTGGTCGGGTTTGTCGGACGACTCCTCCAGCCGAACCTTGACCTGATCGAGCTGCACGAACTCTGACCACCGCTTCACCTCCGCTGCGCCGGTCTCGGGTGCATCGGAGAGATGGAGGCAGTTCAGTCCGCCGAAGATCCCGAAGCGCTCGCGTAGGGACCCCGGCCGAGACTTGGCGATCTGCGTCTCGCCCAGGTCGTAGCGCATCTGCTTCAGCGAATCGTCCGCAGCCGTGACCCTACCGACGACAACCGGCAGCGCGGTCATGAAGTCCAACAGCCAGGGGAAGAACGGCCGTCCCTGGAGGAAGTCGTAATGATTCTCGATCAGCGAGGATGGCGCCTGGAACCACTCCAGCGATTCGATCTTCCAATTGCGCTCGGCTGCAAGCCACTTCCAGATTCCCGCGCGCGCGGCGAGGCGGTAGGCAGCGTCCGGTTTGAAGATAAGCAGCGCGTCGGCCAAGGACTAAATGCTATTTGCTGCCCGGCTTGCGGTCGCGCGGGTTGGGCGCGTAGACCTTGCGACCCTTCAACTTCTCGGGCATGTGCACCTGGTCGGCGACCCCACCCTCGAAGTCGTGCGCGTACTTGTATCCGCGTCCATAGCCCATCGACTGCATCAACCCCGTGGGCGCGTTCCGGAGATGCATCGGGACAGGCTCATTGCCGGTCTCCTGGATCAGCTCGCGCGCGGCGCCGTAGGAGGTCAGGGCCGAGTTCGACTTTGGCGCCAGCGCCAGGTAGAGCGCGGCCTCGGTCAGCGGCAGGACGGCCTCTGGCATGCCGACGAAGTGCGCCGCCTGCTGCGCGGCGACTGCGACCGGCAGGGCCTGCGGGTCGGCGAGCCCGATGTCCTCGGCGGCGAGGATGACGAGACGGCGCGCGACGAACATCACGTCTTCGCCCGCCTCGAGCATCCGCGCCATCCAGTAGACCGCCGCGTCGGGGTCGCTGCCCCGGACGCTTTTGATCAGCGCGGACACGATGTCGTAGTGCTGGTCGCCGGCTCGGTCGTAGAGCAAGTGGCGTTGCTGCATCGCTCGTTCCACCTGCTCGAGTCCGATCGTCCCCTCGCCTGCCAGGGCGGCTGCCGCTTCGAGCCCGTTCAGCGCGACCCGGGCATCCCCGCGCGCGACCTCGAGAAGGCCGTCCATCGCGTCGTCGGCGATTGACGTTTGCAACTCCTGCCGGCCGCGTTCGACAACTGCCTTGAGCTCGTCGCGATCGAGCTGCTCGAGGCGAAAGACCCGGCTTCGCGACAGCAATGGTGCGATGACCTCGAACGATGGGTTCTCGGTCGTGGCGCCGATCAACGTCACCGTGCCGTCCTCGACGTGGGGCAAGACCGCGTCCTGCTGGGCCTTGTTGAAGCGGTGGATCTCGTCGATGAAGAGCACGGTGCGAAGACCGGCGCGGCGGTGGACCCTGGCCTCCGCCACCACCTTGCGCAGGTCGGCCACGCCGGCGGTGACCGCCGACATGGATACCATCCGCGCGTTCGTCTCCGTGGCGAGGAGCCCGGCCAGTGTCGTCTTGCCGCTGCCAGGCGGTCCCCACAGGATGATGCTCGGCAGGTTTCCGCTCCGGGTCAGCCGGCGCAGCACGTCCACGACCTCTCGCTGGCCGACCAGCTGGTCGAACGTCTTCGGCCGCATCCGCGTCGCCAGCGGGGCCTTCGGCTCCACGCCGGCCGGGGTAGGAAACAGCTCGCCCTGGTCCACTCAGCCTGAATTCTGCCCCAGCCCCGAATTCCGAAGCGGGTGGGGGGCCCGACTCCTACAATGGCCGCCCATGGCCACGTGTTGGTACTGCAGCTCGGACGTCCCGGAGACTTCCCAGTACTGCCCGAGCTGCGGCCACAGCCAGACCGACCGAACCTCCAGCCCGCTCTTCGGCGTGGTCGATACGACGACCGGGATCTGGAACTCCAAGTTCATCAACGCCCTCGTCGGCCAGGAGGCGAACCGCTCGGTCCGCTACCACCGGCCGCTGTCCGTGCTCCTGGTCGAGCTCGATCACGCCGAGCACATGCACAAAGAGCTCGAGCCAGTCCAGATCGAAGGCCTGCTGCGAGAGATGGCGGACCGGCTGGGCCAGGCCGTCCGCGACACCGACACGGTCGGGTTCCTCGACTCGGACGCGCCGCCGCACTTCGCGATCGTCCTGCCCGAGACCGACGAGCAGGGCGCCGCGCTGGCGGCGGACAAGATCCGCCGTTCGATCGCCTCGCACGACTTCGGTTCGACCGCCGCCTGGAAGCGGATCACGGTCAGCTGCGGCGCGGCAACGATCGACGCGCACTACCGACCGGCCGACGAGGCCGGGGTCATGAACCGGCGCGAGTACACCGGCAACCTGCTGCGCGAGGCCTACCAGGCCCTCGACTTCGGCCGCTCGGCGGGTACGAATCGCACCACGGTCGGCGCCTACCGACGCTGAGCCGGTTTTATCTCATTCGGCACTCGGACGTCGAGAACCCACACCGGGTGCTGTACGGCCATCTCGACGGTTTTCACCTCAGCACGCTGGGCAGGGCTCAGGCCGTCGCCGTCGGGGAGAGCCTGCGGTCCGCCGGGCTGGCTCGCGTCGTCCACAGTCCGCTCGACCGCGCGGTCGAGACGGCGCGCATCATCGCCGACCAGCTGTCACCGCGGCCCGCGCTCGAGACCGACGCCCGGCTGACCGAAGCCGAGTTCTCGCGTTACCTGCAGGGGATCCCGTACTGGCAGATTCCGGTCCGACGGCCTCTGTGGTTCGTGCACAAGGCGCGGCGCGGCCTCCTGCCAGGCGACGAGACGATCGAGGCGATGGGTGAGCGGGTGCTGACGGTAGTGCGGCGGCTCGCGACCGAACATCCTGGAGAGACGGCAGCACTGGTGAGTCACGCCGATCCGCTGAATGCGGCCTGGATCCTCCTCGACAGGCGTCCCCAGGTCGAGCGGGAGATGCACCGACGCGCCATCGACAAGGCGGGAATGCTGGAGCTCGACCTGGAGGGCGAGACGCCCAAAGCCTGGCGGTACATCCCCCCGCCGCAGGTCGCGAAGCCGGCGAGCGCCGCGGCGTGACGCCCACCTTCCCCAAAGGGTTCTTGTGGGGGACGTCGAGCGCGGCGCACCAGGTCGAAGGCGACAACAGGAATTGCGACTGGTGGGAGTGGGAACAGCAGCCGGGACGGATCGCCAACGGCGACTCCTCCGCGGTCGCATGCGATCACTACCACCGCTATCGCGAGGACTTCGCTCTGCTGCGAGAGCTCAACCAGAACGCCCACCGGCTGTCCATCGAATGGTCGCGAGTGGAGCCGTCAGAGGGAGTGTTCGACTCGCGCCAGATCCGTCACTACCGAGACGTGCTGGGTGACCTGCGTGAGCAAGGGATCATGCCGATGCTGACGCTGCACCACTTTACGAATCCTCTGTGGTTTGTCCGCAAGGGTGGGTGGGCGGTGGGAGAAGCGCCGCGCGCCTTCCTGCAGTTTGTGAATCGGGTTGTCGACGAGCTGGGAGATCTGGTCGGAATGTGGTGCACGATCAACGAGCCGACCATCATCGGCGCCAATGGATGGATCACCGGCGAGTTCCCTCCCGGGCGCCACGGCGACCTGGCGGGGCAGTATCGCGTCACCAGCCACTTGCACCGCGCCCACGAGCTCGCGTACGCGGCGATCAAACGCCGATTTCCTGACGCTCCGGTCGGGCTCTCGCACCACAAGTTCCTGTTCATGCCCGCCACGAGCAAGCGGCGCGACCGGCTCGCGGCGGCAGCGGCGCAGCTGGTGACGGACCGATGGCCCGTCGGCCCAGGCCGGCTGAGGCGGGTGGTCGAGGCGAGCAGCGACTACATCGGGATCGCGCATTACTGGGGTCAGCTCTGCGCGTTTGATCCGCGCCGGCCAAAGGATCAGTTCGTACGCCGCTTCAACCCGTCCGCGGATTTCCTCACAGACATGGGTTGGGTGTCGAAACCCGAGTGGATGAGGCTCGTCCTGAACGAGGTTCGGCGCTACCGCAAGCCCGTGTACGTCACGGAGAACGGTATAGCCACCACCGACGACTCGCGACGCGAGCAATACCTAACGTGGATCCTGGCCAACATCCACGCGGCGGTCGACGACGGGGTCGACGTCAGGGGCTACTTTCACTGGACGAACATGGACAACTTCGAGTGGGCACGCGGCTACGGACCGCGCTTCGGGTTGATTGCCGTCGACCGCAAAACGCTCGAACGCACTATCAAACCGAGCGGGCGGCTGTACGCGCGGATCGCGGCCGCGAACGCCCTGCCGGCCTAGGTCGAACTAGACTCAGCCCGATGAATCGCCGGTTGGCGATCGGGGCTGTGGCGATTGCTGTCGGCACCGTCCTGATGGCCTCGCTCCTCTGGGGCCTGCAGCATGCAGCCATGTCGAACCCGGCCGTCCTGGGCCGGCCGGCGCCGGTGCTCGCGATCAAGCCGATGTCCGGAGACCTACTACGCATTCGGGAGCTGGGGGGCTCGCCGGTTGTTTTGAACTTCTGGGCGTCATGGTGCGGGCCGTGCGTCGAGGAGGCAGGCGTCCTGGGTGAAGCCGCCAGGGACAATCGGAGGATTCAATTCGTGGGTGCCGACAACCGCGACACGACGTCGGCCTTCGAGCAGTTCGAGCGACAGCATCCGCATTCCTACCCCGCGGGGCCGATCGTGGTTGGCAGCTACCAGTCCTACGGAGTGGCGGGCCTGCCCGCGACGTTCTTCATCGACTCGAAAGGGGTGGTTGTCGCGTCCTTTGTGGGTCCACTCGACAGCAACACCCTCTACCACTACTTGAGCCTGCTCTCATGACGATGGCGCTCAGGTGGGGTGCGCCGATCGCTGTCGTGGTGGCTTGCGTCGGGTACCTCATCTACTCCGCGTCCGGGGGTTCGACCGAGTACTACATCACGGTGTCCGAGCTGCGCGCCCAGGCCCCGGGCGGCGACGTGCGCGTCGCCGGAGTGGTGCAGGACGACGTGAGGAAGAGCGACGGCGGGCTGCACGTCAGCTTCACCGAGAAAGACAAGACCGCCTCGATGCCGGTCGAGTACACGGGCACATTGCCCGACATCTTCAAACCGGGCATCACCGTGGTCGTCGAGGGCAAGCTCGGGAGCGACGGCGTGTTCCACGCCCGCACGCTGCTGGCCAAATGCCCGTCCCGTTTCTCGACCCAGCCTTACACAAATTGATCCTCGGCTTCCTCGGCGCCGGATGCCTGCTCGCGGCCCTCGTGATGGGAGGATTCTCGACGCTCCTCTCCCTGTGGGCCGGGGCGCGCAACAGCGCCGTTCTGATCCAGGTCGGGCGCCGCGCGTTCTTTGCCGCGACCGCGATGACCTTCCTCGCCGCGCTAGTGCTCGAGGTCGCGCTCGTGACCCACGATTTCGCGCTCGCGTACGTCACCGAGCACACCGACCTCGCGACGCCGCTCGCCCTGGTCGCGGCTGCTTTCTACGGTGGGCAGGAGGGTTCGCTCCTCTACTGGACGCTGATCCTCGGCATCGTCGGCAGCGCGTCGCTGGTCGCAAGCGCCCGGCTCGGCGGTTCCGTCGCCGCCTACGCCGCCGGCATCCTCGCCGCGATCCTCAGCTTTTTCCTCTTCGTGCTGTCGGTCGTAGCGAGCCCGTTCGACCTGCTTTCCGTCACGCCCCCGGACGGTCTCGGCCTCAATCCGGTCCTCCGCGACGGCGGGATGCTGATCCACCCGCCGGTTGTCCTGGCCGGCTTTGCCTCCTTCGCCATTCCTTTCAGCTTCGCCTGCGCCGCCCTGCTTGCGGGCCGGTCAGACGCTGCCTGGATCACGCACACGCGCCGTTTCGCTCTGCTGGCATGGGTTTTGCAGACGGCGGGCCTGCTCCTCGGGATGTGGTGGGCCTATCACGTCCTCGGCTGGGGCGGCTACTGGGGCTGGGACCCCGTGGAGAACGTGGCGCTGATGCCCTGGCTGGCGACCACGGCGTACCTGCACTCGTCCCAGGTGCAGGAGCGCAGAGGCCGGCTCCGGACGTGGAACCTCTCGCTGGTCATCATCGCGTTCCTGCTCGTCGTATTCGGCACGTTCATAGTGCGGAGTGGGATCGTCCCGTCCGTTCACACCTTCGCCGTCAGTTCGATCGGGCCATGGTTCCTGGCGTTCCTGTTCGCGTGCATGGTCTTCGCGGCGGCGTTGCTCGTGGTGCGATCGAACGCCGGCACCGGTTCGGGCCACCCGGCGCCACTCGTGTCGCGCGAGGGAGCGTTCGTGCTGCAAAACCTGCTGCTCGTCGGTGCGGTGGCGGTGGTCATGTGGGGGACAGTGCTGCCTCTCGTCTCGGGGATGCTCGGCGCTGAGCGCGTTGCCGCCGCGCCGTTTTACGAGCGAGCGGCCGGTCCACTCTTCGTCGCCCTGCTGGCCCTGCTCGCGGCGGGACCGCTGCTGCCGTGGCGCCATATGGGAGCCTCGACGCTCAGGGCGCTGCGCTGGCCGGCGGCTGGGTCGGCGGGGTCGCTGGTCGTGTTGGCGATTGCCGGCGTGCGGTCGGGGCCTGCATTGCTTGCGATACCGCTGGCCGCTGGGGCGGCCGCGACCGTGCTCAGCGATTACGGCCGGGCCCTCATGA
>Ga0137379_10000859_pt1 | contig 27442 bp, 29 predicted proteins | sample SagtaG_18_FD_104812 | JGI IMG/M metagenome (GOLD analysis project Ga0137379, IMG submission 104812) | Vadose zone soil microbial communities from Sagehorn Ranch, Mendocino, California, USA - Sage2_L_80_16 metaG | ecosystem: Environmental > Terrestrial > Soil > Vadose zone | place: USA...
ACAATATATTATTACAACAATAAGCGAATCCATACCAGCTTAAAAATGAGTCCGATACAATTTAGAATATTATATCAAAAAGGAAGCTTTCGGCCGTTTGTCTAAACAATTGGGTACTTGACACTTGTCATTCTCAAAACGATTTGGGACTCTGCAAAAGAAGTGTTTGCACGAGCAATTGATGGAGTTGACCCCGCAATAACGAAAGAGATAGTCCATGCCGTTAACCATACGGAAGGTGTCAAAGAAATAACCGATACGAGAGTGAGATGGATTGGACACACACTGCATGCAGAATTAAATATCGCCGTTAGTCAAAAAATGAGTATTGAACAAGCACACGATATTGCCAAAGTTGCGGAACAAAATTTAAAACAGCATGTACAGCACTTGTCTCATGTGTTGATTCACGTTGACCCCTTACATAGTTCGGGAGAGAAACATCACGCGACCCCTCAGCATCCGTCTCTTCATGTGCATGCCGGTGTATAATGCCTTTAGTATGAGCAAAAAGGTACTTCTTATTGTTGTTCTCTTCTTAATTATTTTAGCCTTCGTTATAAAGCAATTTAATTTCTACCCAAGTCTCAAGAGCATCGTCAGTCAGCAAGGTGCTGCAAGTGTTGCGTTACAACAAGTCAAAGAGATTCCGTTATCCGGTGGAGCGAACAGACTTGACTATCAGTCTATTGATTTAAACACACAGCGGTTATATATCTCTCATTTAGGTTCAAATATGGTGCATGTGTTCGATATGCAAAAGCAGAAAATTATTAAAGACATTCCGCTCACTTCCAGTCCGTATGGTATTTTGGCTGTTCTGAGTTTGAAAGAAGTGTTTGTCAGTGTAGGAGGAAATAAGCAAGTTGCTGTTATTGATGAAAACACCTTACAGGTGACAAAATACATTCCTACCGGAAAAATACCAGATGGGATAGCATATTATCCGCAAAATAGAGAAATTTATGTGTCAAATGAGAATGGCGGTACCGTCTCGGTTATCGATACACAAACAAATGAGCAAGTTACGGATATTCCCATTGGTGCTGCTGTGGGAAATACTCATAATTTTGATAGACAAAACAGAATTTATACTGTAGCGGGAGCAGATAACAAGTTGGTAGAGATTGATCCGGCAAAAAATAAAGTTGTTAACAAATATGCCTTACCAGGTTGTCAGCATCCTCACGGATTTTATATCGATCCGGTAACAAGTTATACGTTTATTACCTGTGATGTAAATAATGTCATGCTCGTCTTTGACTTAGATTCCAAAAAGATACTTTCTTCTGATACTGTCAGAGCTGCACCTGACGTACTAGCATATGATGAAGGACTGCATCATTTATATATTGCAGGGGAGAGTGGAATAATGACAATATTCAATGTTCAAAAAGGAAATGTCAAAAAAATCTATGAAGGTTTTATCGCTCCTCATGCACATACCGTCGCAGTCAATCAGGAGACACATTCAGTGTATTTACCGCTTGAGAATATCAATGGTAAGCCGGTCTTGAGAATTCTTAAACCGGTTGCAAAATAAGTCTATAAAAATGTTCGAGTCCGTCTGCGTGAGGCTAGAGTTTGAGGCTAAAATCGTTGGCAGGGGCTCGTGAACGACGTTAGAAACTTTTACGCACAGAATGGAGAGTTTTATATTCCATCACTGTAGATAACTCATGGTTATAGACAATCGATGAATAATTCAATATAACGGTACAGAAAGTGCTATTCGGGTATACTTATCTCTCCTCTCAAGTTTACTGGATACACAGTTTTTGGTTGTCCACGTCTGACTTCATAGCCCGCTCTCGTCACTTGGTAATTCTCCCAGCCTGCCTCGTCGTAAATCTGTACCTCTCCTTGTTTGAACTGGCCGTCGTAGTCAAAGTATATAAATACCTTATTCCGTTGGAAAGACGGGTCACTGTGGGGGTTACCATTGTTGCCGGATATTAACGTTGGCCTGCCTAGGTAATCAGTATCGGGCATGCCGTAATACTCTTGTAGCGATCGAGCCACTCGTGCCGGATTCTCTCCTTGCTGTACTATTAACATGACACCGTAATAATCTTGTAGTGGCGAGCGTTGTCTCCATGTGGTATCCGGCTCCCTGGCTAAAGGCTTATTGATAATGCTCTCCGGCGGTTTAGGCCGGGCTCTAATATCCACTACGGGAATAACCAACTCATCAGCTGCTTTCTCAACTGACCGTGCCAGGTAGTCGGTAGCAGCTTGCATCCACTCAAAGTGACCGCTGACATTTCGTCCTTCTCGGTGTTGCCAGGCTATACGAAATTCAGGTTGCCATAGCAATCCGGATGTTGGCAAGCTTGAAGCCACCACCGTCTCAACGACAGGAGCGCCGACACTGACAGCCCGCCTTTCCGGAATTGCTATCGCTGCACCTAGTGAACCAAATTCTGCTCTCATATCAATATCACTTGAACTAAAAGTCTCCCATCTTCACAAAAAAACCTCCCAATAAGGAGGTTGTGTTTCTCGTGTTATACAACCTCCTTACGGAGAAGTCATGTGGCAACGAATTATAAGGTTAGTGCTAATCATGAAAATAAATATACAACAGATGTATAAAAAAAAATGTGATCTATATCATAGGGTAAAGATAACCGGTGGGTATAGACAAAAACGAGGGTTCGAATCCGTCCGCCGTGAGGCTAGAGTTCGAGGCTAAAATTGTCAGCAGGGGTGCACGGACTCGAACCGTGAAAAGCAGTTTTGGAGACTGCTGTGATAACCATTTCACCACACCCCTAGGTCGGCTAATAGCAATTAGTCATTGGCTATTTGCTTTAGTATTATACAAAAAAAGCGTATCGTAAGCTATCTTACCATACGCCCTGCTACAAGTTTGCAAACCCTTTTATTTCAGCTTTTCAACTTCTTTGTGGTCGGTTACTTTGCGGCAGTGTTTGCAGAATTTTTTCAGCACCAATTTCTCTGGTGTTTCCATTTTGTTTTTTTGCGTGACGTAATTTCTGTTTTTACAAACTTGGCACACAAGTCCGATGGTAATACGATGTTCTCCTTTTTTTGCCATATAATTGTTAGATTATACACTATCTGAGGCAGGATTGGAATACATAAGCTTTGAGCCGACAATGGGAATCGGACCCATGATCTAGTCATTACCAATGACTTGCTCTACCACTGAGCCATGTCGGCATTATTTGGTGCTGGGTAAGAGATTTGCACTCCTGTAGGCCGTACGGCCGCCTCGTCTACAGCGAGGTGCGATTGACTGCTCCGCCAACCCAGCTAATTATACTAATGTTTTTATGTATTTCACTGTTCTCCAAGCTCTCCCTTTTCCCTTATTCAAGTTTCTAAAATTTAGACTGAGAGCGTGACAGTTAGGGCAAATAAGTCTTAAATTTGCTTCAGTATTATCCTCAGCGTTTCCATTTACATGATCCACTTCTAAAGGCACCTTTCCAGTTATTTGATGTCTTTCAGCCCAACCACACATGGAACACGTTTCTTCATATAAATTTATTAAATATTTCCTAATATGCTGTGAGATATTTTTTGTATTAATTCCTCTACTGCCAGTTGCTAATCCTGACTTCCATTTTTTAATGTACTCTTTATATTGATTTTCTTGTTGACACTTATTTGAACAATACTTATAAGAAGACCGTTTTGGTTTCTTACCACATGTCAGGCAGTTATTCATATGAGCCGACAGAGGGATTTGAACCCACGACCTTCACTTTACAAAAGTGTTGCTCTACCACTGAGCTATGTCGGCAAATTTTGCCCTCTTTGCATTATATGCAATTTTATCAGAGAGTTGGAACTTGAGCAAGGATTACTTATGGTGAAGAATAATAAATACCTCCCTCCGGGTAAGGAGTATTTTATAAAATGTCTAAGAAAAGATAAGTTCAGTGCTCTATTGATACGGCATTGGTTGATATTTTTCCCGAAGTTACAACTAGGAAGGTTATGTACCTTGCCACGGCAAAATACAAAAACGACCTCGTCTTCCCGTAAGGGAATACCTCAGAAATGTAGAAGTAGAGAAAAATTAATACAACCAATCCCAATATCAAAGAGCATCCATAGTATATTTCCGGATTTGTGAAAAGTCAAGGTCTTGACAGGAATTTTTATGTATTTTGCTATTTTAGAATCCAAGTAACTTAAGCGCACCATTCATAAGAGAAAAAAGAAGATTGCCAAACCCCAGTACATAAAAAAGTACTACAAGGATAAGAATTCCAAATCCACCATTTCCAAGCGCGAGATATGCCTCTGATTGTCTTCTTGGTAAGACCAGTGCAACAAGTCGGGAACCATCCAACGGAGGAATCGGCATTAAATTAAATATTCCTAAAGCAAGATTAATTTGAATAATGTAGTAAAGAATTAAGCCAAAAAAATTTAACCCCCCTAATTCGGAAAAGGTGGTTTGGGGAAATACGATATGAGCTATAATACTTGCAATTATAGCCAAAAGGATATTTGTCAGAGGGCCGGCAAGAGAGACAAGGGCAAAGTCTTTTAGTCCATCGCGGAGATTGAAAACATCCACAGGCACCGGTTTGGCTCCGCCGATAACCGGCAAATGACTAAGAAATAAACTAAGCGGCAGAAGAAAACTATAGAAAATATCAAGGTGTTTTACCGGGTTAAGTGTAAGCCTTCCAAGAATTTTGGCTGTTGGATCTCCAAGACGATAGGCAACAAGCCCGTGCATAATTTCATGGAGTATAGCTGAATACAATAAAATGAAAAGTACGAGAATAATATCCATATGATTAGTAGGTTGAGATAAACTTCCTAATATGATATCATATATGCCTATGGCAATGAAATGTATGTATTGTGGTAAAGGAGTTATGTACGGGCACAATGTGTCCCATTCCAAACGTCGCACACCCCGAGTATTCAAACCAAATTTGCATAGTGCACGGATCAAGACCACAGCAGGTTTTGTCCGTCTCAAGCTATGCACAAAATGCTTGCGAACTCTTAAGAAAATTCAAGTAGAAGAGCCTGCTGAAGTATCCATAGAAACTACTCCTCAAGCAACTGCATAAGTTTAAAAGAGAACGAAAATAGTTTACCAACCAAAGAAGGGATCCCAGGGTTCGTCTGGTGCTGGAGCTTGCACCTCAGTTTTTCCAGTCTCGTAGGAACTGCCGCCAAGGGTAAGTGACTCTTCAGCTTGTTCCACAAAATGTGATTCGGGAATATCAAACATTGCGCCGATTGTGTCTGCTATTGCACCACCCGCTGCTCCTGTTATTGGGTCACTCATATGAATTAAATTATAGAGAAAAATAATGAAGTTGTCAAGTATCTTTATCCTATAATATTAAAGGCGAGAGCTGTGATTAGAAAATTTCTGTAATCTTTTCCTGCATGGATGGATAGCCATTGAGGAAATCTTTTAAGTTTACTGGATTTTTTCCTTCGACCTGTAGTTTGTTTTTCGGCAAAAACTTAATTCTTATTTCTTGATTCTTAATTCTTGTTTTAGTCCACACTGTCGGCCAGGGATAATATGCTCTTATCATCCTATCCATCTGATCCGGATTTGGTGGATTGTTCAAGTCAATATAGCCATCTGCTTTTTTAATTATTTTGGTATAGGTTGCTTCTGCGTCATCCTGCGCTTGAGGTTTGATTTTACCTGCAATATAATCCTCAATAACATGCGGCAAGATCTGAGCAGCTTGTGCAAATTTACTTTGCATGAGCCATGCAAAGGTATCTGTTTTTTCTAACGTAAAGGGAATTTGGTGGAGAATCGGTCCATGATCCATCTGAGCATCCATTTTCATAAAAGTAATTCCGGATGTGCCGTCACCATTAAGTAAGGTTGTCTGGATGGGTGTTGGTCCGCGATATTTTGGTAAAAGCGAAGGATGGATATTGATTGCACCGAGCTTGGGAAGTTCTAAAACAGCGGGTGAGATTATTTTTCCGTAAGCAGCGACTATAAAAAGATCTGCATTGAGGTTACGCAATTGTTCAATTGTTTCATTGCTGAACTGTTGAGGGTTAATTATTGGGATATTTTGTTTTTGGGCGAACACTTTGATTGGTGACGGTGTAATCAGTTGTTTTCTGCCGGCCTTTTGATCAGGAGTTGTGACGACAGCGATAACAGTAAAGTTTTTTACAAGTGCTTCAAGAACAGGCACGACGGGCTGTGGAGTACCAAAAAAGATAATTTTCATAAAAATGTTTACTATCTAATTCCTAACAAAATGTCCAAAGTTTAGATTTCTATTTCTTCAAATTCAACCTCGCCTTTAGCATTTTTTATCGAGTGGTAGAGAGGATTTTTTTGCTCAAGGACACGTTTGGGGAATAAAATGCCATTGAGATGGTCGACTTCATGTTGGATGATTGTCGCGAGAAAACCGTCGAATTTTTTATTGTGTTTTTCCCCAGTTTCATCTTGATAGGAAAGTTCTATACTGTAGGGTCGTTTGACAACTCCCCATACATCTTTGAGTGAAAGACAGCCTTCCAATTGGACTCCTTTTTCAATTTTTGCTTTTTTTTTGGCGTTAGCAGTTTTTTTGCTTTGTCTGATTTCAGTTGCTTTTTCCGCAGATTTTTCAAAGATTTTTTTAATTACAGGATTGATAAACGTCATGAATGGAGCTTCGGGTTCTTGTTTGACGATAAAAATTTGCAGAGATTCGCCAACTTGCGGAGCAGCCAGCCCCACACCTTCAGGATCAGTCTGGCTGATAAGTGTTTGCTCCATTTCCTTGAGCAATTTTTTCGTTGCCTTATCTATTTTTTCGACAGGCTTTGCGTTTTGAGAAAGAACTTGTGCTGGTGCTTGAACAATTTTCATTGTTGCCTATTATACCTCATCACTGGCCTGTTCGCCAATCCTCCAAGCTCTTTTTTGCTTGAGCATTTGCTGGGTCGAGGTGCGCAAGAATATACTCATAGGTGTCAATTGCTTTTTGCTGCATATCAGGTTTTATGATTTTTCCTTTCTGATCAATGGCAGCTTGATGATAGAACAAACCAAGAGCGAAATACGCATCGAGATAATCAGGTTTTAATTTGGTCGTATCAGAGAGTATTTGGATTGCTTGCTGAAGACCTCCCGCTTGGCCGTAGAGCACTCCTTGGTTGTACGCGATTTTTGCATCAGTTGGAGCGAGGGTTTTTGCTGTATTTATGGCCTGGACGGCGTTTTGCAGAAGCATTGCTTCATCTGCCTGATCTGATGCCGAAAGCGTATAAAAAAGTCGGACTCTGTCTTTCCAATAAACGACGTTATTGGGATGGTGCGTTATTACATCATTACTAAGAGCAATAGCATTTTTCGCAGCCTGTGCTCCATGGGCCGTATCTTTTTGGCTATACAAACCCGCTGCCAATGCGGCCAGGTTAATTGAGAGTTCGTCCTGATATACCGGCTCATTAGGTTCCATCTGCACTGCTTGTACGAGTTGAGGATACGCTTGTTGATATTGTCCGACTTTATCCAAATTATTCCCTAAAGCATACGCGATATCTGCTTGGCGATACCAGATTAGACTAACGATCATCCATAGTGCCGCTCCGATAAAAATGAGTATAAAAGTCCATTGATAAGGGCCGATGGCATCAGTTGATGCCGCCGCCGCACCACTGGGAAAGATAAGGCGGCGATCTTCATGTATCAAACCCAAAAGTATGAGTACAAATGCCGGTGCTAAAAAGATATAGAGATTAATAATAACAACAGAAAAACCAAAGAAATTTGAAATCAAAATCGACACATAACCTGCCATAATACCGATTACCAGAAGCGTTGTGGGCGTGGAGCGAGCCGCCTCTGCATATGCTTCCTGATGTTTTTTCATGGATGTTGCGATGAACCATTTGCCGGTAAGAAAGAAAAAGAGTGCAATAAATCCAAGATAGGTCCCCAAGCCAAAAATTCCCGTTGTTGCAAGATAATTCAAATATTCATTGTGTGCTTTGTTATAAAGATAATCCCACTCGGAAGTAAGATTGTGTGCCGGTGATTTGTATTTATAATAAGCAAAGGCAAAAGATTCAACACCTGTTCCAAAGATCGGATTATTTTCCCATGCTTTAACGGCTCCATTCCAGACCAAAAGCCGAATATTTCCTGAATCGGTAATATTAATGTCATCAATACCAGTACTTCCAGCTGGCGCAGCAGGAGTTGGTGTTGATGGTTTTGCTTGTGCGGGTGCGGAAGCTTGAGAAAGTTGCGGCAGAGTGAATCTATTCAAAGATCCCAGAGGGCTCCCAAAAACAAAACTACAAAGAGCAAAAAGAATATTGACAATAATCAGTATTCTGAAGAAGTATTGTGGAGGATAGAGTTTTTTTAGATAGATTGCTGTCCAGAAGATAACGTTAGCAATCCAAAATGCTATAAACCCGGCTCGTGTGTCACTAAAAATTAATAAAAGATAAAGAAGTACACTGAGTAACAAAAAGCTGATTGAGGTAGCTTTTTTCGTTTTGTTTTTTAATACATATGCCATTGAAACAGGAATAAGAAAAGCCATATATGCTGCAAGCCACGCCGGCTGCCCCAATGTTGAAAAAGCGCGGATTGTCGGCTTGAAGGCATCAGTCCAGCAGGACGTATCAAAAGTGCCTCGGAACATAAGACATGTCGGGTCCGCGCCGAAATGAGAAGGAAGTCCCCAAATCGAAACCGCAAGTCCCGAGAAAAGACTGATAAGCATTGTTCTCCAGACGTGTTTTATCTGCAAATTGCTGACATAAGTATAATAAAGGATGATATAGCAAATAGTTGAGAGTAAGCCGCCATTGAACCGTGAATAGTATCCCCACCAGGATACTTGTTGATCAAGAGAAAAAATACTTGAGATAATTTGCGAGACGAGAAAAAGAAGTAAGAGAATATCAATCGGTGTTCGTTGAATGACAACTCTCTTTTGGACAATCATTTTTGTTGCCCATGCTGCGCCAATTACTGTAGTGAGACCAAAGGTAAGCCACATTTTATTGAGTTCAAAAAGTTCGGACGTATCACCTGAAAAAACCAGCGGAACGAGAAAAAAGAGAGCATAGAAGGAGTATTCGATGGTTTTGGTGCAGTATGAGATGAACTTCATTGTTGAATGCAAATCTCATGGTATCATATTGGCAAAACATGAGCAAGCTGGTAGAATGGGCGTCAATGAATCTTTCTCCCATCAATAAATTTTTCAGTCTTTTTTCCCACGATATCGGGATTGATCTTGGTACTGCCAACACATTGGTTTTTGTAAAAGATAAAGGAATTGTCATCCGAGAGCCATCGGTTGTCGCCAAACATAAAAAAACCAAAAAAGTTATCGCAATCGGAACCGATGCAAAAAAAATGCTTGGCAAAACACCGGCATCAATCCTCACGATCCGGCCGCTTCGGGGTGGCGTGATCGCTGATTTTGACGCGACTGAAGCAATGATCGCGCATTACATCAAGCAAGTCCATGAAATGGGACGCACCTTGCCACGTTTATTAGCACGTCCTAAAGTTGTTATCGGTATTCCCTCAGCTGTGACAGAAGTTGAACGGCGTGCGGTTTGGGAAGCTGCTTTGAGCGCGGGTGCCAGGGAAGCCTTTCTGATCGAAGAGCCGATGGCGGCGGCGATTGGTGAGGGGATTTCTATTTTTCAATCAAAAGGCTCTATGGTAGTTGATATTGGAGGGGGGACGACTGAGATTGCTGTTATTTCATTGGGTGGCATTGTCGTTGGTCGCTCCATAAAACTCGCCGGGGATGACATGGATCAATCAATTTTGCATTATATCCGGTTGCGTCATGGCTTAATTATCGGGGAGCGAACTTCAGAAGAAATAAAAATGAGAATTGGCAGCGCATACAAAAAAAACTCAAAATTTAAAACTTCCCCAAAGGGGATCCTAGGACAAAATTCAAAAGTTAAGGAAGAAGAGAAAGCCGAATCAAAAAATATTCAAGGCAATCCCCATCTTGAAAAAATGATGATCATTCGAGGACGCGATATTGAAACAGGATTGCCACGGAGTTTGAAAATCACGGAAGCGGAAATCCGTGAATCATTATCACCGATTCTCACGCAGATTACCCAAACTGTCGCAGATGTTTTGGAAGAGACGCCACCTGAACTACTTCCTGATATTTTGGAACAGGGAGTTTTGCTTACCGGTGGAGGAGCCAATCTTTCAGGACTTGATTTATTGCTGGCAGAACGGATCCACATGCCGGTTGTTGTTTCTAATGATTCATTGACTTCAGTTGTCCGCGGCACAGGAAAAGTCCTCGAAGACCCCGAGCTCTTGGAGCGGGTGAAAGTCATCGGCGGTTTAAGATAATTCTGAGGTTTACGAAAATACTTTCACCAGCATTGGGGAGCGTTTGGTAAAGGTATACATTTGCGCAGGACGAGCGTTTATAACGCGTTTTTCTTCGGTTGGTTTTAAGAATTTAAGAGAAAGAATTTTCTTCCTAAAATTTCTTTTATCAAGTTTTTCCCCTAGTATGGTTTCATACGTTTTTTGTAAATCGCTTAAGGTAAAGGTCTTTGGCAGGAGACTATACACGACATTGGTATATTCTATTTTCCAGCGCAACCGCTGTAGGGCATAAGAAATAATTTCTTGTTCAGAGAATTTTTTACCTGATACTTTTTTCCAGTCTTGTTCGTTATTTGTTTGTTTGTCATCCTTGTTAAGCAAAACATAATAAGCAAGAGTAATCTCCTTTTTACCTTTTGAAAACGTATACAGTTGCTCGACATAATTTTTACCCAGCGGGAAAGCAAGATTTTTATAAAAAATTTCTTTTACTTGCTCATCTAATGTTATTGATTCTGAAATACTTTCAGAGGGAAGTTTTTTGTCGACATATACGTAGAGTGAATCCGAGATAATCCTAAAAATGACGAGTGTTATGTTTACGGCAATCTGTTGCATAGCTTTTGTGTATTGTAGCAAATCATTTTCAGGATTGTTTAAAAAATGTGTGCCAAGACTTTCCTTTCGATTTTGTGCAGCTTTTGTTATGAGAAGAGCAACTGTTAGCATATTTTTTGTCTGCAGAAGCAAGGGAGTTGCTCCTTTAACTTTCTCCAATTTTTGTTGTAAGAGTTCTAATTTTTGGCGGCCAGTTGCAAGTCCAAAAGGTGTCCGAACTATGCCAACATGCTGCCACATAATTTCGCGGATTTGCGGGATGATCATTTGTTCGACATTGCGAGGAGCCCAAGACGACGCGCCCTTTTGAGGGTTCACTTCGTCCGCAATGACGTTTATAATCTTTGCTTTTTGCGGAATTTCATTAATACAATGTTTTATTTGGCTTGAGTACACCATTCCTTCCAAAAGGGAATTGGATGCGAGGCGGTTTGCTCCATGAACACCTGTTGCCGCAACTTCTCCGTACACAAAAAGGTTTTTTATTGTGGTTCTTCCATAGGTATCTGTCTTGATACCTCCACAGAGGAAATGTGCTGCAGGTGTTACGGGAACAGGTTGACTAGTAAGATCAAATCCTCGTTTCTTGAGTGCGAGTGAGATATTGGGGAAGCGTTTTAGAATAAATTTTTCCCCTTTCTGACTGATGTCAAGAAAAACCTTTCCTTTTTGTTGCTCGTGAAGAATAGCTCGAGCCACCACATCCCGCGGTGCGAGTTCTTTTTTCGGATGATAGTTTTGCATAAAGCGTTCCCGTTTATTATTTACTAATACTGCTCCTTCACCACGGAGTGCTTCGGAAAGGAGCAAGAGCGGTGAGGCGTTTTCCTCAAGCGCAGTGGGGTGAAACTGGATAAATTCCAGATCTTTCAATTCTGCTCCTGCCCGGTGAGCAATCGCGATGCCATCACCGGTTACGACCGCTGGATTGGTTGTCCATTGATAGAGTTGACCGATGCCACCCGTTGCAAGAATAACTGCCCTGGCAAAAATGTTTTGCATCGTATCGTTTTTTAACACCTGCATGCCGTAGCACTGTTTGTCCTTTACAATAAGATCAATGGCAGCAGTGTCTTCCCAGATTTCAATTGTTTTTTGTTTGAGAACGTTTGCAATAAGCGCTTGTTCAATTTCCCGTCCGGTAAAATCGCTCGCATGCAAAATGCGGGGATAGGAATGGGCTGCTTCATATGAGGAGATAAAGTCACCATCGGTGCTTTTATCAAAAGGCACACCAAGCTGTTCCAGCTGTTTAATGGCTTCTTTTCCACCCTTCACTAAGAGTTCTACTGCTTCTTTATTATTGTGATGATATCCTGCCGCAAGGGTGTCTTGCTGGTGAGAAAACAGACTATCCTCTTTTTTGAGAACTGCCGCAATTCCGCCTTGTGCGAGATAGGTTGAGGAATTTTTGAGTTTAGCTTTTGTTATGATAAGAACTTTTCCAAAAGATGAGAGGGTGAGAGCGCAGTTAAGTCCGGCAATTCCTGAACCAATGACAATAAAATCAAATGTTTTTGCTGGTTGCATGTTATTGGTGTATATTATACACTAACTTCATGATGCCTCCTTTGCACGCGTCCGATACGCAAGCAGAAGTATTATCCCCAAAAAAGCGTCGGGAAATTATGCGAGAAATCCGTGCCTGGAAAGAGAAGCGCGATGCACTGATAATAGCCCACAATTATCAAATCCCTGATATTCAGGACGTTGCCGATTATGTCGGCGACTCATTGGGTATTGCCAAACAAGCCTCAGTTGCGCCGCAAAAGCTCATTGTCTTTTGTGGTGTGCATTTTATGGCGGAAAGTGCGGCAATTTTTTCCCCTGAAAAAACTGTATTGATTCCTGACCCCAATGCCGGCTGCAGTCTGGCTGCCTCGATTGATGCGGAAGAACTTCGTAAGTGGAAACGCCGCTATCCCAAAGCACTCGTTGTGAGTTATGTAAATACGACAGCGGAGGTCAAAGCGGAAAGCGATTATTGTGTCACTTCAACCAATGCTGTGCAAGTTGTCCAGTCGATTCCAGAGGATCGGGAAATTATTTTTTTGCCGGATATGTTCCTCGGAGATTATGTCGCGCGCAAGACCGGGCGCAAGAATTTTTATGTCTATCCCGGGGAATGTCATGTGCATGCTCGGGTCAAAGCGCAGGATATTATCAAGAAATTGGGCAGACATCCAACCGCTGAATTTTTGATACATCCTGAATGCGGGTGTGTCTCTGATTGCATGCATTATGTCGCGACCAAAGCAATTCCAGAAGAGAGGACACATATCCTCTCAACAAGCGGGATGTTGAACCACGCAAAAACATCTCCGAAGGACAAATTTGTTGTTGCAACAGAGACGGGAATAATCCATCAATTAAAAAAACAAAATCCAAAAAAGAAATTTATTCCGCTTCGAAAAGATATGGTATGTGAATATATGAAAATGATAACGACCGAAAAGCTGCTTAATAGTTTGAAAAATTTGGAATATGAAGTGAAAGTTGAAAAAGACATTGCAGATCGAGCCAGGCTGCCGATTGAGAGGATGTTTGCCATTAGTTAAGTATGAACAGAGATGATACTATACAAAAATATTTCCAAAAAGCGGGCGAGTTGACAGTCTCAAAAAAATTTTATCGAGACCACATCACCCAGCTTTTTCTTTGGATGATAAAGGCTGATGCGGTGAAAGATGATATTACTTCACAAATACTTTCTCTCAGAAGAAAAGGCAAAATGCAAATTATCGCCAAACAAAACGGCGTTATTGCAGGTATTGAGGAACTCTCGGAATTACTTGCGAAACACACAAATTTGGTTTTTATCCCAATAATAATGGACGGTGCTCGTGTTGAGAAAGAAGCTCTTGTCGTGCAAATTTCAGGGGAAAGTACCCAGCTTCTTGCCTATGAAAGAACTATTTTAAATATTCTGGGTAGAATGTCCGGGATCGCAACTGAGACAGATGTTTTAGTTTCTTCCATTAAAAATATGACCAATGCTCCCTATCTCGCTGCGATTCGTAAAACCCCGCTTATGATGATTGATAAAAAAGCAGTCGCAGTCGGCGGAGGACTAACTCACCGGCTAAATCTTGCTGATAGCATCCTTATTAAAGATAATCACCTTGGGTTGCTGCAGAAAGAATTAGGTTTAAAAACCAGTGAAAAAGCAGCAGCAGAAGCAGTGATACGATGTATGCAATCTAATGCCGTATATTTTGAAATCGAGGTGGATTCGCTCTCGCAAGCAAATACTCTTATTCATGCCTTTATAAAGGAAAATACAAAGTTAAAGCAATCTAAAATGATGGCTATTTTGCTTGATAATTTTCAGCCAGTAGATGCTAAAAAGTTTGTTAATTCTCTTAAAAAACTCCCTGTTTATAATTCATTATTAATCGAGGGATCAGGAGAAATAAATAAGACAAACCTTGCTGATTGGGCAGCAACCGGTGTTGATATCGTTTCACTCGGCGCGCTTACTCATTCACCAAAGGTTTTTAACTTTTCAATGGCATATTAACCTTGAGAATTGAATAAACATCTATCGGCAGGTTGCCAGTTTGAACCAAAGCGGTTACAATAGCTGGTATGAAACGAGTCAAGGCTGTCTTTCCGATTTTTTTGATTCTGCTTATTCTTTCACTCTTCATTCTTTTCTTTTTTCAAAATTCTTTGACCGCTGCTTTGCAAACAATCACTTTACCGATTCAGCAATGGGTTTTTATGGCGAGTGTAAAACCCACCGGCACACTCACTCCTCAGCAGCAATTACAGCAGGAGAATAATCAGTTGCGAGCGCAACTGGCGCAAATGCAAGAAATTAAAAAAGATGATCAAGCACTACATGACCAATTCCAAACAACCTCTCCAGCACCGCAAAAACTACTCCCTGCAGATGTGATCGGGTTTCAACAAAATTCGTTACTCATTGATAAAGGTGCTGTAGAGGCGCTTCATGACGGCGATGTGGTTGTGTTTAAAAATAACCTTGTAGGTAAAATAACCAAAGTAACTCCACATATTTCTCAGGTTACACTTTTGAGCGATTCTTCTACTTCCTTTACAGCCCAAACAGCAAAAACTTCGGCAAATGGTATTGTTCGAGCCCTGGATGGCGGAACGATTGTCCTTGCCAATGTCGTTTTGTCTGACAAACTTGAAAAAAATGACATTATCGTAACCAAGGGCGATCTTGATTTACGGGGAAATGGATATCCGCCAAAATTAATTGTCGGGAAGATTGTGTCAATTGATAAACAAGCGAGCAGTCTTTTTCAGGCGGCAAAAGTTGAAAGTCTCGTTGACGTTTCACAGTTGCGGATGGTATTTGTGATTTCTCAGTAAGTATGGTTTTCTTTTTTCTTTTTCTTCTCATTGTTTCAATTTTTCTTGAAGGCACAGTCACCATACTGCCGCTCGTTCTCATTTGTCTATTTATTCTGACGATTTTTATGAGAAATCTCTTTTTATTTATACTTGCTTTTGTGGCAGGAATGCTTCTTGATGTGTTTGCTCTGCGGCAAGTTGGACAGACAAGCATTTTTTTGTTGCTTATTGTTTTCTTACTTCTTTTGTATCAACGAAAATATGAAATTAATTCTTATCCTTTTGTTCTGATCTCATCATTTGTGGGATCACTCGTTTTTTTACTGCTTTTTGGCTATGGAAATGTGATTGTGTTGGCAGTTCTGAGTTCAGTGATTGGGGTAGTTTTATTTGGCATAAGACGTTTTTTTGTAGCGAAGTAATTGCTAATTAGTACTTAGACATTTTATGAAACATGGTTTTGCCTTTGGCGATCATATAAAAACTGAAAAAATAAAACATCGGCATTATGACGAAGAGCCAAAGCCGCTCCGGTTGCGTTGGTATTTGCTGCCGGTATTGCTTATTCTTGTCGGCGTCATTTTACTTCTCAATCTTTTGTCTGTGCAAATTATTCAAGGCAACTATTATCAGCATCTCTCGGATTCAAATCGTATCCGATCACTCGTTATTCCGGCACCACGAGGGGTGATCTTTGACCGAAATGGTACACCGCTTGTCTTTAACACTCCCGGTTTCCAGCTTGTAGAGCATTGTAATCCGGGTGACACGCAAAAATGCACAACCAAACATCTGAATCGTGGTCAAGCACTTGCGCTTCTTGCAAAAGGAAGTACCAGTATTCATGTTGACTCGCTTCGGCAATATCCATATTCTGATCAATTGAGTGATGTTCTTGGCTACATCGGACAAATATCACAGGGTGAATTGTCATCAGGGCAGTATGCGGGTTATCAAAGTGATGCGTGGGTTGGACAAAGCGGCATCGAACAAGAATATGAGCAAGCATTACATGGACAAGATGGGCAGGCGCTTATTGAAGTAAATGCCATGGGGCAAAAAGTCCGCGCGCTTGGACAATCCGACCCGATACCGGGGAATAACATTACGCTGACGATTGATCTGAAAATACAACAAGCCGCGTATAACGCAGCAAAGGATCTCAAAAAAGGTGTCGTTATCGTCTCCAAACCAGATGGTGAAATTCTTGCGATGGTCTCAAAGCCTTCGTATGATCCCAATTTGTTTACGTTAGATAATACCTACAAGCCCGCATCCGACAGTGCGGATAAATCCGTGAGCGCGATGCTGACTGATTCCCAAAATCAGCCGCTTCTGAACCGGGCTATCAGTGGTACCTATCCGCCGGGCTCGACATTTAAAATAGTGACCGCGGCTGCCGGACTCCAACAGCATATTATTGATGCAAATTATTCAATAGTTGATACGGGAGTTCTGAAAGTCGGGGATTTTTCATTTGCGAATTGGTATTATACGGATTACGGTCGTAAAGAATCCAAACCGCTGACGGTTATCAATGCATTGGCCCGGTCAAATGATATTTTTTTCTACAAACTGGCGGAAAAGATACGAGTTGATAAATTGTCGGGTTTTGCAAAAAAGATGGGGTTGGGCTCCCCACTTGGGATTGATTTGGCCGGAGAAGCATCGGGACTTGTGCCAACGACACAATGGAAACAAAAAACGCTAAAAGAGCAATGGTATCTGGGGGACACCTATCATTATGGAATCGGACAGGGATATTTGTTGACTACGCCGCTGCAGGTGAATGCCTGGACACAACTGATCGCAAATAGTGGTTCGCTTGATGTGCCGCATTTGCTTATGACGCAACAAACAGTTGTCAAAGAGAATAATGTGTTGGATGCCAAAAATGTTGCTCTTATACGAGCTGGGATGATTGCCGCGTGTAGTCCTGGAGGGGTTGCCTATCCGCTTTTTAGTTACGCAGTAAAAAATCCGAAGTTGGCAATCGATAATAAAAACATAACAAAACTTGCTTCTGCTTCAGCTGATACGCGACATGTGGTGGTTGCGTGTAAAACCGGAACTGCACAGGAAGGTGGCGAGACGTCTTTGCCGCATGCATGGATTACGTTATTTGCCCCGGCCTACAATCCGCAAATTGTCGTGACCGTTCTTGAAGAATCAGCAGGAGAAGGATCAGACAAATCAGCGCCTGTTGCAAAAGAAATCCTCGATACGTATTTTGGGAAGTAATGTTTTGTGGTTAGATAAATAATTGTAGTGGAAAATTTATAATCCGCGTGCAAAAAACGCTGAAATGCCACCAATAATCATATGTATTCCAAGAGCGAAAAGTAGAGTCGTAATCAATAAGGTTCCTATTTTCCATTTTTTCTCCTTTATTATATTCAAGGTAACTACAATTACCAATGCCACAATAAAGTCACGGATAAATAAAGAGAAGATCTTTTCATCGTCAGCTACATCATAAATCTGAACACCATAAAAGACCACATAATTAGCAATAAGGAGTAAAAGTATACCGCCGATTCGTTGTACCTTTCCAGTGTCAACGTTAGTTTTTCCGAGTTGTTTTAATTTTCTTGTGGCATTTTTCATCTAGCTCTAATCTAACTATAGCAGTAGAATCAATACTTTTGAAGTGTTTTTATCTTACCTGCATGATATCTCCCAGGAAACTGGATCTTGCAACGGGTCTGTCGCCATACTTATTCGGGCCTTTTGTTCCCGGCCAGAGTGAGACATAGAGGGAAAAACATGAGGCAATAAGACCTACAGTTTCTGAAATCCAAAAAAAGGTTCCCGGTTGCGTAAGGGTTATACCTGATGAAAATACGCCATATAAAGGAAGGAGCGATCCGAAATTTACCATCCACCACCACCCGCTCAAATTGAGATCATGCAACCGTCTGATTTGCAGAGAAAGAACAAAGGGAAGAGAGATGACAAAGAAAAGAATACCAAGGGTGGTCCACAATTCATTCGAAGGAGTTGTTACCAGTGAAATAATTGACACTTTTGGGGTGACAATAACGCTTGGATTGTTCGGATCAAGATATGGCATGGCAAATGTTGAGGGTGAAAGGAGGATATTAAAAATGACAATTATGAAACAGATGAGCGGAATCAGCACAAAAAATGTTGAGCCGAGGTAATAATTCTGTCGGTTAAGCCGTCCTGAAAAAAGCCTTGTGAAGAAGCTGGGTTTTGGGATGTCATTTATTAGTTGAGGTACGATCACGGGTGGAGTTGGTGATGCCATGTTTGATTGGGGGAGGGGTTGATTTTGTTCCATGATCGTTTCTGTCTTCAGTCTAAATCATCTTCATCTTTTAGAAAATTTTGCATTTGTTCATCTTCAAAGTGTTTTTTTGCTTCATCATGTTTCTGCTGTTGAAAAGCTTTTTGGTTATCTTTTTCTTTGAGCTGCTGGATTTCTTTTTCTAGATCCGAGAGTGTGGAATTTGTTTCTTCGAGCGAAGCTTGAGGTGTATGAACAGGGTTTTCATATTTAGGAATGGCATGAAGATCATCTTTCGGAATATCAAAACCACCATGCTGTTTGATTATCCGGCGGTTGGTTAATGTATTCCACAAACTGCCTTTATTAGAATCAGATTTTTTGACAAGTAGAACCGGTTTGGCGGCGTCATCACTCACATGTCTATTGTATACCACTCTGCAAGTATTATGCAAAATGGTATGATACATATATGGATGAGTTTCAAATTGAACGGCGTTACTGGTTGGCGTTATCGGTGTGCAATGGCATTGGGCCGGTTAGATTTGGAAAATTGCTGCGGTATTTTGGATCGGCAAAAACTGCATGGGATGCTCCTCTTAAAGATCTACAAGCATCAGGCATCGGAGGGAAGATGGCAGAGGAACTTTGGGATTTTAAAAAGAAATTTTCGCTTGAGGAATATGAAGAACAGATGCGCAAATTGCGTGTGGACTACTTCATATTACAGGATGAAGAGTATCCGGAGTTGCTCAGGTATATCAAAAATCCACCAACAATATTGTATAAAAAAGGAACATATATATTTAACAAAAACGATGCATTGGTCTCAGTTGTTGGGACAAGAAGAGTTACCGATTATGGTAAAGAAGTGACAGAATTACTTGTCTCTGATTTAGTTGCGGCAGGATGTGTAATTGTCTCAGGACTCGCGATGGGAGTTGATGCAATAGCGGCGCAAGCAACTATTACGGCCGGTGGAAAAACAATTGCGGTTCTTGGTAGCGGTGTTGATCTCTGTACTCCTGCCGAGAATACACGTTTGTATCATCAAATTATAGAAAGCGGCGGAGCTATTGTTTCGGAAAATCCTCTTGGCATGACACCAAACAAGGGCTCATTTCCTGCGAGAAACCGCATCATTGCAGGCTTATCTCTTGGAGTTTTGGTTACGGAAGGAGCCGCTGACAGCGGAAGTCTGATTACTGCCAATGACGCTTTTGAGAATAATCGTAAAGTTTTTGCTGTTCCCGGGCCGATTACTTCGTCTGTTTCCAAAGGCCCAATTTCACTTATTACAAAAGGCGCAAAGATGGTAACGACGGCAAAAGATATTGTTGATGAATTAGGAATTAAGAATAATGAATTACGGGTTAAAAAGAGAGGTTTGAAGGGTGAAACAAACCAAGAGCAGCAGATAATTGATTTATTACAGGATCAAAGTTTGCATTTCGATGAAATGATAAAACGAACCGGTTTTTCCTCACCACAACTTGGCATACTTCTGTCTTTGATGGAAGTAAAAGGCGTTGTGAAGAGTTTGGAAGCGGGCTTTTTTGGCTTGACAACATAACATGATCACATTATACTTAAAAGTAATCAAGAGCGATGGTGAGAGAATTGGCTCAATGACCCATCCAGCAACCCTTCGGCAAGCCGAGTAGGGTGCTCCACCCAAACCGTAAGGGAGGATTAGCCCTCAAGAGGGAAACAATTTTTTTTGTTTTATAACCTCCTTTACGGGAGGTTTTTTTGTTGATTATGAAAAATACCGGGAAAATAAAACAAGAAAAAGTACTTACCGCAATTGTGGGAAGTTATCCAAAGCCAAAATATGTATTTGCAAAGTCAGGGAGGAAATTGTTGGACAGTGTCGGTTTTGCTTTTTACAAGCAAGAAAGACAATTAGGGGAAAGCGCATTTAAAAAGTTGTTGGATAAAGCAGCGCTGGAAGCAATAGAAGATCAAAATAATGCAGGAATAGACATTGTTACTGATGGTGAAGAAAGACGAGGTCATTATGTTTTAGATATTGTAAAAGGACTGAACGGAATTGATTTTAAAAAATTAAAACATACGGTCATACGCAACGGAACAGCAGAACGAGATCTTCCTATAGTGACTGGTAAGATAACTTATAGAGGCCACATAGTTGTTGATGAATTTTTATTTATCAAAAAAAGTGCAAAGAATTTTGCAAAGATAGGACTTCCCGGACCATCAACTGTTGTCGATTGTGTCGCTGATGAATACTACAAAGGAGATAGAAAACAAATGGCATATGATTATACTGATGCCATACGAAAGGAAATTGGTGCGCTTATAACAGCGGGATGTAAAGTTATTCAATTCGATGATCCGGTACTTCTGCGGTATCCGGAATATGCGAAGAATTGGGGTCTTAAAGCACTTGAGAACTGTTTTGAAGGATTTGAAAATGATGCGACATTTATAGTGCATATTTGCCGAGGTTATCCCAATAAACCTCTAGAAAAGAAAGGTATTTCTTATAAAGCAAACAAAGAGTATTACAAAGATATTCTGTCATGGTTATCAAAATCCAAACTCGATGCTGTCTCTATCGAAGGAGCTCAAGGTAATTTAGACCTATCAATATTACCTGCTATCGGTAAAAAAACTGTTATGCTTGGTGTGTTGGATGTTGGAACTAATAAGGTAGAAAGTGTCGTGTCACTTGTAAATAGAGGTAAAGAAGCACTTACGTATTTACCAAAGGAGCAACTCATTTTAGCTCCTGATTGTGGAATGCTTGAGCTTACTCGAACTGCTGCAAAAAATAAACTAAAGAATCTGGTAAAAGCAGCAGCTAGCCTAAACGAATTGACAATATAACAAAAGCACAGTATACTATAAATAATCAAGAGTGATGGCTATGGAGAATTGGCTCCGGTGACCCATCCAGCAACCCTTCGGTAAGTTTAAAAGCTTCCGAGTAGGGTGCTCCACCCAAACCGTAAGGAAGGATTAGCCCTCAAGAGGGAAACAATTTTTTTGTTTTATAACCTCCTTTACGGGAGGTTTTTTGTTGGAAATATGAGTAGATTACATCTTGAAGGGGGAATTGATCTTAGTAAAGCTGCTATTCTGACTCGTCGAGTCGGTAGGCTGGCTGTAGCTGAAGGAGTGTTGCCGACAACGGGCAACCCCAGTATAAATCAAGAATTGGCTGCTTTTGGCGCTGATTTTGGAAAATTTAGTACCAGACCTGGGAAAGGAAGAATAGTTGTACCTGAGTGGCTTGCTGAACAACCGAAACCCATACCATTACTTCTTGTTAATGATTTTGGCGAAGATCGCTCAACTGTAGAATGTGAGCAAAAAATCCATGCTGTTTTCGTAAAAAAAGGGTTGACTTATGAAGCACCACATACAGTGCAAGATATCGAACATTTCAATATTCGTGACGGTGCATATAATGTTTACCAACATGTTAGTACTGCATTAAGTGATGAACAACCTAGTGTTTTTGTCGGCGTTGTTGACCCTGGTGTAGGAACAGAAAGAAGGGGGATTATTGTTTCAACTGAAGAAGGATATACCTTTGTCGGACCTGATAACGGACTTTTCTGGCCTGCGATTCATCATCACGGATTACATATAAAAGAAGCGTATCAAATTGATCCTGATAAATTTAGTGAGTCATCTGCAACATTTCATGGCAGGGATCAATTTAGTCCAATAGGAGCAAGAATTGCAACAGGAGAAGAGCCATGGGAAATTGATGGACTGATAAAATTAGATCCCGAGACTCTTGTAAAATATAAATTTAAAAACGGGCAAGTTATTGAAAAAGATGGATATCCAAATATAAAACTTTGGCCTGAAGGATTACCGTTAAATGATAAAGAAGCAAGACCTACTCATATAAAGATTACAAATCCAAAACGTTTTGATCAAAAATGGGAAGAAGGAGTAAAAGATTTAGGAATTGAATTAGGAATAGAACATACTGAAAGTGGTGATTCGATAATTATACCGGTAGTGCCAACTTTTGAAAGCGTAAAAGTTGGTGAACCACTTTGTTATATGGGGAGTAGTGGAAGAGAAGGGCTTCCTGAAATAGCAATTAGAAACGGGTCTGAAAAAAACGGAGCTGGAAATAGACTGAATGTAGATATTGGAGACTTATTAGAAGTAGAATGGGTCTATGGCAATCCGATAGAACAGGAGTTGCAAGAGGGCGTTCTTGCGACTGAATGAAATTATGAATAAATTAGGCATTTTAGATAAATTGAAAAAAGACGTTGTCCTTGGTGCTGAAGGTTACTTATTTGAACTTGAGCGGCGTGGGTATATCAAAGCAGGTGCGTATGTGCCGGAAGTTGTGCTTGATTATCCGGATGCGTTGCGTGAGCTGCATCGGGAGTTTCTTCGTGCGGGGAGTGAAGTGATGGTGGCTTTTACGTATTATGCTCACCGGAGCAAATTGTGTGTCATCGGCCGGGAAAAAGATTTGGAACCGATGAACAGGCAGGCGCTTCGGATTGCCAATGAAATTGCAAAGGAAGGCGATGCACTTGTAGCAGGCAATATCTGCAATACATGGGTGTATGATCACAACGATAAGGAACGTACCTCAAAGCTTGTTTATGACATGTATGATGAACAGGTTAAATGGGCTGTTGAAGAAGGTGTAGATTTTATTATTGCCGAGACAATTGAATATGTCGGAGAAGCGCTCATCGCGCTTGATGTAATTAAAAAGTATAAGCTACCCGCGCTTGTCACCTTTGGAGCGACATATGAAAAAAGTAAAGACGGGTATGATTGGATTGAAGGATGTCGTATGCTTGAGGCAAATGGCGCTGATGTCGTCGGATTTAATTGTATTAGAGGTCCGCAAACAATGCTGCCGCTTTTGGAAAAAACCCGTAAGTCTGTCAACTGTTACGTTGCGGCGCAACCTGTTCCGTATCATACAACTGCTGCTCTTCCTGCATTTCAATTTTTGAAATTTGATCAGGGGAATGCCTATCCGTTATATCTTGAGCGTCATTTATACAACCGATTTGAGATGGGAAGCTTTGCCAAATATGCAAAAGAAATTGGTGTAAATTATATAGGTATCTGCTGTGGAGGGGCACCGTATCATGTGCGATCTATGGCAGAAGCTTTAGGGCGTACAGTCCCTGCTAGTAAATATTCTGCGGATTTGTCACAGCACGGATTATTGGGGGACGAGACTATTGTCGGAATGCATGAGAAGAAATTTCTTGAAGAATGGAAATAAACGTGGTTTACTTAACATATGAATAATCCAAAGTACCTAGTGCTTGCAACCGTTATTCTTTGGAGTCTCGGACCGCTGTTGACCCGTTTGATATCTATCTCATCACAACTGCTTTCATTGGATATTTTGTTCTTTTTTACTTTTCTCTTTTTCTTAGTCATTTCTCTTTTTCGTTATAAAAGTAAATTTCTCGCAAAAATAAAAAAGCCAAAATACGCATTTCTTCTTTTCGGACTCTTTGGTTATTTTTTTTACTACCTTGGATTAGTACAGAGTTTTCATCTTTTTAACAGCGCTTCAGAGCCGGCAATATTGAATTACACATTTCCGCTTTTTACCGTCATCTTTACTGAATTGTGGTTTGGGAAAAAAATAAAAAGAGCATTTGGGATCCGATTCATTGAGTATCTTGGCGTCTTTATTGGCTTCCTTGCAATTGTTTTTTTGGCCACAAAAGGGAATGTAACTAGTTTGCAAATTACCAATTTACCGGCAATTTTGTGGGGATTATCCGCTGGCATTGCTTATGCAATCTTTAGTGTTTACAGTAGTTTGGTTACGTCAGAAGATCAGGATATGTTTCTTTTGGCATCCATTTTTTCAAGCTTGATTCTTGCAGTTATTATTTCTTTTCCAGAACTTCATGCTATCCAAAAGGTAACGCAGAGTGCTTTAATTGCCAATGCACTTCTTGCAATTATCATTAATGGTTTTGGCTATCTCGCGTGGACACGGGCAAATCGTCTCGCAAGTGAAAAAAACATTTCTATTTCCACTGTTGCTTCTTTGATTTTGATTATTCCGTTTTTAGGATTGCTAATTGTTGCATTCACCTTAAAAGAAACCGAGCTCTTGCATCCTTATTTTCTTGTGAGTCTTGGTTTTATCACCGTTAGCTCTTTGTTATGTCAAAAATCCGCTGCAATTTTCTCAGTATTTCAGGTTTTTCGCAAAACACCTACTTGACACCTGCGGTATAATGTAGACTACAATTGTTTCCATACAACAAGTGTATTTTTATGAAGCATCTCGTAATAGTGGAATCTCCCACAAAAGCAAGAACAATATCTCGATTTCTCGGAAAAGAGTATGACATCAAATTTTCTATGGGGCATGTGATTGACCTTCCCAAAAGTAAATTGGGGATTGATATCAAAGATAACTTTGCTCCACAATACGAAATAATTGAGGATAAGAAAAAATTGATAAGTGAGCTAAAAGCTGCTGCCAAAAATGCAACTTCCATACTTCTCGCAACAGATCCTGATCGTGAAGGAGAAGCAATATCGGCAAATATCCAGGAAATTCTCAGTGAAAATAAAGTCGCCAAAAGTAAATTTAAAAGGATTGTTTTTCATGAAATCACCGAACATGCAATTAAGGAAGCGCTTGAACACCCACGAGATGTTGATCAGAATTTAGTAGGTGCGCAGATTGCGAGACGGGTTCTGGATCGTTTAGTCGGATATCAGTTATCACCGGTTCTGTGGAAAAAAGTTCGCCGTGGCCTTTCTGCAGGTCGTGTGCAAAGTGTAGCGTTGCGACTGTTGGTTGAACGGGAGCGGGAGATTGAAAAGTTTGGTAAAGAGCCGTATTTTACCATGCATGTTGCTTTGACAAATAAAAAACACGAGACGGAATTTGAGCTCATTGAAATTAATGGAGAAAAATTGGAAGTCAAAAAGACGTTTAATCTCTATGATGGTGACTACACTATTTCTAAAACAACAATTGATGATGAGAAAAAGGCAGCAGCCATTGTCTCAGCGCTTAAATCTCGATCTTTCACTGTGGCTGATGTCGCGATGCGCAAGTCAAAAAGAAGTCCGTATCCGCCTTTTACTACTTCGACATTGCAACAGCAAGCAGCACAACGATTTGGACTTCCGGGCAAAAGGACCATGAGTCTTGCTCAAAAATTATATGAAGAAGGATACATTACCTATCATCGTACTGATTCGGTGATAATGTCTCAAACTGCCATCGTGCAAATCCGCGATTTTGTCCAGAAACAATATGGTAGCGAGTACATTCCTCAAGCGCCTAGGTCCTATTTCACCAAACAAAAAAACGCGCAAGAAGCTCACGAAGCGATCCGTCCTACCAAAATTAATCATTTTGCAGATCGTGTCAAAGCAGATCTTGGGGATGCGTATGCACGGTTATATGATCTGATTTGGAGACGAGCTGTTGCAGCACAAATGAGTGATGCAATGATTGAGTCAACAACTGTTCTTGTTGATACGAACAAACATTCCGATACTGTTTATCGATTAAAAGCATCAGGATCGGTACTGCTTTTTGATGGATTTTTGAAATTAACACCGCAAGCTTTGGAAGATACGAGATTACCAAAGTTCATAACAGGCGAAGCATTATCACTTGTTGATGCCCGAGCAGATGCACATGAGACAACTCCACCGCCCAGGTACAATGACGCATCGCTGATTAAAACCCTTGAAGAGAAAGAAATCGGCCGTCCTTCAACGTATGCATCAATTATTTCAACTATTACAGATCGGGGTTATGTCGAGCGTGCGGAACGGAAATTTCTCCCGACAGCAGTTGGTATCGCGGTGAATGATTTTCTCGTGAAGAATTTTTCGACAATCGATGATATTCCTTTTACCGCATCAATGGAAGATGAACTTGATGCCATAGCAAATGGCACGAAAGATTGGAAATCGATGATGAGGGATTTTTACAAACCGTTTGAAAAAACGATAGCAGATGTTGAGGATGCAGAGCGTGTTAAGATTCCTGTTGAGATGACTGATCAAGACTGTCCGCAGTGCGGCAAGGGCAAGCTCGTAGTCCGAACAGGAAAGTTTGGTAAATTTTTCTCCTGCAGCACATTCCCTGATTGTAATTTTACAAAGCCTTTTGTTGAAGAGACCAATGTACTATGTCCAAAAGACGGAGGACGCGTGATAATCAAAAAAACCCGCAAAGGTCGCAAATTTTATGGCTGTTCAAATTATCCCAATTGTGATTTTGCCGCATGGAAATTGGAAGATATCAAGACCGGAGGAGTTGCAAAAAAGAAAGTAACAAAAAAGAGGAAAAGTGCTTCTAAATCTTCACATTAAGTTCGGAGATTTTTTTTGAGGAAAAATCTATTTGCAAGGAGCGAATTCACAGTTGGGTCCAACTCTTCCAACATATGAACCATCAGGACATAGTTTTGCGTCCGCTGCGCAGAATTTTTTCTGTACTGCTGTCGGAGGGGGACACATATCTCTTGTTTCAGCAATCATACAGCGGGGTTTGGCATCCAAACAAGCTGGCCGTGGTCTACAGGAAATTTGCGGAGTAACTGTTAGCGATTGTGTAAGAACCGGAGTAATTTTTATTTGAGGCGGAGCAATATATTGTGTCGGAGGATAACTTGGTGTCACTATCTTTTGATATTGTACGCCGAGATAAAAAGCAACAAAAGGGAAGAAGACAAAAAGTGCCATCGCGAGATATTTTGAAAAAGAAGTAACCGTAGTAAAAGATTTAGGCAAAGCCATATCTTAAGTATTTCAAAAGCTAGCTTTTTTGTCAACAAAATTTATTGAAGTCGTTCAGGATTTGACAGCAGAGGCTAATAATCATCACAATAGGGAATATGCATATATTGATGATATTTTTCTTGTATACCTTCAGAGAGATATATTTTTAGTGTCGAAAGAAATGG